>Ga0306921_10000570_pt1 | contig 33191 bp, 28 predicted proteins | sample sta12Cox44000080_FD_203760 | JGI IMG/M metagenome (GOLD analysis project Ga0306921, IMG submission 203760) | Lab enrichment of tropical soil microbial communities from Luquillo Experimental Forest, Puerto Rico - statoxic.12C.oxic.44.000.080 (v2)... | ecosystem: Environmental > Terrestrial >... | reverse complement strand
GGTCGAGGAGCGTACCGGCGCGCTTGCGCAGTCGGTAAGCGAATTGAAGGCGCTTGAAGAGATTGGGCGCGCGGTTGCATCGTCTCTCGATACCAAGGCGGTGCTTGCCACCATCGTAACCCGCGCGGTTCAACTTACCCGTGCCGATGCCGGAGCGATCTATCGCTATGACGCATCACGCAAGCTTTTCGAGCTTGCCGAAGCCCATGCTCTTGAACAGGGCTTTCAGGATGCAATCCGCTCCGCCCACATCAAGTTCGATGAAAACATCTTTGGTCTGGCCTACGACGAACGCCACGCAATTGCTCTTCCTGATCTGCGGCAATCACCCGATTTTCCGCTCAGGGACGCAACATTGGCGGCGGGATTCCACTCGATTCTCGTGGTACCGCTGCTCACGCAATACGAGATACTCGGTGCCCTTGTCGTGCAACGCCGCAGCGTCGGAGACTTTCCCGCCGGCACGATCGATCTTATGCAGACCTTTGCGCATCAGTCGGTGCTTGCCCTCAACAATGCGCGCATGTTTCTGGAAGTGGAGCAAAAAGGACGCGAGCTGGCCATCGCCAATGAGCATAAAACGCAGTTTTTTGCCAATATGAGCCACGAGCTGCGCACGCCCTTGAACGGGATACTGGGTTTCTCCGAGCTGCTGACAGACGGACTTTATGGAAAGTTGCCTGACAAGGCGATGGAGGTGCTTGATCGTATTCAAAAGGATGGAAAGCATCTGTTGGGATTGATCAACGACGTTCTTGATATTTCCAAGATCGAGGCCGGCCAGCTCAGTCTGTCGCTAAGTGACTATTCGGTTCAATCGATAGTTGACACAGTCGTCGCATCGACCGAAGCGCTTGCGCACACAAAAGGAATAGAGGTCAGAACAGCCGTGCCTCCTGATCTGCCGATTGGCCACGGGGACGAACGACGCCTGACTCAGGTTCTGCTCAATATTGTCGGCAATGCGATCAAGTTCACGGACACGGGCTCTGTAGAAGTCCGCGTCGATGCCACGGAGGGGTACTTCAAGATCGCGGTCGAGGACACCGGGCCCGGCATCCCGTTGGCCGATCAACAGCGGGTATTTGACGACTTCCAGCAAGTTGATAGTGGCATCACGCGTCATAAAGGCGGCACTGGACTGGGACTCTCGATCTCGCGCCGTCTTGTGCAGGCGCATGGTGGCCATATCGAGCTGCACTCGTGGCAGGGCGTTGGCTCGACTTTCAACATCGTCGTGCCTGTGCGGGTGAGCGAACAAAGGCAGGTGGCATGAGCAAGCGCATTCTTGTCGTCGAGGATACGGAGAACAACCGGCGTATTCTCAATGATCTCCTCACCAACGCCGGTTTCGAAGTCATCGAGGCAACCGATGGCGAGAAGGGTGTGGCGATGGCAGCGCAGGGTCAGCCTGACCTTATCCTGATGGACATTCAGCTGCCGGTCGTTGACGGATATGAGGCAACCCGGCGAATCAAGTCCAATCCCGCCTTGCGCAAAATTCCAGTCATCGCCGTGACCTCATATGCATTGTCCGGCGATGAGGCCAAAGCTCGCGCGGCGGGATGCGAGGGATATATTGCAAAACCTTTCAGCCCCCGCGTTATTCTCGCCAAAGTTCGCGAGTTCCTGAGTTGATACCGGAAAGGCCAGCTGATTGCGCACCCCGCCTCGGATCCTGATTGTCGATGACAATCCTACCAATCTGGAAGTGCTGCAGGTCCGGCTCAAGGCGCAGGGCTACGAGCTGGTCACGGCGGTCGACGGAATGGATGCCCTCGCCAAGGTGCGCGAGTTTGAGCCCGATCTCGTTCTCCTGGACGTCATGATGCCGAAGCTTGACGGTATCTCCGTCGTCAAGCGACTCAAGCAAGACAGCACGTTTGGTTTCATGCCGGTTATTCTGGTCACCGCCAAGGCCGATACGCGCGACGTCGTCGCCGGTCTGGAGGCGGGCGGAGACGATTACCTCACCAAGCCGTTCGAGCAGGCTGCTCTGGTCGCCCGCGTTCGATCGATGCTGCGCATCAAGGAGCTGCATGACAAGGTGCAGGCCCAAAGCGAGCAGCTCTCGAGCTGGAATCAATCGTTGGAGAAGCGCGTGGCGGAGCAGTTGGCGGAAATCGAACGGATCAGCCGCCTGCAGCGTTTCCTGGCACCGCAAGTAGCCAAGATGATCGCCTCCTCGGACGCATCGGAAGCGCAGCTGACAGGCAGTCATCGGCGAGAGATCACGGTGGTGTTCTGCGATCTGCGGGGCTTTACCCCCTTTACCGACAGCTCCGAGCCGGAAGAAGTCATGGAAGTGCTGCGCGAATATCATGAGAGCCTGGGCGAGCTCATATTCCGCCACGAGGGCACGCTCGAGCGGTTCCTCGGCGACGGCATCATGATCATCTTTAACGACCCGCTTCCTTGCCCCGAGCATACCAGGCAGGCCGTCGGACTGGCGCTCGATATGCGCGATCAGGTGGACAGGCTCGCCAGGGAGTGGCGCCGCAAGGGTCATAACCTCGGGCTCGGCATCGGCATTGCCTCCGGCTATGCGACACTTGGCCAAATCGGCTTCGAACACCGGCGCGAATATTCAGCGATCGGCGGCGTCATAAATCTGGCATCACGATTGTGCGGCGAGGCGCGGCCAAGCCAGATCGTGATCAGTCAACGCGCGTTCGGATCGATTGAAACCTCGGTAGAAGCAGCCCTCCTCGGCGAGCTCAGCCTCAAAGGTTTTAACCGACCCATTGCGGCTTATGAAATCCTGCGTTGGCGCGCGCAGTCACCGGCGTCCGGCGGCTCCGCCGCCATCAAATCGGGGCCGGCAGCTGAAGAGACCGGGCAAGCCACCCCGAGCTGAGGGCGGTCGCAGCAGCGGCGAGTGTAGAGCGTATCGCGCTTTTCCCGCGCGCCCGGAACTCACCGTGGCAAATCTTGCACCTGCTCGTTATTCCAGGCAGCGACATCGAGCGCCTTGAAATATTTGCCCCGTTCAGGAATGGGCGGCACCGGCAAGCTCACGGCCTTGAGCGACCACATCGCGGTTTTCGGCAGCTGCGCGCCTTCCCATTCCCCGGTTTCGGATCGCAATCGGATTGTTTGACTTCCCAGCCAGCGACTCTCGAGTCCCCCCTTCCATTGCATTTGCGGAGGACCGCCTACGCTCAATCCTGCCATTCCTTCTCGATTGGCCGCTTCGATATCTTGCGGCCCTTCCGTTGAAGGAGGCGCAGCGAAGCATTCGTCATAACTTTCTTCGGCATCTATGACCGCCATTCGCGATATGGGGTTGCGTCCGAAAATCCTGTCCGATGCGTCACCGGGATAGAACGTTCGAAGACCATCAATGCCCGGTCCAACATAGCCGCGCAGTCCCGTCTCGGCGCGCGCATAGCTTCTTCCTGTCTCGTCATTGATCCGCTCCCCCAGTCCGTTGGGCAGATCGGCAAGATGATCCCCGCGGTCTGCCCCCTCGCCGTTGAGCACGATTAGATTGGATTTGTCGGGGATGGCCGGCATCCCGCAACCCACGACGGCTCCGACTGCAGCCGGCAGCAACGCAATCTCTTCCGCCGAGACATTGGCGGCCGCAAGCGTGAATGCGGCTACGAGAGTGACTGGCAGATACCAGGGCATCTTGAGGTTCCGGGCGATGGGGCTCGGCGCGCCGACCTTCTATAGTGGTGATGGGAATTGAAAATAGTAAGGTCGCTTGGCGGGTGCTGCTACGACCGGAAGAAAGGCTGTCCCGTTGTCAGATCATACGGCGCGGGACAGAACACAAGCCCGATGCACAGTTCGTCGCCGATCGCGTCGGCCCGATGCTTCACGCCAGCGGGGATGTAGAACAGGTCCCCGGTGCCAGCCTCAAATTCTGTGACGACCCCCTCCTCCTTGCTCCCGATCTGGACCACCATGCGGCCCGCGATGATGAATTCGACTTCCTCGTCGTCATGGTGGGCCCACTGCTGCGTCGCGAGATCGCCCCGTCTCTTGCGGGTGAAGACCGATGCGTACGATTTCTCGGCGTTCTGCTTGCCAATCAGCCACACGCGTCGCTGGAGGTCGGCCTCCGTCCCGGACAGCCGCGCCAGGATGTCGGCTCGATGAAATAGCAAGTGGTTGGATGCCATGTGAACCTCCTCAATGCGCCGGACCCACGGGATCTCGCATCGATTCTAGGGGTGCGCCTCAAAGTCCGCCAGCGCCGTGAGGTTGCCCTTCCGAGAAGACGCTGGTCACCACATCCGACTCGATCAACTTCCAGATGTGCGTATACAGCTGCTGAAAGTGGAGGTCGCGCCGCATCTCGGGGAGGCGCGGGCGGGGAAACGAGACGTGAACTTCGTCTCGGATTCGCCCAGGCCCGACCCCCAGCACCACGACCCGGTCGGCGAGATAGAGCGCCTCCTCAATCTGATGCGTGACAAACGCCACCCCCACCATGGTCTGTCCGAGGATTCGCAGCAGTTCCTGCTGCATCAGCTCGCGCGTCTGCGCATCGAGGGCCGCAAAGGGTTCGTCCATCAACAGGAAATCGGGGTCCACCACGAGTGCCCGCGCCACGTTGACCCGCTGGCGCATGCCCCCCGACAGCTCGCTCGGGTAGGCGTTCATCGCGCGCTCCAGGCCGACGAGCTTGAGCATGCTCGCCGCGCGCGCCACCGCGGTCGCGTGGGGGACCTTTCGTACTTCCAACCCAAAGAGAGTGTTCTGCAGTGCCGTGCGCCAGGGAAAGAGGCGATCCCCTTGAAAGACGATAGCACGCCCGCTGGCCGGAATGCCCGTCACGTCCTGATCGCCGACGCGGACCATCCCGCGGGTCGGGTGGAGGAGGCCCGCCAGGATCCGGAGGAGCGTGGTCTTGCCGCATCCGCTCGCGCCCACGAATGCCACAAACTCGCCCCGTGCGATCTGGATCGAAATGTCCTTCAGGACCCAGGCCTCGCTCGACAGGAACAGGTGCGACACGTCGGAGCACTTCAGCGTTATGCCGGACGCCTTATTCGACATCGGCTTGATGACGAGTCCGCTTCGATTCCTGCCACGGAGACAGCCGGGCCTCGAGCCGCTCGAGCCCATCACTCGCGAGCACCCCAATCAGCGCCAGCACAAGGACTACCGCCAGCGTCTTGGCGGTCTGAAAGGACTCGCTGTACTGCACGATGAGGAAGCCCAACCCGTGCGTGGCCCCGAAGATCTCGCCGACTAAGACGCCGATGATGCCCCGCCCGACGGCCAGTCGCAGTCCGGTGAGAATCCCGACGAATGAAGCCGGGAAGATCACCTTGCGTAGTACCTGGATGCGGCTGGCCCCGAACGCGACCGCCGTCTCCACGTACTCGGGGTTGATGGACCGGACCGCACTCTCGGTGCTGATGAGAATCGGAAAGATGGCGAGGAGAATCACGATGATGATCTTCGAGCGAATGCCGATTCCGAAGAGCACGATCAGCAACGGGGCGACCGCGACCAGCGGGGTCGCGTAGGCGGCCTGCACGACCCCGCTCAGGAGCCGACCGAGCCACGGGACCGCCGCGAACGCGGCGCCGAGCGCCACGCCGGCCACGGCCGAGATGAGGAACCCGATCGCGAGTTCTTCGGCGCTGACCACCAGATGCGGGGTGAGGGTCCCAGACCGGAGAAGATCCCAGAGCGCGACAACCGTGGAGGAGAGGGGCGCGAACAGCAGCTGACTGCGGACCACCAGCCGGGCCACCAGCTCCCAGGCGATTCCGGCCATGAGCAGCCCCAGCACCGGCAGCGCTGGCCGAAGGGCCTTGGTCATATCCGGTCCAGTACGAATCTCGCGGGTTCCTCGTGCGCTCATTGGAATAACGGCACCAACCCAGGCGGCTGACCGCCGAGGTCCCTGGTTGAGATGCGTGCGCCCGCCTACGGCCCTTTCAAGGCTTGCTCGCGATACTCGGGTGCCACCGTCCCCTCGTATTTGGGGGGCGGCCCGCTGAGCAGCCCGAGTGTCACAAGCTCATCGCCGGTCTTCTTGACGACTTGCGGATCCCATTCCCCAGTCTTGCTGTAGATGGTCCCGGGCTTCGTGAAGTACAGGTCGTAGCTCTTCGCGACGAGTTCGGGCGCCATGGCTGTGTACTTGGCGAGGATCTCGATCACCTGGGGTTTGTTGGCGGGATTGAAGAGCCAGTCATGCGCTTTATTGAGCGCCCGGATGAGATCGACGACCGCGACCTTGTGCTGCTCGGCCCACTCGCGGCGCACGACATAGAAGGTCGGGACCTGGCCAAACGTGAGTTGCGTCGTGTTGAAGATCTCGACGAGGCCTTGCTGCTGGGCCACGAAATTTGCCGGCGGGTACAAGGGGGCAGCATCGACGTGGCCGGCGACCACGGCTGCGAGTTTGTTGTTGGTCGCCCCCGTCGCCAGCAGCGTATAGGACGCGGGCTTGAGCCCGACTTGCTGCATCATCTGCCTCGTGTACACCACATCGAGGTCCTGCAGGCTGAAGACGCCGATCGTCTTGCCGGCGAGCTGCTGCGGTCCGGCCACCCCGGGCTTGGCCACCCAGACCTCATACGTGCTGGCGGGGGAATAGATGGTGACGAGGTCGGCCCCTTGGGCATCGGCCACGTACGTGACGGTCGGCTGTCCGGAACTGATCTGGGCTGCGCCGCTGATGAGGAGGGTGCCCGGACTGGTCGAGGAGGCCGTGAGGGCGACCTCGATCTGCTGTTCCTTAAACAGCCCCTTCTCGATCGCCGCGTAGATGTCGGCATACTGGATGCCCTTGGTGCCAAGATTCCAGTTCACCGTCAGCGGCTCGCTGGAGGCCGTTCCGTCCCAGGCCCCAATTAAGAGGGCGCACATGCGCAGCACCCAGCCGAGCACCTGTGTCTGAGGTCGCATCATGATTTGATCTGCAGGAGCTTCGCAATGTTGTCGCCCATGATCCCCTCGGCCTTGTCGTCCGAAAGCCGGATGCCGATCGGCGGAGCCCACGTGAGGACGTCGATCACACGGAGCTGCGACCCGATCTCCTGGATCGGGCAATCGCTGGCGAAGACCAGCCGCTCCGACCCAATGGCGGCAATGCCTTCCTTGATCCGCGGCAGCGCGCCCCACCCGGTTTCGAGGTACACGTTCTTATTCTGGCGCGCGACGTAGATGGCCTCGTCCGCCAGCACCACGCGTTGGGTCGCGAAGTGCGCCAGGATGAAGGTGATGCGGGGAAAGGCCTCGATCATCGGCGCCATCTGACTCGGGTGCCCAAAGGGCGGATCGCCTTGATGCACAATGACCGGCACGCCCAGGGAGTCCACCTCTTCCAGGATGGGATCCAGCCGATCCCGTGATTTGAAGGGCATGTAGCCGTGATTGGTGGGGTGCAACTTCACCGCGCGGAAATCGCGGCTCACGATGAGGTCACGCATGACTTTGATCGTTCTGGCCGTATCGAGCAGCGGATTGGCAACGAAGCACCCGACGAACCGGTCGGGGTGCGATCGGATCTGCTCGTGGATGTAGCGGTGGTGCTCGAGGGGATCGCCCGACCTCGTCGGCGAGATCATGGGTTGAATTAGTGCCCGATCGACCCGCCGCGGCCGGCCCATGATCGAAAACGGGCCATCCATCAAGCCGAGCAGCGCCTCGCCATCCAGGACCGCGGCCCGAAAGCCGGCGTCGTCGGGTTCCTTCGCCACGTGGATATGACCGTCGATGATCACGCCGGGTGCCCTCCGATGAGAATCAGGGAGTCCTGCGTCTCGGGATGGCCGAGTCGGACGGGCCCGTCCGGCGTAACGATCACGGTATCGGCGATATAGGCGCCGCGCACGCCCGCGGAGTCGACGACATGCGGATGGAACCCAAACACCATGCCCTCGCTGATCACGGTGTCATCGGCAACCGTCAAGCGTGGCTGCTCCAAGGTATCGAGCCCGATGCCGTGGCCGCCCCAGATCCCGGCCTTGTGATTCGACGCCTTGAAGGAGTCGACGAGGATTGAGGCGACCGTGGCACACTTCTGACCCGCCCGGATCCCGTTGATGCCGGCATCGAACGCACGCTGACAGGCCTCGTAGGCCAAGGCTGCCGGCTTATCGACGTCGCCGATCGCGAGCATGCCACCGACTTCGACCCAATAGCCACTCGGCCCACAGAGCTCGACCGAGAACATCTGAAAGTCCCCAAGCCGCAGCTTCCGAGCGCTGGGGTTGCGCAGATACGGCCCCTGCGAGGTCAGAATCAGCGTGGCGCCGGCCCCGCGGGCGCGCACGACCCGCTCGACCTCACCGACGAGCTCGAATTCCTGAACACCGGGGCGCGCATGCTCGCGCAGCACAGCGAAGCCCGCATTCGCGACCTCGGCGCTCTCGCGTAGTTCAGCCAGTTCTTCCGCGCTCTTTTTCGCCCGCACGCTCTGCATAACGTCCGTGGCGTCCACGATCGAGAGCCCCGCCGCGTGCTCGCGCACATGCTCATAGTCCGACAGAGGCATGAGATCCTTCATGCCGCTAACGCCAACGGTTTGGCCAGGCCTCGTCAGGCCCCGCAGCGTCGCGACGACTTCCCGGACGGGCGCGGCGGACCACTTGACCTCGGTGGCCCAACTGTCCTTCCGCGCCCAATAGTCCTGCGACGCCATGGCCACGGCCAAGACCGGTCCGGCCTCCTGCGTCATCACCACGTAGCCCCGCTGGCTCCAGATCGTGTGATTCGTCAGGTAGTAGACATCACCTTTGTGGTGTGCATCGGAGATCGCCACCAGCACGTCGATCCCCGCGCGGTCCATCGCGGCTCGTGTCGCACGGTGGCGACGCTCCCACTCCTTTTCAGAAACCATGCCCAGTTCCTCCCGACTGCTTCAAGGCAGCGATTTCGGAACGGACGTCGTCGAGTGAAGCGATGGAGACTGACAGCAACACACGCGGACAGTCCCTACCCGGCACATCAGTGGGTCCACGATGCTGGTCCACACGGAATGAACCGGACACAACCACTCTCAAACGATTCGGGAGACCACATGGTAGGTCCCCTCGACGGTCAGCTATACCAGCACGAGGCATCCGTGCCAAGCGGCAGCTCACTTGGCGGCTCACTTGGCCTCCTCACGTACGTCAGGGCTCTCGCGCAGCGAGGTGTTCCGACTCGCTGCCGCGTACAACACGCCGCCCGCGCTCGTCGAGGCGCGCAAACGAATGCCCTTGAGCGGCAGCGCCCCCATATTCGGCCAAATGGTTTCGACGAAACAGATCGTTCAAGTGGCCGACCTTTTAGCAGAGCCATCATGACGGCGACCTTATCAAAAATTTGCTGACGGTGATCAACGAAGTCGCCGGCCACGGGCGGTCGCTGTCAAAAGCGGCGGTGCAAGCATTTCCTGCGCATGCCCTCACTGGAGGAAATACTCGGGCCGCAATTCGACACAAGACATACTGACTGGTTAGTCAGTTGACTTGGGATTTTCATCGTGATCTTCTTCGATCGCAACCCGCACGACGCGTTCTGCTCCCGGAGAACAAGTGATGTTTCAACCCAAGTGTTCAAGTTGCGGTTTGCTGCTTCTCCTTCCGTTTTTGGCAGTCGTTGTTGTTGCTGCGTCCGTCCGGGCGCAGCCTTCCGCTACGCCGCCGATGGTCAGCACCGTTTTGCGTCTCGACTTCGCGGTGAATGGCAAGTACGCGCCCTTCGCGCTGGGAATTGCGAAGGGCTTTTACGCCGAACAGCAGATCGCGCTGAAAATGCTCGAGGGGAGAGGATCGCTGGCGGCGGTACAACTGATTGCAAACAAGTCCGAGCCGTTTGCATTTGCCGATAGCACGGCCACAATCGCCATTGCCGCCGGCGGGGGGGCAGTGGTGAGCGTCGGGGTGCTTCAGCAGCGAAGCCCCATGGCGGCGTATTCATTCAGGTCCTTGAAGCAGCCGACCGACCTTTACGGGCTCAGCCTCGGTCTCAACCCGGTCGGCGTAGGAACGTTGTGGGCGGCCTTTGCCGCCAGGAACAATCTCGACCTCTCGAAAATCAAGATCATCACCATGGATGGGCCGGGACTGGTTGCCGCCGTCGTCGCGGGCCGCCTGGACTCGGCCGTCGGGGTCGCCAATGGGGACGGAGCGGCTGCGCCGATCCTGGCGAACAAGCAGGCCACCTATCTCTACTTCTCGGACTTCGGCACGAGCACGCTTTCGCACGGTATCGTTGTCCATCGAGACATGCTCAAGGAGCAACCGGATCTGGTTCGGCGCTTCATGGCAGCGACAATCAAGTCGTGGGAGTACGCCATCCAGAACAGGTCGGAGGCGGTCAATGCGCTCGCAAAGGAGTTTCCGGAGGCGCGAAAGGATATCCTGTCCGGTGCGTTTGACGCGACAATCCCGCTCATCCACACCGCCAATAGCGCCGGCCGTCCGATGGGATTTGTCGTAGAGCAGGACGTGAAAGATACGTTCGAAGTCCTGACAAGGTTCGGCGGCGTGAAGAACATTCCAGCGGCGGCCGACCTTTTTACGAATGAGTTCCTGCCGAAGTCCGGCAACTGAAACGCGCGCCAGCCGGGAGCCGTCAATGGAAGCTCGCGTAAGCCCGCTTGCGGCGCGCGTGTCAATCTTTCGCACGCGCCTGAAATCGTTCGCCCGCGAGATGGTTGTCGGAATTCAGCGCACGGCCCGCTCTCCGCTGAAAAACCAGGCCTACGATTTCGGCGTCGTGATCATGGACCAGCACGGCGGATTGCTGGAGGCGGATGAGTTCCGGGCCTTGTTCCCGTTCGCCATCCATCACGGCTGCAAGGACGTGATCGCGTCGTTTGGAGACGAGATTTATCCGGGTGATGTGTTCATGCACAACGATGTCTTTGGCGGCAATTTGCAGTCGAATGACACCGGCGTCTATGTGCCGATTTTTGTCGAAAACGAGCTGATCGCCTGGACCGGAGCAAAGGGCCATATGGCCGATCTCGGCGGCCCAATTCCATCCTCCTGCAACCCGGCTGCAACCGACTATTTCCAGGAGTCGCTCCGGATCACCGCGGTGAAAATCATCGAACGCGGCACGCTTCGGCACGACGTGTGGAGACTGATCTTCGCCAATGTCCGTCTGCCCGATGTCGACGAGCCCGACATGATGACGATGATTGGCGCCTGCCGTCTGGGGGAACGGCGCATTGTCGATCTCGCAGCATCGATCGGCGTGCCGGCGTTCCGGGGTCTGGTCGCAGCATTGTACGATTCCACGGAAGCGATGATGCGGGCCGAGATCGCCCACATCCCCAATGGCGTATACGAAGGGGCAAGCCATTTTTACTTTGACGGTATCCGCGACGGCATGCAAACGGTTCAACTTCGCCTCACCGTCAATGATCAGGAGATGGAGCTCGACTACTCGGGGAGCAGCCCGCAGTCACAGTCCTACTGTAATGCGCCGCTGGGATCCGCGCTCGCTGGGACGTTTACTTTCCTGAGCATGCTGATCGATCCCCTCCTGCCGCACAACGAGGGAATGTTTCGGCCGGTGGAGGTAAGGATACCCGAGGGCACACTGCTCAATCCGCTTCCGCCCGCGGCCACTTACTATGGCAACTTCCTGAGTGCCATGAATGCCGAGGCGATGATGCGGGCGTTTGGCCAGGCGGTGCCTGACCGGGTGACTGCGGGCTGGACGCGCCCCATGTCGTTACAGATAACCGCCTTCGATCCGCGCCGGAACCGCCGGTACGGCGACATAGATTTCATCGCCTTGAAGGGTGGAAGCGGAGCCACTGATGGAATGGACGGTTGGAACAACGGCCCGATTTTCGGCGTGTCGACGCTGACCAACGACTATGAATTTTTCGAGCTCCAGGATCCGCATACGCTGCTGGAGCACGAATTCAAGCTTGATTCGAGCGGAAGCGGCAAATGGCGTGGAGGAAACGGAGCAATTACCCGATGGCGCTTTGACGGAGAGTCGGTGACGTTTGTCCTGCAGGGCGAGCCCGAGGGAGGTTTCGGATTGTTCGGCGGGCTGCGTGGGACAGACAATATCTTCACGCTGCACTTTCCGAACGGAACGTCATATCAGCCACGCCCAAAGGAAGTCATCCGCGTCGCGGTGCCGCGTGGCACAATCGTCGAGCGCCACAGCGGCGGTGGCGGTGGCTTCGGCCATCCACATGAGCGGCCGGTTGAGAAGGTTGTCGAGGACCTCCGCAACGGACTTATCAGTCCCGAGAGGGCTGAACAGGTTTATGGCGTCGTGGTTGACCGGCGGACGCTCACAGTGGATAGCCGGCGCACGCAGGAGCGTCGCGTGCGTTCGGCGCGGTCGTGAGCGACAGATAAGGTCATGGGTTATCGCGTCGGAGTCGATGTCGGGGGGACGTTTACTGATTTTCTTCTGGTGCGCAGCGACGGCTCATTCGCCACCTACAAGACCTTTACGACGCCGCAGGATCAGTCCGCCGGCATCATGCGTGGCCTGCGGTACTTCGCGGAAAAGGAGGGCGGCGGCACCGGACCGGCCGATCTTCTCGGAAAGATCGATCTCATCCTGCACGGGACCACGGCCACAACGAATTCTGTTCTGACCGGCTCGGGTGCGCACACGGGCTTGCTCACCACGCGGGGGTTCCGCGATGCTCTGGAAATGCGGCGTGGCGTCAAGGAACGAATTTATGACAACAAGTATCCGGCACCGCCGCCGCTGGTTCCTCGCTATCGCCGGTTAGCTGTCGCCGAGCGTGTCGATTACAGCGGGGCCGTGGTCGAAGAGGTGAATGAGGAGAGCGTTCGCGCCGCCTGCGCGGCGCTGCGCGCGGATGGCGTCGGTGCAATAGCGATCTGTTTTCTTAACGCCTACGCAAACGGGGTCAACGAGACGGCCTGCAGACGTTTGGTGGAGAGGCAACTTGAGGGCGTGTACATCACCGCGTCGCACGAACTGCTCCCGCGTGTAGGATTTTACGATCGGCTGAGCACCACGGTGCTGAACGCCTACACCGGACCGATCTTGGCGCGTTATCTCACCTCGCTGAGCCGCCAGTTGAACGACAATGGCTTTCGCGGCGCCCTGCTCATCATGCAATCATCCGGGGGGGTCGTTTCCGCCGAGACCGCCATCCGAACCCCGGCGGGTGCGGTGTATTCCGGGCCCGCGGGCGGCGCAATCGCAGGAGAGCGCTACGCGGGCGCCCACGGGTTTCGCAAGGCCGTCACTTTCGACATGGGCGGCACCAGTCTCGATGTGGCCCGTATCGTGGACGGGCGCGCAGCTACCGTTCCGGTCGCGGATTTCGACCGCTACAGGATCGCACTGCCGATGGTGGATGTCGTGTCGATCGGTGCGGGCGGCGGCAGCCTGGCGCGGCTCGTGGGCGACATCTTGCGGGTGGGACCGGAAAGCGCCGGAGCCGAACCGGGACCGGTCTGTTATGGCCGCGGCGGCACAACTGCGACGGTGACGGACGCTGACTTGCTGCTCGGATACATCAATCCGGCAGGGCTGCTCGGCGGTCGCGTGCCACTCGATATTGCCGCTGCCCGGAGCGCCTTGAAACGCCAGATCGCCGATCCGCTCGGCATCTCGCCCGAAGAGGCCGCCGCCGCAGTCTACGAAGTCATCAACGTGAACATGGCCACCGCGGTCAAGGACCTGCTGCACGAACGCGGCGACGATCCGCGCGAGTTTGCCCTTGTAGTTGCCGGCGGCGCCGGCCCCCTTCATGCCGTGTGCGCAGCGGCCGAACTGGGCATCTCGGTTGTCGTCATTCCACGCGATCCATCCATCTTCACTGCCGCCGGCGTGATCTTCTCAGACCTGCGGCATGATTTCGTGCAGACGTACTTTGCGAGCTTTGATCAAATCGACCGCGAGCGCCTGGGGGCAATATTCGCTGCCCTCGCGGCGCGGGGTCGGGCGGCGCTGGATGCGGAAGGCATCGCATCTGCCCATCAAAGCTTTGAATATTGGCTCGACCTGCGATACGAACGCCAGATCTACGAAATTCCGGTTCCGATCCCCGCCGTGGAAAAATCCGTTATCGATCTGGAACGCGCGGCTGCGGCGTTCCACCGGATGCACGCGGAGTCCTATGGCTATAATCTGCCGGATGCCGGAATTGAACTGATCAACGCTCGTGCAACGGCAATCGGTCGGAGCGAGCCATTCGATTTCCCGGAGCAGGAGATCCGGGAGGCTCCCGCGCCCATCGGGACCCGAGCTGTTTTTCTTCCCGGAAGCATGCGGCGCCAGGAGATGGAGATCTTTGAGAGCGAGGCGCTCGGCCGGGGAGCCCGACTGCGCGGGCCCTCGCTGGTGGAAGGTCAGACAACCTCGGTTCTCATTCCGGCCGGCTGGGTTCTCGAGGTGGACAGGTTCGGCAGCTATCTCGTGAGCCGAATCGCGCAACCGGGATGAGTCCCAAACCCGAACCCGACCACGTCAGCGCCCGTGGCCCGACCTCGAGCGGGCCCGGATGTCCGGATGCCGCGAATTTCATCGACATTCGGAATGTGCGGAAGGTCTATTCCAGCAGAGGCGGCTCCGTCGAGGCGCTGGCAGGCGTCTCGCTGCAGGTGCGTCGCGGAGAGTTTGTATCCCTGTTGGGCCCAAGCGGATGCGGAAAGAGCACGCTCCTGATGATCATCGGCGGGCTCATTCCGGCAACAGCCGGCGAGGTGCGCGTCGCAGGCACTCCGATCAGGGATGCGCAGACGGATGTCGGCATCGTCTTTCAGGACCCGGTCCTGCTTGACTGGCGCAGCAGCCTCGATAACGTCATGATCCAGATCGAAGCGAGACGGCTTGATCGGAACGTGTATCTGCCCCGCGCGCGCGAGCTGCTCGCATCCGTCGGTCTTGGCGGCTTCGAGGACAAGCATCCGTTCGAGCTTTCGGGAGGCATGCGGCAGCGGGTCTCGATCTGCCGCGCGCTCGTGCACCGCCCGCGGCTGCTCCTGATGGACGAGCCGTTCGGCGCGCTGGATGCGCTCACGCGCGATCAGATGAACTTCGATCTGCAACGCATATGGCTGCAGGATCCGGTCACCGTGTTGCTCGTGACCCACAGCATTTCCGAGGCGGTCTTCCTGTCGGATCGTATCGTCGTGATGTCGCCGCGGCCCGGCCTGGTCGATACGATCGTCGAGATCGATCTGCCTCGGCCGCGCGGGCTGGATATGCAGGAAAGCCCGGCATTCTCCGGCTACGTTCACGACATCAAGCACAGGTTCGCGCTGCGCGGCGTCATCCGGGGGTGAAAGCGGGAAGCAGCCCGACATCGGCGGGACGACAGGCAGCGGCGAGAATAAAACGGAAGACATCCACCATGGATAAGAGCCCTCGCGACCCATCCAGCATCATCTACCCGGCATTCACCATCGCGCTGTTGCTGATGTGCTGGGAAGTACTGACCCGGACCGGCGCGGCGCCACCCTACGCGCTGCCCTCGCCACGAGATGTGTTGATGGAGGTCATTGACCGGTGGCCGGCACTATTGACAAACGCGCTGTCGACCACGGTGGTCATCGTCGTCGGATTTGCCCTGAGCGTCGTCCTCGGCATCGCGCTGGCGGTCCTGATCAGCAGCTCGCGGGCTTTCGAAAAATCGATTTACCCGCTGCTTGTCGGATCCCAGGCGATCCCGAAACTCGCGCTCGCGCCCCTGTTCGTCGTCTGGTTCGGATTTGGGCTGCTGCCGAAGTCACTCATGACGTTTTTCATCGCGGTTTTTCCCGTGGTGATCAGCACGGTCCAGGGAATTGCTTCGGTTGAGCCGGAGCTGGAGTTTCTCGCCCGCTCGATGGGCCTCGGACAATATCGCACGTTTCGCATGATACGCCTCTACCGCGCGCTGCCGAGCATCTTCGCCGGTCTCAAGGTCGCGATCACGCTTGCCGTCGTCGGCGCGGTGGTCAGCGAATTCGTGGGGTCGGACGAAGGTCTTGGCACGCTGTTGTTGCGCGCCATCGGCGCGGTGAACACACCCCTTCTGTTCGCCGCGCTGCTCGTGCTCACCGTGCTTGCTGTGCTCCTGTTTGCACTGATAGAGCTCGTCGAGCGGGTCGCGATTCCCTGGCACGTCTCGCAACGGTCGAGATAGATCGCTCGCCCGCTGCGTCAGGCAATTGCCTTCGCAAACCGCGGAAAAAGCGCCACGGCATTGTCGCGTTCTATGGCGCTGCGTGCGCTGGCCGACGGCTCGGCCTTTTCCAGACCCTGAACGTGAGCTGCGACTGTGAGGTAAGGATAATCGGTCCCAAACAGAATGTGGGACTCCGGCGCGAACTCTCGCAAGGCGGCAAAAGCCGGCCGGTGATACGCATTCGCGATCTCGTAGTACAGCTTCCTGAATTCGAAGGCGATGCCATTCGGAATGCGAGCCGCACGGTCCTTATCATCTTTCGTCAATTCCTCAACGCGCCCGGCAAGCGAGGGCAGCGCGCCGCCGCCATGCGTGAAGATGAAACGAATGTCCGGGAGCTGGACGGTCGTCCCGCTGAGCACCAGACTGACAATGGCGCGCGTGGTATCGAACGGAAACTCGATGATCGCCGGCCGCATGTTTGGCAGCACGTTGTGGCATGGCGGCAGAAATGGATGGACGAATACGACTGCGCTACGCCTGTTCAGTTCTTCCAGTACCGGTCTCAACTGGGGATCGCCAGGATAGCGAGAATCGTAGTGCGACATGATCTGGACGCCATCCGCGTGCAGCGTGTCGAGGGCGTACTCGATCTCGCGCAAGGCGCAATCGACGTCAGGCAGCGGCAATACCGCAAACATTCCGAATCGTCCGGGAAAGTCGCGCGCCATCTGGGCCGCATATTCGTTCCACTCGCGCGCCAGATCGCGGGCGGCGGCCACATCGCCGAACCAAATCCCCGGGGCCGCAATCATCTGTGCGATGGCGGTGGAGATGCCGGCAGCATCGAGCTCCTCCAGCGCGAAGCCCGGTGTCCAGTTCCTGAGGTTGATGGTTGCGGGCACGACCTGGCGCGGATCGTACGGTTTAAGATTCCGCCTTGCCTGGTTGGCCATGAACTTCGGGGGAAAGATGTGATAATGGGTATCAATCCGAAACGGTTTGCAGCCGTTGAATTGGAAGGCGGCCTTGTCCATCGAGGATTCTCCGGAAAATGGCTGCGCTCACCGTTCGGGATGATCGCGCTTGATTGCTTGCTTATGGGGGGAGCTCGATGGCCAAGGCGCACGCACGCAAACAGCAGGTCGAACCAGGTCGGATCGACGTTCATCACCACATTTTTCCAGCGCAGTTTATGGCCAATCAGGAGAAGCGCAATCCAAAATGGGGTCCGCAGGCGCCTCCGGTCATGGTCGAAGGCTGGACGCCGAAGCTTGCGTGCGAAGCATTGGATCAGGCCGGAATCGCGACCGCCATCGTGCAAATGAAAGCCGCGCCCGGTGTGTGGTTCGGCGACGTTACGGCGGCGCGCGACCTGGCGCGTGAATGGAACGAATTCGCCGCAACAATGACCCGCGATTTTCCCGGCCGGTTCGGCATGTTTGCCGTTTTGCCGATGCCCGACACCGACTCGACGCTCCGCGAGATCGAATACGCCTTCGATGTGTTGCATGTGGACGGTGTTCAGATCATGTCGCACTACGAATTCAGGTATCCCGGCGACCGGCGCTTCTGGCCGGTCCTGGAAGAGCTGAACCGGCGCAAGGCGGTGGTGTTCGTCCATCCGTTCTACTTGCCGCCCTCGCACGATATTCTGCCCGGTGTTCGACCGGCGACCATTGAATTCCCGTTTGACTCGACACGCGCCATCGTCAGCCTGGTGCTGAGCGGTGCAACGTCCCGATTCCCCGACATTCAATTCATCTTCTGCCACGGCGGGGGCACGCTGCCGATGCTTGCCGGTCGCATCGTCGAGCTGACGAGAGTCGTCAAGGGGCGCTGGGTCGGCGAGCCCGAAGACGAGCACGAACTCGCCCGCAAGGTGCCCAACGGCATCGAGCACGAGCTCAAGCGCCTCTATTTCGAGATCGCCAACGCCTATTATCCACCCACGTTCAACGCGCTGCATGCGTTTGCGCCGCAATCGCAAATTCTGTTCGGAACCGACTTTCCGTTTCTGAGCGTCGCCGACCACGCCGAAGGACTGCGCAAGGTTGCCACCGCGCAGGCCGTGCAGGCGATCGAACGCGCCAATGCACTATCGCTGTTCCCCAAATTCGCGAGGGTCTGCCTGTAAGCGGCCGTCATCCCCTCCTATAGTCTGTCCGGCATGAGAAAATCGTACTCAGGCTACCCGCTCGCTTCGCGCGCGCCGCACCTCTTTCCGGCGCGGCCGGCAGAACGTGCCAAGCCGCACCGGACTCGGGCCCACCCGAGTTCGGCACTCTAAAGCTGGGCCGCAGTCGAATGGATCCGGCTTCGGCTGCGGCGAGTCGGGTGAGGGTGCGGGCGACTGTGCGACGGCGGAACGCAGCAATAGGTCAGCATCAGGTCGATGATGTAGGCCAACCAGGCGGCGCGGTTTTTGCGGCTCGAGAAATCGACTCCCAGCGCCGCATTCAAGGTGTATTGATTCGACACGTAGTGGTAGGCAAGCGCGGAAAACGACACGTACACCAGGATCGGATCGAGGTTCTTGCGGAAGGCGCCCGCGACGGCTCCTGCTTGCAGGATTTCACGGATCCTGTCGATCAGCGGATTGTAAAGCGGCCGGATTGCGCGTGAGCGGCGGATATGTCGGCCCTTGTGCAAATTCTCGCTGGTAAGCAGCGCAACGAATTTGTGGTTCTCCGTGACGGCGCAGAACGTCTGAGCAATCAGGCGCTTCATCGCCTCTACGGGATCAGCCTGTTTAATCTCCATGCGTTGCTGCCGCGCACGGAACGCCTCGTAGGCATCTTCCAGCACGGCAATAAAAAGATCTTCCTTGCTGCCAAAGTAGTGGTACAGCATGTTTTTGCTGAGCCCAAATCGGCGAGCAATGCTGTCGACGCGTGCGCCGTCGTATCCCTTTGTCGCAAACTCATCGGTCGCGTGCTTGAGAATGAGCTTGCGTGTTCGATCGGAATTCGCGCCCGGCTTTTTCATGAGAGCCCTTGGACCAGCGGTCGAGGTCCGTCATCCCACGCGGAATGACGATCCGGCCGTATCCTCGTGAAGGTTGCGAACTATATATATGTTCCGCTATGGACTGACTAGTTAGTCAGTATTTGACTCATGCGATCCAGCGTGGTGATAATCCCGAGGCGTGGTCCTGAAAAGCGCAGGCACATCGCAAGTTGTCCGATTAAAGCAGATCAAAAGGGAGATGGAGCAGCAATGGCTACCAATCCACAGGCGGTTGAACTGGCCAAAAAGAACAAGGTCGAATACGAATGGGGAACGCTGTGGCCGCACTACCATAAGGAGAAGATGAATTGGGGCGGCGGCTTCAAGACCAAGGGCGACGTGGATATTCTCTTTCTGGCCGGCGAGACGGGTCGCGACCCCTTTGAAGATGCTCCTTGCAGAACCCCCGAGGAGGAACGAGCCGGCCGAGGCAAGGTGGTGTCAATGGACGTCAAGCAGCAGACCCGCCAATGTCTCGAGTACATCAAGAACAAGCTCGAAATGATGGGCGCGTCCCTCAAGCACATAGTCATGTTCCGCTACTATCTGCCGCGCCGTGAGGATGTTTTCGACATGCGCGACGAGATGTATCGCTTCTTTGAGGAATTCGAGCCGGATCTCCGCGAGCATCCGCGACCGGCCACCCTGCTGCGCGGCGTCGGTATCGATCTGAAGGAAATGTTGGTTGAAATCGAAGCGTGGGCCGTCGTGCCGCGCAAGAACTAGGGACGAAACCCTAACCGCCTTCGGGCAATATTTCGTAACTACAGCCCTGCATGATCACCGGAGTAGGAGAGCCAAGTGCGGGAGAGCGGCTCCTACCTTACAGCAGCGGAACGGCGCCGGCGATACGACGCCTTCCGCGCTATCCTCGATGCTCAACGTTGCTCGGCCGCCGTGATCGTCGGCACACCGCATGTTGGGGGGAAGCGGTACTTCCGTTACTTTACCGATTGGTCGATCCAGAGCATTGGTGGCTATCTGCTTGTGAATGCAAATGGCGCGGAGACGGCCGTATTCCGCGCCTCGTCGCAGGCGTTCTGGGCGAGGAACGTCGGTTGGATCAAAGATGTGATTTCCGTTGCACATCCGGGACATCACATCATTGATCTGCTGCGCCAGCAAAGGCCCGGGAGCCGCATCGGGCTGGTGGGCCGCGAGTATTTTCCGATTGGCGACTACCAGGCGATTGAGGCCGAGTTCTCGACGGATGCACTGGTCGATCTGACCCCGCAGGTCGACGCGCTGCAGGCGGTCAAGTCACCCGAAGAGTGTGCGCTGATGCGCTCGTGTGGGGAGATTTTCGATGCCGCGTGGGGCAACGTGCTCGATCGAGCGCAGCCCGGCGTAACGGAATGGGAGCTGGCAGCTTTGGCAGCCGAGGCGTTGGTGCGGCACGGTGTGCCGCACAATGTCATTCTTGTTGGGGCCAGCAACGCATCGTTTGCCGCGCGCTGCGTCGGCTGGCCGCGTAACCGATCGATTACGGCGGACGACATGATCCAGATGTCGATCGAAGGCCCGGGGCCAAGCGGCTATGTCGTCGAAGTGGGCGGTACGTTCTCGTTCCGCGAGCCGGATGATCTGATGCTCCGCCAGTTCAATGCACAGGCGGCAGGGATGGCGGCCGGGCTGGAACAGTTGCGTCCAGGCAATACCGCCGAAAGCGTTGCAATGGCCGTCGACGCAACATTCCGCCAGCACGGCTTCGAGTCGGGATATTGGGCGGGCCATGGCATCGGCCTTGGCCTGCCGGAGCGCCCCACGCTGGAACGCGGCGACACCAGCACGCTGATGGCCGGAATGGCATTTGCATTGCATCCCAACGCGGTGGGGGCGGATGGACGCGGCAGTCTTCTGTCGCGCACCTATCTCGTAGGTGAAAAGGGGGCGGAGCCGCTGTCGAAATTCCCGCTCGCGTGGGTGCGGCTGTGACAAAGCGGCGCAATGAGCCCCGTTCTCACTTCAGTCTCACGGCTCTCCGAGCGGGTGGGTAAAATGCGCACCGGAGCGGGCGAGCCTCGCAAACGCCCGCCGCGCGCGATTTGTGGAAGCTGTCATCGCTCTGCAACAACCTTGGCACTGGCGATAGGAGGCGAAGATGGGGCAAGGCTCAATCGTTCGCAGGTCAATATTTCCTGCTGCTGCGGTGGGGCTGCTGCTGCTCGGGTCGCTCCTTGATCCCGCTCATGCGCAGTCCACCACTCCCGCAGCCTTGACAGCTCTCAAATTTCGCCAATCGTTCATCCCGACCGAATCGTACATTCCGGACGAGGTTGCGCTCCATAAGAAGTTTTACGAGCAGCAGGGCCTAGCTGTCGAAATGCTGCGTTCCACCGGAGGCGGCAATGCCGCCTCCCTTGTGGGTGCCGGGAACGATCAGGTGGGCGTTGCCGGCGCGGCAGACGTGTTGATCGCGCGAAGCAAAGGTCTCGACCTCGTTGGAATCGGCATCAACATACCTGTCGATCCCACGGCCATTATCAGCCTTCCCGCCAATCCCATCCGCAGCATTGCCGATTTGCGAGGTAAGCGAATCGGCGTGGTCCCAGGCAGCACAGCGCTCGCGCTCATGCAGGCGCTTCTCAAGTCCAACAATCTCACCGACCAGGATGTCAAGCTGGTCCTGATCGGGGCGGGCGATCTCGTTTCCGGGCTGATGACGAAACGGCTCGATGCGATTGCCGCGTTTCAAACGACCAATGTGCCCTCCCTGCGTGCCGCCGGCACGGAGCCGGTGTCGCTCCGATTTGCCGATATCGGCCTGCGAGTGCCCGGGAACGTTTACATGGCGAACGGGGAATATGCCCGAAAGAATCCTGAGCTGATCGCGCGTTTCATGGCCGGCACAGTGCGCGGCTGGGAAGATGTGTACAGAAACGGAAGCAGGGAAGGACTGGCGATCCTGATTAAGGCTTACCCGGAGTTGGCTGCCCAAAGCTCCATTCTCGCCGCCCGTTGGGACTATCGCGAAGAGAGCAATTACACGCCCTACACGCGCGGAAAGCCGTTCTCTGTCGATGATTTCAAGTTGGCGCATGGCAGCATCGAGGCGCTCAATGCGGCCTTGCTGGCGGCCGGCTCAGTAGAGCCGGGCATCGATCTGGATGCAACGTTCACGAACAAGTTTCTCGACCGGGCGCAACAACTGCCGAAGTGACGATGGCTTCGAAATCCCCGGTCCTGCGCTATCTCCTGGGCGTAGATGTCGGCGGCACTTTCACCGATATCTTTTGTCTCGACCGTGAGACGGGACGCTCTTACGTCACGAAGGCGCCGTCGACACCCGCCACCCCGGGTCAGGACGTGATCGATGGCATTCGCTCCATCGCCCAAATTCTTGGCCTTGCCGACGAGCGGGTGCTGTTGACACGGACAAGATTGATCTTTCATGGCAGCACCGTTGCAACCAATACAATGCTTACGCTTGCAGCGGACCCGGTGGGACTGCTGACCACGCGCGGCTTCCGCGATATCGTCGAGCTGCGCGGCGGAATCCGGGAGGAAGTATTTAATAATCGACTCACCAATGCCGTCCCGCTGAGCCCGCGTCATCTACGGCATGAAGTGACCGAGGCGGTCGACCGGCTCGGCAACATCACCTGTCCCGTTGACCTCGGCGATGTTGATGCCGCTTGCAGTGCGTTCAAATCGGCGGGAATACGTTCGATCGCAATCTGCTTCAAGAACGCCTATGCAAATTCCGCCCACGAGGAACTGGTAGCCGAGCGCGTCAGAGCTGTCTGGCCTGAGGTATTTGTCAGCGAATCCACCAGGCTGACGAACCGGGCGCGGCTCTATGATCGCGCCAGCTCCGCGGTCATCAATTCATTCGTGGGTCCGAAGACCAGCGCCTACATCCAGGAACTGCAGCGACGGCTGGAAGAGCTGGGCTTCGGCGGACGGCTGCTGATCATGGGCGGTCATGGCGGCGTCATGAGTCCAATCGAGGCCAGCCGGCATCCGGCAAAGCTCATTCTCTCTGGCCCCGCCGGCGGGCCAGTGGCCGGCGAGCTCACGCTTGCCGCGGCCGGACGGTCCCTTGATGGTATCGTCGTCGACATGGGTGGCACGAGCTTCGACGTATCGGTGATCCGCAGCGGACGAGTGCCGACGATGAACCGTCGTGACGTAAACCGCTATCGCATTTCCGTTCCGATGCTCGACATCCACACGCTCGCGGCCGGCGGAGGCAGTATCGCATGGCTCGATCAGGTAGGGCTGCTTAAGGTCGGTCCCCACAGCGCCGGCTCGGTACCCGGTCCGTCGTGCTATGGGCTGGGCGGCGAAGAGCCGACGGTGACCGACGCGAATGTCGTCCTCGGCTACATGGATCCTGCCTCGGTGCTCGGCGGCGCGCGCCCATTGCAGCCTGAACGCGCCGCGCGCGCGATCCGCACCCGGATCGCGGATCCGCTCGGCCTGTCGCTACAGGCAGCGGCTGCAGGTATCCACCGCGTTGCCACCGCCAACATGACCGCGGGCGTGCGCGAAATGACGGTCGAACGGGGTCTCGATCCGCGTCCGCTGCCGCTCATACTGGCGGGCGGCGCGGCGGGCCTGCATGGTGCGGCAATCGCCGAGGGTCTCGGCATTGACGAGGTCATCGTCCCACGGCACGCGGGGGTGTTCTGTGCGCTTGGAATGGCGCTCTCCAAGCTCCGATACGATTACAGCGCGACGCTGATGCGGGAGTTATCTGCGCTCGATCCGCAACACATCCGCAAGATCATCGATACCGCGCGTGGAAGATTGCTCGGTTCGTTCGCTGACCTTGAAAGCGACCTTGCGCACGTGGAATTCGAGTTGGAGGTTGAGGCGCGCTACGTGGGTCAGTTCCACGAGCTCGATATTGCCGTTAAGGAAGCGGACCTGCTGGCGCCCGACTACGGAGCCCCGCGCGCGGCATTCCATGACGCGCACATGGAAGCTTACGGTTTCAATCAGCCCGACTGCGAAGTTGAGCTGGTCAATCTCCGTGTCACGGCGGTCGGTGTGGTCGAAGGTCAGGCTGCGCGCAGCGACTATGCGACGACACCTGTGTCATTCGTTGCCGCAACCCCGCGGCAGATCTGGGTCGATGAGGCGGACGAATGGCGGTCTGCAGGGAGCTATACGCTTGCGCAACAAAATGATGAACCGGCGGGACTGACCCGCGTCCAAGGCCCGGCTCTGATCGATCTGCCGACCAGTACGGTCCTCGTTCCGCCTTTTTGGGACTGTTCTGCCGACGGGAGCGATCTGCTTCTCACGCGCGGGGCAGATGGATGAGCGGTTCTGATCCAGCGCGCAAGTCCGCACTGGCGGCGCAGTCGCTCCTGCGGCGGCTGCTGAGGAGAGTTCTGGAAGTCACGCTTCCTGCTGTGGGGCTTCTTGTCATCTGGCAGGCAATTGTGGCGTTTCAGGTGTTGCCGTCGTTTCTGGTGCCCTGGCCGGGAGCGGTGCTGGCCGTGATGGTGGCGCAATGGGATATCCTGCTGGAGCATACGATCGTTACCAGCTCCGAGGTGGTGCTGGGATTTGTCCTGGCGATCGCCGTCGGCATTCCGATTGGTTGGCTCATTGTTTCTTTCAGTTTCCTGGAGCGAACGGTCTACCCGCTGATGGTAGGATTCCAGGCGGTCCCGAAGGTCGCGCTTGGACCGCTGTTCGTGCTTGCGTTCGGCTACGGTGTGCTGCCAAAGGCGCTGCTCGCGCTGCTCGTGGCCTTTTTCCCCATAGCTGCCGGCTCCGCAGTCGGTTTCGCATCGCTCGATGCCGGGTGGTTCCTGCTGATGCGCTCGATGCGCGCCAGCCGGCTGCAGACGTTTCGCAAGCTGCAGGTTCCGGCCGGCTTGCCCGCCATCTTCGGCGGATTGAAGGTGGGTGCGACCCTTGCGGTCGTGGGCGCCGTGGTAGGGGAGTTCATCGGCGCGGACGCCGGTCTCTCTTATTTGTTGCTGATCGCCAACTCCAATCGGGATACCGCAACCGAATTCGCGTGTCTGATCCTGCTTAGTCTGCTCGGGATGCTCTTCTATGGCCTAGTAGCGCTGGCCGAATCCATCGCGGTGCCGTGGCGCAATCCCGATGCGATGCGCTGGTCGGCGCAGGGAACCGCATGACCGATGCGGCCAGCACTCCGTTCATCGAATGGCGCGGGATTCGGCATGCCTATCGCTCGCGTCAGGGCGAGATCGCAGCGCTGGCGCAGATCGACCAGCGCGTCCTGACGAACGAGTTCGTGTCGCTGCTGGGTCCGAGCGGCTGCGGCAAGACCACGCTCCTGCTGCTGAGCGGCGGCCTGATGCGGCCGACCGCGGGCAGCGTCCTGGCGAACGGCCGCTCGCTGAACGAGCCTTATGCGGACATGAGCATCGTCTTTCAGCGTGATTTGCTGTTCGAATGGCGATCAAATCTGGGCAACGTGCTGCTCCCGGCCGAGATTCGCGGAGCCGACCGCAGGCGGGCTGCTGACCGCGCCCGCGAGCTGTTCCGGCAGACCGGACTCGAAGGGTTCGAGGACAAATGGCCGCGCGAGCTGTCCGGCGGCATGCGCCAGCGGGTGGCGCTCTGCCGCGCTCTATTGCCCGATCCACACCTGCTGCTCATGGACGAGCCGTTCGGCGCGCTCGATGCGCTCACCCGCCGACAGATGGTGGTCGATCTCGAGCAGCTTTTCCTGCGCAGGCGCAAGACCGTGCTGTTTGTCACGCACGACGTCGCCGAGGCGGTTTTGCTGAGCGACCGCGTGCTGCTCTTTTCCAACCGTCCGGCCCGCATCGTCGCCAATATTGCCATTAACCTGGTGCGCCCGCGCGGTTTTGATCCGGATCAGGCCGCGTTTCAGGCCTACGTCACCGAGATCACTCGCGTCTTCGAAGAACTAGGCGTCCTGCAGCAGCAGAGACGGTAATCGAGGGTGAGATCATGATCAGCAGCGGCTCCGACCGGTTACGGCCGCAATGTCTACGGCCGGGGAAAGTCGACCCGGTCGCGGGGGCCATCGTTCAGCGCCTCATCACCAACGCGGCCCGCGAAATGGGGCTCACCCTGCTGCGCTCGACGCGCTCTCCGGTCCTGTTCGAAGCGCGGGACTTCTCTACAGGAATTTTCGACGCCGCAGGCCGCGTGCTGGAGCAGCACAAATACCTTCCCATGCACGCGTTCCTGCTGGCGCCGGTCGTCGCCGAGGTCATCCGTGTGCAGGGCGGAAAAGTGCAGCCCGGCGACGTGTTCATCCATAACGACCCGTTCCATGGCGGCAATCATGCGATGGATGTCTCGGTTGTCCGGCCGATCTTTGCGGGCGGCGACCTTGCCGGATGGGCCGCATGCAAAGGACACATGCTCGACTGGGGCGGGCCGGTCGCGAGTGGCTACAATTCAGCGGCGCGGACGGCGTGGGATGAGCCGTTGCGGGTACCGGCGGTTCACCTGTATCGGGCAGGCATGCGGTCGGAAGAGACGTTTGCGCTGATCCAGGAGAATATCCGCGTTCCAGAGATTGTCATCCATGACATCGAGGCGATGGCCGGCAGCACAATGATCGGCGAGCGGCGCATGCGCGAAGTCATCGGTCAATTCGGGCTTCCGGTGTTTCGGGCGTTCGTGGAGGCGTGGCTCACCGGCACCCGGCAGCAGGTCGAGCAGTGCATAGCGCGACTGCCCGATGGGACCTATCGCGGCGCGAGCCGGATTCAATACGCGCCGGAGCAATGGGCCCATGTTGCCGTGGCCGTCGAGATCGCCGGCAAGGACATCGTCTTCGATTTCACCGGGACGAGCTCGCAGACACCCTCCTACGTGAACGCGCCGGTGGCGGTGACGCACATGGGTGTGCTGCAGTGCATGGCCATGCTGCTCGCGCCGGACATGGATTGGAATACCAGCCTTAATGCCGGATTCACCGAAGCCATCCGGCTCCGCGTGCCGCCTCGTACGCTGCTGTCTGCGGAATTTCCGGCAGCCGTTGGTTACTGCAATCACCTGAGTGACCAGATCACGGAAGCGGTCTTCAGCGCTCTCGCCGAAGTCCTGCCGGACCGCGTCACCGGGGGTTGGGTGCAATGGGGAACAACAGTTTCGGGAAACTGGCAGGGACGATCATTCGCGACGCCGCTGTTCTTTGCGAGCAAGGGTGGAAGCGGGGCGACCCGCGGGGTTGATGGCTATGACTATATCGGCAGCATCCGGATGGCAGGAGCGCTGGAAGCCGAGGATGTCGAGACGATAGAGCGGGCGCATGGCTGGATCGACGTGCGCAAGCAGGAATACTGGACCGATTCTGGAGGTGCCGGCGAGTGGCGCGGCGGACTGGGCATCCATGTCGAGGCTGTTCTAAAGGGTGAGGAGATGATGATCGCGACGTTCGGCACGGGCCGCGACGCAGGCGCTGTCGGTCTCTTCGGCGGCGCGGACAGTCCTCCGAGCAGGATTCTGCTGACCTATCCGAATGGCCAGACAATCGACGTACCTGCAAACGCCAACATCTACGATGTACCGCCCGGAACGGTGCTGAAGAAATGGAACACCGGAGGCGGGGGCTATGGCTCGCCGTCTGCCCGCGCCAATGACTTGATCAAGCGCGACGTGCTGGAAGGCTATGTCAGCCCCGAAGCGGCCCGTAAGACCTATGGCTATTCGATCCGCTGACGTTCGTCGCACTGTGCGGACGAGCCGACCTTAGCCCTTGCAAGTATGATGGGGTTCTTGCCTTGATCCGCGCGCTCAGGCGAAGAACACCTGACGACGCTCTCGGGAGCAGGCTGTGAAACGAGCTCTCATAACCGGCGCTGGACGGGGAATCGGATTGGCGACGGCACGCCGCTTTGCGGCGGCGGGTTGGCGCGTGCTTTCGCTCGACAGGGAATTCGGATCCGAGATCCTCGGCGAACGTGTCGCATTCGATCTGACGCGCACGTCGGAGATTCCGGCGTTGATCGCTTCCGTCGGTGACGTCGACACCCTGGTCAATAACGCCGGCGTGCTCCATTGCGATCCGATTGACGCCATCCCGGATGCGCACCGGTGCGAGATCCTGGCCGTGAACCTCGAAGCTCCGGCCGCGCTCATTGCGGCTGCGGCGCCGGCCATGAAGGCGCGGCGAAGCGGCCGCATCGTCAATGTGAGCTCGGTTTCCGCATTCACCGGTCATCCCGATCTTTGGTACGGGATCACCAAAGCCGGCTTGTTGAACCTCACAAAGTCCTGGGCGCGCGCGCTCGGTCCACATGGCGTTCTGGTGAACGCGGTCGCGCCGGGCCCGACCGAAACGCGCATGTACGACCAGCTGCCTGCGTCCCGCCGGGACGACGTCATGCGCTCCGTTTACGCCGGCCGCGTCTGCAAACCGCAGGAAGTCGCCGCGGCGATCTTCTGGCTTGGCAGCGATTGTCCCGAGTACATCAACGGGTCGACTCTCGACGTGAACAACGGAAGCTATCCCCGCTGACCTTGGTCGCTGTCGGACCTGGTCGGACAGCGATCTGGTGGCCCTGTCCCTTAGAGTCGCTAACGCGTGACGGAGCCGGTTTTGATCGCAGCAGCCGTTTGCTCAATGGGCTCCGCGCAGGCGGCGCCACCGCGTCATCGCGTGGCGTTGTCTTCAGCGCTCATGCGGCGCCGCTTTTTCTTCGACGGCAATCGCGGCAAGGGAAGCCATGGCCGGCTCTACTATGGCGACCGGTTCACGACATTAAAGGATCGGAGGAAGGAAATTGGCCCCGGCCTGCTCAACGCAATGCTCCATCAACTGGGGCTTACAAAAACGGACCTCGAATAGATCATGGCGTTTGGATACCGCTACAGCATGGAACGGCAGGCCAACGGATGGTGGCTTGTTCGTTTTCCGGAAATTCCTGAGGCACTGACCGAAGGCGAGACCAAAGAAGAGGCGCGGGCGAATGCGCGCGATTGCGTGATTGCGGCGCTGGAAGGATACATGAAGTCGGGCCGGCCGCTGCCGCGGGGGAGGGCGCCACATTCCGGCACCGACCGGGCGATTCTCCCGTCGTTGGTGACTGCGAAGCTTGCCGTCTACGAGACCATGCGTGGGCACGGCTGGTCCAAGGTCAGGCTCCGCGAAGGAGCTCGGCATGCCGGAGAACTCGGTCCGCCGGCTGTTCGATCTGCGCCACGCTTCACAGATGCGGATCATCGATGCGGCACTCGCGAAGATGAACGCTGAGCTGCCCATCGACCTGCCGGAAGTGCGGCCAACCGGGAAGGCGGCGTAGCGGTTGGAGGGCTTTGGGTTGAGCAGAGGGATCGGATAATTTTCTTTTGCGCAAATATACAGGAGATTATTAAAGACAATATAGCAAATGAGCAATCCACAAACGACTAACATTGGCCGCGGAAAAAATATCAGAAAAAACAGCTGTGGAATCGCAACGAGACTTGATATCTCTGCGCTAATGTATGAAATTACAATAATTACGAATGCAGCGAATACAACCGGAATGTTCCTATTCAAATACGCAATTATCGCACCCATGCATCGAGAATTATACCATTCCTTGCATCGCGCTACTCATGTATAATCCCAACCAGATTGTTGGTTTCACTACACTATATGAAAATCAGACAGATGGAGCGCCGCCTTCGTCACATGAGCTAAGGTGATGGTATCCGTCGCATCATAGGTGATAACCGTATTGCCGTGCCCATCATCCAGGGCATTCGCAAGGATCGCGTGTGCGTTTCCAAATAGGGAGTGGTCGACTTGAATTATATCCGTTGCAGGATTAAAATTGTTGATCGTGACCCGACCGAACTGCGGAGAGAACGTGAATGTGTCGTGTCCGGGTCCGCCGGTCAGTGTGCCTCCATGAGTTACGCCCATGGTCTCATTTTGATAGATGTCAAAACGAGGAATCAATTGAAACACTTGAGATGAAGGAACGGATCCCGTTGGTAACGTTACCTGCCAAGGATCAATCGGGTTGTCACTATGTATAATATTTGCATATAAATTTATCCCATCGGTAGTGTTGTCCGTCCCAAAGCTCGGCTGTGGGATACTGTCATTTTGAGAGTTAAAGAACGTGGCGGCCTTATAATAGAGACCCATGTCATGAAGGCTGCCGCCGCCTGAATAAAAATCATAGTCAACCACCTGATAAACGTCGCCCTGCAGGGCGAATGGGGACTGCTCGATAGGATCTCCTGCGATCAAGATATTCGTAATTCGTGGGTCATCTGAGAAATGAGAGAATCCATATCCCGGATCTGCAAATGTGACGGCCTGAAATGCCACACCAGCATGTTTATCAACGATGGCGTCGTTCATAAATAGCTGAACCATACTTGCGCCAAGACTGTGGCCGGTGACGTAGACATGCTCGATCTCCCGATTAGCAGATAGATAACCATCAATAGCCAGCACCAACGGTTTTAGAAGCGCGTAGTAGTTATTCATTCCATCGACTGTGTAGTCGTTCGTATCTGGGGTGCCTCCGAGATGCGAAAGGCCACCGACCAGATTCTGAAAAAAATTAGCGGAGTCATTTGTGCCGCGAAACGAGATGAATAGCGAGTCAGATGAGCGGGCGACAAGCGCAGCCGCATTCCCATCCAGATACATTCCGTCGATCAAGCCAAATGAAGGAAAGTCGGGATTGCCAGGCACGCTCCGGGGAGCTAGTGATGGCAAATCTGCCGCGGTCAGATACCGCATTCCGGTCGGCATGGAATTATAAAGAGAATCAGCTAGGCCTGTGCCATCAGGAAGGTTAATACCTGCCCCGATCTGCTCGACGTTGGGGACCAAGTGGTAGGCCGCATCCGAGAGGCTGGCGAGGACTACCATTTCGCCGTCGGTGCCATAATGGTGGAAAATATTTGCCGCAGTATTCAGTCCTGCAGAACCGGTAGCGCCAACTCGCGTAGCTTGAACGGTGAAGACGAGCTCTGACGTTGAAACGCCGCCGTGCCCGTCGTCAACTGTGTACGCGAATAGATCTTGCCCTGACTTTGCTTCTCCGGGCAGGGCCTTATAGGTGTAACTGCCATTAGCATTTAACGTTAAGGTGCCGTGTGCGCCATGAATTGCAGTTCCAACGCTTGAGCTAAGACCATTCACCGCACTGACGTGCAGCGTGTCATGCATGTCCGGATCGCCATAATTGGCAAGTACGCCGTGGGCAGAATCTGCCGTAAGCGTCTGCCCCGTCTGCACAGTAGCAAAATCTGGGAGCGAAACGGACACGTCGTTTGCTCCGTTGATCGTTACTACCACATTTTGCGTAACCGTCCCGCGATGCCCATCGTCAATTATGACCGGCGTAGTAACGGTGACGCTCTCTCCAACTCCAAGGAAATCCAAACTCTTGTCTGCGATGCTGTAGATCCAATCGATTTTTCCGGTGCTTGTGTTTCCCATCTCTGAACTAAAATGAAAAGCATCCTCGAACATCGCTGTTTGTGCAGCGCTCAGTTGGAAATTGTGTCCGGCCGTGTCCTGCCACGTCACCGTCTCGTGAACCGTATCGATCGATGCTGTTGGCCGATCGTTCACGTCTGGATCAGAGAACGCGATTACTCCCGACGGTAAAGTCGCGCTGCCGCCGTTTGCATAGTCAACTGTGCTGCTTCCGGTTACGCCCGCCAGCTCGTTTATTGTGCCAGCCACTGTCGAGTGCGTCAGATCAATGACGGGCGGCTGATTCGCGGGAACCTGCCACAACAATTCCGGAAATTGTCCGGAATTGTCGAACCAGACCGCTGAGTCAAAGCCGTCCGGCAACGTGCCGGATTGCAATTGTGCAGTCGTCCGAGCTGTACCTCCGGCGCTATTGGATGTTCCGCTCGTATCGGAATCCCAATAGGAGTTGGCAACTGTTCCTTGAAAAGCAAACCCTACCAGACCACCGGCCACAGACCCTGGGTCAGGTGTCTCGACGAAGCCTGTGGCGTATGAATCGGTTACCGTGCCTGTATAATTCGATCCAACGAGGCCACCTACCGAGTGTTCAGAACTGACCGAGCCAGTTGCATACGAGTTTGTAATTGTGCCTTGATTCAGTGCAACTAGGCCTCCAGCGTGATTATTTACTCCGCTCACTGAACCCGTCGCATAACAACCGCTTATCAACCCTCGATTTTCCGCAACGAGGCCCCCGCCTTCTTGAGTAATAAAGGAGCCATTGAAATTTCCGATGACCGGTCCTGCCGCGTAAGAATTCGAAATACTCCCTGTGCTAGTATTGACGCCAACAAATCCCGCAACATCACCTCCAGAACCGGAGCGAACTGTGGCTGTTGAGTGCGACAATTCAATAGAGCCCGCATTGATATAGACGAGAGCGGCCGTCGCACCATTGCCGGTAACAGTTCCTGAAACTGAGACGTTTACTATTTGACCGTCATTTTCGAACGCTAATGCTGAGTTCACTACGTTGACGTTCGTCAGAGTTAAATTTTCGACCGTTCCTTGACTATCGATGGTGCCTAACAATGTGATAGGCAAGTTACTAATTGAGTGCTCTTGTCCATCAAGTACACCAGAAAAATTGGCGATCGGTGTGAAATTGAATCCGGATGCGTCAATGTCTGCGCCCAGCACAAAGGAGCCTGAGGGGTTGGCCTGGATATCCTGGAGGAGGTCGTTAAACGCAGTAATCACTGTCGGAGTTGTCACTGCTTCCTCCCTGTGAGGTCTCTTTCTTTATTTGAGATAGCGTGAACCTGCGCAACCATGAGACACTCGCTTAACAAAATCGCGGCAGTGCGCATCGCCCTGTCAGACCCGATCTATGGTTTGGATTTCGCCGCCCAGCCCATGCGACAGTTGCAATGTCGCCCGCGAGCGCGAAGACAAGGGCCGTTTCAAGGCTATTTCTCCCGACACCCCTGATCCCGGCGGATAATAATACCAGCCATAACGATTGCGTAAAAGCTGAATTTTTCAACCAGACGCTGCCGGCTCTCGCCACGGCGTCGCCGCCAAACTCATACGATATATCAGCTAGATAGCTATTCCTCTTCTGTTTAGATCGTCCAATTCCCGCGCCCGCCCTTCAATCAACAGTAGCGTATAAACGTCTCAGAAACCCGAGGCCCAGCTGCCGGAGGCACGCCCCGACGCCCGATGACTATTCCACGGCTCAGCCGCGGATCTTCCGCCCTCAAATTTTGCAAATCCGTCGCCGAATTATTAGTCCCCTTT
>Ga0306921_10000567_pt1 | contig 33204 bp, 27 predicted proteins | sample sta12Cox44000080_FD_203760 | JGI IMG/M metagenome (GOLD analysis project Ga0306921, IMG submission 203760) | Lab enrichment of tropical soil microbial communities from Luquillo Experimental Forest, Puerto Rico - statoxic.12C.oxic.44.000.080 (v2)... | ecosystem: Environmental > Terrestrial >... | reverse complement strand
CCCGGCGAAGGCGCCGTGGTACTTCCTCGGGTTGCAGGAAATGCTGGTGTATTTCGATCCGTGGATCGCGGGCGTGGTCATGCCGACGCTGATCATCGTCGGGCTGATGGTGATCCCCTACATAGATACAAATCCGATGGGCAGCGGCTATTACACGTGGAAACAGCGCCGCTTTTCGATCTCGACGTTTCTGTTCGGGTTCATCATCCTATGGGTTTCGATGATCATCATCGGCACGTTTATCCGCGGGCCAGGATGGCAGTGGTTCTGGCCGGGGCAAACGTGGGATCACAACCGGCTGATTTACGAGGTGAACCGCGACTTGCCCGACATCTTCGGGATCACGTCGAACCTGGGCAAGGGGATTTTCGGCGCGATCGTGGTGGGCGGATATTTTGCGCTGGGCGGTTTCGGGATGTTCTCGCTATTCCGCCGCTACATGGCCAAGGACTTCGCGCGGATGAGCATCTTGCAGTTCGCGATCACGCAAACTTTTGTGCTGATCATGGTGGCGCTGCCGCTGAAGATGCTGCTGCGTCTGCTGTGGCATATCAAGTACGTGTGGATTACGCCGTGGTTTAACGTGTAGCTGATGGCTGGCAGCTAGTAGCTGGCAGCAAACCGGTTTTGCCGCCAGCCATCAGCCGCAAGCTACCAGCCGATCTCGGAGGAAGCTTTGCCCGACAAACCCGATAACGACCCGATCGTAACCAAGTCGTATGCGGTGCACTACATGGTGGCCGTCACCCTCCTGATGGCAACCTTGCTCTGGGCGCTGTGGGACGAAGCGTTCGGCATGCGCCCGTGGAAGGCGTATCAGCACGTATGGAAGCAGCGGTACATCGCGTTCCTGAAGACGGCCACGTCGAAGTCGGCCGCGTCGGAGAAAGAAGTCGAGGGCGACTCTGACTATCAGAAGCTGAAGCAGAACCTGGATGAGGCAACTAAGCAGGCCGCTCCGAAGATGAGCGAGCTGCAGGCACAGATCGCAGACCTGAACGCGAAAATCCTGGCCGTGCAGAGCGTTTTCACCGACCGGCGCGCTTACGTCAACGCGCTCACCTACCGGATTGAAAGTAGCGACAGCGAATCATCGAAAGCGAGTATTCGAGCGGATCTGCAGGATTACAAAAAGGAGATCGCGACCGTCGAATACCCCGACGGCAGCAGGCAAAAATACGACTTTGAGCATTTAGAGGCGACCTACAACGACCTCAAGGAGCAGCGCGCCAAGCTGAACGCTGCACTGGGCGACCTGCTCAAACCAGGGAACGAAGCCAAGGCCGCCCTTGACGAGTACGTCAGCAGTCACATGGTCGATCTGACGCCCACTCAAATCGACGGCCTTGAAAAGAAGACGAGAGACCTTGAGCCGGCAATTGTGCAGATCAACGTTGCCGAGGCCAACATCGTCGACCGCTGCGAGTCCTGCCACCTGGGCGTGCGCGAACCGGTGAAGCTGACTGCCGCATCCATGAGCGCCAAGGGCGCGAAGACTCCTGACGATTACGCGAAAGCATTCGTGAGTCATCCCAATCCGGCGCTCTTGCAGATTCACGATCCCGAGAAGTTCGGCTGCTCGCCCTGCCACCAAGGTAATGGACGCGCCACCACAAGCATCGAGAAAGCCCACGGCAACTACGAACACTGGCTGTGGCCACTCTTCACCAAGCAAAATTTCGAAGCCGGCTGTCAGACCTGCCACGCGGCCGACATGATGCTGATCAGCGGCGATGTGGGCTGGACCATCAGCAAGGGCAAAGATCTGTTCCGCCAGCGTGGCTGCATGGGCTGCCACCGCTATGAAGGGTACGACAGAGAACCGGAAGAGCTGCAGTCGCTCCAGCAACAGATCAAGCAACTGGAGGGCGAGAAGCGCGACAACACCAAGCAGGCCGCAGCCCTGATGAAGCAGGCCGATGCTGCTGAGTCGAACGAAGAGGCCAACCGCCTGAACGACGAGGCCGTGGGCTTGCGCGTTGCCAACAGCAAGATCGACGGGCGACTGCAGCAGATTGACTTCCGCACGCACAGCCTGATGCAGGACGTGAAGAAGGTGGGGCCGAACCTGAAAGACGCCCGCCTCAAGTTGAACAAGAACTGGATTCCAGTCTGGCTGAAGAAGCCGAGCGAGTTCCGCCCCGGCACGAAGATGCCCAACTTCCGCTTCACCGACGGGCAGATTCGGGCTATTTCGGCCTACATCTGGCAATCCGGACTGACCGATTCCCTTCCCCATCAGAAGCCCGGTAACGCCGCCCACGGACAGGAACTGTTCGAGACGCGCGGGTGCCTCGCCTGCCACTCAATCGGCGAGGGCGATGACCTGCAGGGCGGCGCGTTCGCCGCGAACCTGACACGCGTGGGCGAAAAAGTGAATTACGACTACATCGTGCGTTGGATCCATAACGCGCGCGAGCGCACGCGGCCCTACTGCCCGTACGAGAAGAAGGACATTGGTCCCGAGGATTACACCAAGAAGGGGCTGCCCTACGTGTTTGACCTGCGCCACAGCAAATGTCCGAACGACGGACACGAACTGCAGGTACAGAACATGACGGTAATGCCGAGCCTGCGCCTAAGTGTTGAAGACGCCCAGGACATCGCCAGCTACCTCATGACGCAGAAGAAGCAGGAGCCGTCCGCCTACGCTGAAGCGTCGTTCATGGACGACCCCAAACTGAAAGACGAAGGTAAGAAATGGATCCGCCACTACGGTTGCGCTGGCTGCCATGAGATCTCGGGTATGGAAGATGAAGGCCGGATCGGCACCGAGCTCACCTTCGAAGGCAGCAAGCCAATCGAGCGCCTCGACTTCGCACTGTTCACCGAAGTGGCGCAGCGCGGCGGTAAAGAGCCCATCACGAATCCCGAGGATCTCGCCCGCTTGCCCGAAGGCCCGGCGAAGGCCCCCTGGTACGACCACAAAGGCTTCTTCGAGCACAAGCTGGCGGAACCCGAAATCTACGACAAAGGCATGATCAAGTCTGAGACGGAAGCTCTGCGGATGCCCAACCTGCACCTGACGAAAGATCAGGTGCAGGCGTTGACCACGTTCCTCCTGGGCAGCCAGGAGAGCGGATTGCCCGCAAGCTACCAGTACCATCCGCAAGACACACGCCACGACATCCAGGAAGGCTGGTGGATCGTCACCAAGTACAACTGCGTAGGCTGTCACCAGTTCTTCCCCGGCCAGGAATCTTCACTGATGAAGATGAAGAAGTACCAGGACCCGGACTGGAAAGAGCAATTGCCGCCCAAGCTCTACACTGAAGGCGCGCGCACGAATCCCGAATGGCTGCGCAAGTTCCTCTCGAACCCGTCTTTGAGCGACAGCGATACCAACCGAAACGGCGTGCGCAGCTATCTAAAGGTGCGCATGCCGACTTTCTCGCTTTCCGACGACGAACTGCGCAAGCTGGTGCGTTTCTTCGCAGCATTGTCGCAGCAGCCCATGCCCTACATACCCGAGCAGGTGCCGGTACTCTCAACCAAAGAGACCGAAATGGCGCGAGCATTGTTCTCGAGCACGGCAGCGCCTTGCCTGAAGTGTCACGCTACTGGGGATGTGCAACACGATACGCACGCAACCGCTCCTAATTTCCTTCTCGCGAAAGATCGGCTGAAGCCCGACTGGGTGGAGCGATGGATCACCGATCCGCAAGCGATCAGTCCGGGCACGTCAATGCCCTCGGGACTGTTCAATCACGTCAACGGTCAGTGGGTGTTCGCTGGACCGACGCCACCGTCGTTCCAGGGCTACGATCAGGACCACACCAAATTGCTGGTGAACTATATCTTCCAACTCACTCCCGAAGAGCAACGCAAGGTCGCGGCCTCGATGGGTAAATCGCAGGCGTCGAATGTGGCGCCGGGAAAGAAACGTCCTGCGGCCACGGCATCGCATCATCAATCCCCGACGCTCGGGGCAGGCGCGGGTGGTTCGCGTTGATTTAAAATGGATGGCTTTCGAAGTGTGTCAACACTCAAGGAAAGGTGATCATGATGAAGAATACCCGGTTAGCAATCCTCCTCCTGCTAGCCCTTGCCGGCTGGCTAGGGCTGGCAGCGTGTAACAAGAAGGAATCAACGTCGGAATCCCAGCCGGCATCCACCCCCGCAGCAACTCCCGCTCCTGCTGCGACACCCATCGATCAGGCCACAGTGGGCTCCATTAGCGGATCGGTAAAGTTTGATGGCGCCGCTCCGAAACCGTCGAAGATCGACATGTCGCAAGATCCGGCCTGCAAAGGCACAAACGAAGCCGAGACTCTGGTCGCTGATAAGGGTGGCCTTGCCAATGTGTTCGTGTATGTGAAAGATGGCCTGGGCAACCGAACGTTTGACGTCCCCAAAGACCCAGTCGTTCTAGATCAAAGCGGGTGCCGCTACCATCCTCACGTACTCGGAGTGATGGCTGGTCAGAACGTGCAGATCAAGAATGACGATCCTACCACCCACAACATCCACCCTACGCCGAAAGACAATCGCGAGTGGAACGAATCGCAGCCCCCGCAGGCGGCTCCCATCGAGAAGAGCTTCGCCCGCGAGGAAATCATGCTGCCCGTCAAGTGCAACCAGCATCCGTGGATGAAGATGTACGTCAGCGTGGTGAAGAGCCCGTTCTACGCGGTGACCGGCCCCGATGGAAAGTATGAGATCAAGGGCCTGCCCCCGGGCGACTACACCATCGCCTTCGTGCACGAAAAACTGGGTGAGCAGACGCAGAAGGTCACCGTTGCGCCGAAGGAGGCCAAGACAGTCGACCAGTCCTTCAAAGCCGGCGCATCGTAGTCGTCGGGTCTGCTAGAATGCTGCGTTCCTGAGGGCGAGCTGCGGTCATGCGCCGCCCGACCTCGGGCACGCCTGTGGGTCTGATAGAGCTCGACTGTCATCATCGTTTCCGGGGCCGAGGAGTTCCTGCTGAACGCCATTTCCACTCCGTACAATCGCGGTCTGCACCGCTTTGCCGTGTTCACGGCCTGTCTGACGCTGCTCCTCATCGTTGCGGGCGCGCTGGTGACCAGTAACGACGCAGGATTATCGGTGCCAGACTGGCCCACTACGTTCGGATCGATCTACAAGATGCCGCACATGGTCGGGGGCGTGAAGTTCGAACATGGCCATCGCATGGTGGCCGAGATTGTAGGCTTGCTGACCATCGTTTTGGCGGTGTGGACGTGGCGTGCGGAAAAGCGCCGCTGGCTACGGATTCTCGGCGTTGCGGCCTTGGGAACCGTGATCGCTCAGGGGATCCTGGGCGGACTGACCGTGCTCTTTTTCCTTCCGGCACCGATCTCTAGTGCTCACGCCGCACTGGCGCAAACGTTCTTCTGCGTCGCAGTGTGTATCGCAATGTTTACTGGCCAGCATTGGGTGGAGGAAGTGCCGCGGGTCGAGCCGGACCACCGGCGCCCTGCTCTATTCACACTGACCCTGCTTTCGATTTTCGTGTTGTACGTACAACTGATCCTGGGCGCAATGTTCCGCCATCACGGGATGAGCTGGTGGCCGCATGTCGTTCATGCGGCAATCGTCGCTATCGTACTGACCTGGACAGCCGTGCGCGCCATCACCGCGTACCCCAAGATTGAGGCGGTACGAAAGCCAGTAATCATCCTGCTCTCGCTTCTCATCACCCAGCTCTGCCTGGGCTTTGCCGCGTTCCTGACCCGCGTGGCGTGGGGAAAAGACAGCGTGGAGCCGGAGTTGCCTATGGTGATCTCGACCGTGGCTCATGTGGCGGTCGGAGCCTTGCTCCTTGCGACAACCGTCGTACTTGCGATTCAGGTCTGGCGACATGTGCCCGTCGCCTTCGCCGAGCGAGTTCCGGGCACGGAACGGACTCCTCAGGCCGCATGAGCACCGCTATCCAACCGCTGAATGTACCGCGCAACAGCTATGCCGCACTAGCGCGGGACTATGCCGAGCTCACCAAGATGCGTGTCACCACCCTGGTGATGATGACGGCATGGTGCGGTTACTACTTCGGCTGCTCGAAATCTGGTTGCTCCTCGCTCACGCTGGGGCTGCTTAATGCGTTATTCGGAGTTGGACTTGTCTCCGCCGGCACCGCAGCTTTGAACGAAGTCATGGAGAACGATGTAGACGGCACTATGCGGCGAACCGCCAACCGTCCGCTGCCCACGGGACGCATGAGCCTGTTGCACGCCACCGTCGTTGGCATGCTGTTGACTGTGGGTGGATCTCTCTACCTCGATATCACGTTGAACACCCTGACCGGCACGCTGGCATTGGTGACGGCTTTCGTCTACCTGGCTGCCTACACGCCCCTGAAAAAGGTCCACCCGGTTTGCACCTTCGTAGGGGCGTTTCCAGGAGCCATGCCGGGTGTACTTGGTTGGACTGCGGCACGTGGCCGCGTCGAATGGGAAACGCTGGCCCTGTTTGCCATCGTCTTCTTCTGGCAGTTCCCGCACTTCTTTTCGATCGCGTGGCTTTATCGCGAGGACTACGAAGCCGGCCGCATCCGCATGCTGCCGGTGGTCGAGCCTGACGGACGGTCAACGGCGCTACGCATCATCGCCTATTCGCTGGCCCTTATCCCGGTGAGCCTGGCGCCCACTTTTCTCGGCATGTCAGGCCGAATCTACCTATACGGCGCACTTCTCATGGGAGTGGCGCTGCTATACGCCGGTTCCCGTTTGACACTTCTCCGCGCGCCCGTCAACGCTCCGCGCTCGAAACAGCGCGCCCGCCAGCTGCTGCAGGCCACGGTTCTCTATTTGCCACTTCTGTTCGTCTTAATGATGCTGAACCGGGTCTCGTCGTAGAATAGCTTGTGGCCTCAAACACCCCCACCTACATGGAAGTGGGTCGCGAAGCAGAGCCGGCGTCCAGTCCGGTGATTGCGGTGCAGAATATCGTGCACCGATACAACGGGCGCACGGCGCTCGACGACGTATCGTTTGAGGTCCGCCCTGCCGAACTGTTCGGCCTGCTCGGACCGAACGGGAGCGGAAAGACCACGCTCTTCCGGATTCTTTCCACCCTGATGATTCCGACCGCAGGCCGTGCCCTGATTGTGGGCTTCGATGCGGCCAAAGAACCGGCCGCGCTGCGCCGGCAGATCGGCGTCGTCTTCCAGGCACAGAGCGTTGACGAGAAGCTGACCGCCTACGAGAACCTCTGGCATCAGGGGCATCTCTACGGACTGCATGGGGCGGCACTGAAGAAGCGAATCATCGAAATCCTGGGACGCGTAGGCCTCGCCGATCGCGCAAAGGAGTTGGTCGAGACTTTCTCGGGCGGCATGGCTCGCCGCGTAGAGTTGGCCAAGGGTCTCTTGCATCATCCCTCGGTCCTGTTGCTCGATGAGCCGACTACGGGTTTAGATCCCGGCGCACGCCGGGACCTGTGGCAATACCTGAGCATCCTGCGCGACGAAGAGCGCGTCTCGGTGATTGTGACCACGCACCTGATGGAAGAAGCCGAACGCTGCGACAGGCTGGCCATTCTAAATGAAGGCAAACTGGTCGCGCTCGGCACGCCCGCGGAACTGAAGCATGAAATCGGCGGGGACGTGATCCTGCTCGATGCGATACGCGACACTGAATCCCTCGCACAGCGCATTAGTGCCCGCTTCAGCGTCGACGCTACCGTGCTCGAGGGACATGGCCGATCGCACCAGATCCGCATCGAGATGGAGAACGGACATCGCTTCATCACCGGACTTGTGGAAGCCTTCCCCGGTGAGATTCAGGCAGTGAGCGTGAGCAAGCCCACGCTGGAAGATGTGTTTATCCACCGCACCGGCCATCGCTTCTGGTCCGAGGATATGAATGAGACGAAGGAGTAGTCGTGGCATCGTCACGGGGTGCTTTTACGGATTGTCATTCCGACGCCGAGCAAAGCGGAGGCAGGAGGAGCCTATCGTTGGCGATCATCCACCAGTCGGGCGTTCCGTCGACGGTGACGGTCTTTTGGCGATTTTGGTCGTGAAAGAGCTCGGCTTTAGCCGCAGAGGTTTGGGGTCAAAATCCCATGGTCGTTCTGTGCGGCGGGAAATCCGTTCCTTGCTCTGTCGGAAATGAGCACCAAGGAGGTAGCTTGCAACCCATGATGCTGTTCTTCTCCGTTCTGCTGGGCCTTCTCCCCCTGGGGGGAATTGCCTGGACCGTCGCCAACGGCACGATCTTCACGGTCGACGGACTGTTCATGACCCTGATCCTGCTGACGCTGTCAGGCTTGTTTTTCCTGAACGCATTCTGGGAGTGCCGTGACTGCGGCTACATCCCCAGCAAACCCAAAACCAACCCGTCAGCGAAGAAATGAGATAAGCCTTGGCCTCGCAGACTGCAATTCTTCCGGCCCGCACCCCTCCCGCTTCCGCCGGCATGGCGCTCCCCGCCTTCACGCTCTGGTGGCGCGAACTGGTGCGCTTTTACCGCCAGCGCAGCCGCGTGATTGGGGTGATCGCCTCGCCGCTGGTGTTCTGGGTGGTGCTGGGCTCGGGGTTTGGACGGTCGTTTCAGGGCGGCGGGAATCAACCGCAGCATTATCTCGACTACTTCTATCCCGGCACGCTGATCATGATCGTGCTCTTCACCAGCATCTTCACCATGATGTCGGTGATTGAGGATCGAAAAGAAGGCTTCCTGCTTTCGGTGATGGTCGCGCCTGTGCCGCGCTCGGCGATTGTGCTCGGAAAAGTTCTGGGTGGTACCACGCTCTCGGCGGCGCAGGGCTTGATCTTCCTGGTGTTCGCCCCGTTGGCAGGCGTGCAGTTAAGCTGGGCGGCGCTGCCGCTGATCGTGGTGACCGTGCTACTGGTTTCTTTCGCACTGACCGCGCTCGGGTTCGCTATCGCCTGGCCGATGGACTCGACCTCGGCCTTCCACGCCATCATCAATCTTTTTCTGATTCCGCTGTGGCTGCTGTCCGGGGCGTTGTTTCCGCTCTCGAGCGCGTCAGGCTGGCTGCGCGTACTGATGCGCGTCAATCCGCTGACCTACGGCGTGGAGGCGCTGCGCAGCCTGCTTTACCCGAATGTTCCGACGGAGACGTCGCTGGCGGCCTCCATGGCGACGCTAGTGCTTTTCTCGCTGTTCATGTTTGGGCTAGCGTTTGTGGTGGCGAATCGGCGGACGACGAAGCCGGCGGCGTAAGGTCGGCTGATTGAGTCGAATCGCGAGACCAATCCGGTCTTACACACACCTCACTCTATTGGCGATATCTCTTCTTGCCCTTCGGTGCCCAGCGCAATCCCGGTCCGCTGCGGACTCGGGAAACTCAATCCCGCGAACTGTAGACGAAGCTGTTCTCGCAAACTGGCTCTCGCCTGAAGATCGGGAATGGATTCTTCGTATGCCGCGAGAACAGGCTCTTGCCACTTTGCATCTCCCCTTCGGAACAGCTGTTCGAAACCCGTTCAAATTGTGGGCAGGGAACGAGGAACTTCTTGCGTCCTGCGGGACCTCGGAACCAGAAGAATGCTCAAGCATCATTTTCGAACATTTAGGGAGATCTCTTCGCGATGATGCTAATCCGGAGTTGGTTAGACGGCTTGACTGCCAGTCCAAGCTTGCGGAGCGGATCGAAATCAATTACAAGGGATTCGACAAAATGACAGTCGGCCAGATGCTGGATAGCATCCAGCGCCAAATCGATCAGCAAATGGCGTTGATCTCGAAGTCTGAAGGACCTATCTGTCAAAGCTCGCTTCGGCTGGAAACTAAAGGTGATCGAGACCTGAAATGCTTCGTCAGAGCGGAGTTTGCGAAGCGTGAGTCTTCCCCAATCCATCTTGATGTTCTCTGGGGTTGGGTCGGTTGGCGAAATGGTTTCCAGATGCTACACGATCCGCCGACGATAAGGCTTGCCTTTAACCGGAAATGTGCGTGGCCAGGTCAGCCTCGTTTTTGATTTGAATAAGGATCCTACCTCATTGGTGCCATGCCCATCCCCGCCCAATACGCCATCTTCCCCGTCATCAACGCCAGCCTGAACGGCACCAGCACAGTCCTGCTCATCACCGGGCGCTGGTTCATCGCACAGCGCCGCATTGCCGCGCACAAGGCAACCATGATCACGGCGGTGGTCACCTCAACCCTGTTCCTGATTTCCTACCTCTACTACCACTACCACGTCGGCTCAGTACGGTTTCAGGGCACGGGATGGTCGCGGCCCGTCTACTTCACGATCCTGATCTCGCACGTGGTACTAGCGGCCGTGATTGTGCCGCTGGTGATCATCACGCTGAGCCGAGCTCTGCGTGAGCGCTTCGACCGCCACCGCGCCATCGCCCGCTGGACGTTCCCGCTGTGGCTGTACGTCTCGGTCACGGGGGTGCTCGTGTATTTCATGCTGTATCACTGGTTCGCGGTATAATCTACGCCTGCTCGGCGCACTCTGCGGGCTCGGCGGTTAAAGGCTTCTTTCACAGAAAGCGAAGAGAAAGAATTACCCGTTAGAATCAATCCATGGCCACAGTCCGACTCCGAATCGACGTCTCCGGCACCGTCGGCGACCAAGCATGGAAGAATCTGCAGCACTTCGATCCGATCCAGAAAGCAGCCTTCGGTCTGCAGTTTGGATCGAGCGGCCCCGAGAAACATCCGCCCACGCAGCCGCACCCTAAAGGCGAATGGATCTGCGCCGAGATCACGGTGCAGACGCCGCTGCTCGCCCAGTACGCCGTCTCCCACTATCTCGAACAGGACCGTGTTCTCGACGCCGACGTGGTCGACTGATGTATAGTTCCCTCGAGAAGTCGCGCCAGCGCCCGACGTGAACTCGAACCTGGCCTTGGGGGGCGCGGGGTACGACCAACGACAAACGACTGAATCACGACTCAGTAATGACGGAAATCTCTCTCACCTCTTCCGGTCCCACCCCCGAAGCAGGTTCCAAGCAGCGCATGTCCACCCGTAACCGTGTACTGTTCTTCGTGACGGCGTGGTTCATCGCGTTCATGCCTGTGTGGTTCTGGTGGAACACATGGTTCGGCCGCACGCTCTCCGACAAGAAGATCGGCGAATATCTCCAGGACAATGTTCATCCTCGACACATCCAGCAGGCGCTGGTGCAGGTCAGCGAACGCATGTCGCGTCACGATACATCGGTGCAGCAGTGGTATCCGGAATTGGTGGGCCTCGCCACTCACCCGGTGGAGGAGGTGCGCAACACCGACGCCTGGGTGCTCGGCCAAGACACATCGGGAGCAGGGTTTCAGCAGGCGCTGTTGAAGATGCTGAACGATCCCTCGGCGCTGGTGCGCGGTAACGCAGCCCTCTCGTTGGTACGCTTCGGAGATGCGACCGGACGTCCCCAAATCGTGGCCCTGCTGGAGCCCGTAACCCTCACCGCGCCGATTTCCGGGATAGTCGGCGACGCGGATCGACCTGGAACTCCGATCCGCCAAGGCGGCCTGATCGCAAAGCTGCAGAACGGGCAGCAAACTGCAGAAGTACGCTCGCCTATTTCGGGACACATCCGAAACCTGTTCGCGCAGATCGGAGGGCACGTCACCGCAGGAGCCGAGATCGCGACCGTCGCCCCTGCCGTCGATCAGGTTTGGGAAGCCCTGCGGGCGCTCTATCTGGTCGGCCAGCCGGAAGATCTCCCGCCAGTTACACTCTATGAACGGGAACTACCTGAAATCCCCGACCACATCCGTCAGCAGGCGTTGTTAACGGACAAAGCGATTCGCGACAGAGCAAGCGCCACAAAGTAAAACGCGCTCCGAAGAGCGCGTGACTTTCTTCGCTACAAGCCAAGGGCTATCAGTCAGAAGCTGCCCGCTAAATGGACATCACTCCGACTTCCTTTTCCACCTCAGCCGTATCCACCATAACGATTGCATCCCAGGGGCAACCGTCGAGGAAGCAGCCATCTGGCCCCTTGCTGGTGCACTTCTTGCACCCAATGCACAGGATGGGGTCGATCTGGATGCGCCCGAACGGAGGATGGTCCTCGTCCGGCACCCAGAACATGCAGTCGGCGACGGGGCAGTACTCCACGCAGGCCGGGGATCCGGCACAGCCGGTGCAGCATTCAGTGATTACGGCCAGTTCTTTGGGTTTCTTTTTGCGGGGGGTCGTGAGGCCCGTGGACTTGGGTTCGAACTTAAGCTCGTCCGGAACCATCCCGGCGGCTTTTGGTGGAGTAGGTTTGGCGACGGTCTCGGCAGCCATAGAGTGCTTGGATTATACCGTGAAACGCTAATGACTCTAAGATCAATCGGGAGCCCTTCGAGGGTTCCGCACTTCGCATCTGGCCCACAGGAGCCGGTGCAACTGCGGTACGACTTCAATGGTAAGTGCCAACTGCCAACGGCACGCCGCGGTAATCGATCACACTTCCCTTGTCCAGATACCACAATTTCCACCCACTCCTTTCTGCTATATTGGCCCTTCCGAAGGAGCCCGAAATCATGGCAAAGAGCGTCAATAAGGTCATCCTCATTGGCAATCTGGGGAAAGACCCGGAAGTGAAGTACACACCACAAGGCACGGCGGTCGCAAAGATCACGCTGGCCACCAACGAACGCTACAAAGACAAGAGCGGCCAGTGGCAGGACCGCACCGAGTGGCACAACGTGGTGCTGTGGCAACGCCTGGCGGAGATTGCCGGCGAGTACCTGAAGAAGGGCGGCAAGGTGTATATCGAGGGTCGCCTGCAGACCCGCTCGTGGGACGACAAGCAGACCAATCAAAAGAAATACATGACGGAGATTGTGGCCAACGATCTGGTCCTGCTGAGCGGCCGCGGCGAAGGTGGCGGGGAGAATTACAGCAATCGTTCCCAGGGAGCCACCGAACATTTCGACCAGCGCGCGCCGGAGCCTGAACCGGCAGGAGCTTCGCCGATCACCGACGAGGATATCCCGTTCTAGAGATATACCGAACACCCCAGCGGCGCCCTGCGACACAGCTCGCGGCTCCCCATTCCGCGACGGGGGTTTCCGCCTGAGAACTCGGTTCGCTCCCCTCCAAAACGCGATCTGGTTCAGCGCGCGACCTTAGCCCTCTGCACCTGGACCTGCATCTTCTGCTCGAACATGAAGATGAGCAGGTTAAGCAGCTGGACCGCCACGTTGAGTTCGTCGCGCCCCCGCTCTCGCTGTTGCGAGTGCTCGGAGCGGAGCATGCACAGAGCCTCGGTGCGCACTCGTCAATCCGACCCCTCAATGATCCAACGTCGAAGGAAAACTCATCGTCAGTGGGCCCCTCGACAGCGTCCTGACGCGGTACGCCTTCGTGACGGTGGTCTAACGGGCTCGACAGGTGGTCAAGAACCCCCTTCATCGCCTCCTCGATACTGGCGGCGACTTTTCGTACCCTATCGTCCGCAGCCAGCCCCGCGGGCGTATTCGCAACGTCTGATTTGTCTCCGTCGAGTGGTCCACGTGCTGGATCAACCCGGAAATCACCCGGCAAAGCGCGCCGGCCAATTGATCGGTCGTGTCAGTCGACACTGCAGGCATCTCCTCTGGCGTAGATTCCAATCCGCCTGGCCTAGTTCTCGGCGGTTTTCCGGGGCGGTTGCTTGGGCGGGCAAGCCGGCGGCAATGTGGGTCGGTGCCCTCTCCCTTCCCACGAACACCTGCGTTAGAATCTCCTCGAGTCCCGCCATGTCAATCCTAGCCGAGAAGAACTGCGTTCCCTGCCGGGGAGATGTTCCCGCCTTAAAAGGCGCTGAGCTCCACGACCTAAGCCATCAGCTTCCCAACTGGGAGGTGGTAAACGAGCACCACATCCACCGCGTCTTCAAGTTTCCTGACTTCGTGAAGGCCCTCGCCTTCGTAAACCGCGTAGGGGCGATTGCGGAGGAACAGGGGCACCATCCCGACATCCAGCTCACCTGGGGAAGGGCTGAAATCACTATTTGGACCCACGCCGTGAATGGCCTGACCGAGAGCGACTTTATCCTCGCCGCAAAAATCGACCGGATCTGAACCTCCCTCGGCCAGGCCGCTACGCGGGAGCGCCTTAGCTCCTCGACAACGTCAATCTGCAGCAGCGACGGCCCGCTCTTCTTCTGGCTTCCAGACCCGGTTTGCCCAGGCCCAGAGCCCTGCGGGAACAAACATGATCAAACCGGTCGCCGTCACCAGTGTGCGGGCCGAGATTCCGCCATCAAGAAAGAACCCGCAGACGTAGGCACCCATCGCAATCGTCAGCATGCACAGCCCAAGATCCGCGGAGAAGACCCGCCCGCGGAAGCGGTCCTCCGTATTCAACTGCAGCAGAGTAGTTGAGAAAACCCAGACCGTGGAACCGCCGCAATGAGCCATCGCCGCCCACAGGCAAGCGACCCACACACCGCCTGCCTTTCCGATCAGCGAATACCCAAATGCCGTGATTAGGTATCCGAAAAAGATGCCGAGACGGAGACGCCGTTCCCGGTGTCCAGCCCAAGGTGCGCTGAAAAGCGGCCCCATCAACGCGCCAAACCCTCGCGCCCCTAGTAGCAGGCTCATGCCCAGCATTGCCCCGCGCTGCGGATCCAGGTTGTGCCAGCGCACGGGAAAGTATCTCTGGCCCATCACGGTAAACAACACCCAACTGGGACCTATCACCAGGTTCCCTGCCTTCACGAACACCGTAGCCAGCAAAGTGCGATGTGCACGCACATAACGCACACCTTCGAGAACTGGAGAATAATCGAAGAGTTCCCGAACCCGGAATGGGGCGGCATTCTCGGCATGAGGTTCGGCAAAGTGCATTCCTGCAATCAGTAACGCAGAAACCAGGAACGACAGCGCATTGAGCACGAACACTGCGTCCCGCCCGAGCAGCGCGCCGGCCACCCCGCCTAACGTCGCACCGAGAACCAGGTTGAGCGACCATGTGGTTGAACCCAGGGTATTGGCGAGGATCACGTCTTCGCGGCGTGTGATATTCGGAATCACCGAGCTGCGCGCCGGCTCGAAGAACGCTGCCATGAGGGTTTCGCAGAGAAGGAGCGGATACACCAGCCACACCATGGACTTCGAACGCACCAACAGCATGGAGAGCACGATCACGACGCGCACCAGGTCGGCGGCGATCATGACCCGCTTACGGCGGACACGGTCGTTCACCACACCGGCCGTCGGCCCAATGAAGGTTTGCGGCAGAACCTGTAACACCAGGGCCAGCGCGACCGAACTGGCCCGACCCGTCAGTTGCAGGAGCAGGCTGTAAATCGCGAGGGTGTAAAACCAGTCGCCGATCTCGCTGACGATCTGCGCAAGCCACAGGCGACGGAAGTTACGATTGCCTCGCACCAACCCCGCATACGACGCAAACGACAGCCTGCTGACCTCGTGTTCGGGCTCTGGTTCCATGGAATTAGGAATTGCAGGCCTGGTGAGCTCCAAGATAGCCGATCCGTAGAAGACGCGCCAAATTCATGGTCAGCACTCGGAGACTCTGCTTGATGAATTTTGCGGCACGGGACCTGCATGCGGATGGGCCGACAAAACCCTGGGCTGCCACCGGGCTTTTGGCGGAACTAAGACATTCCGTGTCCGGGATTCGCAACGATGTGCAAATCGTTGCATCTCTCTCCGGAAGGACAAAGATTGTCATTCCGGCCTCTCTACCCGCAGCCCTCGGACTTTTAAGACACTTAGGCGCAGGTGGCTGCTCGACAGGTGAACGTCCGGCGACGAAGCATAGGCAACCGGCTTGCTCTATCCCAACGGCGTGAGGGACAACCGAAAATGCTGATCAAGGCCTTCAAAGCTTTCATGCTGGTCGCAACCATTATTCTCATGACGTCTGCGTTCGCGCCGCTCGAGCATCCCAACCCGCCGCGCTCGCTGATGCTGTTGGGCACGGGCCTGGTGAGCCTTGCGGGACTGACCCGCCGGCACTTCGCCGACGAAGAATAGTTTTCCTCGTTTCCACCCTCGTCTCACAACTCGTACGGCCCGGAGGCAAAGTCTTCCGGGCCTTTTTTCTTGAGCGCGTTTCACCGGTCGGAAGAAAGGCGATGAACCGGCGCTGTACTGGTTTGACGGAGGCAGCAGCGCGGACTTAAGATTCGGCGCGGTTCAGGAAAGGCCTCGATGCGAACAGTTCGAAATGCCCTCCTGTGTTTGCTTCTGGTGAGGGCTGCGCTTGCGCAGTCTCCCGAATTTGCCCCCAATGAGAACCTGGTCGTCCAGGGCGTGCCAAAAATTCCCGCCACCCTGGCTGAAACCGTCGACCGCTACGGTAACTATCGTTTCGCGACCCTCGCGAGCTGGCACCCTGCGCGGCGTGAGCTGCTCATTTCCACGCGCTTTGCCGACGTACCCGGGATCCACCGCGTTGCGATCCCAGGTGGCGCTCGCACACAACTGACGTTCTTTCCCGATGCCGTCACCAGTGCTTGGCATGAGCCGACACAGGGCAACTATTTCGTTTTTAGCAAAGACGTGGGCGGAGGCGAATTTTTTCAGCTGTTTCGCTACGATTTCGATTCGGGCAACATCACCCTGCTCACTGACGGTAAATCGAGGAATATCGACCCCGTCTGGTTCTCCGGCGGAGGAAAGCTTGCCTACAGCTCAACCCGCCGCACTGGCAAAGATGTAGATCTCTGGGTGATCGATCCTGCCAATCCCAAGTCCGATCACCTTGTCGCGAAGCTGGAAGGCGGCGGGTGGCGGCCGCTCGATTGGTCTCCCGACGGCAAAACAATTTTGATGCTGGAAGAGATCTCCGCCAACGAAAGCTATCTCTGGCTGGTCGACGCGACTAGTGGCGAGAAAACGCTGCTCACTCCTAAAGATGGCGACAAGATCTCCTACAGCGGTGGCCGCTTCAGAAATGACGGTCAGGGAATCTATACGACGACCGACAAGGATTCCGAGTTCCATCGGCTCGCTTACGTCGATCTCGCCAAGCACGAGCATAGGTATCTGACCAGCCAGATTCATTGGGACGTCGAGGAATTTGACCTTTCCGATGACGGACAACGGATTGCGTTCGTGAGCAACGAAGACGGATTCGGCGTGCTGCACATTTACGATGTTGCAGGCAACGAGGACCGCTCAATACCGAATCTTCCCAGGGGCGTGGTCGACGGGGTGCGCTGGCGCCGCCACAGCCATGAACTCGGGTTCAATGTCGTCTCAGCCCGATCTCCCTCCGATGTCTTCTCCCTTGACACCGATACCGGCAAGACCGAGCGCTGGACCTTCAGTGAGACCGGCGGCGTGAACACGGGCCAATTTGCAGAACCTGAGCTGATTCACTGGAAGACCTGGGACGGACGCAGCATCAGCGGATTTCTTTATCGACCCCCAGCAAAGTTCACAGGTCAGCGGCCGGTTATGGTCATGATTCATGGAGGCCCAGAGGGGCAGTTCCGCCCATACTTTCTCGGAACTGCGAATTACTACGTGAATGAGCTGGGAATCACACTGATCTACCCGAACGTTCGCGGCTCAACCGGCTACGGCAAAAACTTCCTCGCACTCGACAACGGCATGCTGCGCGACGGTTCCTATAAGGACATCAACACGCTGCTCGACTGGGTTGCCGCCCAGCAGGAACTCGACGTGAAGCGTGTGCTAATCACTGGCGGCAGCTACGGCGGTTTCATGACGCTAGCCGTTGCCACCAACTACAACGATCGGATCTGCTGTTCGGTCGATATCGTCGGCCCGTCAAACCTGGTCACGTTCCTCGAGCACACGTCGGGCTACCGGCAGGACCTGCGGCGTGTGGAATATGGCGACGAGCGCGATCCGAAAATGCGCGCGTACCTCGAGAGCATCGCCCCGGCAAACAAAGCGCAGAACATCACCAAGCCGCTGTTCGTGATCGCCGGGAAGAACGATCCGCGGGTCCCGGCCAGCGAAAGCGAACAGATGGCCGAAGTCGTGCGCAAGAACAAGACCCCGGTCTGGTTCCTGATGGCAAACGATGAAGGCCACGGGTTCCGCAAGAAGAAGAACCGCGACTTCCAGTTCTACGCCACCGTGATGTTCGTGAAGGAGTATCTGCTGAAATAGAAACGCCTTGAACCGCTGAGGTGGCAGAAAGAGCTTTTTCTTTGCGCCATTTTGCGCAACCTTGGCGAACTTTGCACTAGGGGCTTCAACTCTATAATTTCCTCATGCTCGATGAAATCGAATTTCGTAAGCGTTCCGACGAGGCGTTTGCCGATTTGAAGAAAGCTCTCTTCGCCGCAGAGAATGACGCCGAGATCGAAGTTGAGGATCAATCGGGCGCGCTGCACATCAGCTTCGAAGACGGCACGCGCTTCGTCGTCTCGCCGAATGCGCCCGTTAGGCAAATCTGGATCTCGGCGCTCACGACCAGCTTCAAACTGGACTGGTCAGAATCCGAGAAAGCATTCGTTCTGAGCAAAACCGGCGAGAGCCTGAAACCGTTGATGGCGCGGGTCATCAATCAGCAACTAGGAGAAGAGCTGGTCGAGCTGAAATAGGACTTGGTTGATGCGGTGGGCGTCCCCACCCGCCGGACGGGCGAGACGCCCGTCCTTCCACCATCGCGGGCCCCTACAACTCCGCTACCACCCTGCCATTCTCGAGTCCCTGCTCGCGCAGGTGAGCCGCGATCTGCTTCCCGTGAAATCGCCCGTTTTCAATGAAGATTTCGCTGGTTCGCGAGCCCGCCACGATCACCCCCGCCACGTAAACGCCCGGGACGTTGGTCTCCAGAGTCTCCGGGTCGCACACCGGGCGGTTCTGCATATCCGACAGCTCCAGGCCGATGCTGCGCAGGAAATCATAATCGGGGTGATAGCCAATCAAGCCAAACACAAAGTCATTCTCTAGCTGCACCGGGCCTCTCTGCGTGTTGAGCACCACGAAATCAACGCCGATCTCCCGCACCGTGCTGCGGAAGTAGGCATTGATCTCGCTGTTCTTAATGCGGTTCTCCAGGTCCGGGCGCACCCAGTACTTCACTCCGGGGGAAATTTGCTCGTCGCGGTGTACCAGCGTCACGCGCGCCCCGTGGCGCCAAAGATCGAGCGCTGCTTCGGCTGCCGAATTCTTCCCGCCCACCACCAGGACGTCCGTGTCGTAATACGGATAAGGCTCCTTGTAATAGTGATGGACCTTCTCCGTGTCCTCGCCAGGAACATCCAGCAGATTGGGCAGGTCGTAGTAGCCGGTCGAGACGATCACCTTGCGCGCAGAGTAGTCGTGAATTCGCCCGCCGCGGTCGGTCGCCGTGATACGGAAATCTCCGTCCTCGCCCGTGACCGTCTTCACCCACTGGTATTGATGAACATGCAGGTGGTAATGCTCGGCCACGCGGCGATAGTACTCAAGTGCATCCTGGCGAGACGGCTTCTGTCCTGAGCAGGCAAAGGGAATGTCGCCGATCTCCAGCAGTTCCGGCGTCGTGAAGAACGTCATCTTCGTCGGATAGTTGTAGATCGAGTTCACGAGGCAGCCCTTGTCGATCACGAGCGCTTTCAGTCCGATCTTCTGGATCTCGATGGCGCAGGCCAGGCCGGTCGGACCCGCGCCGATGACCATCACGTCGGCCCAGCTCTCGGGCCGCGCGTGCGCTTTTTTCCGGGCTAAAGTGATGGGAATGGAATCCGTGGTCGCCAAGATCGTCCTGCCCAGCCGCATCCTGCGCGGCTTCTGATTCGCTCTCCGGTTTTCGATTCTAGCATGTGGTTTTGGGGTGCTTTCTTTAACCGTCACATGAGCATGTGTCACTAGGCACAGGTCGGGGTTCGTCGGCGTTATACTTCTTAGTTGGACATCCCATTTTCATACCAGCAGGAAGCCCTATGGCCACGACGAGTGAACCGATCACCGGCACGCGTATTGAATCCGACAGCATGGGAAAGATCGAAGTCCCGGCGAACGTCTACTGGGGAGCCCAGACCCAGCGCTCGCTGCTGCACTTCAACATCGGCCGCGACGTGATGCCCCCCGAACTAATCAAGGCATTCTGCATTCTGAAGAAGGCCTGCGCGCTGGTGAATCAGGACCTGGGAAAGCTCTCCCTGGAAAAGACCGAGCTGATCGTGCAGGCGGCCGACGAAGTCATCGCTGGCAAGCTGAATGACCAGTTCCCCCTGCGTATCTGGCAAACAGGCAGCGGCACGCAGACCAACATGAACGTCAACGAAGTCATCTCGAATCGCGCCATCGAACTGGCCGGCGGCGTGCTGGGGTCGAAGAAGCCGATCCATCCCAACGACGACGTGAACATGTCGCAGTCGTCAAACGACACCTTCCCGGCAGCCATGCACATTGCGGCGGCCGACCGCGTGAAGCGAGCGCTCATTCCCGCAATCCGCACGGTGCATGACGCGATGGCGGCCAAGTCAAAGGAATTCGACTCCATCGTGAAGATCGGCCGCACCCACTTGCAGGATGCGGTGCCGCTCACCGTGGGACAAGAGTTCGGCGGCTGGGCAAGCCTGCTCGAGCGCGACATCTACCGGCTCGAACAGGCCCTCGATGGACTCTATGACCTGGCAATCGGCGGCACAGCCGTGGGCACCGGCCTGAACGCGCATCCGGAGTTCGCCGAGCGCGCTGCGAAGAAGATCGCCGAACTTACTGGACTTCCCTTCCGCTCGCACCCCAACAAGTTCGCGGCCCTCTCAGCCCACGACGAAATCGTCTTCGCGCAGGGCGCTCTCGAAACCCTGGCTGCGTCGTTGATGAAGATCTCGAACGACATTCGCTGGCTGGCGTCTGGGCCACGTGCAGGTCTGGGCGAGCTGATCATCCCCGAGAACGAACCGGGATCGTCAATCATGCCGGGCAAGGTGAATCCAACCCAGTGCGAAGCCATGACCATGGTCTGCGTGCAGGTACACGGCGCAACCGCCGCGGTGGGCTTTGGCGGTTCGCAGGGCAACTTCGAACTAAACGTCTACAAGCCCGTGATCATCTACAACTTCCTGCACTCGGTGACGTTAATCTCCGATACCTGCCACGGCTATGTCGAATACATGCTGAAGGGTATCGAGGTGAACCACGCGAAAATCAAGCACCACCTCGAAAACTCGTTGATGCTGGTGACCGCTTTGACCCCGAAGATCGGGTACGACAAGGCGGCAAAGATCGCCCATACGGCGCACGTTGATCACTCCAGTCTGAAGGCGGCTGCGCTGAAGCTGGGGTACCTGACCGAGGCAGAGTTTGATGAGTGGGTGAAGCCGGAGAGGATGACGAGGCCGTAGGCTAGCTTGCGGCTAGTGGCGGGTAGCTCTCGGCTCGTCGTGCCCTTGTAAGAATGCGAGCGTGTCGCAGGGTGGTTTTTCTTATTTCGGTTTTGGAGAAGTTATCCGTCCTATTGCAGTTCGTGCTTGTTCCGCGAACGCTCCTGTGGGCTGGTTTTCCAGGTACACTCATACACTTCCCTTGCCTCATCGCCCTTGCCGAGTTTTGTTGAGAGATTCCGCCAGCCGAAAAGTCGCTTCTGGCTGCCCAGGTTTCACATCCAGGGCATGCAGAAACCGGTACATCGCATCCCGATAGTTTTTGTTCTTGAAGTAGTGCTTCCCTAAATCCATGTGGTCTGCGAACTCCCGATCTTCCAGTGACATTCCATCCCCGGGATGAGATAACCAGCGCGTGTGGATGACCACATCAAGGCAGTTGGGCTTCGCGCGATCGAGCGCCCGCTTAATGATCGACGGCGAGTTATTTGGCGGACCGGGCAGACTACCGAGATCGGAACAGGAGCATCTTCCGAGGATGGGATCGGCGGGGGTTCCGGAAAGAGAATCCATCGAGGGAGTACAGGCGGACACACCTAAAATTCGAAACAGCCCTTTAGTACGCCCACCGCAGTAGCGTTGCCCCCACCGTAAATCCCGCCCCCACCGAGGCCAGCAGCACCAGGCTTCCCTTCTTCAGCTTGCCTTCCTCGACCGCCGTCTGCATGGCCAGCGGAATCGTCCCCGCCGTCGTATTTCCATAGCGGTCAATATTCACAATCACGCTCTCCGGCCGCAGGCCCAGCCGGTCAGCGGTTGCCGTGATGATTCTCCGGTTCGCCTGATGCGGAATGAAGGCATCGATGTCGCAGCCCTTCAACCCATTGCGCTCGAGCAATTTCTCGCAGAGCTCTGTCTGCTTGCGCACCGCAAACTTGAACACAGCCTGACCATCCTGGTGGACGTAGTGCATCTTCTTATCGACCGTCTCACGTGAAGAGGGGTTGGCGCTCCCGCCGCCCGGCATATAAAGATAGTTCCCACCCGATCCATCCACTTCGTGCACGTAGTCGATCAACCCCATGCCATCATCTTCTGCCGGCTCGAGAATCACCGCGCCCGCACCATCTCCAAAAATTACGCAGGTGGCGCGGTCGGTGTAGTCGATGATCGACGACATCACATCCGACCCGATCACCAGCACTTTCTTGTGCATGCCAGTCGCAACGTACTGCGCGCCCGTCTGAAGCGCATAGAGAAACGCCGAACACGCTGCGGAGAGATCGAATCCCCATGCCCCCTTGGCCCCCAGCTTGTTCTGCACTAGGCAGGCCGTCGACGGGAAAAACATATCTGGGGTCACGGTCGCGACCAGGATGGCCTCGACATCGGCGGGAGCCAGCCCGCGCAGGGCCAGCGCCTTCTTCGCAGCCTCGGTAGCCAGGTCGCTGGTAGCGACTCCTTTATCGACGAGATGACGTTCGCGGATGCCGGTGCGCTCGAGAATCCACTCGTTGGAAGTCTCGACCATCTTCTCCAGGTCGGCATTACTCAGCACTCGGGGCGGTACATACGTCCCCAGGGCGCTGATCTTGACGCGCACAGGTTTCGTCACTCTACTTTCTCCAGAAATGAAATAGGAACCGAACATTGTGCGGCACGCGCGCCTGCGCTGTCCAACGCTATGTAGCATCCTGGGGGTTGCGGCGCTGTCCATGCTGGCAGCGCTTCCCTCAACTCCTCAGGCCCGGTTACCTACGGACATGTACCTCCGTTGCCACGATGTACTTCCCACAGTGATCGGGCGACGTTCCTCCGAAGTCCCATATGCCCGCGAAACCCGCGCCAGATGCCGCATTCCGCAGCTGGCCTCATGAGATCTGTTGGCCCGAGTGCCATCTCGACTACTCTGCCGCGAGTACGAAAGCTCGAACTCGGGCCCAGCCAAGGGGGTTCAGGGATGGGGAATACGGCCAGCACGCGATGCACACGCTTAGCGATCACATTCCTCCTCGCCTTCGGTCTTCTTGGCCTTTCCGGGTGCGCCGCCATGGGCGGAGGTAGTTCGAGCAGCGGACAATCGTCCTCGAACGGAGTTGCTGTCAGCAGCAGCGCGAGCATGGTTCGCGCTGGAGACACGCTCCAGTTCAGCGCCAAGGTCACGGGCACCACGAGCCAGGCCGTCACCTGGTCCGTCAACAATGTGGCCGGCGGTAACTCGACCGTTGGCACGATCTCAAGCAGCGGCCTCTACATTGCCCCGGCAGCCCTCCCCTCCCCCAATTCCGTGACCATAGAGGCGACCTCCTCGTCCGACAAGACCATCTCAGGCTCGGTGTCGATCACGCTGGAGAATCCGGTGCCGACCGTAACGGCTGTTTCCCCCGCAGCCGTTCCGGTCGGAAATTTTACGCTCACGGTCACGGGCACGAAGTTCGTGAACGGCGCCAAGGTGATGTTCGGCGGTCAAGCGTTAACGACGAAGTTCGTCTCCGCGACACAACTCACGGCGACTGGGAGCGCGACCTCGTCGCAAAACGGGATGTCGCTGCAACTAAGCGTGGTGAACCCCGATCCAGGCTCAATGACATCGGCGACCCTCACGCTGAAGGTAGGCGCGCCGGTTGTCGTTACGGTCTCACCAGCCTCGGTGCATCTCCATCCCGGAGAGACAGCTCAATTCACGGCTACGGTGACGGGCACCTCTAATACCACGGTAACCTGGAAAGTCAACGGGATCCCCAACGGTGACATCAGGTCGGTGGGATCGATCACGGCGAATGGCTTGTATACGGCCCCACCCTTGGGAAATACACCGTCATTTGTGGTGACTGCCACTAGCGCAGATGGTTCTACGACCAACCACACGCCTAGCTATGTATTCCTCTCGAGCAACCTCCCCGTCGTGACCTCAGTCCTCCCCACGCCTGTTCCCGTCGGAAACTTCACCATCGCAGTGAGTGGACAGAATTTCCTCAACGGCGCGCAGGTGATTTTCGGCGGCACCATGCTGCCCACGACTTTTGTTTCAGCCACCAGTCTCAGCGCCACCGGAACATCGTCCACGGGAGGCACGGTTGCGGTGCAGGTCATCAACCCTGGCACAGGCTCGCCGACCTCCAATACAGTGCAGGTACAGGTCGGGCCGGGGAACAATGCCGTCACGGCTGCCGCGGCTGCACGTTTCCTGGAGCAGTCTACGTTCGGGCCTACACCCGCCTCCATCCAGCATTTGCAGCAGGTGGGCTTTCAGGCCTTCCTGAATGAGCAATTCTCAGCAACCCCGTCTACCTACCCGACACCCGGTCCGAAGGACAACATGGACGTCGTCAAGCAGCGCTTCTTCACCAACGCGCTTACCGGGCAGGACCAGCTTCGCCAGCGGGTCGCGTGGTCGCTCGCCCAGGTCTTCGTGGTGTCGAACCAGAAGATTGGCGATCCCAGTGCCTTCACCTTGTGGATGAACATGCTCGAGAAAGATGCGTTCGGCACTTACTCTGCACTCCTGAATGACGTCACCCTGAGCCCCACCATGGGCCGCTATCTCGACACGGTCGGCAACGATAAGCCCGACCCGAATTCCGGCACCCAGCCCAACGAGAACTATGCGCGCGAAATCCTGCAGTTGTTCTCTGTCGGCCTCTCCCAGCTCAATAACGACGGCACGCCGCAACTCGATGCCAATGGTGTTCCCGTTCCCACCTATACGCAAGACACGATCATCGGCTTTGCCCATGTATTCACCGGCTGGGCTTACCCGACCACGCCGGGACAGACCTCTTCGTTCTACAACGGCGAGTATTACGGCGGGCCGATGATTCCGTTTGACGATCACCACGATACCGGGACGAAATTGCTGCTCAATGGCGTGACCTTGGCTGCTGGCGGAACCACACAAGCCGATCTGACCGCGGCTCTGCAGAACATCACCAGCCATCCCAACCTGGCACCGTTCATCTCGAAGCAACTCATCCAGCACCTGGTCACCAGCAATCCCAGTCCCGCTTATGTTGCTCGCGTCACCGCCGTGTTCAACAACAACGGCAGCGGCGTGAGAGGCGACCTGAAGGCCGTGGTGACGGCGATCCTCACCGATACCGAGGCGCGCCGCGGCGACGATCCCACCCAGGTGCAGGCCAGCGACGGCAAGCTGAAAGAACCGGTGCTGTTCATGATGAACTTGTTGCACGGCACGAACGCGACCTCCGACGGGGCCAACCTGCAGAACTACGCCTCCGACATGAGGGAAGAACCCTTCGAGTCCCCCACGGTGTTCAACTTCTATCCCCCGGACAACCTGATTCCGGGAAGTACGCTGCTCGGCCCGGAATTCCGCATCTTCAACAGCACCACGGCGATCTCGCGCATCAACTTCGTGAACGACCTGGCGTTTGGCAACGCAGGCAGCACCACCAAGATCGACTTGTCACAATACGTCGCGCTGGCGTCGAACCCGGCCGAAATGGTCGACTCGTTGGCCGGCGTGCTAACACACGGCCCGCTCTCTGCCAGTGCACGCACCGCCATCATCACCACGGTCACCAACCTGACCGACAACACCCAACGGGCGAAAACTGCCTTGTATCTGATCGGCAGTTCGTCGCAGTTCCAGGTGCAGCACTGAGGATTCCGCAACAGGAGATAACCGACCATGGGGAAATGGAACCGTAGAGAATTCCTGAAAACGTCTTGCTGCTCGGCGGCTGCGGGGTTCGCCGCTGCCAGCTTCAGCCGCTTCGGGATGGTAAGTGCGCTGGCGCAGACCACCACTGACTACAAGGCACTGGTGTGTGTGTTCCTGTTCGGCGGCAACGACAGCAACAACATGGTCATTCCCTACGACACGGCGGGCTACAACGCCTATAAGGCTGCGCGTGGGCCAATTGCGTTGGCGCAGGGATCGCTGCTGCCCATTACTCCCCCGAGTATTGGCTCTCCCTTCGCATTACATCCACGACTGACGGCCATGCAATCGATGTTCAACAACAAGACGCTTGCCGTGCTGGCCAACGTCGGCACGCTGGTGCAACCAACCACGGTGGCACAGTTTCAGCAGGGTGGGGTCCAGTTGCCGATGAATCTGTTCTCTCACTCAGATCAGGAAGCCCAGATGCAGTCGGCCATCCTGGATCGGGTGGCGGACACGGGCTGGGCGGGACGCACAGCCGACAAGATTCAGGCGATCTACGGCGGCAATTTCCCGATCATCATTTCGCTTGCCGGTACCAACATCTTCTGCGAGGGACTGGTGGCGCAAGCCATACAGTCCAACGGCGATCCGACGCAATTGCTGAATGGCTTCGGCGGAGGAGCCGACGACAACGCGCGCCTCGCTGCTCTGCAGAGCCTGCTGACCTTTGACACCGGCCTCTCTCTGATCCAAGCGGCGAGCACAACCACGGGTAACGCCATTCAGAACGGCCAAACGCTGGCCGCGGCCCTCGGCACCGGAACGCCCCTGGTCACGCAGTTCCCAAACAATTCCTATTTCGCGAGCCAACTCCAACAGGTGGCGCAGATCATCCAGGTGCGCGCAGCCCTGGGGCTGAAGCGGCAGATCTTTTTCGTCTCGATGGGCGGCTTCGACACACACAGCGGGCAGTTGCCGCAACAGGACTCCCTGCTCAACGACCTGAACCAATCGTTGGCAGCCTTCTATCGGGCCACAGTGGAAATGGGGGTAGCCAACAGCGTAACCACGTTCACCCTGTCAGATTTCAGCCGCACCTATTCGCCCAACAACGGCGGCACCGACCACGCCTGGGGCAGCCATCACATCATCATGGGTGGTGCAGTGAAAGGCGGGGACTTCTACGGAAAGTTTCCCACCCTCGCGGTCAACGGTCCCGACGACGCTACGGGGCAGGGACGTTGGGTGCCCACGACCTCGATCGATCAGTACGCGGCAACGCTGGCCCAATGGTTCGGCGTGGCTCCGACCGATCTGCCAACGGTCTTCCCTAACCTGGCAAACTTCTCGGCGCCGACGCTGGCATTTGTCTGACGGGACCAAGCCACGCTTCCGGCGAGGAGTCATACTCCGAAGGAACCGCATCGTGCGCGATACGGTTCTTGCTTTCCGGTTGGCTCCCAGCGTCGAGTAGCGAGAGGCAGCGTCAGCCTTTCTGGCGTGCTCCGATTGCCACAGTTACTACTCCCGCAGCTACCAGCAGCGCCGCCACAACGGGGGGCAATCGTGCGCTGTCTTCGGTTTGCACTCCGATCTTGGCATCCCCGATTTTCACCGTGTGCTCCTCCTTGGGAGGAATCGGCACCACAAACGCAAGCAGCCCCAGCACGAGAACAATCGCCCCAACCAGCGTTAATCCCCTCACTGTTATCCTCCCCACTCAGCTACTTGTCTGCTCCGGCGCGGCGTCCAGCGCATCAAAGTTTTTGAGCCAAAGAAAAAAAGCCAGGCACCGGGAACCCACTGCACACGCAAGAGCTCGTTACCGTTGCTTCCTTCCGGACCTGGCGGGGTTGGCGAGAGTACGTCGCGCGGGACCGATACCTGACCCCAGATAGTTTACCATCCGTCGCGCGAACCAACGTACCCTTCCCTTTTTCGTTGCTAGCGCGAACAATAGGACGTTGATGCAGAATCCGCCACAAAATGGCGTCACCCTCACCGCCGCCATCGAGCGCTACTTCGAGGTATCGCTCTTTCTGCTGGTGCTGACCGGTTTTGGCACGCTGGCGGGTACTGGCGCAGTCGATACACCCGCCGTCGTGCTGGTCGGGATCGCGTTGCTGGCTCGGGGCTACTTCCTCAGCCGGCGCGTTGACGTCCGCCTTTCCACCCGCTGGACCAATATCCTCACCCTCGCGTACGGCGTTTTCTACATCGCCGACTACGCACTGTTCTCGCGCAGCTTCTTGACCGCGACCGTCCACCTCGTACTTTTCGTGATGGTCGTCCGTCTCTTCGCACTCGATAAAGACCGCGACCACTACATGCTGGCCGTGCTCGCGTTCCTGATGGTGCTCGCCGCGGCGGTCCTCACGGTCGACAGCGTGTTTCTTTTCGCCTTCACTGGATTCATGCTGATGGCCGTCGCTACCTTCGTGCTCATGGAAATGCGCCGCTCCGCGCGCAATGCCAACATTCCTGCCCGGGAGCCCAGCGACCGCATCACCTATCGCCGCATGGCGTTCTTTCTAGCCGGAACGTCGCCCACGCTGGCAGTTCTCATCCTCGCAGGCGCTGCCTTCATCTTTTTCCTGCTGCCGCGCGTTTCCGCTGGATACCTCGGCTCATATGCGGGCGGAACAGATCTCGCCACGGGATTCAGTGATCACGTGCAGCTTGGCCAGATCGGGCAGATTCAGCAATCCAGCACGGTCGTGATGCACATTGAAATCGACGGCGATACGCGTGGTTCGCATGACCTGAAATGGCGTGGCGTTGCTCTCAGCCAATTCGACGGCAAGGCATGGTCGAACCCTACCGAGCCTCTGACCACTCTTCGCCCACAGGACGGCGGCTTTCAGCTCGCACCCCGCAATCCATACCTCAGCCCGAAAGCTCTGCAGCGAATTCATTACCGCGTTCTGATGGAGCCCATTGGCACAAACATCTTTTTCCTCGCCCCACGCCCGCAAACTCTCAATGGCGTGTACCGCTCGATCGGCGCCGATCGTTCCCGGGCACTCTACGATCTCGATCCCATCCATCCCATCAGCCTTTATGAGGCCGAATCCGATCTGGTCGAAGCCGCTTCTCCGCTGACGGCAGTTGTCCCGGCGCGCCCAGCTCCGGACTTGCAACCCTACCTGCAGTTGCCTCCACTCGACACGCGCATCCCTGCTCTCGCACAGCAGATCGTGAAGCCGCTCGATTCCAACTTCGACCAGGCCGCCGCCATCGAGCGCTACCTGATGACGCAGTTTCACTACACACTCGATCTTTCCGGACCCGAGCCGAAAGATCCCCTGGCGGAATTCCTGTTCGTGCGCAAGCGCGGCCATTGCGAATACTTCGCTTCTTCAATGGCGATCCTGTTGCGCACCCTCGGCATCCCCTCCCGGGTTGTCAACGGCTTCCGTACCACAGAATTCAACGACCTCACCGGAAAGTACGTGATCCGCGCCAGCAGCGCTCACTCCTGGGTGGAGGCCTACTTCCCCGATCGCGGATGGGTCAGCTTCGATCCCACGCCTGGCTCCGGACTCGACGAAGCCACCGGATGGAACCGCATCTCGTTGTACATCGACGCCATGGCTTCGTTCTGGCGGGAATGGGTGGTCAACTACGACTCCAGCCACCAGCGTTCCCTCGGCGAGGACGCCATGCAGAAGAGCCGCTCCTTCCTCGATGGCCTTCGTGCATGGGCGCACCGGCACTACGCGAGTCTGCTCGAACGGGCACGCCGCACTCAGACCGCCGTCGAGCGCTCCCCACGCCGCTGGGGCGCCCTCGGGTTGCTCGCTGGACTTTCCCTGTTCGCTGCTGCCAATTTACGAAGTATCCGCCGCTGGCTACGGGAGCAGCGGCTGAAAGCACACCCCGAGGACTCGCCCGGGCCGGCGGCCGCGCTCTGGTATCGGCGACTGCTGCGCTGGCTACTGAGACAAGGCTGGAACAAGACGGATACGCAGACTCCCCGCGAGTTCCTGCACGGTATCGAGGACCCGGCAGTGCGGGAGCAGGTCGAGGACTTTACCCTAGCCTATGAGGCTGCAAGATTTGGCGAGTCAACGGAGGACGCTCGCCGCTTGCCCGAGCTGTATGAGGAAATTACCGCAGCTGGAAAACGCTAGCTCAGTATGTCTTGCCGAAGCGGTACGCGGCGCCAAGTCCCACAACGAAATTATGCTGCCGGCTCTTGCCGGTATTGACGTTGATATTTGGAGTTCCGGACCAGAAATCGCGCACGCCACCGCGCAGGCTCCACCTGGGCTTCAGCCTGACTTCCAAGCCGAAACCAACCTGCAGCGATCCAGTGGTCGATGACTTCGCAGCGCTCGTTCCCCCGAATTCCAGATGTGACGAGGGGTTGAAATATCCGAAGCCACCGCCCAGGCTGAACCACGGCTCGACTGCGTTATTCCCGAAAATGTTGGCGCGCAAGGAAGGCGCGACGAACAGAGACTTGTAGCTCGAGGGAACCTGGTTGGCCGCGTAGGTTAGCACGTCGCCCGCCATTTCACGACGCCTCTCTGTTGCGTCGCCGGATGCGATCTCGCACTTGCGCGTTCACGACGAGGCCAGTTGGTTACGAATGATAAAATACACAGATTCCATGTCGATTTCGCACCCATCTGTGGAACTGACCGAAAGCGAAGACACTTCGGCGGCTTCCCCTTCGCAACCGAAGAAAGTGGGCTTCGTCAGCCTCGGCTGTCCCAAGAACCTGGTCGACAGCGAAGTCATGATGGGCATGCTGACCCAGGCGGGTGCCCACCTGACCCAGCGCGCCGAAGACGCCGACGTCATCGTGGTCAACACCTGCTCGTTCATCGACAGCGCGCAGCAGGAGTCAGTCAACACGATCCTCGAGATGGCCCGCCACAAGGCCAAAGGTCGTGCCCGGAAGCTGGTCGTCGCCGGATGCCTCGTCGAGCGCTACCGCGACGAGATTCGCAAAAACATTCCGGAAGTCGACGCGGTCGTCGGAACCGGCGAACTCGAGCAAATTTTAGCCGCCGCCGGAGTCGCCCCCTCTCAGAATTCCAACTCGCCGTTCAAGATTCTGAACTCCCGCCCTGAAGGCGACGCCCGCGAGGCCCAAGGTCGCTTCTCCCGCGAAGGCTGGGACGGAGCCATCGCCGATCTGCCCAATTATTTGTACGACGACACCACGCCCCGTGTGCTGGCTACGCCCCGGCACACCGCCTACATCAAGATCGCCGAAGGCTGTGATCATCCCTGCACGTTCTGCATCATCCCCCAGTTGCGCGGTAAGTTCAGGTCGCGGCGCTTTGAGTCGGTGATTGCCGAGGCCGAGCGGCTGGCCAGGCAAGGTGTCCGTGAGATTACGCTGATCGGGCAAGACACGACCTGCTACGGCGAAGATTTCGATCTCAAAGACGGCCTCGCTCTGTTGCTCGAAAAGCTAGCAAGAATCGAAGACCTGCGCTGGGTGCGGTTTCTCTACGCCTATCCCAACAAGATCACCACACGGCTGCTGGAAACCATCGCCGCACACGACAAGATCTGTTCTTACGTCGATGTCCCCCTGCAGCACGCATCGGCCGGCGCCCTGAAGCGCATGAAGCGCGGAGGCGGTGCTGAAGTGTTCTTGCACACGATCGAGAAGATGCGCCGAATCATTCCCGACGTCACCTTGCGGTCGTCGTTCATCGTCGGATTCCCCGGCGAGACCGAAAAAGAATTCGAAGAACTCTGCGACTTCGTTCGCGAAGCCCAGTTTGACTGGATGGGCGCGTTCAGCTACTCCGACCAGGAAGGCGCGCGGGCCTACGATCTTGAGAAGAAATTGCCGCTAAAGGAAATCGAGCGCCGCCGCAAGCGGCTGATGCAGATCCAGAAGTCGATCAGCAAGAAGCGGAAGAAAGCCTGGATTGGCAAGGAATTCGACCTGCTGCTCGAAGGAACCTCGGAAGAAACCGACCTGCTGCTCGAAGGCCGCGCCCCCATGCACGCTCCCGAAATCGACGGCAAGGTGCTGGTGAACGATTTTCCCGAAGGCGTGGAACCCGAGTTCGGCAAGTTCTACCGCTGCGAAATCGCTGAGGCGCACGAGTACGACGTGGTGGCAAAGATTCTGTAGACACAATCGGACGCAAATCCCAAATCTCAGTTGCCTAGGGATCCGGGCGCCACGGCTCCGGATGCCGTGCATAAGTGGGGCAGCATCGGGGAGTAGGCGGAGGAAGTTCACTCGCCAGAATCTATGGCGGAGTCCACTACCGAAACTCCACGGTCGTAGGCAGAGCCATGGGCAAGAAAATCGGGGAACTGGCCGTGCAGAACTATCTGAAGCCCGTTCACTGAGGAGCCACGCAGCTTGTGCCAATAATTTCTCCGTAAAGTTGTCGCCTCGATAAAAAAAGGCGGGCTTGTATCTTGACAACGCTTTAGCGGTGCCGTAAGCGGCCTGCCGTGAGTGGTCTCTTTAGGGACTCGGCACGACTGAAGAGGGTGCGGAAAGAGTCGAAAAGCTACTCGTCAGCTAAACAGTTCCTGCGCCCCCTCCCACAATCTCCGCACCACTTCCGGGGCTGGCTCGGCCTTTGCCAGTCCTGCGCTCTGTCCCGCCCACGCTTGCATGCGTTGCACGTCGCCCGTCTTCTGCGCCTCCGCACGCATCGCAGCTGTTAATCCCCGCTGCACAGGATAAGGAGCCGGTGCTGGCGCTTCTGGTGAGGCCGCCGCGCGAACGTAGTCCGTCGCAAGACTCCGTCCGGCACGCCCGGTGAATGCGCGGGTCAGCATCGTGTCCTCGGGCGTGCCCTTCAACAGCGCACTCGCCCAAGCCGGGTGAATCTTCGCCTCGGGACACATCAGAAACGCCGTCCCAACCTGCGCCGCACTGGCGCCAAGTACGAGCGCAGCCGCGACTCCTCGCCCATCCGCAATGCCGCGTGTCGCAACCACCGGCAGCTTCGCTGCATCCACCACCGCAGGCAGCAGCGACAAAAGGCCTACTTGCTCGGCGCCTCGGCCTTGGCGGCTTCGAAGGCGCCGCGATGGCCGCCAGCTTGCATCCCTTGGACCACGATTTCTTCACGAACTCCTGCGGATACAACCCCATGATCGACGAAACAATCGGTGGCGCCGCCTTCAGCAACGCTTCGCACGGCGAAGAAAAATCCAGACGCACCGCGTCTCCCGCCTGGGCTGGCACCGGTGGCCCCCAGGCCGACAGAAACTCCCGCACTCGAGCCTCGTGCGCGGGGTCGCGCCTCGGCGGCGGACCGGGAACCCACAGGTTGATCTGAAACGGACCCAAGATCCCCCTCCGCACCTCTTCCGCCCAGGCGACAATCTCCTCCGGCTTCATCAGCAACACATCGCATGCTCCTAACCCGCCGCGTTGGCCACCGCAATTGACAACGATGGCGCGCCCGCTCCCGCCATCGGCGCGAGTAGGATAGGTACCCGCAACCCGAAACGAGCACAGAACTCTTGAA
>Ga0306921_10000563_pt1 | contig 33281 bp, 29 predicted proteins | sample sta12Cox44000080_FD_203760 | JGI IMG/M metagenome (GOLD analysis project Ga0306921, IMG submission 203760) | Lab enrichment of tropical soil microbial communities from Luquillo Experimental Forest, Puerto Rico - statoxic.12C.oxic.44.000.080 (v2)... | ecosystem: Environmental > Terrestrial >... | reverse complement strand
GAGAACCCGCCCGTCCGCCTGCCGGGAGCCGCCGCGATCTTCACCGCGGGAAGCTCGGGCATACCGCTCGCCCTGACGCATCACCTGCGGCACAACCGCGTGCTGCACGAGCGTGTGTTGCTGGTCTCGACGGTCAGTAGCGATGTGCCGCGCGTCGATCCGGACCAGCGCGCAAAGCTCGTCCCGGTCGGTGCCGGCATCACCCGTGTTACGCTGCATTTCGGATTTATGGAGCACCCCAACGTGATGGAGGGGCTGAAGCTTGCTTGCTGCGATCCTGGTCTGCGCGGCATCGACCCGGAGCGGATCACCTTCTATTCGCGACGGGTCATGGTCATCCCGAGCGGCAAGGTGCCCGGGATGGCGGTGTGGCGGGAGCGGATCTTTGCCGCGATGCACCTCAACGCCAATCTCCCGGCTGCCTATTTCGGCGTTCCGACCGCCCAAGTCGTCGAGATGGGCCTCGAAGTCGAGATCTGACCCCAAGAATGCGGGGTTGAGCTTCTGCGGCCAGGCCGGGAGCCGACCTGATCCGGCCTGTCCTCTGGCGATTAACGAAAGTTGCTTGCCAAACCCGGCGCAAGCGGATGGATTTCGTGGGCGTTGTCGCGAGCGAAAGATAGATCGGGGAGGACACCAGAGAGGGGCAGGAAACCCGGCCAATTCGCCGGCCGAACGTCAATCCTACATCACGACGCGAACGAGTTACCAAGGTCACGGAGAGACTTGATGGCCGCCGAGCGACGGGCCCATGCGAAACAGATCGATGGTGATCCTGCCGATGAAATTGTGAGGAGGAACCCGATGGCCGGCGGTCAGCAGGCCGGAGAGCGAACCGGGATTGCCAGACAATTCGGCTCACTGGTCAAGTTGTGGAAGCCAGCCATCAGCTGATCCTGCTCGGCAGCGCACTGGTGCTGCTGAGCATTTTCGCCGGCCTGTTCTCGGCGCGCTTTGGAGTTCCTTTGCTGCTGGTCTTCCTTGGATTAGGCATGCTGGCCGGGGCGGAGGGACCGGGCAGCATCGCCTTTCGGGACTTTCCTGCCGCCTATCTGATCGGCAGCGTTAGCCTAGCCATTATTCTGTTCGACGGCGGGCTGCGCACCGATCCGGGTGCCATCGGACGTGCGCTATGGCCGTCTGTTGCCCTGGCTACTGTTGGTGTAATTGCCACAGCCGCGATCGTTGGAGCAGCCGCGGTTCTGCTTTTCTCCACTTCGTGGGTCCGCGGGTTTCTGGTCGGTGCCATTGTTGCGCCGACCGACGCGGCGGCCGTCTCGGCGCTGTTGCATCTGCGCGGTCTCGAGCTGCGGGCGCGTGTCGCCGGGACTCTCGAGCTAGAGTCCGGCATCAATGATCCGCTCTCGGTGTTGCTTACGATACTTCTGGTCGGTCTGCTGCTGGCCCCAGTGCCGTTGACCGGATCGCATATTGCAGCACTGCTGGCCCGGGAAGTCGTGGGCGGGGGTGCCTTCGGCATCATTGGCGGCTATTTGCTGCTCGCTCTGATCAATCGTGTGGAAGCGACGCCGGGATTGTACCCCATTCTGGCGCTCGCCGGAGCTAGCGCCCTCTTCGGCGGTGCCCAGACTGCCGGCGCAAGCGGGTTCTTGGCCGTCTACCTAGCGGGTCTCATCCTCGGCGGGCACCGACACAGTGCCACTCAAATCATCAACCAAGCGTTCGATGCCTTCGCTTGGCTCAGCCAGATCGTTCTCTTCCTGATGCTGGGACTGCTCGTGGCGCCGAGCGCCTTGGTTCCGATATTTGGGCCTTCGCTTTTGATTGCCGTGGTGCTCATACTGGTCGCCCGGCCAGTGGCGGTGGCGCTGTGCTTGCTACCTTTCCGATACACCGCGCCAGAGATCGCCTTCATCTCGTGGGTCGGTCTGCGAGGTGCCGTTCCGATCTTCTTGGCAATTATTCCAGTGCTCGCCGGGTTGCCGGACGCGGCAGTCTTCTTTGGTGTAGCATTCATTATCGTTCTGACATCGCTGATCGTCCAAGGTTGGACGGTCGCTGCCGCCGCACGGATGTTCGACCTGGACGTGCCGCCACTCCAGCAGGCCTCCCGTCTGGACATCGATCTTCCCGGCCGGCTCGGTGAGGAGAACACGGTCGCAGGCTATCGAGTGGAAGCACGCTGCCGAGCTGTCTCTAAAGCCGTGGAGGCACTGCCAATCCCGCCCACGGTGAGTGTTCTGGTGGTAATTCGAGATGGGATCGCCCGCGGCGCAGCCTCTGCACCGCCGCTCGCCTCTGGAGACTACGTGCTCGCGCTCGCACGCCCGCAGGACCTCGCGCTACTCGATCGCCTGTTTGGCCCACGCCCCGAGCGCAACAGTCCGGAGGAACGGGGCCTTCTCGGCGAGTTCTCCTTTGATGGAACGACTACGCTGGCCGCGATCGCGCATCTCTATGATCCGGCATCGGAACCGAGTGGGAAACTGACGCTGGCCGAGTTTTTAGCGAGTAGCTTCGACGGCCAACCAGCCATCGGGGACCGGACGCGTTTTGGCGCCGTGGAACTGATCGTGCGTGACATGCAGGGTGACGCGATCACGCAGGTCGGCGTCGAACTCGATCCCGCTCCCAAGCACCCGTGGCGCTCCTGGCTTCATCGTCTCCATTCGCGGCTCCGATGACGCCCCGCGGGGCCCGCACCACGAACCGATAGTGGTCGATGCCGGCCGATCGAATTCGGCGGAAAAGACTATCCATTTTGCGCGGAAGAACTAACATAGCCGTAAGGGAATGGAGTAGTCGGCCGGGCTCGTGGCCCGTGAAACGCTGGGCCTTTTTCAGCACGAAACAACAAACGTCGCTTATGGAGGAGGGCCTATGGTCAGGTCAATCGAGCAGCAGACCATGAAGAAGGTCTACCTGCGGTTATTGCCGTTCTGTTTTATCCTGTATTTCATCTGCTACCTCGACCGCGTCAACGTCGGGTTTGCTGCGTTGACGATGAACAAGGATCTCGGGCTGAGTTCTTATGTTTTTGGGCTGGGCGCAGGGGCGTTCTTTTGGGGCTATTTCATATTGGAGGTGCCGAGCAATTTGATCCTCGAACGGGTCGGGGCGCGCCGATGGATCGCCCGGGTCATGGTCAGCTGGGGTCTGGTTTCGGGTGCGTTTGCGTTCATCAACGGACCGACCAGCTTTTTCATCCTACGCTTTCTACTCGGCGTTGCCGAAGCGGGCTTCTTTCCCGGGATGATCCTGTACTTTACCTACTGGTTCCCGCCCTCGCACCGCAGCCGGATCGTCGCCGGCTTCATGGCGGCGATCCCGGTATCGATCGGGCTGGGTGCACCGATTTCGACCGCCCTCCTCGAGCTCGATGGCGTCCTCGGCATCGCGGGGTGGAGATGGTTGTTCCTCTGCGAGGCGGTTCCGGCGGTGATCTTCGGGATTATCACGTTTTTCTATTTGACCGACCGGCCGGCGCAGGCGGATTGGCTGGACGCAGAAGAGCGAGCCTGGCTGGCAGGAGAGATGGATAAAGAGCGACGGACGGTCGAGACGGGTCGCTCCATCTCGGTTCTCCAGTCGCTCGTCAATTTACGCGTGCTTGCGCTTGCCGCAATCCATTTCGGCCAAGCCGGTGTCAGCGTCGGGATCGCAGTGTTCGCCGCGCAGATCATCAAGCAGCTCGGTTTGACGAACATGCAGACCGGTTTCACCACCGCAATCCCCTACATTCTCGGCACCATCGGCATGATCGTTTGGGGCAGTTACGCCGATCGCAAGAACGAGCGGCGGTGGAACCTCGCCGCCTCCTGCACAACCATGGCAATTGGCTGCCTGATCGCCGGGTTTTTCGACAGCAGTTACTGGGCCGTGGTGGGACTGTCTCTGGCCACGATCGGTCTATACGCCTCCAACGCCCATTTGTTCCCGCTGCCCGCGGTGTTCCTGACGGGGCCGGCCTTGGCCAGCGGCATCGCCTGGGTCAACTCGGTCGGAATCTTGGGCGGCAGCGCCAGCCCCCCGATCGTCGGTTGGCTCAAAGATGCCACCGGCAGCTTTAGCAGCGGGCTCTACGTGCTCGCCATTTTTGGCCTGTTCGCCGCGATCGTCGCCGCCATTTGTGTGCGTGAGACGCCCCTTGCGGTCGTCCCGCGAGCGCTCGAGGCAGCCGGCGACTAGCCGGGGAGGTCAAACAAGCTGCTTCTGCGCTTCGAGATCGTCTTCGATGAAGGCCTGGACGACCTCGTCGATGCCATTGTCGGCGGTGAAGCCGAGGGCAGCCGCGCGCTGGGCGATGAGCGCCTGAGGCCAACCGGAGATGATGTGTTGGATCAGCGGGTTGGGCTCCCAGCGGATCTTCGTGTAGGCCTGGTCGCCGCCGGCGCGGCGAACCGCAGCCGCCATCTCGCCGACTGCGACCGAAAACCCCGGGAGCTGCAACGAGCGGCTCGCTCCGAATGCGTCGCCGGGCAGATCGTGGGCGCGCAGCAGTGCGTCGACGACGCAGCGCGGCGAGGCTAGCGCCATGACCGTGCCGGGCGAGATCGGACACACGGCCTCCCGCCCCGACAAGGGTTCGCGGATCATCGAGGAAGCAAAGGTCGAAGCGGCGCGGTTCGGCCGGCCGGGCCGCACGACGACGGTCGGCAGGCGCAACGCGCGGCCGTCGACGAACCCTTTGCGGCTGTAGTCGTTGACCAGGAGCTCGCCGATCGCCTTTTGCGTGCCATAGGAGGTCTGCGGCGTCAGCGGGGTGTCGTCGCCGACCGAGGGCGGCAGCGCGCCGCCGTAGACCGCGAGCGAACTCGCAAACACCAGGCGCGGGCACGTCCCGAGCGCTCGGCAGGCATCGAGCACCGCGCGGGTGCCGTCGAGGTTGACGCGGTAGCCGAGATCGGTATCGGCTTCGGCCTCGCCGCTGACCACGGCGGCGAGGTGAAACACCGAGCTCGTGCCGGGGGAGATCACCCCGCGCACCGTCTCGTGATCGGCGATGTCGCCGGTCACCAACCTCAGCCTCCGGTCCTCGGGCAGCGGGGGGGCCGAGGGCGCATTGTCGAACAGCACGAGCTCGCCGACATCGCGGCGCTCGAGCAGCCGCAACGCCACGCGGCGGCCGAGAAAGCCGCAACCGCCGGTGACGACGACGCGCACGGCTCAGCCGCCGATGCCGTAACGCTTGGCCCAGCTGAGCCCGGTCTTGGTCTCGCCCTTTGGCCGGTATTCGCAGCCGATCCAGCCCGAATAGCCGAGCTCGTCGAGCAGATCGAACAGGAACGGGTAATTGATCTCGCCGATATCGGGCTCGTGCCGGCCGGGATTGCCGGCGATCTGGACATGCGGGTACTGCCCGGCGAGTGCGCGCACGCGGTGGGCGAGGTCGCCCTCCATGATCTGCACATGGTAAAGATCGAGCTGCAATTTTAGGTTAGCGTGCCCGACCCGCTCGATCACCGACATCGCCTGGGTCGTGGTATTGAGAAAATACCCCGGGATGTCACGGGTGTTGATCGGCTCGATGACGAGCATGACGCCCTCGGCGGCAAGCCGGTCGGCGGCGTGCCGCAAATTTGCGAGATAGGTGCGCTCCGCCTGCGCCCGGTCCTGCCCGGCCGGCAATACCCCGGCCATGGCATGCAGGATCCGGCACCTCGTCGCTTTGGCATAGACGAGTGCGGTTTCGAGCCCGTTGCGGAATTCCTGCTCACGCCCGGGCAGGGCGCCGATCCCGCGCTCGCCCGCCGCCCAGTCCCCCGGTGGCATGTTGAACAAGGCCTGCTCGATGCCGTGGCGGTTCAGCTGCTCGGCGATCGCGTCGGGAGGATGATCGTAAGGTGAAAGGTACTCGACAGCTTTGAAGCCGCACGTAGCCGCCGCGGCGAAGCGTTCGAGAAACCCTACTTCCTGAAAGATGAAGCTGAGATTGGCGGCGAATTTTGGCACGGCGGGGTCCTTCTCGATGAGGGTATGACGGTTGGTCCCCTTCCACCGCTTCGTGGTTCTTCCGTCCCTTGGCGACGGGGGAGGGGCGGCGGCCGGGATTTGTGCGGTGATCAGCGTAGGATCGGGAGCAGTTCGGGAGCAACAAGCACTTCGATGCTGCGCGCGACCCCAGGTTGCCGCCGAATCAGTCCGGCGCGTTCGAGGGTGAGTACCATCTGGTGGACGGAGGGCGCGCTTACGCCGAAGTGCCGCTGCAGATCAGCTTCGGCCGGGGAGCGCCCCAGCACGCGTGCGTAAGCATAGATGAACGCCAAATACTGACCTTGCTTGGGTGTATAGCTTGGTACGGTGGGAGGAGGCGACATCGGCAATCTCGTCCTACACGGGCGTAATGCGGCAAATGTCTGGTCATCCTGGTCGGGCAGAAGGCCTGTGGACGGTGGGGCGGGTTCAAGGAATGGCCGGCTAAGATTATCATTCAGCAAGTGCGTCGAGCAGCGCCTTTGCCTCTTTCAGATCGGGTGTGCCCAAGCCTTCGGTGAACCAGGCATACACCGGCGCCAGAAGGTCGCAAGCTTCGGCGGAACGGCCCTGGTCGCGGCGGAGCCGCGCGAGGCTCACGGAGGCGCGCAATTCCCAGAGCTTGGCCTCCTGCTCTTGGGCGATGCTCAGGGCCTTGCGATACAGTTCCTCGGCGGCCTCCGCATGGCCCTGGCCCAGCAGCACCCCGCCTTTGTGCCGGTTCAGCTCTGCCGCGAACCAGCGTTCCCCCGTTCTTTCGACGATCTGCAAAGCCTTGTCCAATAGGGTAAAAGCAGCGTCAACTTTTCCTGCGATTTCAAATGCTCCCGCCAGAAGGGCGAAAAAATGGGGCGTCCAAGCCTCCACCTCCGCCTTGCGGTAAGCGTTCAAACCGCTGCGCAACAGCGATATCCCCTCCACCACGTCGCCGTTTGTGACCTTGACCCATCCGCGGTCGATGGTCCCCTCCGCATCCCAGTGGGGGAAACCGTGCTCGGTCGTTACCGCAATCAACTTACCCGCCCGCCGGTCCAGGGCTACGTGGTCTCCGACGAGCGAAAGCAGCCTAGCGCCGCGTGCCAATGCCACGGCTAGAGTCGATGGATGAGCCAGCCTTTTAGCCTCGGCAATTGCCGAACTGCTACGCGCCAATGCCTGATCGGGATAGCCGAGACAGAAAAGGACAATCCCAAGCTCCGCCTGCGAGGCGGCGTTGGGGTAAAATCCGGCCCGATCGACCAGCGAATGGTGGGAGATCAAATCATAGAGAGCAAAAGCCTCCTCCAGATGCGATCGAGACGAAGCAAACCTGCCGGCAAGCATCAAATCTCGACCGGAGGAGTAGTGACCTAGAACGAGCCCAGCAGAATAGTTGCGTTGACGGCTCAGGCGCAGCAAATCCTCGTCGAGGCGCATCGCCAGACCTAATTCGCCGCGGTACATGTGATAGCGAGACTGCCCATAGGGAACGTGAAGGTACTCCAGAGGAGAACCCAACTTCTCCCACAGCTCTCGGGCCCGAGCGTAGGCCTCGCCCGTTTCCGGCGCCGTCTGGCCTTTGACCAATCGCAACGCGGTGCCTAATGCACTGCGAAATTCAAGCTCGCGTTGCTGTCGATCAGGGTTGTCCGACAGCAGCGCCAGCTGGTCCAACCCTTTTTGAAGTTGCGCGGCCGCTTCGGCCATCGCCGAGCGAGCGGCGGACCTATGACCGGCCTTGCCCCAGTAGGTGACGGATTCTTCGACCAGTCCCGCCTCGGCATAGTGCTGCGCAAAAAGCTCAGGATGGTTCTCCATCATCTCGGGGGACTGGGTTTCGAGCGCTTCGGCGATCTGCGCGTGCAATTGCTGACGACTGCTGCGCAATAGGCTGCCATGCGCTGCGTCTTGCACCAGCGCGTGCTTAAAGCTGTAGACCGCGTCAGGCGGAGTGCCACGTTGGAACACGAGCTCGGAGGCGACAAGCCGGCCTAGTGCGGCTCCCAGTTCATCCGCCGGAACACGAGCGACGGCTTGCAACAGCGGATAGGAAAACTCACGTCCGATCGCGGCGCCGATTTGCGCCACATGCCGCACCGATGCCAAGCGATCGAGACGCGCCATCAGCGAATCGTGCAAGGTAGTCGGGATTCCGACAAGCGGGACACCGCTCTCCAGGACGCTCTTGGTCAATTCCTCGATGAACAATGGCACGCCATCGGTGCGATCAACGATCTGATCGACGACCTCATCTGGCAACGTCTCGCCGCCAACAACTTGCTCGACCAAAACGGCTCGGTCATGCCGGTCCAGCCGATTGAGTGTCAGCATCGTCACTTGCGGCTGGCCGGTCCAGGGTGGCTGGAACTCGGGGCGGTACGTCGCGATCAGCAGCACCGGTAGGTTGCGGACGCTCTCGATGGTCAGGTCGAGCAATTCGCGCGAAGTCGGGTCGATCCAATGCACGTCCTCGAAGACCATCAGCATGGGCTGCTTGCGCGCCAGACCGTCGAGCTGGCGGATCAGGGCTTCCAGTGTCCGCTCCTTCTTGCGCTGCGGGCTGAGGTTCGGCGGCGGATGGCGGTCCGAAGCCGGCAGTGACAGCAGATCGGCGATGAATGCCACATCCTCCTCGGGTGCTGCGGCGTGACCAAGCAGGGCCTCGAGCTTCTCCAATCTTGCCGCGGGCGGATCATCAGCCGAGAGCCCAGATGCTCGCCCGAGCTGGTCGACGAACGGGTAAAGTGCGCTGTCTTGGTAATAGGGCGAGCAGAAATAGCGCAAGCGGATATGGGGCTCGGCGTGGATGCGCCCTTCCAGCTCTGCAGTGATACGCGACTTGCCGATGCCGGGCGCCGGAGATCAGCACGACCTGCCCGTCACCTGCCTTGGCGCGCGCCCACCGGCGCAACAGCAGGTCGATCTCCTCGTCGCGGCCGACCAGCGGGGTCAGCGCCGATCCGCGCAACGCCTCGAAGCGGCTCGCGACTGCACTCGGCCGCAATACCTGCCACGCCGGCACCGGCATGGCGATACCCTTGAGTTCGATCTTGCCGAGATCTCGGTATTCGAATAGGTCCCCGGTCAGCCGGCGGGTGCTGGCGGCGATCACGACAGTGTCAGGCTCGGCCACGGTCTGTAGGCGAGCGGCGAGATTGGGTGTGTCGCCGGCGACATCGTGCTCGACAACCTCGCCGCCCACGACAACCAGTCCGGTGGCAATCCCGACCCGCGCGTGGAGCTCTTCGGCCTTATTGAGCTGTGGCACCCGATCGACCAGCGCCAGCCCGCACCAGGTGGCGCGCTCGGCGTCGTCCTCGTGCGCCTGCGGATAGCCGAAATAAACCAGGACGCCGTCGCCCATAAAGCGCGCGACAAACCCGCCAAAGCCTTCGACGATCTCTGCGACGCAGCGATGGTAGGCGCCGATGATCCCGCGCAGATCCTCGGGATCGAGCCGCGCGGACAGCGGCGTCGAGCCGACAAGATCGCATAAGATCACCGTCAGCTGGCGACGCTCCGCCTGCACCCCCACCCTTCCATCTCCCGTGATCCCCGGGACAGGCCCTGGGAGGGGCTGATCGGACTGGGGGCCCGCAAGCGCCGCGATGGCGTCGAGCAGTCGCCGACGGTGCCCGACCGAGTTTACCCCGATGCTGATCAGGTCCTCAGCCGTCAGCCGCGGCAACACCTGCGCGTCGACATCGTTCGCGCGAAACGCCGGCTCGTATTGCTCGAGCCCGAGCTTCCGCAGCCAATCCGCGACATCCATCGACGGCGCCTGCCCGTGATGCGGAGGACCGCAGTGTCCTACGGTTTCGCCGCGATGGCTATAGTCGAGAGGCATCATTATTCTGCCGCCGGCACAAATCAGGGAGATGGGACGATGAGAGCCCTTTCGCGCGTGCTGCTGCCGGCAGCGCTTTTCGTCTGCGGGGCAGTGGGGGGAGCGCGCGCCGTTGAGCCGATTAAGATCGGCTTTAGCATGGAATTGACCGGCCCGTTTGCTGTTGTCGGCAAGACCGGGCTGCTCGCTTTCAAGATCTGGGAAGACGAGGTCAATGCCGAGGGCGGCCTGCTCGGGAGGCCGGTCAAGCTCATTTATTACGACGACCAGAGCAATCCTGCCCTGGTGCCGGGCATCTACACGAAGCTGCTCGACATCGACAAAGTCGACCTGCTTATTTCGAGCTACGGAACCAATCTTGTCGTGCCGGCGATGCCGGTCGCGATCTCGCACAGCCGGCTGTTCTTTGGCCTGTTCGCCTTGGCGGCAAACGACAAGTTCCATTACCCGAAATACTTCTCGATGCTGCCCTTCGGCCCGGAACCGGTGAAGACCTTCGCCGAAGGCTGGTTCAACCTGGTGGCGGCGCAGAACCCGAAGCCGAAGACGGTGGCGATCGTCGCCACCGACGCCGAGTTCCAGCACAAAGCGGCGGAAAGCGCACGCGAGCACGCAAAGGCGAGAGGGATCGACATCGTGTACGATCGGGCATACCCGCCGACCACGGTCGACTTCACACCGATCGTTCGCTCCGTCCAAGCTGCTCAAGCCGATCTCGTCTACATCGCCTCGTATCCGTCGGACACTGTCGGCATCCTCCGTTCGGTCGGCGAACTCGGCCTCAACACCAAGATGCTCGGCGGCGGCCTTGCCGGACTACAGGCGGCGGCGATCAAGATGCAGCTCGGCGAAGCGGCCAACGGCGTCGTCAATGTCGACCTGTGGGAGCCGGTGCCGACAATGCAATTCCCGGGCGTCATGGATTTTATCAAGAAATACCAGGCGAAGGCACCGGCCGAAGGGGTCGATCTGCTCGGCTATTTCCTACCACCCTTCGCCTACAGCGAATTGCAGATCCTCGGCGACGCGATTGCCGCGACAAAGACGCTCGATAACGACAAGCTTGCCGAATACATGCACAGCCACCCGTTTCACACGATCGAGGGTGACATCGCCTTTGGGCCCGACGGCGAGTGGACCGAGGCACGGCCGATCTGGGCGCAGTACCACGACATCAAGGGGCACGATGTCGAGCAGTTCCGCGAGCCAAAGACCGTCACGATCCTCGCGCCCGACAAGTACAAGACCGGCGATATGATTTACCCCTACGCTGAGGCCAGAAAATGAAGCCGGGTTGCCGCCGATCATCGCCTGCCGCATGATGACCCGGGAATAAGCACAAGATCCAGGCCGGGGAATGAGCGCCAAGAGTAAGATCTACGCGAGCTTTGACGATGCCGTCCAGGACATCCCCGACGGAGCCGCGATCGGTTTCGGCGGGTTCGCGGTGGTCGGGATGCCAATCAACCTCTACGAGGCCGTCGCCAAGCAGGGTGCGAAGAATTTGACCTGCGTGTCGAATTCGACGCGCGGTGGGGCGACCCTGCCGGCGAACGGGCCCGACATGGGGCAGATGATCGTCAACGGGCAGGTCAAGAAGGTGATCTGCGCCTTCACCGCGCCGACGCGCGCCTCGCAGCGGCTGGTCCTGTCCGAGTATGTCGATAAGGGCCTGATCGAGGCGGAGCTTACGCCGCAGGGCACCCTCGCGGAGCGAATGCGTGCCGCCGGTGCCGGGATCCCGGCCTTTTACACCCCGGCCGCGATCGGCACCGAGCTCGCCGAGGGTCGGGAAACCCGCTTTTTCAATGGCCGCGAATACCTGTTGGAGCATGCGCTGCCGCTCGACTATGCGTGCATCCGGGCGTATCAGGCCGACGCCTCGGGCAATCTCCGTTTTCGGCGCTCGCAGCGCAACTTCAATCCGATCATGGCGATGGCGGCGCGGGTCACGATCGTCGAGGTCGAGGAGGAGATCCTGCCGACCGGTGCCATCGATCCCGACGACGTGCACACGCCGGGGATTTTTGTGCATCGGTTAATAAAGATCCCGCCGGCGCCCGAAGGGTGGTGGCCGCAGCGTCCAGGGAGTGTCGGGTCATGAGTGAACGGGCAAAAGGCTTGAGCCGCCAGCAAATGTGCAACCGGCTGGCGATGGAATTCGGCGACGGATGGATCGTCAATCTCGGCATCGGCATCCCGACCCTGTGCTCGAATTTCGATTTCGGCGACAAGGAGATCATCTTCCATTCCGAGAATGGGGTGATCGGCTACGGCCCGCTTGCCGCACCCGGGAAGGAGGATCTGCACCTCGTCAATGCTGGCGGCCAGCACGTCACCTTGCGGCCGGGTGCCGCGATCGTCCACCATGCCGACTCGTTCGCGTTGATTCGCAGCGGGAAGATCGATGTGACCGTGCTCGGCGCCTACGAGGTCGCCGAGAACGGTGATTTCGCGAACTGGAAGATCTCCGCCGGGCAGAAGGGCGGCGGCATCGGCGGGGCGATGGATCTGGCGGCCTGCGCCAAGCACGTCTTCGTCGCAATGGAGCACCAGACGCGCGACGGACGGCCGCGGCTCGTCGAGCGCTGCGCAATCCCGGCGACCGCGCGCGGTGTGATCAACCTCGTAGCCACCAATTTCGGGCTGTTCGAGGTCACGAAAGAGGGTCTGGCTCTCCGCGAGATCGCTCCCGGCGTCACGGTCGACGAAGTCAAAGCCGCCACCGGGTGCAATCTGATCATCCCGCGCGATGTGCCGCCCGTGCGCATGGTGGGGTAGAACGGGCTTTCAACGGCACCTCTTACCCGTCTCGCCCGGTCACTCGGCGCCGCGGCGCCGTTCTGCGATTTCGATGCTCGACGGGAAGATAGTGCGAAAACATCGTTTTCGGGCCGCGCGAGGGGCAAATCCGCGCCAGCAAGTAGTTGAAATGTCTGAAAGCCACGTGGCGAATTCCCTATGCGGGCGAACAAGGATTTAAATCGGCCGAGCAGGGAGCCGAATCAGCATAACAGCGAAGCACCAGGGTAGCTGGCGGGAGGTTAGCTATGCGCCAGGTCCCGCCCCTGAGCAGCTGCCGCGGGAACCGAGCGGGCAAGGACCGAGATCACACCAAAGCGATGGCCGAGGGTCAGCGCGATCAGCTGCCCCCGCCACGATAACGGGGGACAAAGTCCGTCGTTGTTGAGATGCCACTGCCGTGGCAGGCGGGTTAATCGCCCGGCAACGACAGCCTGCAGCCCCAGCCGAGGCGGACGCGCCCGATCGCCATGGCGACGGCGGCTTGGGTCGGTTCGACGACCGGGATCTGAACCGCCGCTTCGAGTTCGGCACGATAGGCGGCCATGCCGCTGCAGCCCATGACGAGCACGTCGGCGCCGTGCTGGTCGCGCAGTCGGCGGCCGGTCTCGATCATCCTTACCAAGGTCGTACGCGCATTAGCGAGTTCGAGAACGCCTAGGCCGACCGGCAGATCGGCGGCCAGCCGCTCGCCGACCCCCATTGCTGCGATGTAGCGCAAATGACGCGGCACCGAGCGGGCCAGGATCGAGATCACGCCAAACCGGTGCCCGAGGGTCAGCGCGGTCAGGATCCCGCACTCGGCAATGCCGAGCACGGGTTTTGCGGTCACCTCGCGCGCCGAGAACAGGCCGGGGTCGCTGAAGCAGGCGATGACAAAAGCCGCGGCGTGTGCCTCGGTCTCGCGGATCAGTCGGCAGAGCGGCGGGATCACCCCGTCTGCATCGCTCTGGCTTTCCACTGCGGGTGGTCCCTCCGCGAGCGTCACGCAACGGATCTCGGGGCCGCCGGCAAAGCGCAGGGGAGCCATGGCCTCGTCGATGCCCTGGGTAACGGCATCGGTAGAGTTGGGATTGACCACGAGGATGCGGTCCGGCATCGGCCTCTCCGTTAAAAGCGCCTCTTCCGCCGCACGTTATCACATCGCCTTACTTTCCTGCTGACGTGTCGTGCGACGAGAATCGCGCGCCGGTCGTCTTCATGGACCACGACAAAGGTGAACTCGGCGTCGGTCACCTTGACCCGCTCGCCCTGACCCTGGTAAAGCACCCCGACCTCGACGTCGAGCGTGAACGAGGTTCGCCCGATGCGCTTGACATCCGTGTACCAGCAGACCGTGTCGCCGACATGCGCCGGCTGCAGGAAAGCGATGTTCGAGACGGCAACGGTGACGACCCGTCCGCCCGCGTGCGGGATCGCCGACATCTTCCCACCTGAATCCATCAGCGACACAATCCAGCCGCCAAAAAATGTCTGCCAGCTACGGTATGGCGATGCGATTGAACGGCGATGATATTGGATAGGACCCCTGTCTCTCTCATCCGGTAGATGGTAATCTCTCAGGCGGTAGCGCCCTGCATCAGAGCTCAGCAAACGAGGCGTGCAGGGAGCCGATCGCGGATTTCGCGATCGGCGTCGGACAGGAGGCAGATGGATATGAAGCGAGATCTTCGTGTGCTCGCAGTAGCGGCCACGCTACTGCTTGGATGCTCCGCAGGTGACCTGGCATTCGCCCAAAAATCGGGTGGTATCCTCAAAATCTCTCATTTCGACAGCCCTGCCAGCATGTCGCTCCTCGAGGAATCGACGGCCGCCGCACTGCGGCCGATGATGGGAGTTTTCAACAACCTCGTCGTCTACGACCAGCACGTGGCGCAAAACAGCATGAGGTCGATCGTCCCTGACCTCGCCACCACTTGGTCCTCGAACGAAGAGGGTACCGAGCTGACCTTCTCGCTGCGCCAGGGTGTCAAATGGCACGACGGCAAACCCTTCACTGCTCGCGACGTCAAATGCACCTGGGACCTGCTCAGTGGGAAGGCGAGCGAAAAGCTGCGCATCAATCCGCGCAAATCGTGGTACAGCAATGTCGAGGAAGTGGCCACGAAAGGCGATTACGAGGTTACATTCCGTCTGAAGCGCGCGCAGCCGGCATTGCTGGCGCTGTTGGCGTCCGGATGGTCGCCGATCTATCCTTGTCACGTGTCGCCGCGCGACATGCGCAGCCACCCGATCGGGACAGGCCCGTTCAAATTCGTCGAATTCAAACCGAACGAAGTGATCCGGGTCGCCAAAAATCCGGACTACTGGAAGCCTGGTCGGCCTTATCTCGACGGCATCGAATGGACGATCATCAGAGATGTCAGCACACGGGTTCTGGCGTTTGTTGCCGGCAAGTCCGATCTGTTCTCGCCCTATGGGGTAACCATCCCGCTGTTGAAAGATATAGAGAGCCACGCGCCGGACGCGATCTGTGAAGTGACGGCGACCAACGTCAACCGCACGCTGATCGTCAACCGGGACAAGGCTCCATTCGACAATGCAGATCTTCGACGGGCGATGTCGCTCACGCTCGACCGCAAAGCCTTTATCGATATCATCACCGAAGGGAAGGGCGACATTGGAACGACCATGCTGCCGGCGCCGGAAGGCGTCTGGGGCATGGCTGCCGACGAGCTGCAGAAATTGCCGGGCTACGATCCCAACGTGGCGAAAAACCGCGCCCAGGCGCGCAATATGATGCAGAAGCTGGGCTACGGACCGGACAGGCGGCTGCCGATCACGGTGTCGACACGCAATCTTCCTCCTTATCGTGATCCGGCGGTCATCCTGATCGACCAGCTAAAAGAAATTTATATCGACGGCGTGCTCGAACCCGTCGACACCACGCAATGGTATCCCAAGATTATGCGCAAGGATTACACGGTCGGCCTCAATGTCACTGAAGCCGGGGTCGACGACCCCGACCAGCAATTCTACGAGAACTATGTTTGCGGCTCGGACCGCAATTATACCGGCTACTGCAATCCCGAAGTCGACAAGCTGGTCGACCGGCAATCGATGCAATTCGACAACGAAAAGCGGAAGCAGCTGGTGTGGCAAATCGAGCGAAAGCTGGTGGAGGACGATGCCCGGCCGGTCATCTTTTACCCCCGCGGCGCGACGTGCCGGCACCCGCAGGTCAAGGGCCTGACCGTCATGGTCAACAGCATCTATAACGGCTACCGCTACGAAGATCTCTGGCTCGACAATTAAAATCGACATAGGGGTGACAGTGGGAGTTACGCGGAGATGAAGCGAGATCTTCGAACGCTCGCAGCGGGAACACTTTTGGTGGCGGTGGCCGCGACCCACGGGGCGTTTGCCCAAAAGCCGGGCGGTGTTTTGCGGGTGCACGCCGGCGACTCTCCGCCGAGCATGTCGATGCTCGAGGAAGTCGATGCGAACCCGGCTCGGGCGACTATGGGCATATTCAATAACCTCGTCATGTTCGACCAGCACACAAAACAGAACAGCATGCGGTCGATCGTGCCCGATCTCGCCACCGGCTGGTCATGGAGCGAGGACGGCACAGAGCTGACATTACCGCTGCGCCAAGGCGTCAAGTGGCACGACGGCAAACCGTTCACCGCCAAAGATGTCAAATGCACCTGGGACCTTTTGACCGGCAAATCGAGCGAGAAGCTTCGTCTCAATCCGCGCAAGTCTTGGTACCGCAACCTTGACGAGGTGACCACCAACGGCGATCATGATGTCACCTTCCATCTGCATCGGCCGCAGCCGGCCTTTATAGCACTGCTCGCTGCCGGCTTTTCGGTCGTTTATCCGTGCCACGTGCCGCCGGGAGAGATGCGACAGCATCCGGTCGGCACCGGCCCGTTCAAATTCGTCGAATTCAGGCCGAACGAGCGGGTGACGCTGACGCGCAACCCGGATTACTGGAAGCCGGGCCGGCCCTATCTCGACGGGATCGAGTTTACGATCATCCGCGATCGCTCGACGGCGAACCTCGCGTTTGTCGCCGGCAAGCTCGATTGGATTGCGACAACTCTGCCGTTGTCAAAGGACATCAAGAGCCAGGAGCCCGGCGCAATCTGCGAGGTGACGCCGGGCGGCATCAGCCGCAACCTGATCATCAACCGCGATGCGCCACCCTTCGACAACCCGGACATGCGGCGTGCCATGGTGCTGAGCCTCGACCGCAGGGCGTTCATCGACATCATCAGCGACGGCCAGGGCGACATCGGCGGGGCCATGCAACCGCTGCCCGAAGGGCTGTGGGGCATGCCGCCGGAGGTTCTAAAAACACTGCCGGGTTACGACCCCGACGTGCAGAAAAACCGCACCGAGGCCCGCGAGATCATGGGCAAGCTCGGCTATGGTCCTGATAATCGGCTGGCGCTCAAGGTGTCGACGCGCAACATCCCGCCGTTTCGCGATCCGGCGGTGCTGCTGATCGATCAGTTGAAGGAGGTATTTATCGACGGCGAGCTCGAGATCGTCGAGACCGCCCTTTGGTACCCCAAGATGTATCGCAAGGACTTTAAGATCGGCCTCAATCTGACCGGTGGAGGTGGCGATCCCGATGAGGAATTCTACGAGAATTATGCGTGCGGGGCGCCGCGCAACTACACCGGCTATTGCAACCCCGAGCTCGAAAAGCAGTTCGAGCGGCAATCGATGGAAGCCGACGAGGGGAAGCGAAAGAAGCTGGTGTGGGAGATTGAAAGAAAGCTGGCCGAGGACGGGGCACGGCCGATCATCTTTTTCAACCGCTTCGCCTATTGCTGGCAGCCGCAGGTCAAGGGCTGGACGATGATGGTCAACAGCATCATCAACAATTTTCGCATGGAAGACGTCTGGTTGGATAAATAGCCGAGGGTACAGCACACTCTGCGGAACGGAAAAACCGGGTGCGCCGTCGAGCGCTCCAAGGGGAGGTAAACCAGATGAAGCATATTCACGTGTTCGCAGCGGTCGGCTCGCTACTGCTGGCGTCGTCGCCGGGTGAGCCGGCATTCGCGCAAAAGCAGGGCGGCATTCTCCAAATGTCGCACTTCGACAGCCCGGCGAGCATGTCGTTGCACGAGGAGGCGACCGCCGCCGCCAACCGGCCGATGATGGGTGTCTTCAATAATCTTGTAATATACAAACAGAATGTCCCGCAAAACAGCATGCAGTCGATCGTGCCCGACTTGGCGACAAGCTGGTCGTGGAGCGAGGAGGGAACCGATCTGACATTCCCGTTGCGCCAAGGCGTCAAATGGCACGACGGCAAGCCATTTACCGCCCAGGATGTCAAATGCACCTGGGACATGCTGACCGGCAAGTCGGAGAACAAGCTCCGCGTCAATCCGCGCAAATCCTGGTATAGAAACCTCGAAGAGGTGAGCGTCAACGGCGACTGGGAGGTCACCTTTCGTCTAAAGCGGCCGCAGCTCTCGTTTCTGGCGCTGTTGGCATCGGGCTGGTCGCCGATCTATCCCTGCCACGTGGCGGCGCGCGACATGCGCACGCACCCGATCGGCACCGGCCCGTTCAAATTTGTCGAATTCAAAGCTAATGAGCTGATCCGGGTGAGCAGAAACCCGGATTATTGGAAGCAGGGCCGGCCCCATCTCGACGGCATCGAGTACACGATCATCCCGAATCTCGCGACGAGAATACTGGGTTTCGTGGCGGGAAAATTCGACACAGTCACCGGCGTGACGGTGCCGCTTCTGAAGGATGTCAAGAGCCAAGCGCCGCAGGCGGTCTGTGAAGTGGTGCCGACCAACGTGCCACGCACCTTGCTCGTCAACCCGGCGGCGCCGCCCTTTGACAATCGAGATCTGCGGCGGGCGATGGCGCTGAGTTTGGACCGCAAGGCGTTTATCGACATCATCACCGAAGGGCTGGGCGACATCGGCGGGGTCATGCTGCCGGCGCCCGAAGGGGTGTGGGGCATGCCGCCGGATATGCTGAGAGCATTGCCCGGCTACGATTCCGATGTCACCAAGAACCGCGCCGAAGCCCGCAAGATCATGGAAGGGCTCGGCTACGGCCCCGACAAGCGCATCGCAGTCAAGGTCTCGATCCGCAACATTGCCCCCACCCGGGATCCCGCGGTGATCCTGATCGACCAGCTGAAACAGATCTACATCGACGGCGAGCTCGAAACCATCGACACCACGCAGTGGTATCCCAAGGTCTCGCGCAGGGATTTCTCGGTCGGCATGGTGGTCAGCGAGAACGGCCTCGACGATCCGGATCAGCAATTCTACGAGAATTACGTGTGCGGCGCCGAGCGGAATTACGGCGGCTATTGCAATCCGCAGCTCGACGCGCTGATCGACCGGCAATCGATGGAGCCTGACTTGGAGAAACGGCGTCAGCTGGTGTGGGAGATCGAAAAACAGCTGGCCGAGGACAGTGTCCGCCCGGTCATCTTTTATGCCCGTCAAGCCGCCTGCCGGCAGCCGCGGGTAAAGGGGCTGACCCTGATGGTCAACAGCATCTATAACGGCTCGCGCTTCGAAGACCTCTGGCTCGACGATTAGTCCGCAGAAGGGTAGGAGGTTGGCGGCGTCGGGCGCTGCCTTGCTCCAAAAAATCCGGACAGAGGGAGAAATAGCGAAGGGCAATTGATGCATTGCCCTCGGACACCGAACAGGAGGCACGTGGAAATGAGACGAGATCTCCGAACGCTGGCCGCAGCGGTTGCGCTATTCATCGGGATGGCCACCGCCGGTGCGGTATTGGCCCAGAAGCCGGGCGGAGTATTGAAGGTATATTTCTTCGACAGCCCGGCAAGCATGTCGATCCATGAAGAAACGACGGCCGCTGGCCAAGGACCGATGATGGCAGTCTTCAACAACCTCGTTCTCTTTAAACAGGACGTACCGCAAAGCGGCCTGCAGTCGATCCTTCCGGATCTGGCCAGTGACTGGTCATGGGACGAGGACAAGACCCAGCTGACCTTTCGATTGCGTGAAGGGGTCAGATGGCACGACGGCAAGCCCTTCACCGCCAAGGACGTCCAATGCACCTGGGATCTGCTGACCGGCAAAACGAGCGACAAGCTTCGCATCAATCCTCGCAAAGCCTGGTACCGCAACCTCGACGAGGTCGCCACCAACGGCGATTACGAAGTGACATTCCGCTTGAAGCGCCCGCAGCCGGCCTTTATCGCGCTGCTCGCCTCCGGTTTCTCGCCGGTCTATCCCTGCCACGTCAGTTCTCGCGACATGCGCAGCCACCCGATCGGCACCGGCCCGTTCAAATTTGTCGAGTTCAAGCCCAACGAGTCGATCAAGGTTGCGAGAAACTCTGATTACTGGAAGAAGGACCGGCCCTATCTCGACGGCATCGAGTATACGATCATCAAAAACGTATCGACCGGGGTCTTGGCCTTCCTCGCCGGCAAGGTCGATCTGACTTCTCCGTATTTTCTGCAGGTTCCGGTGGTAAACGACGTGAAAACCCAGGCGCCCGACGCGATTTGCAACCTGGTCCCGGTCAACGTCAATCGCAACGTCATGATGAACCGGGAGGCGCCACCCTTCAACGACCCCGATATGCGGCGCGCGGTTGCGCTGAGCTTGGATCGCAAAGCCTTTGTCGATACCCTGACTCTGGGCAAGGGCGACTTCGGCGGCGTCATGCAACCCCCGCCCGAAGGGATCTGGGGGATGCCGCCGGACATGCTGAGGACATCGCCGGGCTATGATCCCGATGTGCCGAAGAACCGCGCGGAAGCGCGCCGGATCATGGAGAGGCTGGGCTACGCACCCGGCAAGCGGCTCGCGATCAAAGTGTCGACGCGCAATGTGCAGCCGTACCGGGACGCAGCGATCATCCTGATCGACCAATTGAAGGAGATTTACATCGACGGTGAGCTCGAACCGGTCGACACCGTCCAGTGGTATCCCAAGGTCATGCGCGGCGACTATAGCGCCGCTCTCAATCTGACCGGGAACGGTCTCGATGACCCGGACCAGACTCTGTACGAGAATTTCACTTGCGGCGCGGAGGGCAACTATGACCGCTACTGCAATCCGGAGCTCGACAAGATGGTCGACCGGCAATCGATGGAATTCGACCAGCAGAAGCGCAAGGAGCTGGTGTGGGCGATCGAGCGCAAGCTGGCGGAAGACGCGGCTCGGCCGATCCTCTGGCACAACCGCACCGGGACCTGTTGGCATCCCTACGTAAAGGGCTACACGTTGATGGTCAACAGCGTCTATAACGGTTGGCGCATGGAAGACGTCTGGCTGGACAAATAGGCGTATCCGGGTAAATCTTGCTTGTCGTCGAACGGCGCAATAGAGACCGGGAGGAATAGTGAATGGCCGAAAAATTCCGAGCTTTGGTAGCAGCTGGAGGCGTGATGATGGCTATCGCGACCGCCACGCCGGCATCGGCACAAAAGCAGGGCGGCATTCTACGGCAGTATATGATCGACAGCCCGGCGAGCATGTCGATCCACGAGGAGGCGACCCCGGTCGCCACACGGCCGGTGATGGCAGTGTTCAATAATCTGGTCCTGTTCGATGAACATGTGCCGCAAAACAGCATGAGCTCGATCGTGCCCGACCTCGCTACCGACTGGTCATGGAACGAAGAAGGCACGGAGGTGACGTTTCCACTGCGTCACGGGGTCAAATGGCACGACGGCAAGCCGTTCACCGCACAAGACGTCAAATGCACCTGGGATCTTCTGACCGGCAAGTCAAGCGACAAGCTCCGCCTCAATCCGCGCAAGCCCTTGTATCGCAACCTCGAAGAGGTCACCGTCAACGGCGATTATGAGGTTACCTTTCGTTTGAAGCGGCCGCAACCGGCCTTTGTCATGCTGCTCGCCTCGGCCTTGTCACCGGTCTACCCGTGTCATGTCGGCCCCCGCGACATGCGAAGCCACCCGGTCGGCACCGGCCCATTCAAATTCGTCGAATTCAAGCCCAACGAATATATAAAAGTGACCCGAAACTCGGCTTATTGGAAGCCTGGGCGTCCCTACCTCGACGGCATCGAGTATACTATCACAAAAAACCGGTCGACCGCGATCCTGGCCTTCACTGCCGGGAAATACGATCTGACCTTCGCCGGCACCCTCACCGTGCCGCTAATGAGGGATTTGAAGAGCCAGGTGCCGGACGCGGTATGCGAATTGCCGCAAGGGAGCGTCAGTGTCAATTTGATCGTCAATCGGGACAAGCCGCCTTTCGACAATGCCGAGTTGCGCCGGGCGATGGCATTGAGCCTCGACCGCAAGGCGTTCATCGACATACTCACCGAAGGCCAGGGCAATGTCGGCGGCGTTCTGCAGGCACCCCCGGCGGGGTCATGGGGGATGCCCAAGGATGTCCTCGAAACATTGCCGGGCTACGGACCCGATGTGCCGAAGAACCGCAATGAGGCCCGCCAGATCATGCAGAGGCTGGGCTACGGGCCCGACAAGCGGGTTTCGGTCAAAGTGTCGTCGCGCGACATTCCTCCGTATCGCGATCCGGCGGTGATCCTGATCGACCAGCTGAAGGAGGTCTTCATCGACGGCGAACTCGAGACGATCGACACGACCAACTGGTTTCCCAAGATCATGCGCAAGGACTTCACCGTCGGGCTCAATCTGACGCCCAACTTCGTCGACGACCCCGATCCGGCCTTTTACGCCAACTATGTGTGCGGCGCCGAAGCCAACTTTAACAACTACTGCAATCCTGAGCTGGACGAGCTGATCGACCAGCAATCGGCCGAAGCCGACACCCAGAAGCGCAAGACGCTGGTCTGGGCGATCGAACGCAAACTCGCCGAAGACGGCGCCCGTCCCGTGATCTTCTACGGGCGCGGTGCCACCTGCTGGCAGCCTTATGTCAAGGGGCTGACGATCGCGGCCAACAGCATCTTCAACGGCTGGCGCATGGAAGACGTCTGGCTCGACAACTAGCGCGAGCCCGGTTTGGCAGTGCGACGGATAGGCCAAGGGACGCAAGGGAGATGAAGCTCAGATTGCGCGCCGCTGCGGTGGCGGGTGCGTTGCTGATTACGGTATACGGCGGCGGCGCGGCGTTCGCTCTGAAGCAGGGCGGTATTCTCAGGGTCTATCATTGGGACAGTCCGGCGAGTATGTCGATCCACGAGGAGGCGACGTACTCGACCGTGGTCCCGATGATGGGGGTCTTCAATAACCTAGTGATGTACAAGCAAGACGAACCAAAAAACAGTCTGCAATCGATCGTCCCCGATCTCGCGACGCGCTGGTCGTGGAGCGAGGACGGTCTGCACCTGACCTTCGCGTTGCGCGAGGGCGTCAAATGGCACGACGGTGCGCCCTTCACGGCTAAGGACGTCGAGTGTACCTGGAACCTGCTGCTCGGACGGGCGAACGAAAAGCTGCGCGCCAATCCCCGGTCATCCTGGTACCATAACCTGGACCATGTCACTGCCGACGCCGATCACGAGGCGACCTTTCATCTGAAACGACCACAGCCGGCCTTTACTGCGTTTCTCGCATCGGGGTTCTCTCCGGTCTATCCCTGCCACATTTCCCCGCGCGATATGCGCCAAAACCCGATCGACACCGGCCCGTTCAAATTCGTCGAGTTCAAGCCCAACGAACGGATCAGGGTGACGAGAAACCCGGATTACTGGAAAAGCCAGCGGCCCTACCTCGACGGCGTCGAATACACGATCATCACAAACCGCTCGACGGCGATCCTCGGCTTTATCGCCGGCAAGTTCGATATGACGTTTCCCTACCAGGTGACGATCCCGCTGCTGAGAGACATAAAAACTCAGGTGCCGCAGGCAATTTGCGAGCTCCGGCCGAACAATGTCAGAAGCACTATGGTGATCAACCGCAATGCGCCGCCGTTCGACAACCCGGATCTGCGGCGGGCAATGGCGCTAAGCCTCGACCGCAAGGACTTCATTGACATCCTCGGTGAGGGCCAGTTCACGATCGGCGCGGTGATGATGCCGCCACCCGAGGGGATCTGGGGCATGCCGACCGACATGCTACGCACGCTCCCCGGTTACGATCCCGACGTGCAGAAGAACCGGGCGGAGGCAAGAGCGCTGATGGAAAAGCTCGGCTAAGGGCCCGACCACCGCCTCAAGGTCAAGACAGTGACCCGCAACCTCCAGGACTTTCGCGACAACGCGATTATCTTGATCGATCAGCTCAAGGAAATCTACATTGACGGCGAGCTGAACCCGATCGACACGGTCCAATGGTTCCCCACGATGTATCGCAAGGACTACCAGATGGGCTACAGCTTTTCCGCCGGTGTCGCCGACGACCCCGATGACCAGTTCTACACGGTCTACGCGTGCGATGCACAGCTCAACTACAGCGGATACTGCAACCGTGAGCTCGAAAAGCAGTTCGAGCAGCAATCGATGGAGGGTGACCAGGAAAAACGCAAACGGCTGACGTGGGAGATCGACAAGAAATTGCAGGAGGATGTGGCCCGCCCGATCATCGCCCACTACCGTGCCGCGACTTGCTGGCAGCCCCGGGTCAAGGGGCTGACGACAATGGCCAGCAGCATCTTCAACGGCTGGCGCATGGAAGACGTCTGGTTGGACAGATAGCCCCCCACATCCCCAAACGGTGCGCCCCTTTGGCGTGAGTCACAGCGGGGAGCGACAGCTCGGTTTAGTCGGAGTACTCCATCGCAAAAGCGGAGCGGCACTCCTAAGCGATGGCTAGCATGCCACTGCGCAGCGCTGCCGGACATACCTCTCATTGATGCCGCGTGACAGAGACGAGGAGATCATCGTGGAGCGGAACACGGATCATCCCAAGAGGCGCGGGCAGGCTATCGGAAATGGGAGCACCACCTGGGAGATCGGACGGCGCACATTCCTCAAGGGCGTCATAATGGGTACGGCAGCAGGACCATCGGTCGTCGGCTCGGCCTGGGGCGGCGACCTGGTTTCTTCCGCGCACGCCCAGGAAGCTGGCGATGCAGCCAGTCGAGCGGCCAGCGCTGCGACCGCATTGGCGAGGCGGAAGCCGGGCGCCAGATTACGGATCCTCGAGCCATTCAACACCCTGGCGCAGCTCAGGCCGATTGTAGAACGCTGGACCAAAGACACGGGAATCCCAGTTGAGCACATCGAAGTCCCGGCCTTGGAGATAAATCAACGAATTTTGCAGAAAGAGCCATTCGACGTCGCGCTGGCGCGCCCTCCTGGCATCCCAGACTTTGCGGCCTCCGGCGTGCTGGTAGATTTGACCGAGCTTGCACAACAGTACGACCCGGACCGCCATGCGAAAGGCTGCGAGGTGCTCTACAATGTCGCAGACTTCTATCAGGGACGCCTTTTCGGGTTCTGCTGCGACGGGGATGCCCTCGTGATGTTCTATCGCAAGGACCTCCTGGACAATCCGGAGGAGCAGAAGCGATTTGCCGACCAATACGGCTACCCCCTATCGGTCCCCGCTACCTGGAACGAGTTCGATCAGATCGTGCGGTTCTTTCACCGGCCCAACCAGGGGCTGCATGGCGGAGCAATGCCTAGGGCCGCGGCGGGTGGTGTTGCGAGTATTGCAGAATGGATTATCCGCTATCATGCCAAGGGACACTACCCGTTCGACGATCACATGCACCCACAGATCAACAACGATGGTGGCGTCGAGGCGCTGGAGGAGTGGATCACCGATTATCTGGATGGTGCGCGAACGAATACCTGGTTCCAGCACGTCGAGGCCTACCGGGCTGGGCGTTCTTTCGCACACCTCGGCTATGGCGCCGATCAGAAGGCCTTCTGGGATCCGCGGCAGAGTAGGGTTTACGGCAAGCTGACCTGGGGGCTCCCGCCCGGTGGCACGATCGAGGGCGAGTTGCTCCGGACCCCATTTTTCACTCCCGGACACAGTTATGTAGTCTCGAAATATTCTCCGATCCCAGAGATTGCATATCTTTTCTGTCAGTATGCCTACAGTCCGAAGATGAGCACGATCGCCGTCCGTGAGCAGGGTTTTCTTGACCCATTCCGCGAATGCCACTTCACCGATCCTGCCACTCGCGATGCGTATGGCGGGGAATACCTCGACGTCCTGCACGAAAGCCTACGCCTCAGCATCCCGGACTTGTACTTGAGGGGTCGTGAAGAATACTTTGATGTGCTGACCGAGAATCTGCAGGCGGCCGATTTGGGACAGAAGAACCCAAGGAGGCGTTGGACGGCACGGCCAAGGCCTGGGATCTGATTACCGAGCGCCTGGGCAGAGAGGCCCAGACCGCGCAGTGGGAATATCTCGAGTCGCAGTATCCCACCCACCTCCGATCCGTGCTGAGGTAGACCAGATATGCGAATCCGCAGCGTGCTCGCCGGCATCGCCCTTGGCCTCCTCGTAGCGCCGGGCTTGTCCGCTGCGCAGCCGCCGGAAAGAGTCCGGCAGATTGGGATCCTAGTGCCTGGCTTTGCGCCGTACTCGCCTTCGCCAATCCTGGAGTTGTTCCGCAAAGGAATGCGCCAGCTCGGCTATGTCGAGGGCCAAAACCTCAGCATCGACTGGAGACGGGCTGAGGGGAGATACGATCGGCTTCCCGGTCTTGCAGCCGAATTGGCGCGTCTCAGCGTCGACGTAATTCTCGCGACTTCGACGCCCGCGATCCAAGCGGCCAAGCAGGCGACCGCGACAACCCCTATCGTTATGGCGTTCAGCGATGATCCCGTCGGCACCGGCCTGATCGCAAGCTTGGCACGGCCAGGCGGGAACATTACCGGGTTGTCGTTCCTGTCGTCCGAGCTCAGCGGGAAGCGGCTGCAGCTGCTGAAGGAAGCGGTGCCCACGGCCAAGCACGTGGGGATCCTCTCGAATGCCGCCAATCCAAGCGCGACCTTGCAAGTCAGAGAGACGGAAGCGGCGGCGGGAGCGCTGGGCGTGGAGCTGCAAAACTGGGGTGTGCGAGAGCCTGCCGAGTTCGACGATGCCTTCGCCGCGATGACCAGGGCCGGGATCGGCGGGCTCGTGGTCGTGGATGACCCGATGTTTGTTGATTACCACCGACAGCTCGTGGATCTCGCTGTCCTGCCCGGCTGCCGGCGATGTACGGAATGCGGGAGTTTGTCGATGATGGTGGGCTGATGTCGTATGGGCCGAGCGTTGCCGAGGTGCTCCGGCGCGCCGCCGTTTTAGTGGACAAGATTTTCAGAGGGGCCAAGCCTGCCGAGGTGCCGGTTGAGCAGCCTACCACCTTCGAGCTGGTCATCAACCTGAAGACCGCCCGGACCCTCGGCCTTATGATCCCTCCGACTCTCCTCGTCGAGGCAGAGGAAGTGAGCGAGTGACCCGACCACGTAACGGAACTCGCTTTCGCGAATTCCGACAGGCAGTTCTACAAGAGCTACGCGTGCGGCGCCGAAGGGAACGACAGCGGATACTGCAATCCGGAGGTCGACCGGCTGATCGAGCGGCAGTCCATGGAGGCTGATCAGGAAAAGCGCAAGAAGCTGGTCTGGGAGATCGAAAGGAAGCTGGCAGGAGACGGGGCCCGGCCGATCCTCTGGCACAACCGCACCGGGACGTGTTGGCATCCCTACGTAAAGGGCTACACGTTGATGGTCAACAGCGTCTATAACGGTTGGCGCATGGAAGACGTCTGGCTGGACCGGTAGCCGGTGTTGCGGCTTCCCGGTGCGGAGCGCCGCGCAGACATCAGGAACCTGTCTAGGGAGGAACAGATATGACGCGTGCGACTTCTCTTCTCGCTTTGGCTACGGCCGCGGGAGTGTCTTGGCTACTCGTGGGTGTCGCCAGCGCCCAGCAAGCGCCGCAATATCCGCAGGACGACAAACTAGCCAACGAACCGGCACCCTGGACGGTGCCGGGCAAGTGGGGCAAGCGCGGCAATTGGGGGCGTTGGGGCGAGAACGACAAGCGTGGCATGCTCAATTACATCACCCCCGAGATGGTCGCACAGGCCGCCGCACTCGTGAAGCAAGGGAAGGTCTACGCCCTTGGTGAGGAGCTCAATGCCGACGTCCCCAGAGTGATCACCCCGCAGCGTGTCGGCATCCAGGTCATTCAGGAGAACGACGGGTATGATCGCGTCGCGGCGAAGTCGGGGGAATTCGACCCGAAGCGTCAGCAGGGAGCCGCCAGCTTCACCTTTATGCACAACCATACGGGCACCCATCTCGACACCCTCGGGCACATCTTTCGCGAGAACGCTCTGTTCAACAACATGCCGCCGCCAAAGCCGGCTGGCACCACGCAAGGCGATGCGGCGAGCGTTGTTCAGATGGTCGGGCGCGGCGTCCTGCTCGACGTCGCCGGATACAAAGGCAGTGACCCTCTGCCGAGCGATTATTGGATCACTGTCGAGGATCTTCAGAACACTGCGAAGGCGCAAAACGTTGAGATTCGAAAGGGCGACATTTTGCTGGTTCGGACCGGGTGGCGAAAGACGTGGAATGAACCGGACGATGCCGGGCGTCTCGACGCGGCGCATACCAAATGGCATCAGCCGCAACCGGGTATCGGCCCCGATTGCCTTAAATTCCTGAACGACATGGACATCGTCGCGATCGGTTCCGACAACGCCGCGGTCGAATGGGGTTTCCCGGTAAAACCCAATTACGCCAGAAAGGCGTTCGGCTTTCTCGGCCTGCCGCTGCATGTGGACTTCATCTGGAACCGCGGCGCCTACATCATCGAGATCCTCAACCTCGACGAGCTGGCCAAGGATCGGGCATATCAGTTTCTCTTCGTCGTCGGGCCGCTCCGGTTACAGGGTGGGATCGGCGTGCCGGTCAACCCGGTCGCCATCCTGTAAGCCGATCGAGGGTTGAGGACCCCCCGCTCGAGGTGCTTGGGGGATTGCGATGAGCGAGCAGTCGGCGGTTCTGCTGCGCGAGGTGAAAAAGGCATTCCCGCTCCATGGCCGTCAGGCTCTCGAGGTGCTCGACCTCGAGCACCTCGCGCTCCCGGCGGGCAGCTGCACCGTCTTGCGCGGCCGGAGCGGCTCAGGAAAAACCACGCTCCTCAATCTGATTGCCGGCGTCACCGTTCCGACCGCCGGCACCATCCGCATCGGCGGCACCGATGTCGTCGCGCTTTCGGAAGCGCGGCGCGACCGGTTTCGCGCCGAAAATGTCGGATATGTGTTCCAGACCTTCAACCTGGTCGCGGCGCTGAGCGCGCTCGAGAATGTGAGCCTCGCGATGATGTTCGCGAGCGTCGTCCCGCAGCGCGAACAGCGCCGGCGCGCCGGCGATCTCCTCACTCGATTAGGTCTCTCCGAACGCCTTGCGCACAAGCCCGCGCAGCTCTCGCGGGGCGAGCAGCAGCGGGTCGCCATCGCCCGCGCCTTGGCCAACAGCCCGCCATTGGTCCTCGCCGATGAGCCGTGCGCCAGCCTCGATGCGAAAACCGCTGACGAGGTGCTGGCAATCTTTCTGGCCGTCTGCCGGCAGGACAAAAAGACCTTGCTGCTCGTCTCGCACGACGAAGCGGCGCTCGGCGGAGCGGACCGGGTCATCGACATGGCCGAGCTCAATCGCACCGAGGCCAGCAGCGGGTCTGCATGATGGCCGCTGTCCATCGATGACAATCCTTACGGTCGCCCTGAAATATCTGCGGGGCCGTCTCGTCGCCACTACGCTGACCGCCGTCTCGATCGCCCTCGGAGTCAGCCTGGTGGTCGCCAGCGTCCTACTCGCCCGGGGGATCAAAGACGGCTTTATTGCAGGTGCCACCGACTATAACCTCGTGGTCGGCGCCAAGGGGAGTCCGACCCAGCTCGTGCTCGGTGTCGTCTTTCGCATGGACCTCGCGACACCGAATATCGAGGATACCATCTATCAGAGTCTGCACCAGGATCCGCGCGTCGAGACGGCAGTGCCGATCGGGGTGGGAGACGCGTTTCGCGGGTTTCGCTATGTGGCGACGAACAGCGCGTACTTCGCGGCGTTCCCATGGCGGCGCAAGACGTTCGCGCTCGCGGCCGGGAAGTTCTTTGCCGACGACCCGCCGAGCGAACCGGCCTACGAGGCGGTGCTCGGTGCCGAGGCGGCCCGGTCGACGGGACTGCAGATCGGCGATCGCTTCTATGAGGGCGAAGAGATGGCCGAATATCCACTCACTGTGGTGGGTATCCTGCGGCCGACCCACAGTGCCGACGATCGCGCCATTTTCTTTTCGCTGCCGAGCTATTGGGGGATGAATGAAGTCGCACGGGGGATGGCGGTCAAGCCCCTGACGGCGGTGCTGATCCGGCCGAAGCGGATGTCCGACCTGCCGAGCCTCAACCGAGAGCTCAATATCTCCGCAGACACCCAGGCCGTTCTTCCGAGCGCCGTGCTCCTTACCATCTTCAATATGATGGCTGTGGCGGAGAATGTGCTGAAGATGATCCTGGCGATCGTCGGCATCATCGTGTTGCTCTATGTGTTTGTCGCGATGTACAGCGCCACAATGGAGCGGCGACGCGAGATCGCCACGATGCGTGCGCTGGGGGCGCGGCGGGCAACTGTTTTCGGGATTATCCTGGCGGAATCGGCAGGGCTCGCCACCGTGGGAGGAGTGGTCGGGCTTCTCGCCGGACACGCCATTGCCTACCTCGCGGGGCTGGTGCTGGGGCAAAGCGGGCTGGTTACGAACCCTTTTCTCTTCAATCCATTCGAACCTGTGGTCCTGGTAAGCGTGATACTCCTCGGCACGCTCGCCGGACTATTGCCGGCTGTGCTCGCGTATCGCACGGAGGTCGCGGAAAACCTTGCGCCACTGTCGTAGACCGACACGCCTGGTCCGGGAGTTCCGAGCGTCTCTGGCGGCGGGCCTCCTGTTGATCTTCGTGCCGCTCGCGGCGCGGGCCGGCTCGGAGGAGATCGAACGCCTGACCTTCGCCCAGCTGGTCGATTCGATCCGCGCCGATTCCGCGGTGACCGAAACAATCAAGTCTTACAACGGGAAGCAAGTTGCAATCCAAGGGTTCATCGTTCCCGCCGGGGCGCCGGATTTGTCGTTCTTTCTGCTCAGTCGGGTCTCGGCCTTGGGCAATTACTGTTGCGAAGCGCCGGTCGGTCAAGATGAAACTGTCTACGTATTTACCACAAAAGAAGTGAACATTACTTACGACCCTTTACGCATTTTCAGGATCGTCGGCGTGTTCGAGGCGGGCATGCGCACCGACGCGACCTATGGCCCGAGCCTCTTCCGGATACACGATGCGCGCGTCGAGGAGGCCTTTGGGGCGAAGGTCTTCAAGACGGCAGACTTTCCGGCCCCTGGCCCTAAGCCGTAGAGCCGCCTTCCAGCGCCTGTCTGACGGACGGCGGGACAGTCACCGAAGCGCAGCGGTTTCGGTAGAGCGGCACGCTTCCACCGATCCTCTCTCCTTTCTGTTAGCGCGAAGCGTGGTAACCTCTTGCTCTTCGTAAGCCAGTACGGCAACGGGAGGGAGCGGCCTATGACCGGGAACCTGCGTGCATTGGCGACCGCGAGCGGGCTGCTGATCGCGGCGTACTCCGCTCATTCGGCCCTTGCTCAGAAGACCGGGGGCATCCTCAAGGTCTCGTTTTTCGACAACCCAGCCAGCATGTCATTGCTCGAGGAGGCGACCGGCGCGGCATTGCGGCCGATGATGGGGGTGTTCAACAACCTCGTCATGTACCGGCAGGACGTCGCGCAGAACAGCCCCGACTCGATCGTCCCAGATCTGGCGACGAGCTGGGCGTGGAGCGAGGACGGCAAAGAGCTGACCTTCCCGCTGCGCCAGGGCGTCAAATGGCACGACGGCAAGCCGTTTACCGCTGCCGACGTCAAATGCACCTGGGACCTGTTGATGGGCATCGGCAGCGAAAAGCTCCGCGTCAACCCGCGCAAGACTTGGTACCTCAACCTCGACCGGGTGACGACGAACGGTGACTACGAAGTTACCTTCCATCTGAAGCGGCCGCAGCCTGCACTGCTGTCGCTATTGGCGTCCGGGTGGTCGCCGGTCTATCCCTGCCACGTCCCGCCGGCCGAGATGCGGCGGCGCCCGATCGGCACCGGCCCGTTCAAATTCGTCGAATTCAAACCGAACGAGGTCGTCCGCACCGCGCGCAACCCGGATTATTGGAAGCCGGGCCGGCCGTACCTCGACGGCATCGAATGGCAAATCATCCCGGACATCGCCACACGGAACCTGACCTTTATCGCCGGCAAGTTCGATATCTCCTCGCCCTACGGCACGACGATGCCGTCCCTGGAGGACGTCAAAAAGCAGGCGCCCCAGGCAATCTGCGTGGTGACTGCGACGAATGTCGCCCGCAACCTGATCCTCAACCGCGACAAGCCGCCGTTCGACAACTCCGACCTGCGGCGCGCGGTCGGCCTCAGCCTCGACCGCCAGGCCTTTATCGACATCCTGCAGCAGGGCAAAGGGGATATCGGTGCGACGATGCTGCCGCCGCCCGAAGGATTGTGGGGGATGCCGCCGGAGATGCTGGCGACCTTGCCGGGCTACGATCCCGATGTCGCAAAAAACCGCGCCGAAGCGCGCAAGATCATGGAAAAGCTCGGCTATGGGCCCGACAAGCGGCTCGCGCTGACATTGTCGTCGCGCAACATCCCCGGCTACCGCCAGCCGGCGGTGATCCTGATCGACCAGCTGAAGGAGATCTATATCGACGCCGTGCTCGAGCCCGTCGAAACCGCCAACTGGTTTCCCAAGATCTACCGCAAGGATTACACAATCGCGATCAACGGCACCGAGAGCGGTGTCGACGACCCCGACCAGCAGTTCTACGAGAACTTCGTGTGCGGGGCGGTGCGGAACTACACCGGCTATTGCAACCCGGAAGTCGATAAGCTGATCGACCGGCAATCGGCCGAGGCCGACACGGCCAAGCGCAAGCAACTGGTCTGGGAGATCGAAAGGCGGCTGGCGGCGGACGGTGCTCGGCCGATCATCTTCTATCCGCGCGGCGGGACCTGCACGCAGCCTTATGTGAAGGGGCTCGTGACTATGGTGAACAGCATCTACAACGGCTATCGCATGGAAGACGTCTGGCTCGACAAGTAGCTCCCGTGCACCGAAGATGAGCCCACCGACAGACGTGAGATTGCGCGCGCCGGGAAGGGCGGAGACGGATGAAGGCAAATCTTCGGAGTTTGGCGACGGCAGGGGGGTTGCTGGCGAGCCTATGGCTGAGCGGGCCGGCCTCTGCTCAGAAGCCGGGCGGGATTTTGCGGATGCCTTCCGGGGACAGCCCAGCGAGCATGTCGATCCACGAGGAATCGACGATCGCGGTCCTCGGGCCGATGATGGGGGTGTTCAACAACCTCGTCATGTTCGATCAGCACGTCAAGCAGAACAGCTTGCAGTCGATCGTCCCGGACCTCGCCACGAGCTGGTCGTGGAACGAGGAAGGAACCATTCTGACGTTCACTCTGCGCGACGGTGTGAAGTGGCACGACGGAAAGCCGTTCACGGCGCGCGACGTCCAGTGCACCTGGGACCTTATCACCGGCAAGTCGAGCGAGAAATTCCGCGTCAATCCGCGCAAATCCTGGTACCGCAACCTCGAAGAGCTCGCCACCAACGGCGATTACGAAGTAAGCTTTCACCTGAAACGGCCGCAGCCTGCCTTCCTCGCGCTGGTGGCCTCCGGATGGTCGCCGGTCTATCCCTGTCATGTGGCGCCGCGCGACATGCGCAGCCATCCGATCGGCACCGGCCCGTTCAAATTCGTCGAGTTCAAGCCGAACGAGTCGATCAAGGTCGCGCGGAACACGGAT
>Ga0306921_10000561_pt1 | contig 33411 bp, 29 predicted proteins | sample sta12Cox44000080_FD_203760 | JGI IMG/M metagenome (GOLD analysis project Ga0306921, IMG submission 203760) | Lab enrichment of tropical soil microbial communities from Luquillo Experimental Forest, Puerto Rico - statoxic.12C.oxic.44.000.080 (v2)... | ecosystem: Environmental > Terrestrial >... | reverse complement strand
ACGTTCTTCAAAGGAAGACTGCGCACGGGCTTTCCTGTTGCGGCATGGATCGCGTTGAGCACGGCGGGGGCAACCACGGAAATGGTAGGCTCGCCGACGCCGCCCCAGAAATCGTACGTCGGAACAAGGACTGTCTCCACCTTCGGCATCTCGGCAAGCCGCATGATCCGATAGGTGTCGAAATTGAGGTCCACCATGCGCCCGTCCTTGACTTTGCATTCGCCGTACAACGTGGCGGTGAGCCCAAGGGCAACCGATCCCTCGATCTGGGCAGCGATCTGACCCGGATTTACGGTATGCCCGCAATCGAGCGCCAGCACCATGCGGTGAACCTTGAGCTCGCCGCGCTCGCTTACCGACACCTCAGCCACGGCGGCGGAGTAGCTGCCGTACCCCATGAACTGCGCGATGCCGCGGTGGATGCCGGAAGGCAGCGGCTTTCCCCATCCGGCCTTCTCGGCCGCCGCGTTGAGGACGGCCAGATGCTTGGGATGCTTGCTCATGAGCGCGCGGCGGAACTCGAGCGGATCCTTGCCTGCCGCCCGCGCCACTTCGTCCATGAAGCATTCCATGTAGACGGCGTTCTGATTGGTATTGACGCCGCGCCAGGGACCGACCGGCACATGCGTATTGCGCATGACGTACTCGATCAGCAGGTTTGGAGCGCTGTAGCCGAGCTCGGCATCGGCGCCTTTCTCGTAATAACCCTGCAGCTGGCGCATGTCCCTGCCGGCAACGATGCTGGCGGGACTCAAGGTTGCATTGATCGATTGTCCGCAGACGCGAACGTGCAGACCGGTGAGATTGCCGTCCGCATCGAGCCCGGCAGAAAGCCGGCACTGCGAGATGGGGCGATAGAAGTCGTGCGCCTGGTCCTCTTCTCTGCTCCAGATCAGCTTGATCGGAATGCCCGGAAACTCCTTGGCAATCGCGACCGCCTGATGCACGTAATCCTGCGTGCCGCCGCGCCGGCCGAAACCGCCGCCGAGATCGTGCCGGTGCACCTCGCAGTTGGCGAGCGGAATTCCGGACGCCTCCGCCAGGGCGGCGAGCGAGGCCTCCGCATTCTGGGTAGGCACCCACACTTCCGCCTTGTCCCCCGCAAGCCTCACGGTGGCGTTCATGACCTCCATGCAGGCGTGCGAAAGAAACGGGGTGCCGTACACGGCTTCGACCTTTTTCGCCGCAGCGGCGATTGCCTGCGGTGCGTTGCCGTTCTGCCGGTCGCCGTTGGTTGCGGCGGCGGCAAGCCCTTCCTTGAGATGCTCGGCGACCGTCGCGTCGGACTGCGCAGCCGCTGTGCCCTCGTCCCAGGTGATGGGCAGCGCCGCGAGCGCCGTCTTGGCACGCCACCAGGTATCGGCGACCACGGCGACGGCGGTCTCCTTGACCTTGACCACGCGACGAACCCCGGGCATCCCGGCGACCTTGGTGTCGTCGTAACTCTTCAGCTTTCCGCCGAATACCGGGCAGTCCTTGATCGCAGCACACAGCATGCCCGGCAGCTTGACATCGATTGCGTAGACCTTGCTGCCGTCCAGCTTGTCCGCCGTGTCGAGGCGCTTGAGCGGCTTGCCGGCGATCTTCCAATCCTTGGGATCCTTGAGCTTGATGCTCTTGGGATCGGGAGCCGCAAGCTTGGCGGCCGCCGTTGCGACCTTGCCGTAGGTTGTCGATCGCCCTGATGCGGCATGCGTGATCACACCCTGCGACACCGTGAGCTCCGTCAAGGGCACCTTCCACTCGTCAGCCGCGGCTTGCAGCAGCAGCATGCGCGCGGCTGCTCCACCGCGGCGGACATAGTCCTGCGAGGTGCGGATGCCGCGGCTGCCGCCGGTTCCCATCTCTCCCCACGCGCGCTTGCGCGCGAGGTTGGCTCCGGGGGTTACCTGCTCGGTGGTCACCTTGCTCCAATCGCATTCGAGCTCCTCGGCGACCAGCTGGGCGAGCCCGGTGAGCGTCCCTTGACCCATTTCCGAGCGTGCAATGCGGATCACGCAGGTGTCGTCAGGCTTGATCGCGACCCAGACGTTGACCTCGGTGGCGGCATCAGATGCGGCAACGGCGGGGCCGATTCCGAACGGAACGCGTAAACCGACGGCGAGCCCCCCGCTCGCCGCGGCGGAGGCGACGATGAAAGTGCGGCGCGAGAGCTTACCAGACTGGCTACGGACGGTCTTGTTCATGGCGACCTCCCTTATGCCCTAGTTCTTGGACGAGTCGGCGGCTGCGAGATGCACGGCCGCGCGGATGCGCTGATAGGTTCCGCATCGACAGATATTGGTCATTGCCTCATCGATGTCGCTGTCCGTTGGTTTCGGCGTCCTTTTGAGCAGCGCGACCGCCGCCATGATTTGCCCGGACTGGCAGTATCCGCATTGCGGGACATCGATTGCCGCCCATGCCTTCTGTACGGGATGCGAGCCGGTCGGGGAGAGGCCCTCGATGGTGACGATCCGGTCGGAGGCTCCCACGTCTCCCACCCGGATGGAGCAGGAGCGCGCCAGCTCGCCGTTGATGTGCACCGAGCAGGCACCGCACTGTGCGACCCCGCACCCGTATTTGGTGCCGGTGAGACCTACCTGCTCGCGGATGACCCACAGAAGCGGCGTATCTGCCTCCACCTCCACGTCGTGCGGCATGCCGTTGATGTTGAGCTTCGCCATAGGCACCTCTCGCGAGTTGGATGGCTGATGATGAGACGCTCGCCGCGCCTGTCTGCGGTGTCAAGTCGGAATTCGGTCGGATCGAGCAACTTGGCCTTTAGCCCGGCCCCAAATGACGGCGGGCCGCCACCTAGGTGCCGGCCCGCCGGGCCTTATCATGGACGTTTGATGAAGACATGTGCGCGGGGGGACACCCGCGTTGAGATCAAAGCGTGCTTACTCCGGCGTCCTTGAGAAGATCCGCCATCTTGCTGCGCGCATAGAACATGCGGGTCTTTACGGTTGCAGCGGGAACGCCGACGATCTTTGCGACTTCCTCGACCGACTTCTCGTGGTAGTAGACGAGATCGATGACTTCGCGGTGCGCAGGGGAAAGCCGGGTCAGGCACTTCTGGACGATCGTATTGCGATCCTTGGTACCTACGACGGTCTCCGGATTGTCGGCAGTGTCCTCGATGGTTGCCGCCATGTGGTCATCGAGGTGCTCGTCAGTTCGGCGGCGCAGCGCGGAGAGCGCCTTGTATCGCGCAATCGCGAGCAGCCAAGTCGAAACCTGCGACTTCGATTCGAATCCCTCGGCCTGGCGCCAGACGTCCAGGAACACCTCGCTGACGAGGTCCTCGGCCAGCGACTGATTCCCGGTCAGGCGGAGGATGAAGCGGTACACGCGCACATTGTGGCGAGCGTAGAGTACCTGCATTGCGCGCTTGTCGCCGTCGGCGATCAGGCTGATGAGCGCCTCATCCGAAGAGTCCTGGATGGGTGCTCGCAAGCGCGGCGGCGCGATATCGCGCAGCACGTATCCGGTTTGCATGACGATCCCCTATCAACGAGCTTTAGAAGCTCAGCCCTTAGGGAACATGCGTATCAAAGCCCTGTTGCTCCGATGTTACGTCGCAACGGAAAAATGGTTTCGTCGGCGACCAGAATTATTTCGTCGAAATGCTGCAATGAAGCAAAAGGTAATATGGTAGGGACGATTGTTTCGTCGCCTGCGCCCTTTATGTCTCAGTCCAGCCAGGACGCTTCCCCGGATGGGGAAAACAGGTATCCTCCCCCGCGTACGGTTCGGATGACCGACGGGCGGGCGGGATCGGGCTCGATCTTGCGACGGATCCGCATGATGCGCAGGTCGATGGCGCGGTCGAAAGCCTCGGCATCACGGGCATTTGCCAGCTCCAGCAAGCGGTCGCGCGAGAGCACACGCTTCGGATTGGCGGCAAAGACCTTGAGCAGGCCGTATTCCGAGGCGGTGAGCGGGTGCTCATTGCCCTGGTCATCCCGCAGCGCCCGGGTGTCATGGTCGAGCCATTTCGTGCCGAAGCGCACGCGGGCCGGTTCCGCGGCCCGGCCCGCGCCCGGTGCAGCCTCTGCCGCGGCGGCCGGTTGCTGACCGCCGGTGCTTCTTCGCAGGACCGAGCGGATGCGCGCCAGGAGCTCGCGCAGCTCGCATGGCTTTGCGAGATAGTCATCCGCGCCAAGCTCCAGGCCGACCACGCGATCGATCGCGCTCGCGGTGGCCGTGAGCATGATGATCGGGACGCCGGTTCGCTGCTTGAGATCCCGAATGATCGAAAGCCCGTCCTCCTCAGGCATGTTGAGGTCGAGCACGATGAGGTCGGGAATCTGTGCGGCGATGGCCTGACGCAGGCTGGCGCCGCCTTCGCACAGGGTCACGCTGAACCCGTGCATGCGCAGATAGTCTCCGACCATGTCGCGGGCGGGCTTTTCGTCGTCGACCACCGCGATGTGCGGGCCCTGGCTCATGGCAGCTGACTCATGGGGCTTGGCTCATGTGGCGTGGCTCAACCTACCGGCAGCTGCATGTTGAAGGTCGCGCCCTTGGCGTGCCCCGCACTCTCCACCGTGATCCGCCCGCCGTGCAGATCGACAATGCGCTTGACGATCGAAAGCCCAAGACCGGTCGAGGTCTCGCCAGCCGTCGGTTTGGCAGACAGTCGCTGGAAACGGCCGAACAATCGCGAAATGTCTTCCGGGGACAGTCCGGCTCCCTGGTCCTTGACCTGGACCACGATATTCCCGGCCTCCTGTGTCACGATTATGTCGATGGTGCCGCCGATGGGGCTATATTTGATGGCGTTGCTGATCAGATTGTCGATGGCCTCGCGAATGCGGTCGACGTCGCACATGGCGGTATGTTCGGGCGGCGCCGACACCGTGATGGTTTGCTCCTTCCTCGCAGCGAGCGGACGATTGGCCTCCGCCACCTCCCGCACCAGAACCGAAATGTCGACCCGCTCGCGCCGGATGGTGATGTCAAGGGCATCCGCCATGGCGTCCGTCACCAGGTCATCGACCATCCCGGTCAGTCGGTTTGCCGCATCCCGGATGTAGGCAATCTGCGCCTGCACACCGTCATCGAGCGCGCCGGCGCGGCCGATCATCTCCTTGAGGATTTCGGTGCGGCCGAGGATCACGCCCAGGGGGTTCTTCAGATCGTGGGCCACCGTGCCCAGGATTTCACTCTTGAAGCTGTTGGCTTGCCGCAGCCGCGCCCATTGCGCCGCGAGCCGGCGATTGGCCGTGGTGAGGTCGTGGGTGCGCTCGGCAACGCGCTCCTCCAGCCCCACGTTGGCGCGGTGAAGCTGCTCGTACAGGAGGACATTGTCGAATGCGATGGAGAGTCGGCTGCAGAAAATCTCCACCAGCGTGCGGTCGGTCTCGGACAGATGCCGCGCGGCTTCCAGGACTACGACCACTTCGCTGCCGCTCACCGTCTGGATGTACAGCACCGAGCGTTGTGCGGAAAACTCGTGCCGACGACGCACAAAGGCTTCCTCGACCAATTGTCGCAGATCATGATCGATGGATTGCGACCCGTCGGCACCGGTGAAGCGGCTGTAGCATCCAGAGCCGGCCAGCACCGAGAAGGACTCCTGCAGGCTCTGCGGCTCGCGCAGCACGAGAATCCCCGCGCAATCGACGTTCAGCAGCGACGCGATCTGGGTGAGCACGCCTTCCGCCAGCCGCTGCATCGATTTGAAGTCGAACAGCGTGGAGGCCGCGTCGATGATGATCTCGAGGCCGCGCCGGGTCTCGACCATCCGCTGGAGCTGCTGGTAGCCGCGCAGTGCCGCGGTCAATGCCGTGAACAGCTTGTCGGCGGTAAGCTCGGTCTTCGCCTTGTAGTCGTTGATGTCATAATCGACGATGACCCGGCGCTCCGGCGCCTGGCCGGGCTGGCCGGTGCGCAGAATGATCCGCACGGTGTCGTTCTTGAGGTCACCGCGGATGAACTCCACGAGCTCGAGACCGGCGGTATCGCTCTCCATGATCACGTCGAGCAGCACCACCGCCACATCGGGGTGGCTGCGCATGAGCCGGCGGCCTTCCACCGCCGAATAGGCGGAGAGGATTTCCAGTCCCTGTCCGTGCAGCTGGTAGTCGGCCAGCGCATAACGCGTGCCTTCGTGCACGGCCGGCTCATCGTCGATCACCGCGATCTTCCAGCGCCGGCTCTGCTCGGCGCGCGGCTTGCCGTCGTTGTCGTCGACGAACTGGACGATGTCGTCGTCAGCCATGCGCCTTGTCCAGGATGACGGCCGGCTGGGTCGGCGGCGATTCGCCCGGCGCGATGCGCGGAATGGTGATGCGAAATCGCGTGCCCCACCCAAGCCGCGATTCGAACGTCAGCCGGCCGCCCAGCTGCTGGGTAACCAGATTGAATATGATGTGCAGGCCGAGACCGGTTCCGCCTTCGTTGCGGCGGGTCGTGAAGAATGGATCAAGCGCGCGGCGCTGGATCTCCTCGCTCATCCCGATGCCGTCGTCGGAAACGAAGATATCAACGTCGTCGCGTACCTGGCGCGCTTCGACCGTGATGGTTCCCGTCCGCCCTTCTGGAAAAGCATGGATCACGCTGTTGAGAAAAAGGTTGGTGAGAACCTGTCCATAGGCGCCGGGATAGCTGCCCATCATGATGCCGGGAGGCATGTCGATGGTAAGCGCGATCTGGGCTTTTTTCAGCACAGGGCGCAGGCTGGCGACGATATGGTCGGTCGATTCCCGAAGGTCGAACTGTCTGCGGTCCGCGTGGCTGCGATCGACGGCAACCTGCTTGAAGGACTGAACGAGCTCGCCCGCGCGCTGAAGATTGGCGACCAGCTGATTGGCGGCATCCCGTCCGGTCTCGAGAAAGTCGTCGAGCCGTGACCGCCGTAACGGCCCCAGGTCGACCTCCTTTGCGAAATCCTCGCATCTGCGCGCAAAGCTGGAGGCAACCGTAAGGCTGATGCCGATCGGATTGTTGACCTCGTGCGCGACGCCGGCGACGAGACCGCCGAGCGCGGCGAGCTTTTCGGCGGCGATGAGATTCTGCTGCGCCTCGCGCAGATCGTCGAGCGCTTTCTCGGCGCGCTCCTTCGAGGCGCGCAGCTCGTTCTCGGCCTTGCGCTTGGCAATGGCATTTTCGCGAAACACCGCGACGGCGCGCGCCATCTCGCCGATCTCGTCGCGCGCCTGCGTTCCCTCGATCGCAGTATCGTATTTCTCCGCCACCACGGAATGCATCGCATCCATGATCGCCCGCAGCGGCAGGATGATGCTGCGCGCGACGGCGACCCCGGCAATCACGATGAGGGTGAGGAAGACGATCGCGACCAGCGCCACGTTCTGATAAAGATTGGCGAGCGTGTGATCGAAGCTTCCCTGCGCCCGCAATTCGCGCAGGTTCATCTGCGCGGAGAGCTTGTTGATGACCTGGATCATGGCGGCCTGATTGTCGTCGATGGCCGTCTTCAGCAGATTCGCGCGCGCCATGAACTGCTCGCCCAGGCTTTTCAATCCATCGCGGAACGAGGTGGCGCGCTGAGCAAGCGCCGCCAGCGCGCTTCGCTGCAGGCTGTTCTCCGCCAGATCGATCATTACCGGGATTGTCTGCTCAACGGTCGATATGTTTGCGCGCGCCTCGTCCGCCGAATCGGAGGAGAGCGAGAGATAAAAGGCATTGGCCGCCAGCAGGCTGGCAGTGAACGCTTCGCGGGATTTGCCCAGCGAGGGCAGCAGCAGGGCGTCGCGGCTGCCGATCGAGGATTCGACGATGGCATAGAGCCCCGCCATGTCCTTTGCCGGCTTGAGCAGCTCGTTCTCGTAGATCTGCGAGATCGTCGTCTGCACTTCGCGCACCTCGCCAAAACCCTCGAGGAAGCGCTCGGTGACCGCCCGCAGCTCATCCGCCGATTTTGAAAGGACCGGATCGACCGCGCCGCGATTGCGCAGCGTGCTCAGGACGTCACCATGCAATCCCAGGATTTCGGCGAGAACCTGCTCATTCGGCTGGTTGATGTAGCGGTGGATCAGGTTCTGCAACTGGCTGGCCTCGCTTCTGAGCTGAACCAGAAGCTTGTCGGATTCGCGCACCCGGCGCACATCGTCCCAGGCGTCGCTCAGAACATTCGCGCCTTTCCAGATCAGCAGCGCGAGAATGACCGCCACCGTTGCATTAAGCGCGGCAATGCAAAACAACCGCCACCTGATCGGCAGCACGCGGACCAGGGTCTGGGTTGCGAGATCGACGCTTCGTCGCGGCCTTGACCGCTGCAAGACCGATGATTCGTCCTTGAGTGCGATCAGATCGAAGCTCATTTGACCTGACGAATACGATTGATCAATTGTTGCGTATCCGCATCCGTTGCTGCTTTGTCATAGATGACGCTCATAGCTTCCTCGAACGGCTTGCGGTCGAAATCCGTGATGATGATATTGCCGGCAGCGCGCGCCTGCTGGCGTGAACGCTCCTCCAGACTGGTCCAAAGCGAGCGCATGAAGATGTTCGATTTGGCGGCGGCCTCCAGGAATATGTCTCTGTCCTCGCCGGACAGGCTTTCCCACGCCGGCCGCGACATCACGAGCACCTCCGGGCTCATCGAATGCTCGGTCAAGGTATAATAGGACGCGAGCTTGTAATGGCCGGTGGTCACGTAGGAAGGCCAGTTGTTCTCCGCGCCGTCAATCAATCTGGTCGACAGTCCGGTGGACACCTGGCCATAGGGAAGCTCGACCGGGTCGGCTCCCAATGCCTTTATCATGTCGGACATCAGGCTGGATTGCTGAACCCTGATTCGCAGTCCCTTCATGTCCGCGAGTGAGCGGACCGGCCTGACGCTGTTGTATATGGATCTTGCGCCCGAGTCGTAGAACGTCAGACCGACAAAGCCATGCGGCTGGAATTGCGCCAGGATCTCCTGGCCGATGCCCTGGTCGAGCACGCGGTGGAGATGCTCGAACGAGCGGAACAAAAAAGGCAGTGACAGCACGTTGGCGACCGGGACCAGGGATCCGATGGGCGCCACGTTGGTGCGATTGAGATCGATGGCGCCGATGCGCGTCTGCTCGATCGTCTCCTTCTCCTCACCCAGCTGACGCGAATGGAAGACATGCAGGCGATGGCGTCCGGCGCTGCGTTCCTCGATGATCTGCGCCATGTATTGCAGGGCCTGCACGGTCGGATAATCCGCCGGCTGGGTGTCGGCGACGCGAAACTCGCGTGCCGGCGTGACCGCCGGCATCGCGGTCAGCAGCGCCAGGCCAAGTGCCAGCGAACAGCTCTTTGAGAACATCGACCCCGTGCCCGAGAAAACAGGTCCGCAGACTATTCGGAACGACCGAAGCCCGTCAATCAATGCCACGCGACCCGCATATGGATGCAAGCCTATGGAATATCACGGCTTTCCCTGCGGCGACGCAGCGCCGCCACCCCCGCTAAATGATGATGCTGGGGTTGCGCAGGTTCTGATCGCAGTCGATCAGGTTGACCTGCCGGAAGCGGATTTGCCAGCCTGCGCCGTTGCGCACGAAGCGGTGACCGCACCAGCCGGAGAGGAAACGGGTTCCGTCCACCCGGAACTCGCTGATCAGGAAGTTCGAGCGCACCATGCGCACGCCGCTCTGATCGGCAGCGAATGCCTCGATGTTCGAGATCATGCGCACCGTGCGCGATTTCGGCGCCTGCGACCAGGCATACCCCGTACGCAGCCGATAGATGCGATCTTCCATCCGGCGGCGATCATCGAAGGAGATCGCAATCTCGCGGCGGGGATCGCCCGCCTCCGGGGTGCCGGGAACCCAGTAAATGCATTCGGGCGCATACATCGTCAGCCATTCGTCAAAACGCAGCTGATCCAGCAAGCGCGCTTCGCGCTCCACCAGCAAACGCAAACAATCGCGCTCGCCGGGATCGTCGATGACGAGGTCATCGCGCTGCCAATCCGAGAAGCTGTCGATCAGCTCGCGATAGAGCGCATCGTTGACGTAGTAGGAGCTGAGCGAGGGATCGTGCGCGGATTGCATGTGCTTTGTCTCTCGCCGCAAGGTCAGGGCTCGCGCGCAACCACCAGGTTCGGGCTCGCCTTCATCAATCGCTTCCATTCCTTGATGTATTCGCGCATGAACGCCTCGTCGGTGGCGGGTGCCGTGATGATCCCGTCGTCGTGCGTCTTTACGCGGCCGGGAATGCCCAGACCGCGGTGCATGTAGACCCACTCGTCTTCCTGGCAGGCGAGCCCGCGCTGAATCTCCTCGAAATTGGCGAGGTCATCGACCTCGCCGAAATTGGGAAACTGCTCCTGCGTGCGCATGCGTAGCGCATTGACCTCGTCCACCGCTCCGCCGAGCGCACCCTGCTCATCGACTACGGCCGTGCCGTACCAGGTGACGTTGGTCTCATCCACGGCGAGCGGCTCGAACACCTGGATGTGGTTGCCGAGCAGGGAAAAGTTCGGAAACACGTTGATGTTGACCGGCTCCGAGGAAGCGAGGTCGAGAATCTCCTCCGCCTTGCCGCCGAAACGCCGACGCAGTGCCTGCGCGTAATGCTCCATTCCGGGGTGCGGCCCTTCAACGGCCCACAGCCCTCCCGCGCGCTTTTCGATGTTGGGCCGCTTGTCCTTGAAGTGATGGCCGTGGCCCATATAGGCCATGTACATCGGCGCATTGTCGGGCGAGCCCTTGTAGTACGACATGCCTTTGTTGGCGATGTCGGCTTGACGGTTCTCCATTTCAAGCAGGGAGCGGTGCGAGAATACGACGTGATAGCCGTCGCCGGAGTTGTCGTAGGCGAGCTTCCAGTTACCCTTGTAGCGCAGCCTGTTGGCCTCGCAGACCGCGATTTTTCCGCCGGGCTGACGGTCGAGCCACTCATCGATCGGCTTGGCAATGGGCCCGAGATACTCGAGCAGCGAAGGGGCGTCGGGATTGAGGGTCGCAAAGATGAAACCGCGATAGCTGTCGACGCGCGGCACCTGCGCCACGTTGAACTTAGCGTCCTTGAAGTCGCAGGCATACCCGTCGGGCCACGGCACCGCGCGCAGCTTGCCGCTGTTGAGAAAGCTCCAGCCGTGGTAGGGGCACTGAAAGAAGCGGGCCGAGCCCTTTTCCTTGCGGCAGAGCGTGGTGCCGCGATGGGCGCAGCGGTTGAACAGCGCCCGGATCCTGCCGTTTGCGTCCCGCAGCAGGATGAGGGGACGCAAGCCCATGCGCACCGTTATGAAGTCGTCATTGCTCGGGATTTGACTCTCATGTCCGAGATAGACCCACACCGCGCCGAAGATATGCGTCATCTCGGCGGCGAAGATCGCGGGATCGGTGTAGATCAGGCGATGGACGCGGTCCTCCTGGACAAGCTCGTCCCAATCATAGTGTCCGATCGCTCCTTCCACTCGAGCCGGCGCGGCGCTCAATCTCTCCAGCATGACGTCAATCCTTCATGCCTGCATGCCCAGGATAGTGCCTGATTCTGTTTGATGCATGACGTTTTCCGAGAAGTCTGTGCCCTCCGGTCAGGCCCGCGGGCAGGCTGTTTTGGATCATGCATCGATCTAGAAGAAATCGAAATACTCGTTCTGCTCCCATTCGGTCGGCTCCTCGCCCTCCTGCCTGCCGCTGTCCTTGAGCCATTGTGCAAAGCGGCCGGTTTCATTGCGCTTGAGGCGAAGGAAATAGTCGACAAACAGCTCTCCGGGTTGCGCGCGGAACAGCCCTTCGCGCTCGAGGGTGTCCAGCGCGGCCGGCAGGCTCCTGGGCAACAGCGGCCGCTGCGCGCGGTACGGCTCCTCGTCCGCTGGTCCCGGATCAAGGCCTTTGTCCATGCCCTCGAGGCCGGCGACGATCTGCGACAGGATATAGAGATAGGGATTGGCCGAGGGCTCGCCCATCCGATTCTCCAGCCGGGTGGCGGGATCGCCGAACCCTCCCAGGACCCGCACCATCGCGCCGCGATGGTCGTGGCACCAGGTCGCGCGGTCGGGGGCCAGCGAGTTCGGTCGAAACCGGCGGTAGCCGTTGATCGTCGGCGTGGCAAATGCGCTGCAGGGGCCTGCGTATTTCATGAGGCCGCCGAGAAACGCGAAGCCAAGCGGCGACAAATGCTCGCTCTCGCGTTCCGGCATGAATAGGTTGCGTCCGCTCTTCGCCTCGACCAGAGACTGGTGCAGGTGCCACCCGCTGGAATAATAGCCCTTGAGCGCGGGGCGGCACATGAAGGTCGCGAAATACCCCATGCGCCGGCAGATTTGACGCGTCGCGGTCCGGAACAGGAAGGCCTGGTCGGCCGCCTTGAGGGCCGGCTGTGCGGCAAAGGTGCATTCGACCTGCCCCGGGCCGAATTCGTTCTCGATCGAGCGCAGCGGCAGATCGATCTTCTCGAACGCCGCAACCAGCGCGGACAGCACGACCTGCATCGCATCGAGGTTGGTTTCGGAGTGAAGAACATATCCGGGCTCGACCGGCGCGGTCCGGATCGGGCGCCCGCGCGTGCCGGGAGCGCCGACATGGGCGTCGCTGACGGCTTCCGCCGCGTGCAGGAGATACCACTCGATCTCCATGCCGGCGATCAGCTCGACCCCTTTGCTCGCCAATCGCTCGGTTTGCCGGCGCAGCAGGTGTCGTGGCGAGAAATGAAACGGCACCCCGCTGGTGAAATATTCATCGCACAGCATCCAGCCGACGCCCGGCGCCCAGGGCAGGACGCGAAAGGTTTCGGGATCGGGAACGACGATGAGGTTGGGCGATCCGGTCATTTCCGGCAGACCCATGCCGCCGCCGCGGGTGAAGGAGGAAAACGTGCGCGCGCCTGCGGAATCAAGCGTGCTGGTCGCGACGTTGATGTTGTAGCCGGCGGTCAGCGCGGCGCCGAAGGCCGGCAGCGTCAATGCCTTTGCGCGCGATGCGCCGTACGGATCAGCCCAGGCAAGACGTACGAGATGCAGATCGTCCTTCTCGACCCTGCGCCTGATGTCCTCGGCCTGGCGCCGTTGCTCGTCCGTCCACAGGCCGTGCCGTTCGATGAAACCGGGAGGCTTGCTTCCATGCACCTTCCCCCCCAGGCGGCGCGACCGCGAATTCATTGTCGGCGGAACAGTCCGGTGAGCCAGCTCCAGACGACCTTGGCGAGAAGGGAAAACCCTGCGATCGGCTTTGCCGGCGGTGCGGCCGCGCCAGCGCGTGCCGACCGCTGCGGCGGCTCCGGCGGCGTAGCGGCGGATGGTGCCGATGCGGGGGTGGCTGCGCCAGCCTGGCTAGAGGGAACCGCGACGGGGGACGCGGCATGTCCCTGCGCCAGCTTTTCTTTCAGGCACTTGGCGAATTGATTCATCAGCTGTGTCGAGGTGGCCTGAATGATGCCGACGCCGCGCCCGTACTGCGCGACCGCCCCGGAGAGATTCAAGTTTGTGTGCACAAGCACCTTGCAACCGGTGCCGGCCGGTTCCAGCCGGAACACCGACGCCGCCTGGGCGCCGCCGCGGCCCTTGGCGTCGGTGCCTTGCGCAGCCACACGCGCGGTGTGCTTCTCGTTGTCGATGTCCTCGACTTTCACAACTCCCGCGAAAGTCAATGCGACCGGACCGAGGCGCACGCTGATCTTGCCCTTGTAGGCATTGTCGCCCAGCACCTCGCTCAGCTCGGCACCCGGCATGCAGGGGGCGATGCCCTCGATGTCGAGCAGCACCTTCCACGCTTCGGCCGGAGGCAGCGGCACTTCGAATGCGTTGTTGAATTCCATGGCGCTGGCCTATCCACGGTAACCGATCATCTCGGGTGTGCCGAGCCGATGCCAGATCCAGCGGGCGCAGGCAAAGAGCTGCCGGTCGGCATGGCGGTGGGCGACCAGCTGGATGCCGACCGGCAGGCCGTTGCGGCCGCGGTGGGTCGGCAGGGTCAGGGTGGGCACGTGCAGGATGGTCCAGATTGCCTGAAAGCCGGGATCACCGGTCTCATTGAGCCCGCGCGGCGCTTCGCCATTGACGCATGGAGCAAGCAGCACGTCGACGTGCTGGAAAACGTCAGGCAACCGCGCGCGGCAGGATTCGCCAAGCCGCATTGCTGCGACGTACTCCGCATGCGCCATCGCGCGTCCGAGCGCGATGCGTTTGTGCAGGCGTTCGCTGATCAGCTCGCGGTGCAGGGACCATTCATGCGCCATCGCCGCCGCGCGCTCGTAATTATTGATGGTCTCGCGGGCGGCGTCGCGCAGTCCCGAGAACTCATCCGGAAGCGTGACGGTTCGTATCTGCGCGCCCGCCTTGGCAAGCTTTGTTGCCGCGTCCTCAATGGCGGCAACGGTCTCCGCCTGCGCACAGCTCCATAACGGCGTGTGGCAGAGCCCGATGCGAGGGGCGCGCGCGGGCGGTTGCGGCTGCGCCGGCGCGCGCAGCTCGAGCACGGCGCTGACGAGCTCGATGTCGTCGAGCGAGCGGGCGATCAGCCCGATGGTGTCGAGGCTTTCGGCGGCGGGGTAGATGCCTTTGCGGTTGAACGCCCCGAAGGTCGGCTTGAAGCCGAAGACGCCGCAGTAGGAGGCGGGGCGCAGCACCGAGCCGCCGGTCTGCGTCCCGAATGCCACTGGCACCATGAAATCGGCAACCGCCGCGCCCGATCCGCTCGATGACCCGCCCGGTGTATGGGCCGTATTGTGCGGATTTGTTGTCGCGCCCGGTGTCATGCCGGCAAACTCGCAGGTCACCGTCTTGCCCAGGATGATCGCACCGGCAGCGCGCACCAGGGCGACACAGGCGGCATCGGTCGGCGGGCGGTGGCCGCAGTAGATCGGCGAGCCCATCTCGGTCGGAAGATCGGCAGTGTCGATAATGTCCTTCACGCCGATCGGCAGGCCATGCAGGGGCCGATCCGGCGGCGGCGGGCCGGCGCGATCGAGGGTCCTTGCCTGCCGCAGCGCCAGCTCAGGATCGAGAGCGGCCCAGGCATGGATTTCATTCTCGCGCGTTTCGATGCGCTCGAGACAATCGCGCACGACCGCCTCGCAGGTCGTCTCGCCGGTTGCGATCGCGCGCGTGAGCTCGCCCGCGGTCAGCCTGTTGAGCTCGCCGCTGCGAGGCGCGCGCGCTCTGGCGGATGTCGAGGGTAAGGCGCTCATGGGTGCCGCGCTCAATTTCTGCCCGCGCGCGCGGCCGCGCTCCCCGCGATGCGGCCGAAAACTGCACCCGAGGTCAGCCCGGAGCCGCCGGGATAGTTGAAATAGAACAGCCCGCCCACCAGCTCTCCCGCCGCGTACAGGCCGCGGATCGGCGCATAGTCGGTGTTTAGGACTTCGGCGTCGGTGGTAATCCGCAGCCCGCCGAAAGTGAAGGTGAGGCCGCAGGTCACCGCGTAGCCCTCGAACGGCGGCGCATCGATGGTGTTCGCCCAGTTGCTTTTGTTGACGGCGAGGCTCTCGGTGCGCCGACCGTCCTTGATGTTGGGGTTGAATGCAATGTCGGTTCGCACCGCCTTGTTGTACTCGGAGATGGTATCGAGGAACTGCCGCGCGTTCACGCCTTCCAGCTTGCGCGCGAATTCCTCGATAGTGTCGGCGCTCACCCTGGTTACCTGCTTGATCCTGTACTCGTCGCGTTGCAGGTGCTTCACCTTCTGATCGAAGATTTGCCAGGCGAATTGGCCGGGCTGCTCCAGCACCACGCGCCCATATTTGGCATAGGTGTAGTTGCGGAAATCGGCGCCCTCATCGACGAAGCGCTTGCCGTTAGCGTTTATCAGAATGGCGAACGGATAGGAGTGCTTCTGGAACTGATCGCCCACCGCAAGGTCGCCGAACTCGGGCGCGTTCATCTCCCATTGCACGGCGTGGCAGCCGGACCAGTTGCCGCAAGGGCTGGCGCCGATGTCCATTGCCATGCGGATGCCGTCGCCGTTGTTGAAGCGCGTCCCCCGCACCTTGGCGAGGTCCCAGCCCGGGCCGAGATAGCGCGTGCGCCATTCGGAGTTGGATTCGAAGCCGCCGCAGGCGAGCACGACCGATCTGCCGACGATGTCGCTTTCCACGCCGTCGTGCCGGATGCGCACGCCGCTCACGCGCACGCCGTCGAAGAGGAGCCTGAGCGCGCGCGTCTGGTACCGGATCTCGATGCCGCGCTTGCGCGCCGCCTCGGTGAGCATCTTGATGAGGCCGGGCCCGCCGCCGACCGCCTCCACGGTAAGCCCGCCCCAGAACTTGAACTTGCCCTCGATCTTGAAGGCCTGCCGGCCATAGATCGGAATGAAGCGCACCCCTTTGCCGCGCATCCAGCAGAAGGTGTCGAAGCTGCGCCCGACCAGGAGATCGACCAGGTCGGGATCGGCGCGATTTTGCGTCACCCGCGCCATGTCGTCGAAAAACTGGTCGCGGGTATAGGTGCCGAAGTCGGTGGTCGCGATCTCCTGCTCGGTCAGATCGGGCACCAGGGTCTTGATGTCGTCGACGCCGTTATAGACGACGCGCACCGATCCCGCGGTGAACCGGCTGTTGCCGCCGGATTCCTCCTCCGGCGCCGCCTCCAGCATGACGACCGAAGCCCCCTGTTCCTGCGCGGCCAATGCCGCACAGAACGCGGCGTTGCCGCCACCCACGACAACGACATCGATTTCCGGACTCGCCATTCCCGACCTCTCGCTCGGTCATTCGGCCGCAATCGCGGCCACTCCCCCATGTGCCTTTGACCAGGCGGCGGGATCGTGCATGAATTTCTCCACCTCGGCGAGCTTCGCCGCATCGAACTGGCCGCTTGCCTTGGCAGCGGCGAGCACGTCCCACCAGGTTGCCAGCGAATGCAGGGTCACCCCGAGATGGCTCAGAACCTTGGGCGCGTCGGGGAATATGTCGTAGAAGAAGAACACCAGCACGTGCTCCACCTTGGCTCCGGCCTGGCGCAGTGCATTGCAGAAATTGATCTTGCTGCGGCCGTCGCTGGTCATGTCCTCGACCAGAAGCACACGCTGGCCCTCGACCACGTGGCCCTCGATCTGGGTCGTGCGGCCGAATTCCTTGGGCTTCTTGCGCACATAGAGCATCGGAAGCGAGAGCCGGTCGGCCATCCAGGCTGCAAACGGGATGCCTGCCGTCTCGCCGCCTGCGACGGCATCGAACCGCTCGAAGCCGGCTTCACGCATGATGGTCGTCGCCGCGAAGTCGATCAGCGTGGTGCGCACGCGCGGGAACGAGATCAACCGCCGGCAGTCCGTGTACACCGGGCTTGCCCAACCGGAGGTAAAGATGAACGGCTTGTCGGCCATGAATCGGACAGCCTCGACCTCGAGCAGCATTCTGGCCGTCAGCTCGGCCATGATCTTCTTGTCGGGAAAGCCATAACTTGCCGTCATGCCGGGGCCACCACCTTCCATTCGATTATTTCTCCGCCGCGATAGCTTGCCGGTCGTCCGGCTTGCGGATGATGACACGGCTGGTCATCGACGCCAGGCGCAACCGGCTTAGAGCATTTTACGACAAAGCTGACGCAGCCGCTCTTCACCTCTCCCCGCAGGGGAGAGGTCGGAATGGGCGCGCTTCGCGCGGCCATTCCGGGTGAGGGGGGCCGGAATTCACTTGTCGGGACAGGGTTCCCCCTCACCCGGATCGCGCAAGCGCGATCCGACCTCTCCCCGCCGGGGAGAGGTGACGCTAGCTGCAAGTCCGCGTGAGTCATTCAACGTTATCGAAAAATGATCTAGCCGATCGGCGCGGCGGCTGCGGCGTAAGTCTCCTGCGGCGGCTCATCGATCATCGCGCCGGTGAGATCGGACACGCGCGCGAAGCCGCGCTTCGCGCACCATTCCTCCAGGCCGTCAAGGATGGCGATCATGCCCGACGGATTGCGGAAGATCAGATAGCCGATCATCACCGCGCTCGCGCCGGCAAGCATGTATTCGACGACATCCTCGACCTTGACGATGCCGCCGCAGCCGATGATCGGGATCTTCACCGCCTTGGCACACTGATAGACCATGCGCACGATGATCGGCTTGATGCCCGGCCCCGACAGCCCGCCGAACTTGTTGCCGATAGCCGGCCGAAACGTCTCCGTGTTGATCTTGAGCCCGAGTATCGTGTTCGACACCACCAGCGCGTCGGCGCCGGCCGCTTCCGCCGCCTTGCCGATCGCGACCACATCGCCGGCATTGGGTGAGAGCTTGCACCAGATCGGCTTGTCCGTGGTGTTGCGGATGAGCTGCATGACGTTGAAGGTGTGTTCCTCGTGCAGCGCGAAATTGCCCCCCTTCGGATCGCGCGTGGGACAGGAGATGTTGACCTCGAGCACATCGATTGCGGACTTGCTCACATCGCGTGCCATGGCTTCGAAATCTTCGATGGTCGTCGCCGAGATCGAGCCCACCAGCGGCGGCTTGAAGCGCTTGTAGTCCGGCACCTGGTGGTTGAGGAAATATTCAATTCCCTTGGTCGGAAGGCCGATGGAGTTGATCATGCCGCCTTCCACCTCGGCGACGCGCGGAGGCGGATTGCCGGCGCGGAACTCGCGCGAGACCGTCTTGGCGACCAGCGCGCCGAGGCGGTTGAGGTCCATCACCTGCGCGAGATCGGTCGAGAAGGCGCCCGACGCCGGCATGATCGGGTTGGCGAGCGTGACGTTCCCGATCCTCACTCGCATGTCTACCATCCGACTGCCTCCTGCAGATCGAAAACCGGACCCTCGATGCAAACGCGTCGCAGCTCTTTCCTGCCGTTGACCTCGAACGTGCGCACGCACACGTAGCAGGGACCAAGACCGCAGGCCATCACCTGCTCCATGGCGACCTGGCCCGGGATGCCGTGCGTCTTGCCGAGGCGCTTCATGAGCTGAAAAAGCCGGTTCGAGCCGCAGGTAAAGAACGCATCGGCTCGGCCCTGCGCGATCAGGGCTTGCAGAACCCCCTCCACATTCTCGACCGCGCTGCTGCCGTCGCTGTCAAGCACGCTGATGACTTTGCCGGCCTTGGCGAACAAGTCGCCCGCCATCACGAATTCCGGGCTGCGGGCGCTGAGAATGGCAGTCACTCCGACGCCGGCCTCGCTGGCGAGCTGCGAGATCGGGCCCATGGTTGCAAGCCCGACGCCGCGCCCGAGAACGACGATGTTCCGCCAGCCGGGATCAAGCGAGAAGCCCACGCCTAGGGGTCCGACCATGTTGAGCGTGTGCCCGCGTTCAAGCGTCGCCAGCCCGTAAGTTCCGCGGCCGACGCATTTGTACAGAAATTCGATACGCCCATGCTCGCGGTCGATGCGGTAGACGCTCTGCGGCCGGCGCAGCCACAACTCGCCTTCGTCGGGGGAAGGGCAGAGCAGATTGAAGAACTGGCCCGGCTTGACGCTCAGCGCCTTGGGCGAGGCGTCGACAATGAGGTGCTTGTATTCCCGGTTGACCCAGTCGTGGGAGACGACCGGGCACAATGCCTCTTCCGCGGGAATGCGATCGGAGCTTGCGGCACCCGTGCTGGTGCCCACGACAAAGGGTGCCGATGCGAACGGCTGCTGCGCCATGGTTCCTGCCTGCGGGTGCCGGGGATATAGAGCCCGCCTGTACCAAAATCAAGATTTTTTCCAAATTGTGAACAACTCACTTTCGCAGCAGCTCGCGCATGAGGCGTGCGGCGGCTGCGCCCTTGAGCGCGCGCTCCCACAGCTCCCTCGCCATTTTCTCGTGCAGCGCCAGCGCCTCGGGCGCCGACGTGATCATGGCGACACCCACCCGGATGTTCGGCTGCTCCCCCAGGCGAAAGGGGGAGAGCGCCAGGATCTTGCGGTCGGGCTCGCGGAACAGCTGGAAGCTCGCGTGCGGCAGCGTGTCCGGCACGATGCCGATCTGCACCCCGATGGGCTCGTTCTCGATAAGCGCTAGAAAGTGCTCGGCCTCCGCGCGCGCAAGCGCGCGCCGCTCGCGCCGCATGTGCTCGGGAAGCCCCAGCCGGCCGACCAGCCCGTTGCCGAGGAACTGCTCCATCTCGATGGCGGAGATGAGGTTGACGATGCCCGGTTGGCGGCGCCGGTAGCTTTCCTTGCGCTGGCGCAGCACCGCGATGATCTCGTCGACCGCCGCGAGCGCGCGCTTGCGCCCCGGCAGCGTGTCGGGGATGCTTTCGCGCAGCACATCAGCGAGCGCCGCATCGAAGGCGTCGGAAGCGAGCAGGTAGGAGATCGGCCCGGCCAGCACGATGATGTGCTCGCAGGTCTCCTCGATCTGCCGCATGCGTTCGAAATAGCTCACCGCGGACGCGATGTACTCGACGCCGACGCCGAGCAACGTGGGCACCGACACGGAAAGCAGCTCGGCAAGCCGCTCCAGCGTCTCGATCTTGGCGAGCTCGCCTTTCTCGAAACGATAGAGCGCGGTGCGCGATATGCCGAGCCGGTGCGCGATCTCGTCGGCGCTCAGTCCCGACCCGAGGCGAAAGGCTTTGAGGCGGTTGCCGATGTCGTCAAAGCGCAGCGCCATGCGCTATGAGGACGGCGGCGCGGCCGGCGGGTTTGATCCAACCGGCCATTTTTTCTGCTCCGGAATATTTTTGAGCGTCTGCGCCGCCGCGAGCGTCGCCGTGACGATGTTCTGATATCCGGTGCAGCGGCACAGATTGCCGGAAATGCCGATGCGCACTTCCTTCTCGGTCGGATCTGGATTGTCGCGCAGGAACTCGATCAACGTGGTGAGAATGCCGGGGGTGCAATAGCCGCACTGGAGAGCATGATGCTCGTGAAACGCCTGCTGGATCGGGTGCAATTCCTCCTGCGAGGGGGCAATGCCCTCGACCGTGAGCAGCTCGTGGCCGTCCGCCTGTACGGCCAGCATCAGGCACGAGCGCGCCGAGCGCCCGTCGAACAGGATGGTGCAGGCGCCGCACACGCCGTGCTCGCAGCCGAGATGGGTGCCGGTGAGGCCGAGCTGATGGCGCACGAAGTCGGCGAGCGTCACGCGCACCTCGACCTCCTCCTCGTAGCGCTTGCCGTTGACCGTGAGCGCAATCTTACGCTTCTCACCCATCGTTGCTCCTCGCTTTTCAGTTCACCCGACGGCCGTCCCGCTCGACGAGGCGTGCATGCGCCTTTTCCAGCGCGCGGCGGGAAAGCACGGCCGCAAGATGCTGGCGATAGGAGGCGGGCGCGTGGATGTCGTCTATGGCTTCGAGCTTGCGGCAGCTTTCACAGGCATCGCGGAACAGCGTCCCGGACGGCACCTGGCCCACGATGGCCTGCTCGACCTCGGTCGCCCGGCGCGGCACGGTGCCCATTCCCCCGATGGTGACGGAAGCGCGCGTGATCTTGCCGCCGCCGTCGGCCTCGATCATGACCGCCGCCGACGTGATGGCGAAGTCGCCATGCCGGCGCGAGAACTCGATGAAGGCGTACGAGTGCTGCGGGGTCCAGCGCGGAAAGCGCACGCCCACCACAATCTCGTTCGGCTCGATGGCGGGGGTCATGTACGCAACGGGAAAATCGGCGAAAGCGATCCTGCGCTCCCCCTTCGGCCCGACAACGGTGACGGTCGCGTCATGGCCGGCGGCGAGCGAAACCAGCTCGGCGGCGGGGTCGAGATGGCAGAGCGAGCCGCCGATGGTGCCGCGGTTGCGGGTCTGGCGGTGGCCAACCTGGAGCAGCGCCTCGTGCATGATCGGCCAGTGCGCGCGCACCGCATCGGAATATTCAAGCTCGCGCTGGCGGGTCATGGCGCCGATCTCGAGCGCGTCCGGCGTCTCGCGGATGTAGGAGAGCCCCGCCACCCGGTTGAGATCGATGATGTGGTCGGGCAGCACGAAGCGCATGTTGAGCATGGGCATCAGCGATTGCCCGCCGGCGAGCAGCTTGGCGTTCTCCAGGCTGCCGAGCAGTCCGACGGCATCGCCGACGGTTCTTGGGTCGTGGTAGCTGAAGGGCGGCGGCTTCATGGTCGTGCATTTCCCCGCGGGCGAGACGGCTCCTTTACATACACCAACCGCCGTGCATCAATCCAAAAAACTCGAAAATCCCTTCGCGACGATCCGCGGTGCGATCGGCCCGGCGGCCCCCGAGGAAAGATGAAACCTGCGCCGTTTCGCTACCACGCGCCGAAAACCATTGCCGAGGCGGTCGAGACGCTGGCCGAAGTCGCGCCCGAGGATGGCCGCGTGCTGGCGGGGGGCCAGAGCCTTGTTCCCATCATGGCCTTTCGTCTCGCGCGCCCCGCGCACCTCGTCGATATCAACGGGGTCGAGGCGCTCTCCCGCCTCGCGGTCGAGGACGGCAAGCTGTGCATCGGCGCCTGCGTCCGCCACGCAGCCTTCCACAAGCCGGTGGTTGAAGGCCCGCTCGGGCGCCTACTCGCGACGGTCGTCCAGCATATTGCCCATTATCCCATCCGCACCCGGGGCACCTTCTGCGGCAGCGTGGCGCATGCCGATCCCGCCTCGGAATGGTGCCTGGTGGTGGCGGCGCTCGAAGGCGAGATGGTCGCGCACAGCACGGCCGGCAGCCGCATCATCCCGGCGCGCGAATATTTCCGTGGCATCATGACGACGGCGCTGCGGGAGGACGAGCTGCTCACCGAAGTGCGCCTGCCCCTTCCGCCTGCCGACACCCGCTGCGGGTTCTATGAGTTCAATCGCCGGGCCGGCGACTTCGCGCTCGCCATGGCGCTTGCGACATACCGCATCAGGGACGGCGCGATGATCGAGCCTGTGGTTGCGGTCGGCAGCGTGGAGGCGGCCCCGCGCCGCGTCGCGCAGGCCGAGGAGGCGCTCGCCGGACGGCCTCCCGGTCGTGCCGCCTTCGAAGCTGCCGCCGAGGCGGTCGCCGCCGCCGTCGATCCGCTCGATGATGCCATCATCGGCGCCGAGTACCGCCGCGATCTTTCCTGCACCATCACGCGGCGGGCACTGGAGCGCGCCGCGGCGTAGAGCAGATTTCGATGAGATTGACAGATTACGCGGGCGCGCAGCAGGCGACACCTCTCCCCCGCGGGGAGAGGTAAAGAGCCATCGCGCCCGCGGTGCAATTCATGACGACAGGCGACAACAAATGGATCGGCCGCTCAGTGCTGCGGCTCGAGGATCCGCCGCTGGTCACCGGCGCAGGCCGCTTCGCCGGCGATATTTCATTCCCGCACCAGCTCCATATGCGCGTGGTGCGCTCGAGCCACGCGCACGGCAACATCGTCTCCGTCGACACCGCCGCGGCGCGCGCCACGCCGGGGGTGGTGGCGGTCTGGACCTCGGCCGACATCGCCGACCTGCCGCCGATCGATTTTCGCGAGGGACGCATCCCGGCGCTCGAGCCCTATCGGCAGCCCGTGCTCGCGCGCGAGAAGGTGCGCTATGTCGGCGAGCCGGTGGCGGCGGTGTTCGCGCACGACCCCTATGCCGCCGAGGACGCCGCCGATCTCGTGACCATGGAGATCGAGGAGTTGCCCGTCCTGCTCGCGGCCGACGCCGAGCCGGGCGAGTTCGTGCCCGGCCGCAACACGGAGGTGGCTGTCTTCCGCCAGGGCTATGGCGACGTGGACGCGGCCTTGCGCGCGGCGCCCGTCATTGTCGAGCTCGAGCTCGCGACCGGCCGCCATTCCGGCGTCCCGCTAGAGGCGCGCGGCGGCATCGGCCGCTATGACGCCTCCCGTGGCATCCTCGAGCTGCATGGCGCCGCCAAGGTGCCGCACCGCAACCGCGACCTGCTTTCGCGCATGCTCAACCTGCCGCCCTCGTCCATCCATGTGCACGAGTCGCACGTCGGGGGAGGCTTCGGCATCCGCGGCGAGCTTTATCCGGAGGATGTCCTGATCTGCGTCGGCGCCATGCGGCTGCGCCGCCCGGTGAAATGGATCGAGGACAGGCGCGAGCATCTCGTCGCCGCCAATCACTCGCGCCAGCAGCTCCATCGCATCCGCGCGGCGGTCGACACCGAAGGCGGCATCCTTGCCATCGACGACCTCTACTTTCACGACCAGGGCGCCTATCTGCGCACCCATGCCGCGCGGGTGGTGCACATGACGGGCGGAATCCTGCCCGGCCCCTATCGCGTGCCGGCCTACCGGTCCACCGGGCACTTTCGGCTGACCAACAAGACGCCGGCCGCGACCTACCGCGCGCCGGCCCGTTTCGAGACGACGTTCGTGCGCGAGCGCCTGGTGGATGCTGTCGCGCAGCGGCTCGGCATGGACGCAAACGACGTGCGCAGGAGGAACGCGATTGCGCCCGACGAGATGCCCTATCACCGGCCGCTCGAGGTGATCGGCGAGGAGATCGAGCACGATTCCGGCGACTACGTCGGCCTGCTCGACGAGCTCACTGCCGCGCTCGACTGGGAGAAGCTCAAGAGCGAACTCGCGCGCCGGCGCGCAGCCGGCGAAGCGGTCGGCGCCGGGTTTGCGATGTTCGTCGAGAAGAGCGGGCTTGGTCCCGCCGACGGCGTGCGCATCGAGGTCGACAACGCGGGAATGGTCGAGCTGATTACGGGCGGCGCCTCCATTGGCCAGGGCTTCGAGACCGTGATGGCGCAGGTCTGCGCCGAGACGCTTGGCGTGGATTACCGGCGCGTGCGCGTGACTCACGGCCAGACCGACCGCATCGCCTACGGCATCGGTGCGCATGCCTCGCGCGCGACCGTCATGACCGCTTCCGCCACCCGCAACGCCGCGCTCAAGCTGAGGGAGAAGGCACTCGACATGGCGGCTGAGCTGATGCAGGCGCGCACTGATGCGCTCGACATCCTCGACGGCAGGGTGGTTCGCAAGGACGCGCCGCAGGGAGCCTCGATGACGCTCGGCGAGATCGCCGATCATCTGGCGCCGACGTCGAAGACGCTGGGCGAGCGCGCGCCTGGGCTGTGCGCCGAAGGCTGGTTCCGCACCGCCCACCAGGTCTATCCCTACGGCATCCATTTCGCGGTGGTGCAGGTCGACCGCGAGACCGGCGGCGTTGCGGTCGAGCGCTACGTCATCGCCTACGACATCGGGCGCGCCATCAATCCGGCGCTGGTCGAGGGACAGATCGTCGGCGGCTTCGCGCAGGGGCTCGGCGGCGCGCTGATGGAGGAGTTCACCTTCAACGAGCGCGGCGACCCGCTCGCCACCACGTTCGCCGACTATCTCATGCCGAGCGTGCGCGAGACGCCCGCGGTCGATGTCATCCTGCGCGAGGATTACCGCAGCCCGCTCAATCCTCTCGGCATCAAGGGCGCGGGCGAGAGCGGGATCACCGGGGTGGGCGCGGCGATCGCGTCCGCCATCGACGACGCCATCGGGCTCCCCGGCGCGGTCACGGCGCTGCCGGTCACGCCGCAGCGGCTCAAGCGGATACTGCGCGAGAAGCGGCAAACGTGCAGGGCGCAATAGCGAGAGCGTATTGCGCCGGCGCTGTGACGGCGGAATACGCTTCGCGCTCTACTGGACCTTCAGTCCTCTCCGACAAAACCGGAGGCTTTGACCACCGGTCCCCAGCGCTCGATATCCATTTTCACGCGGGCGGCAAATTCCGCCGGCGTCGCAAACGTCGGCTCGCTGCCGAATCTGGCGAGGCTCTCCGCGTATTCGGACGACTTCACCATCCGCTCGAGCGCACGGCTCAATGCATTGACCTGCTCGTCCGGAGTCATTGCCGGCAGAAAGACGCCGAGCCAGGAGTCGATCACAACGTCGTAGCCCGACTCCTTCATGGTCGGAACCTCGGGCAGGAATTTCGAGCGCTGCGCGCCGGTAACCGCAAGGATGCGCACGCCCTGCTGCAGCGCCGGCAGCGCTTCCCCGATCGGGTTGATGCTCGCCGGCACATGTGCGCCAATCAAATCCTGCAGCGCCGGCGCGCCGCCGCGATAGTGCACGGGCTGCATCGGCACGCCGGCGGAAGCCGACAGCATCACGCCGACGAAATGCGGCGTTCCGCCGGCAGACGTAGTCGCATAGGCCGCCTTCTCCGGATTGGCTTTGCACCAGGCAACAAAGCCAGCCAGGCTCTTGACGTTCGCGGGCACTGCCGGCCCGATATTGAAAGCGAGCGCAGACTTGGCCGTCGGCGCGACTGGAATGAGGTCACGCAGCGGATCGTAGCTGAGCTGCCGAAAGCTGTGCGGATAGACCGTAATCGGGAAATCCGGCGTGAACAGCATGGTGGTGCCGTCCGGCTCCGATCGTTTCACGAAGTCGACCGAGACGCGCGCGCCAGCGCCCGGCTTGTTCTCGACAATCGCGGTGGGCGCGTAGGCGCCCCGCAGCTTCTCGGCCAGCAGTCGCGCGATCACATCTGTTCCACCGCCGGCGGGAAAGCCCACGACCAGACGCACCGGCTTGCTCGTGACCTGGCCGCACGCCGGCGCAACAGCAGTGGCCGAGGCCGCTGCGGCAAGCAAAGAGATCATCAATCTTCGTCGGGTCAGCATCATGCAGGTTTCCTTGCGCGAAGGCTCACCTCGCGGCGAGCCATTCTTTGGTGCGATCTTGGCAACCATTCGTGCCTTTGCGAGACATACGACAGGGAAGCGATCAAGCTGACTACAATTTCGCAGCATCAACAGCCTCGACGAGAGAACCACGCGCGCGGCATGATCGCCAGCGCATCTCTCCTTTGCGTCTGCGCTCACGAGACGCCGTCGCTTGACCCGCATTATGGCGGTATCCAGTATGCGGCCATGCGGCCCAGCATCAAGCCGGAGACGATCGTTCGTCATGCCTACGGCGTCTATTCGCCGCTGGCCATGCTGGCCGGGATGCAGCTCGACGTTTTCACGCCGCTCAAGGATGGACCAATGACGGCGGCGGCGCTGGCGTCAGCGCTCGCGCTGTCGGTTGAGAAGCTCAGGCCGCTGCTCTACGCGCTGGTGCACGCCGACCTGCTCCGATTAGACCACGATCGCTTCGGCAATACTCCGGAGTCCGACGCTTATCTTGTGCGCGGACGGCCCGATTACATCGGAAGCAACCACGAGCTTTATTCGGATCTGTGGGGCGCGGCGCTTGCGGTCGGGCGCTCGATCCGCGCCGGCGCGCCGCAGGCCAGGCATGACTTCGCCAGCATGTCGGACGGTGAGCTGGCGGCCTTCTTCCGCGGGCTGCATGCCGGCGCGCTCGCCGTCGGCCGGCAGCTGGCGCTCGACTACGGGTTTGAGCGGTTCCGGAACCTGCTCGACGTCGGCGGCGGTTCGGGCGGCGTCGCCATTGCAGCCTGCCGCAGCTGCCCCGATCTGCGCGCCACGGTGGTCGAGCTGCCGAGGGTGGCGCCGATCGCGCAGTCGGCGGTGGATGCGACGGAGCTCTCCGAGCGCGTGCGGGTGCTGGCCGCCGATGCGACGCAACGCCTGCCCGAGCGGCAATTCGATGCGGCGGTGCTGCGCAATCTGCTGCAGGTGCTGGGACCGGAGCAGGCGCGCGGCACGCTGCGCAATGTGGGACAGGCGCTGGAGCACGGCGGCGCCATCTTCATCGTGGGCCACGTGCTCGACGACAGCCGCCTCGCGCCGGCCGCAGCCGTTGGCCAAAACCTCGCGTTTCTCAGTATCTATGACGAGGGGCAGGCCCATACCGAAGAGGAGCATCGCACCTGGCTCGCTGGCGCCGGGTTCTCCGACATCAACGTGCTCTATGGCGCCGCTTCGGGCGCAGCCAGCATCATCACGGCGCGCAAGACGAGCTGAATTGCGAGACGCAAATGCGCTCCCCTCGCGGTTCTCTGCTCAAGGCAACCAATGTCGTCTCACCAGAACGCGCCCTACTCGCCGATCCGCACGTCCGGCCGCGACAGGCCGAAGTGCGAGCGCAGCGTGGAGCCCTCGTAGCTTGTGCGGAAGAGCCCCCGGCGCTGCAAGACCGGCACCACCTCGGAAATGAATACGTCGAGCATTTCCGGGAGCACCGGAGGCATCAGGTTGAAGCCGTCGGCGACGCCCTTACTGACCCAGTCCTCCATGAGATCGGTGACCTGCTCCGGGGTGCCCTCGAACGTGAAGTGGCCGCGTGCGCCGGCAAGCTTGGCGAGCAGCTGCCGCAGGGTCGGCTGCTGCTCGCGGACGAAGCCGACAATCACCTCGGTGCGGCTGCGCGAGGCCTCGACCGTGCGCGTATCGGGGAAATCCGCCGGGGTGAGCTTCCTGTCGAGCGGCAGATGCGAAAAGTCGTGTCCGCCGAACCGTAGCGAGAGCCGGTTGCGACCCACTTCCGGATCGGAGAGCTCGTTGAGCTCGTCGGAGAAACGGCGCGCCTCGGCCTCGGTCGAGCCGATGATCGGGCTCAACCCGGGCAGCACGATCACGTCGCCTGGATTGCGGCCGATCTCCGCCACCAGCGCCTTGAGGTCGGCATAGAACGCTTTCGCGGTTGACTTCTCCAGGTGCGCGGTGAACACCGCCTCGGCATGGCGGGCGGCGAACCGCCTGCCGGTATCCGACGAGCCGGCCTGCACGAACACCGGCCGGCCCTGCGGCGAACGCGGCAGGTTCAACGGGCCCTTCACCTTGTAACAGGCGCCGGCGTGATCGATCGGCCGCACCTTGCGCGCATCGGCGTAGCGCCCGCCGGCGCGGTCGTCGAGCACGGCGTCATCGGCCCAGCTGTCCCACAGGCCCTTCACCACGGTCATGTACTCCTCGGCGCGCTCGTAGCGGTCGGCATGGCCGACCTCGCCGATGCCGCCGAAATTGCCGCCGGCCTGCGGCGACCAGGTGGTGACGATGTTCCAGCCGATGCGTCCGCGGCTGATATGGTCCAGCGAGCAGAACTGCCGCGCCAGGTTGTAGGGCTCGGTGTAGGTGGTCGACGCGGTGGCGATCAGACCGATGTGCTTCGTCGCCATGGCGAGCGAAGCGAGCGTCGTGACCGGCTCGAGCCAGTTGAACGGCGTTGTCTGCACGTCGTTCCACAGGCCCAGAACGTCGGCGAGAAAGATTGAATCGAACAGGCCGGCCTCGGCCTTCTGCGCCATCTGCACCGTGTAGTCGATGTCGGTGAGCGGCAGCGGCGAGGCTTTCGGATGCCGCCACGCCGCCTCGTGATGGCCGCGGCTCTGAATGAACAGGTTGATGTGCATGGGGCGCGTCATTGGGATGCTTTGGGACAGTTAATAATGGTTGCCGTACTCCTTGTCGCTCGACCTTACGGGCATGGCGCCGCATTGATATCACGACGCCCGGATCGTAGCATCGAGAGATACGGAGGGCCGACCCGCGCACTGCAATCGGCTGATCGGGCTCTCGCGAGAGGACACTATGCGCGAGACGCCCCGGGCTTCATCTCGTTTGGCCGACGCGGAGTGCCAAGTTGCCCATGCACATCAGCGCCGGCGCGAGGGAATCACTTCAGCCATTAAGCTTGAATAGATGCGTTATTTAAGCCAATCTAGCTCCCATGAAAAGAGCCAGTATTACTGAAGCCAAGAACAACCTCAGTGCTCTCATCGACGGACTCAAGGGAGGATCGTCGGTTCTGATCGTCGATCGCGGCCGCCCCGTTGCGCGTCTTGAACCGGTGTCCACGGCGCATGAGTCCGATCACGAAGGGCGGTTGGCGCGGCTCGTCCGCGAAGGCACGGTCCGACCCGGCCGCGCCCGCCTCTCCCGCTCGCTGTTCGCCGATCAGCCCCCGCGCCCAAAGGGCGGCATTTCAGCCGTCACAGCGCTCATCAAGGAGCGTCGGGCGGGCCGGTGAGATTCTGGGATGCCTCGGCGATCGTTCCGTTGCTGGTCGCCGAGGCGGCGACACGGCGCTTGCAGGCACTTGCTGCGAGGGATTCCGGCATGCTTGTGTGGTGGGGGTCCGAAGTCGAGTGCGTTTCGGCGCTGGCCCGCCTCGAGCGCGACGGTGCGCTAGACGCGCAAGAGATCGCGCTCGCAATGGAACGGCTGGGACAACTGGTGGCCGGCTGGAACCAGGTCGATCCAAGCGACGCCGTCCGTGAAGTTGCGGTTCGATTTCTCCGCGTGCATCCGTTGCGTGCCGCTGACGCGCTGCAGTTAGCGGCGGCATTCCTGGCCGCAGAGCGGCGGCCAACATCGTTGGAAATCGTTACTCTCGATAACCGTCTCGGCGGTGCAGCACGGAAAGAGGGATTCACCGTGATTCGGGTGACACGCTAGATTGCGAGAAGCGGCCATACCGCCAATGTCCCGGGCTCACGGCAGCGTGAAGAGGCTTCGCGCGTTTGTGTCTGGCCGGCGCGGCTGCGCGATGGGACTCTCCCGGCGCGACAGGGGAGCATCGCCATGCCGGCATTCAGTCCCGAGCTCGTCGCGACCATGCGGGCTGCGCTCGAGGAGGTCATGACCAGGGTGCCCCTGGAGCAGGCAAGCTCGAGCGTGAAGGTGCACCTCGCCGAATGCATCCTCAAGGCAGCTGCGCAAGGCCAGACCAGCTACGAGAGCCTGATCGCCGCGGCGACGGCCCAGCTGCAGACCATCCTCACGATGTTCACTTGACGGCCCAAGGTCCGGTTGCGATCACCCTCGGCGGGCGACCCGCGGAGGTGCCGGAGCTCGCAACTGGTCGCAGCCGAAAACGAGAACGGTGACGCATCCGGCGGAGCCGATCGCTGGCCAACGCGGAATACTGACCCTATTGTGAGCATGGTCGCAATCGAGGAAGAGACGATGAAAAAGACGGTGCTTGCGTTTTTCTGCTTCGCGATGCTCCACGTTGCCTGCGGTCCGGCGAACGCACAGGAGACCGTCAAGGTCGGACTGGTCATGACCTACACGGGGCAATTCACCGATGCCGCCGGGCAGATGGATCACGGCATTGCGCTTTACGCGAAGCAGCATGGTGACACCGTCGCCGGCAAGCGGATCGAGCTTATCCGCAAGGATACCGCGGGCGTTCCGGACACTGCCAAGCGCCTGGCGCAGGAGCTGATCGTCAATGACCGCGTCGACGTGCTGGGCGGCTTCGTGCTCACGCCGGAGGCGCTTGCGGTCGCCGATCTTTCGACGCAGGCGAAGAAGTTTACGGTGGTGATGAACGCAGCAACGTCGATCATCACCACCAAATCGCCCTACATCACACGCTCGTCATTGACCCTGCCGCAAAACTGCGAGGTGCTGGGCGCCTGGGCGTTCCAGAACGGGGCGAGGCGTGTATTCACGCTGGTTTCCGATTACGCACCCGGCCATGATGCCGAGAGCGCGTTCCAGCGCGCCTATACCGGCGCCGGTGGCGAGATCATCGGCTCGGTGCGCGTCCCCCTGGCCAACCCGGATTTTTCGGCATTCGTCCAGCGCGCCAAGGATTCCGGCGCCGACACGATCTTCGTCTTCATACCGGGAGGATCGCAGCCGGTGGCCCTGGCCAAGGCGCTGGTCGAGCGCGGCATGGACCCGGGCAAGATCAGGATCATCGGGCAGGGCGAGCTCTCCGAGGAGAGCGCGCTCAAGGCAATCGGGGAAGCCGCGGTCGGCATCGTCACGGCGTTCCATTACGACTACACCCACGACTCCGCGCTCAACAAGCAGTTCGTCGCGGCCTACAAATCCGAGTTTGGGAGAAACCCGGACTTCTTCTCCGTCGGTGGGTACGACGGCATGCACGTCATTTACGAGGCGTTGAAGAAGACCGGGGGAAAGGTGGACGGCGACAGCCTGATCGGCGCAGTAAAGGGCATGAGCTGGGAAAGCCCGCGCGGCCCTGTCTCGATCGATCCGCAGACGCGGGACATCATCAACACCGTTTATATCCGCCGGGTGGAGAAGGTGAATGGCGAGGTCCGCAACGTGGAAATTGCCAAATTCGAGAACGTGAAGGATCCCGTGAAGGAGCGCATGAAGTAGCTGCAGATCTTCGCTCGACGCACGAGAGCTCTTTGACATGGCCGCAACCCTGTCGTCGCAACCGGCAAGAGCGCAGAGCAGACACGATAACGTCTTGTGATAAGTTGCCGGATTTGGTCACCGCTTTCATGCGACGAGGAACCCCATGGCGATGATGAACCCCATGCTGCTCTGGGTACAGCCTCGACGAAAAGAGATCAGGCTAGATATTCCTGCGCTTGCAATATCTTAGGGGGTTTTTGGCGAGGCAAGTCTTCCCCAAAAATGACCCGGGGGAGGCGTGGGGAAGATTGCAGCGGGGCCGGGAGATTATTCCTCGTCGGGGTCGTCGCCCGACTCGGCCACCACCACCGCGCCCTCGATCATCAGCGGCTCGGCTTCAGGCGCCTTGCCATTCCCATTGACCGCCCCGCCGTCGAGCGCGGCCGTGATCTGCTCAAACAGATTGACCCCGATCCGCTCCCGTTGCACCTCGATCGGCACGCGCAGCTCGCGCATCACCCGCAACATTCGCAGGGCCGTCTCAACGCCGGACTCGGCGACCTCAACATGGTGCTGATGCTGGACGCCGAGGAAAGCCGGATCGATTCGCTCCAGGACGGTACGGGCGGCCTTCAGCCTGTCCTTGTGCCCCTTGTCGTCGAGAATCTCCTTGAGGACCTTGATCGCCTGCGGACCAAGCGCGCGGACCAGGCGCTTGCTCTCCTGCTCGATCGCGCGCATGACCCGCGGACGCCGCAGCATCCGGTGGGCGGCGATCCCTGACCAACTCGCTGAAAACCCGGCTAATTGGGCGGCCTTCGAGCCCGCTCCACGCCCACCACCTAAGGCGAGATAACGATCAACAAAGGTTCGCTCTTTAAGACTGAGCGGCCTTTCACTCTGCGGCCGGGTCGGCATCGGGAAGCCCATCGAGCAACACCGCAACCGCGATCTTCGTGGCGTCGCCGCGGTCGGGCCCGTAGCTCCGCAAGACCTTTTCCAGCTCAGCAAGCGTGCGCACAAATGCCTCGCCGCGGCGGCGGATTCCTTCAATGTCGTGGCCATCGTGCAGCATCACCATCTGCTCCACTCCCGCATGTCGTCGACGTAGACCATGCTCTTCAGGCCGATAAGCTTGTGCATCTTGATAACGCGATCACCGAGCGGCTTCCGCTGGCGTCTGCAAATTCCTTTTTCAACATTATCGTAGCAATATTGATTCAAGACAAGCGTTGAAGGCGCACCTGTCGTAAGCGCACCTAGAGCTCATGAAACTCCCGCCGGGAGCGATTGATCGTTAACGGGCCGAGGCCTTGCGCACGAAGCGCAGGTGAGAGCGCAGACGCGCGTCGTCTGCTCTGCCCTCCATCGATAGCGGCAAGTCTCGTGAATGTCCGTTCTAGGTACGGGGGTCCGAACGCGGATGTTGGCTTTCACCGAAAGTCTAAGCAAGCGGACCTCTGCCCAGAGCTCAACCTAAGTGCGGGGGTGTCATCACGGAGAGCCCGGAGGGTAAGCGGCTCGGCCGGGGATCGGGCAAGTACTTCTACACGTTCGGCACAATGAACGCGCAAATCGAGCGGTGATCACGCCCGTGCCCGAGGCACACATGGCAATAGTGATCCTGACTCGGCTGAACTTGCTCGCGCTTGAACAGATTGCCTGTCGGGACGTAGAGCCAGCCGGGACCTGTCTCCACCAACTGATCGCAGGCAACTGGGAAGCAATCCATGTTGCCGCAGCAGACTGGTGGGTACCAGGAATGCGCCAGCGCCGGGATAGCGG
>Ga0306921_10000560_pt1 | contig 33413 bp, 32 predicted proteins | sample sta12Cox44000080_FD_203760 | JGI IMG/M metagenome (GOLD analysis project Ga0306921, IMG submission 203760) | Lab enrichment of tropical soil microbial communities from Luquillo Experimental Forest, Puerto Rico - statoxic.12C.oxic.44.000.080 (v2)... | ecosystem: Environmental > Terrestrial >... | reverse complement strand
AACGGCTATCTCTTGCAGGAGCGCTCGCTGCACGACCGCCGCTCCATCCACGTTCATCTTACCGAAAAGGGGTGCGAGCTGCGGGACAGCTTGACGACGATGCATCAGCGTCATCTCGAGATGCTGTCGCAGGCTGAACTCACTGCGGACGATCTTCAGACTGTCGGCGTCACGCTGCGTCGGCTCGAGCAGTTTTGGCTCCGCGTTGCCGGCCCGTAAGCCGAACACTCGGTTGCGCTGGGGGCTCGCCAAGGTACGCCGATGGCCGGGATCGATCGCACAACCTCTGGCTGCAGGGCCTTAAGCGACGCGAACCGCTATAACATCGCCCCACGGACGTTCTCCAACGCCGCAATCTATTCCTCGGCCGCCGCGTCCCCGGGAGCGGCCATCATCGCTTCGGCGACGAGACCGGCATTGGCGCGGATAGCGTGCTCGATCGCTTCACCGACTTCGCTATGGTCTTTCAAATAAGCCTTGGCGTTCTCGCGACCCTGACCGATTCGCTGGCCCTCGTAGGAGAACCATGAGCCGGATTTCTCGACGACACCCGCCTGAACGCCGAGGTCGATCAACTCGCCGCGCTTCGACACTCCTTCGCCGTACATAATGTCGAAATCGACCACCTTGAATGGCGGGGCCATCTTGTTTTTCACCACCTTAACACGCGTTTGGTTGCCGATGACCTGGTCACGCTCCTTGATCGCGCCGATGCGCCTGATGTCGAGGCGGACCGAAGCGTAGAATTTTAACGCGTTGCCGCCAGTGGTGGTCTCAGGATTGCCAAACATTACGCCGATCTTGAGGCGGATCTGATTGATGAAGATCACCATCGTGCGAGAACGGGCGATCGACCCCGTCAGCTTGCGCAATGCCTGGCTCATCAGTCTGGCATGTAGACCGACATGACTGTCGCCCATCTCGCCCTCGAGCTCGGCACGAGGAACGAGGGCAGCCACTGAGTCGATAACCAGAACGTCTATCGCGCCGGAGCGGACAAGAGTGTCAGCGATCTCGAGCGCCTGCTCGCCGGCATCGGGCTGGGAAATCAAAAGTTCGTCGACATTGACTCCAAGCTTGCGAGCGTAGCCCGGGTCGAGGGCATGCTCGGCGTCGATGAAAGCGCAGGTCCCACCACCGCGCTGGCCCTCGGCAATCACATGCAACGCGAGGGTGGTCTTACCGGAGCTCTCCGGCCCGTAGATCTCGATGACGCGGCCGCGCGGCAATCCGCCGATGCCGAGCGCGATATCGAGGCCGAGCGAGCCCGTCGAAATAACCTCGGTCTCCGCCGCGGCCTCATGCGATCCGAGCTTCATAATCGAGCCCTTGCCGAAGGCGCGTTCGATTTGCCCGAGCGCCGCGTCCAAAGCCCGCTGCTTGTCCATCGCTTCCCTGTCCAAAAGGCGCAACGCTGTCTGCATCATCATCCCTCCCTTTATTCCACAGCCCGTGAGGTCATGCAACGCACGCTGAGGAGGGTAACGTACACGATCTGTTCTCGTATGCAACCGGGAAATGGACCAGACATAAATAAAGATCAGTAGTCCCGGTCCGCACATAGGACAATCGGCGGCGGCTTTCCCATCGAGCCCGCTCGCTGATAGTCCGCCCGGAAATCGACAGACGAATTATCTCTGCTTAGGCGTCAAGGCCGCGTCATGGCGCACGACAAAAGCTTGATCTCATGCTCGATCGGCGGCCCGAAGGGCGATTATGGTTTGCTGCGCGAGGAATTTCGCCAGACCATCGCGGCCCTCACACGGAGCCGCCGCCAATCACATCCTTCACTTTGGTGGCGAGCTGCTTCAAGCTGAACGGCTTCGGCAAGAAATCAATATCGCTATCGCTATCGAGCCGTTGTCGGAATGCGTCCTCAGCATAGCCCGATATGAAGATGACCTTTATATCGGCACGCATCTCCCGCACCTCCCGTACGAGCCCGGGTCCGTCCAGGCGTGGCATAACCACATCGGTGATCAAGAGATCGATCTTCTCCACGGCATTGCGGATCACCTCGAGCGCCGCTTCGCCGCTCTCGGCCTCGATCACTTTGTAGCCCTTATTGCGCAGCGCGCGGGCACCGAATTTCCTGACAGGATCCTCGTCCTCGACCAGTAACACCGTGCCACACCCGGTCAAATCCTTGCCCACCGGAGCTTCGTTGGTGTCGAGACGAGCGCTCATTGACGCGTCCGTCGCCTGGTAGCGCGGCAGATAGATCTCAAACACAGCTCCCCGGCCGGGATAGCTGTCGACAAAGACGAAGCCGCCGGTCTGTTTGACGATGCCATAAACCGTTGACAGACCGAGCCCGGTTCCGGAGCCCAATTCCTTAGTCGAAAAAAATGGGTCGAAGATGCGCGCTAGATTGACGCCGGGGATCCCGACCCCGGTATCCGCCACCTCGATCAGCACATAGTCCCCCGCCGGCATCACCTCGTGTCCGCGCCGCTGGGCCTCTGCGGAACGAACATTCGCGGTGCGGATGGTCAACGTCCCACCGCTGGGCATTGCGTCCCGAGCATTGACTGCGAGGTTGATGATGACCTGCTCGAGCTGACCTTGGTCAACCTTGATGGGGCCAAGGTCCCGCCCGTGCACGACTTTCAGCTCGATATTCTCGCCGATCAAACGCCGTAGCAGGTGGGATAAATCGACGAGAACATCGGTAATATTGAGAACCCGCGGCTGCAACGTCTGCTGCCGCGAGAAGGCCAGCAGCTGCCGCACCAAATTGGCTGCCCGGTTGGCGTTCTGCTGAATCTGCATGATGTCGGCAAAGGAGGGGTCACCAGGCTGAAAGCGCAGCAACAAGAGGTCGCAGAACCCGATCATCGCTGTCAGCAGATTATTGAAGTCATGCGCGACCCCGCCCGCGAGGTGACCGACGGCCTGCATCTTTTGCGACTGGGCAAATTGGATCTCGAGATTTTTCTGCTCAGTGACGTCGATAAAATGAACTGTAAACCCGCCCCCCCGGTCGAGGCCGGTGACTGATGTGTCTCCCTCGACATCGTCGATCCGGCTAAGGAATAGAACAATTGTCTTTTCGCGTGGGCTCGCGATTCGAACCTCGATCGGATTGCGTTCTGTCCGCCCGTCGGCCGCCGCCGCCAGCTTCGCGGCGATGCCGTCGCGGTCTTCCTTGTTCAGCAAACCGACGAGCTCCTGTCCAATCAAATCCTGAGGTGCAACGCCGAACAGCTCGCCGAGCGTACGGTTCGCCTCCTCGAAACGACCTGAACGGTCGAGCAGTGCGCTACCGATCGGCGCGTTGGCAAAAAAACGTTGAAAGCGGCGCGCCAATCTGAGCGCAGCCTTCCACTCGCGCTCGGGTGTCAAGTCACATACCACAGAGCGTGTGCGCAATTCGGCACCCGATCCGACAACGCTCTGGCCAATCCAAGCGGGGACGATGCGGCCTTGGCGGGTTTTGAGCAGCACTTCTCCGCGTTGCGTCCCATCGCCCCGACCACCGAAGGGATCGGAGGGCTGCGTCTCTTCGGCCGGCAACGAGGCTATGAAATCTTTCAGGACTGCCCCGCTCGCGAGGAGTTTTGAGGGGGTGCTGCCAAGCCACTGTGCCAGCGTCTGGTTGACAAAACGGAGACGACCATTGCCATCGACCGAGTAGAAGCCGATCGGTGCATTATCAAAAAAGTCGACCAGCTTATTTCGCTCATCGCGGATCACCGTTTCCATTTCGTTGCGTGCGGTGATATCACGGATATTCAAAAAGCTGTACCCGGAACGCCCAGTAATCGGGCTTGCTGAAATGTTGAACCGGCCGACAGCGCCGCCGCGCGCGTCCCGCAGAGAAACTGCGACGGTCGTGCGGACCCCAGCCGCAGCCCGGCTGCGCAGCTGGAAAAATTCCGTTACGGATTCCGGATCCGCAGCCAGAGAGCGCTCGATGCGATCGAGGGGCGGCTCGCCCCTTCCGGGGAAAAGGCGGTCGAATGCGAGATTCGCATAAACCATCCGTCCATCCCCAGCGACAATCATCTGCACATCCGGCGCGGCGTTGAGCGCTAGGCTCAGCATATCTAGGCGATCGGCTAGTGCGCCTTGCACCCGACGGGCAGCGAAAGCCGCGACGCCACTGATACCGGCGAGCCCGAAAATTGTGTACTCAGTCGCTTGGGTGGTCGAACCGGTGATCGTCCATGCCAAATAAAGAGCGCCGAAGCCGGCGATTGCGGCAAGGGCTTGCGCCGCACCTCCGAGCAAACGGATCCACCCCGGATGCCTGCCGTTAGGTGTGCAACCAATCCTCAGGCCCATCCTTTCTACGTCAACCATCATCCTTGCCTTGAGTGGCTGCTATGCTACTGGAGATAGATAAAAATGATACGGTCGCACCTTTTATCAATGCTGTCGCACCTTTTATCAATGATCTTTATCAATGCTCTCGTAAAAATTCGTGAGCAGACCTCCGCGGTAAAGGGCCGATGGCCTGCTTCATCCCCATCGGGCGCGCCGGAGAGAATCTCGTCGGGGGGCGTCAGTCGTCGCGGTGTGTCCTTTCCATGCGCTCGTGCCGTTTCTGTGCTTCTATGCTTAGGGTGGCGATCGGGCGCGCTTCGAGACGGTGGATGCCGATCGGTTCGTCGGTCTCCTCACAATAGCCGTAGGTGCCGTCATCGATCCGGCTGAGCGCTGCATCGATCTTGGAGATCAGCTTGCGTTCGCGCGCGCGGGTTCGCAATTCGATGGCCCGCTCTGTCTCGAGCGAGGCCCGATCGGTCAGGTCGGGCTTGAGCAAGCTCTCTTCTTTCAAGTGTTGAAGCGTGTCTGACGACTCTGCGAGCAGCTCGGCACGCCAACTCAACAACTTTTGCCGAAAATATTCGACCTGAAGCGGGTTCATGAACTCTTCGTCGTCGGAAGGATGATAGTTGGGCGGCAGCGACGGACGCATCGGTCTCCCCGAAATGAAGCGACGCGGAGTATATGAAGCGGGCCTCCCCGCTTCAAGCCGGAGAATCGCAACGAGCACATTGATTCCGCTTGCGTTTCAGCTGCAGCGTTGCAATTTCGGTGAGGACAGCTGCCGAGCGCAGCACATTCAGGCCGCGCCCGAACAGTTCGATGCCGTCGAGCACTTCGCGGCGAGATGCGGGTTGGCCACAGCCGATCCCCGAGCCGCCGGCTGACGAAGCGGGGACCAATTGTAAACCGTCCCCGCTCGTCATCTGGGAAATTGGGTACTCTGTTGCTACTTTCACTTTTAGAATTCTTTAAGATCTTCGGGTTTATTCTGTCGGCATGGACAAGAACGCAACATTGTACGATTTGAGCCGAGACGAGATCTTGCCGCGCGTTAGCGCCTCTGTCCCCGAGTTGCCTCCCCCGAACACCAAACGCTGGGTCGCGCGGCGCAAGGCCGTGGTCGTCGACGCCGTGCGCAGCGGTGCCATCAGCCTCGAGGAGGCTTGCCGACGATACGAGCTGTCGGTTGAAGAATTTCTCGCTTGGCAGCGCGCGATCGAGTCGCACGGCGTCGCAGGGTTGCGCGTAACCCGGCTGCAGATCTATCGCGATACGCCTCCCGCGCGGCTGGCGAAGCCACGCTACTGACCTCCGAACTCGGCGTCATGATGGCCGATTCGTGCGCGGACATGGAGTTTCTGCATACTGTCATGCCTAGAGGGTAAGACGGCGGAGGCCAGGACACGATCGCTTCGGTATTTGTGTCGATGGCGGCGGCAATAACCAACCGATAGACAATTTTCTTCGGAGTTGACAGAAGCACGGCCGGGGGAAGGCACGCGGCACGACTCGTTAGAGATTCTGATGATCCCGCTGGCGCACCGCAGTCGCTCGGCAGATCACTGCGCAGCACTGCACGCGACGTCGCCTGTGCTCGCCGACTCCGGCCATAGAAAGAAGCCGGTCGGTCCCGGCTGGCAGAGATTAGGATCTGACGGACACCTGTCCTAGCCTAGCTTCAATCGAGACAGAACAACTGCAAATATGACATCGCTGCTCGAATTTGGCCGTTGTCGGGAGGGCGATCCGAACTCGCCAAACGTCCGCTAAGGTGACCGACAAACTGACAACTGAAACTGATTCCTACTTCCTCAGCACACCCTTTGCCGGCAGAGCGCCTCGGCAAAGCGTCACACTCCGTCGGGGCGTCGAAAAGCGGCTACATTGATTTCTCGATGTCGTCACGAACGGGTCATCCGCAAAAGGATGAATGGAAGGTCTCTTTGCGCGGGGCAAATTCAACCTCCTCCACTGGAATGACGAATTTCTCGTCGAACGCCTCGCTCGAGCACAGAACTGCTTGCATTTTTGACATATAATCGATATGCGTTGATACATTTGGTTACGCGCTGGCGATAACCTGGCCGCGACTCCGTCGCATTTGGGGGCGGGGCGATTGCCTGTAACGGTCGACGGCCTCGCCCGTACTGGACGACCGAGGCGAGGCCGCTCCTTTTCGGCAACCGATACGTCCCCTGTCGGGGAATTTGATTGCCCTTCGATAGCGTGCCGGCTCTTGAGGTAAGCCAAAAAAATAGCGGGGCTCCCAAGCTCGTTGAAACCGCGGTCGCGGAATTCAGGACGGGACATCCATATCTGTTGTTCCATAAGAAGGGAATCACCAGTATCCGCAAGCTTGTCAGCAGTAATTCAAAGCTGTTGGCGCGCTTGAACGTTTCGCTACGCCAAATAAATCCTGCGTCAGTCGGGCAAGGAGCCCGAGCTGAGGTGAAACATCAGGCGCGCCGTCTTATCAATACTTCCTTTATGGCGCTGATCTGTAATGGTAGCGAGGCAACCGATGCGTTGCAAGCGTCACGCAGTGCGTTACAGGAATTGAGCTCGGCAACGAGCTGGAGACGGCGGCCCGTAATCAAATCGTTTCTCGACTGTGCAGAAACCGCCGTTGCCGTCTCCCTCGCTTATGACTGGCTCTACGATAAATTGCTAGACGAAGAACGAGAAGCAATCGAGAACGCCCTCTACCGGCATGTGCTCGAGCCCGCGCTTGCCGCGTACCAAGATCCATCGCTGCTGTGGCCGAGACGGCGCGACAATTGTGCATTGGTGTCGAATTCGGGCATCTTGATTGCCGCCCTCGCCGTCCTCGAGCGATATCGGGATCTCACGACACAGTTGGTAGCGAAGAGCGTAGCGGCGTCCCGAAATATCTTCGAGGCTTTTGCTCCGGACGGGGCGTGGCCGGAGGGCCTCAGCTACTGGTCCCTTGCTATACGGTATGCCAGCCTGATGATCGCTGGGCTCGAGAGCACGTTGGGGGACAGCTTTGGCCTAGCGGTTCGGCCGGGCTTTGCGCAAACAGGCGACTTTGCTCTCCATACGGTCGGACCCTTCGGAGCCGCCTTCAATTTCGGGGATTCCGAGCGGCAATTCGACGTTTCTCCGCTCGCCTGGCTCGCCTATCGGTTTAAGCGTCCGATCGACGGCTGGCTCATCCGCGATTACGACGGGTGGTACCTCCCATTCACGACAATATGGGCGAATAGACAGAGGGCCAGCCCGACCGCCCTCGATCTTCCCAGGGGAAAGATCTTTCGCGGCAGTAATCTGGCTTGCTTCCGCAACACTTGGTCGTCCACCCCGAAGGCGCGCCCGGTCTATATCGCGATCAAGGGCGGAAATGCGCCGGGTAAGGAATGTGCATCATCACGCCGCCCGGAAGATACGATGCTCCATACCCAAGCCGATGCGGGTAGCTTTGTGATCGACGGCGCAAGGCGGCGCTGGGTGATCGATCTCGGCTCCGACGACTACGATTTACCCGGCTATTTCGACCATGGCGCCGACAACAGATCCGGGTCGCGGTGGCGGTATTATCGGACGCACGCCGTCGGCCACAACACGCTCGTTATGGACGGCCTCAACCAGGTGCCCAACGCTCGCACGCCGATCCTTGGTAGCTGCGTCGAAGGCGACTGCAAATGGGTCGTGTTCGACCTCTCGGCGGCCTATGGGAAGCCGGCCGGCTCGGTGCGCCGCGGTGCCGCGCTGATCGGACGGCAAGTCGTGATCCAGGACGAAATCGACCCCGAAATCTCCGACAATGTCGTTTGGGCGATCCATACCAGCGCCGCTCCGGATTCGGTGGTTGGCTCGGTCGCCCGCTTCCGACTCGGCGACGACCGATTTGTGGCGCGCATTCTCGAACCGGGCGCTGCGCGCTTTGAGTTGGCGCTGCCTCCAGCGCCGTGCTCGTTCCCAATTACCGATCCCAAGGGACTGCACGGCCGACCACTCGCCGGTCAAGGCGCCCTAGTGTCTGAGCTGCCGCGTCGCGACGACCAGGACGGCAAGCGGGCGGCAGGTGCTCTGATCAGACGGCTAGAGGTCCCTTGGCCCCGAGGTGCGCGACGCTTAACCGTCTTATTGCTTCCCGACTACGATGCCGAGAATCAGGCGGTGCCGGTCGCCCCCCTCGACCATTGGCTTGCCCCGCGCCCGGTCGGGGTCGCCCGCTATCCCCAGCCTTTTTATCGAACCGAGGGCCTCCGCGATCCCGAGCGGCGCTCGCCAGCCGAATTGCCGCACTGGAGGCCGGCCCTTTCGGGAAACACTCACGAATGAGGATTGATCATGCCTGAGCTCTTGACCGCTTCCACGCTCCGAGACGATGGGTCTGCAGTCCCTCGTCAGCGCGTTCTGCTGTTGACCCTGACGATGATGTCGTCTCTCGGAATGGTGGCTTCGACAATCTACGTCCCATCAATACCGGCTATCGCCGGCGCATTCGAGACTTCGATCGCCCGGGTGCAGCTCACCTTTGTGGGTTACCTCTTGGCCTTCGCGGCCAGCATGCTCGTGCTCGGACCGCTGTCCGATCGATATGGCCGCCGGCGTACGATCCTTTGCGGCCTCGCATTGAGTGCCATCAGCAGTGTCGCTTGCGCGATCAGCCCGACGATCGATTTTCTGATTGCCGCGAGGGTCGTGCAAGGGATCGGGGCATGCGCGGGACTGGTCGTCGGCCGCGCGATCACGCGCGAGGTCTGGGGCCGGGAGGCTGCCGCTCGGGTGATTGCCGGGCGGGCGATCGCCGCCACCTTGATGCAGGCATTCGCACCGATTCTGGGCGGATATCTGCAGGGATGGTTTGGCTGGCGTTGCAATTTCGCTGTCATCGGGGTTATCGCTTGCGTAGCTATGGCGCTCGTGACCCGATACGTGCCGGAAGGCCGCGCGGGAACCGCCGCGCCGTCTCGCACCGGCGGGATGCTGGCGAGCTATCGGACCTTGATCGGAACCCGGCGCTTTCTCTCTTACGCGTTCACCGCGGCCGGTTCTCACGCTGGTTTTCACATTTTCGCCGCCGGCGCGCCGGCGGTATTGATCGTCGGCTTCGGGATACGTCCGGAAGATTACGGTTTTTACGCGTCGCTGCCGCCAATGGGCTTTCTCGTTGGCAGTTTTCTATCGAATCGGCTGACGCTAAGGCTCGGCGTCGACGGTCTGATCACGATTGGATGTACCGTGCTGATCCCGGCCGCCTCGATCATGGTCACTCTGGCCTTGCTGGGCGTCGCGAGCCCCTATGCCGTGATCGGCCCGATGATCCTGATTTGCTGTGGGAGCGGTCTGATCACGCCAAACGCGACGGCCGGCAGCCTCGGCGTCAATGCCGGGATGGTCGGTACCGCATCTGGTCTTGGCAGCTTCACGCAGATGACTGGTGCTGCGGGGGCAACTGCCCTGCTCTCGCTAGGACCGAGCGGCAGCCCGCTGATGCTCGCCAGCATCATCGCTCTTGTCGGACTATTCGCTGCGACGGCGTTCGGCTCGTTGATCCAGCTCGACCGGCGGCCCGTGCAAGCTGCGGCGGCAGCCTAGTTGCCGTAATGGATGCGTCAAGGACATGGCGGGCTCCAGCCGGCTGGAGCCCGCAACGTGCGATCTCGACATATTTTCCGGCGATGGCCGATCTCTGTGTGGCGCTGCAGCCCGATATTCGACCGATCGAAGCGCGGCTCGAGCATGACGAAGCTCTCGGCCTCGACACCTCGTGTCTGCGCCAAGCGTTACGAGAGCTTCGCTGGCGGCTCGAATACACCGCTGATGTAGCCGGCGTCCGCACGAACCTCGAGAAAATCCGGAGCTTGGCCGCCCTGCCGACGCTGCCGTGCGCCACTAACTCGGACGAGGAAGGCAGTTACGGCGTCTGCACAGCGGTCTGGTTTCTGAAGCTCGACGCCTCGGTCGACCACCTACTGGCACCCGATTTCAACGGCAGACCGCCACGTTTTCTCGATCGGATCAACGATCCTGACCGGCTGAAGCGTTACCTCGAGGGTCTCCTCGTCTCTCGCCTGGCGGAGGACGGGGTCGACCATCGCAAGGAGCTCAACTTTGCGACCGCCGATCTCGTTCGATTGATCTTGTGGCGTCGCCCCGCGAATTACCGCTGGGACCCGCGGCTCGAGACGGTCATTCGCCGCTTTGTCGCCAATTGGCAGGACCCGGCCACCGGGTTCTTTGGCGCGACCTATGAGATCGGCGGACAGCACCTTCGGACGACGGATCTCAGCCTCACTTTTCACATGGCGCGCTATCTCGAGGGCAGGATCGGGTATTGGCCGGAATTGATCGACACCTTGATCGAGATCCGTGACGACCGCTATCCCAATGGCTGGCTCGACGAGGAGGGTCTGACGAACCACAACAACTACGATGTCGCGACGTTGTTCCAGCTCGGCTGGCCGGAGCTGCGCGCGGACCAGCGCCAGCGCGCCCGCACAGAGCTCGACTGCCTTCTCGGCTGGTGTCTCGCAACAGCAATCGCCCCCGACGGAACAGTCGTGGCGCGGGCGAAGAGCGAATCGCTGTTCGAAAGCTATTACTTTACGATCGCTTTTCTCGACACCGTCGGTTATCTCGATCCGGCCAAGCGGTTTTGGACCGATCGCGCGTTTCCGGAGGCGCCGGCGCTGCGGGCGCAGCTGGAGCGGCGTGTCCGGCGGCTCCATGATGGCGATCCAATGGCTCGGATGGCGCTCGAGCGCTTGTCGACACCCTGAGACGTTACCGGTCGGCAGCCGCAAGGGCCTCGTCGAGGTCGCGGATCAAATCCTCCGCGGTTTCGAGGCCGATCGAGAGGCGAATGACGTCGGGGCTGGCGCCAGCCGCTAGGCGCTGCTCGTCGGTCAGTTGACGATGCGTCGTTGAGGCGGGATGCAGAATCAAGCTGCGGGTGTCGCCGATATTGGCGAGGTGCGAGAACAGGCGCACACTCTCGACCAGCTTGATCCCGACTTCGTAACCGCCCTTGACGCCGAAAGTAAAGACCGCGCCAGCGCCTTGTGGCAGATATTTGCGGGCGAGCTCGTGAAACGGGCTCTGCTTCAGCCCAGCATAGGAAACCCAAGCGACGCGCGGATGATCGACGAGGAACTCGGCGACCTTCAGGGCATTCGCGACATGGCGGTCCATGCGCAGATGCAGGGTCTCGATGCCGGTCAGCGTCAGAAACGCGTTCATCGGCGACAGAGTCGGGCCAAAATCGCGCATTGCCACGGCGCGCGCCTTGGTGGTGAAGGCGAAGTCGCCGAAATTCTCGTAGAATTTGAGCCCGTGATAGGCGGGTTCTGGGTCGGTCAATGACGGAAAGCGACCGCCTTGCGACCAGTCGAACCGGCCCGACTCGACGACGATACCGCCCAGCGCGTGGCCGTGGCCGCTCAAGAACTTGGTCGTCGAATGGCAGATAATGTCGGCGCCCCAGCGGAACGGCTCGCAGAGATAGGGGGTTGCCAACGTGTTGTCGACGATCAGCGGGATGCCTGCCTCGTGGGCGATCGTCGCCACCCGTTCGAGATCGAGAACGATGCCGCCGGGATTGGCGAGGTTCTCGACAAAGATCGCTTTGACCCGGGGGGTTAGCGCCTTGCAGAAATTCACCGGATCAGTCGGGTCGACAAAATGGCACTTCCAGCCGAGCTTTTTGAACGACAGCCCGAACTGGGTTAGTGAGCCGCCATAGAGATTGCGTGAGGCGACGAACTCGTCCCCTGCCTCCATCAGCGTAAAGAAAATCAGGAACTGCGCGGCATGCCCCGAGGCTGCGGCGAGTGCGGCGCGGCCGCCCTCGAGGCTGGCGACCCGCTCTTCTAAGACGGCGACCGTCGGGTTCGTCAGACGCGAATAGATGTAGCCAAAATTGTGCAGGTTGAATAGCGAGGCGGCGTGGTCGACATCGTCGAACACGTAGGAGGTCGTCTGGTAGATCGGCGTCGAGCGGGCGCCAGTCACCGGGTCGGGCGCCGCGCCGGCATGGATGGCCCGGGTCTCGAAGCCGTAGGTGATGTTGTGCGACGGCGCCGGCCGCTCGCGCGTGCGCCGCGGCAGCGGCGCTTCGGGCGGCCTGTTGCGAATGATGCCGCTATTGACCCCGCTCCACGAAAGCTCACCGCCCAACCGACCGAACTCGATCTTCGGGCAGCGGTTCATGACGACCTCGATCCCGGCCTTCTCGGCCATCGCTGCCGCGGCATCATTGCGAATGCCGAGCTGCATCCACACCACCTTGGCGCCGATCGCGATCGCGTCCTCGACGATAGCGGGAGCATCGCGCGCCGGGCGGAAGATATCGACCATGTCGACCGGGTCGGGAATGTCGCGCAGCGATGCATAGGCATTTTCGCCGAGCAGAATCTGGCCGGCGATGCCAGGGTTGACCGGAATTACCCGATAGTCTTTGTCCTGCAGATATTTCATCACGAAGTAGCTCGGCCGGTTCCAATTGGACGAGGCGCCGACCATCGCGATCGTCTTGACGCGCTGCAGGATCGCGCGGAGCTGCGCGTCGGAATAGGGGATAGGATCGAGGCTGCTCATGGCTCTCTCATCGGTGCGGCGCGTGCGAGTTCGCGCATCTTCCTCTAATGTGTCGGGCAACCGCAGGGTGGGTCAACCCGCGGCGCCTAATAGGGGAGGATCGTAAATGAACGCACGCCGAGCCAGCGCGACGGCCGCGGGACTGCTGCTCGGGATGGCGCTCGCCACAGCGGCGCTGGCCCAGAACCAGGGCGGCATTCTGCGCGTCCAGCATCGCGACAGCCCCGCCAGCATGTCGATCCTCGAAGAGGGGACGATATCGGCGATCATGCGGATGATGGGGTGTTCAACAACCTCGTCCTTTTCGATCAGCATGTGCCGCAGAACCGGGTGGAATCGATAATATACAATGATTGCCAACCGCTCCACTCTGATCCTTGCCTTTGCTACCGGACAGTTCGATATGACTTTCCCTTACGACGTAACCGTCCCGTTGTTGAAGGATGTCAAGAGCCAGGCGCGGCAGGCGATCTGCGAGCTGAAGCCGATGAACGGTAGGGCCAATCTGCTCGTCACCGGGGCGCCGGCGTTCGACAACCCGGTATTGCGGCGGGCGATGCAGTTGAGCCTCGACCGCAAGGCCTTCATCGACATCCTGAGCGAAGGCCACAATGATATCGGCGCTGTCCTGCAGCCGCCGCCGGAGGGGATCTGGGGCACGCCGCTGGAGGTATTGCAGACCTTGCCGGGCTAGGTCCCGACGTGAAGAAGCATCGCGGAGAGGCACAGGGATTGATGCGCTCGCTCGGCTATGGGCCCGATAACCGGTTCAAGATCACCGTGTCGACGCGCTATATCCCTTGGTATCGCGACCCAGCGGCAATTCTAATCGAACAGCTGAAGCAGATTTGGGTCGACGGCGAGCTCGAAACGGTCGAGACCGCCAATTGGGTCCAGAAACTGATGCTCAAGGACTTTACCGTGGCACTCAGCCTCTCCGGCAGCGCCGTCGACGACCCGGACACCCAGTTTTACGAGAACTATTCCTGCTGCTCCTCGCGCAACTACACTGGCTATTGCAATCCCGAGGTGGAGGCATTGATCGACAAGCAATCCGCGGAGAGTGACCCGACAAAGCGCAAGGAACTGGTCTGGCAGGTCGAGCGCAATATTGATCGAGGATGCGTTGCACCCGATTATCTTCTTTATGCGGCAGGCGACCTGCTGGCAGCCCGAAGTCAAGGGCCTGACCTTGATGGACAACAGCATCTTCAACAGTTGGCGCATGGAGGATGTCTGGCTCGACCGGTGACGTCGGCGCAGGCATCATCCGAGTTTGATCTCCTCGCGCCTGCCGCTCGATGTGGCCGACGGACCCGGAGCGAGGGAGGGCAGGGGACCATCAGTGCAATTTATGGTACACGAGCGGAGACCTGAGCTTATGGACCGCTTGACCCTTTACGGCAGCTTTACTTCGAGCTCTAGCTATAAGCCGATGCTATATCTGGCGCTGGCGAGGCTCCCTTTTTCATTCCGCACGGTCAATCTGAAGACCGGCGTACAGAAGACACCAGGATACTTGGCGGTTAACCGCTGGGGGGTCGTCCCGTCTTTGCGCCACCGCGGCCTGACCATCCTACAATCAAACGTGATTTTGGACTATTTAGCGCGCGAGACCGGGCATTTCGAGGGTAGGACCGAGCAGGAGCGCTGGCAGGCGCGCGAATGGCTGTCCTGGGAGGCCGACCACATCACCTATGTCGCCAAAGTCCGCCATTCGGCGCGGTTTCGCGCCTCCCACCCTGAGACGATCGCCGAATTTCGCCCGCGCGCCGAGGCGGCGCTGTCTTTTATAAACAAAACAGTCGAGAATCAGCCATTCCTCGTCGGCGATTATTGCACGATCGCCGATATTGGTTGCTGGGGCCGCATGGTCTTCATGTCCGAAGGCGGGTTCGGCATTGCCAACTGGCCCCATCTTGAAGCTTGGGCGGGACGCCTCAAGGCGATGCCAGGCTTCGCGCTGCCCTATGATCTGATTCCGAGCAAGGATCGCGAATTCGATCCGATCTGATCAGCCTCCGAGCCGGTCACGGTCTGGTGCGTAAGGAGTTCACGCGGGAGACGGAATATGAGTGCGAGTGCTTGGGTGATTTTGCACTGGTTTGAGCTGGGCACCCTGATTCTGTTGTGCCTCAACCTATGGTTCGTGTCCTCTGTTTTGAACGCATTAAGAGAGACCAATCGCTGGATTGGCTTTCTCTCCCGAATTCAGTGGGAGCAGACGCACGGATCCGCAGCCGGTTCAGCCCCTTCGTGAGGGCTTCGCCGGCAATCTCGCGAAGTCCGATTTTCGTCGATCAGCCGGGCAATTTCCAGCCGACCCAGTCGCAGACCGCGCGGCCCATCACCAGCTCGAGGTCGCGCCCCTTGAGCCACGGCATCTCCTCGGTGAACATCGTCGCGCATTGCTTCCACGAACACGGCATGCGGGTGATGTCGGTGCCCCAGAAGCTGCGTTGCGGCCCGAAGGTCTCGACGATCTGCTGCGTGTATTTGTGGATGTTGCGATAAGGGTAGGGCTGGCTCGAATTGCCCGGCGCGCCGGTGCATTTGACCGCCACGTTGGGGTGCTTCGCCAATGCCAGCAAGGCAGTCTGGTTGCCGTGCGCCGCGTCGTCCTTGCCGTCGCGGACACGGGCGTAATGATCGATAAGCAATTTCAAGCCGGGATGCCGCTCGGCGATCTGCGCCACCTGCGGTAGATAATTCGACGCCATCAAAGCAATCGGGATCCCGGCCTTTTCCGCAGCCGGCCATAGCCAGTCCATCGTGCCGTCAGTCATCCAGTTGGCCTGGTGCGGCTGGGTAAACGCATAGCGCAATCCGAGCATTCCGGGCCGGCTCTTCCAGCTGTCGATCAGCGAGCGGTTTTCCGGCCTGTCGAGCGCGAAGTTGCCGAGGATCGCAAAGCGGTTCGGATACTTGGCCGCGGCCTCTTCCGAGATCTTGGCCGAGTTCGGGTCCCAGCCCGGCGGATGCAGTAGACAGGCGTTGACCCCGGCGGCATCCATGTCGCGGATGCACTCCTCGGCCGAATACGCGGTAACCTGGCGATGCGACGGATTGGTCGGCGGTCCGGCCGACCAGATGTGAACTTGTGCGTCGACAATCAGCATGGCGTGGTTCCTCCTCTTGACAAAGTCGAGCTCTCAGCCGGGCAATTTCCAGTCGATCCAATCGCACACCGCGCGGCCCATGACGAGCTCGAGATCATGACCCTCGAGCCACGGCAGTTCCTCGGTGAACATCGTCACGCATTGCCGCCACGAGCATGGCATGCGGGTGATGTCGGTACCCCAGAACATCCGCCGCGGGCCGAATGCGTCATAGATCTGCTGGATATATTTGTGAATGTTGCGATAGGGGTAGGGCTGGCTCGAATTGCCCGGGGCCCCGGTCGCCTTGACCGCGACATTCGGGTATTTGGCGAGCGCCAGAAGCGCCGGCTGATTGGCATGGGCTGCGTCGTCGGTGGCGCCGCGTACTCTGGCAAAGTGGTCGATTAGCAAGCGCAGACCGGGGTGCCGTTCGGCAATCCGGCCGACCGCCGGAAGGTGGTTCGACGCCATCAGCGCGATCGGGATCTGGGCGCGCTCGGCGGCCGGCCACAGCCAATCCATCGTGCCGTCGGTCAGCCAATTCTGCTGGTGCGGCTGCAGAAAGAAAAAGCGCAGCCCGAGCATGCCCGGCCGGCTCTTCCAGCCCTCGATCAACGACCGGCTCTCCGGCTTGTCCAGCGGGAAATGCCCCAAGATCGCAAACCGATTAGGGTATTGGCGGGCTGCCTCGACCGCGATCTCGATATCGTTCGGGTCCCATCCGGGCGGATGGAGCACGGCTGCGTCGACCCCGCCCTCGCCCATCTCCTTCAGGCAGTCCTCCGCGGTATAACTCGAGATCTGCCGGTGCTGCCCGGACGGCGTGCCTTGCGACCAGATGTGGACCTGAGCATCGACAATCAGCATGGTGCTCTCCCTCGCTGCTTCCGAGCCGCGTCGGTCATGCTACGCGATGTCGCTTGCTTTCCGATAGTATCTCGGGAGGCGGATCCTTCAGCGGGACGGACGGGATCGAGGGACAGCACGCACGGCTCTGACGAATTTGCGCAGCGGCATCTTTCTCGCACCGTTCCATTCGACCGACGAGGATCCGATCCTCGCGATCCGCCGCGACCTCGAGCTGATCGAGTGGCTCGACCGGTTCGGCTTTGAGGCGGCGTGGATCGGCGAGCACCACTCTGCCGGCTAGAGATCATCTCCTCACCCGAATTGTTCATCGCCGCGCACCCGGCGGATCAAGCTCGGCACCGATATCGTGTCATTGCCGTACCACAACCCGCTGATGGTCGCGAACCGGCCGAGCACGACCGTCGGATGGATCCTGCGGTGCCACGGCTCGTCGGCCAAATGCACATCACCAAGCGCCGTGATCAGGCGCGCGCCAACACGCGTTTTGGCTTTCTGAAATGGCTCGACTATTTCAACAAGATCATCCCGGCGTGCTATGCCGACCGTGCCGGGCACGACCCGATCGACCGCCTCGTCGGGACCGGCCGCATCGTGTGCGGCACGCCTGACGACGCGATTGCGCAGATCGAGAAGTTCTACGAAAAGCAGCGCCGAGTTCGGCTGCTTCCTGCAGGCGAACGGAAGGACTTGTAACTGGTTTCCCTATACAACTGATCGATAAAATCAGACGCTTGGTAACCCTTCCCAGCGATGTCGCTCGCGGCCCGATGAGGTCGTTCGCGCTAATGATCAGATTGGCATGAGCCTTGCCTTCAGCCAGAGGAAGAGGGGAACCTTATTCCAGCGCTCCATATGGCTGCCTTTATCACCCGTGTCCGGAACGGGCTCCCGTAGCGACGTGACCGCCAACTCCGCGCTTTCCAGCGCGGCCATATAGCTTTCCAGGGGCTGTGACCAGCCGGCGAAATGCATTTGTAACCCATCACGTACCTCAGTGCCCTCGAAGCGCTCCCGACCGAAATAGGATTTCTGAAGGACGAACGGAGCGTTGGCCTGCGGACCAGCGAAGCGCCCGCGATCCGCGAAGGGGTGCACAATCGAAATAACAAGGGTTCCCGAGGGACGCAGAACCCGCCTGACCTCCTTCAGCGCTGCCGGAACATCATCGACATCCATCAGCACATTATAGGCGACGGCAAGGTCGAAGCTGCAATTCTTGAACGGCAGATCAGCGGCCGCCGCGATCTTGTACGCGTCGGCCGATCCAGCCTGTTCGGCTGCCGATATGAGCTGCTCGACCGGATCGACCGCCGTGACCCGGTAGCCGCAGTCCTTCAGAACGCGCGAGACACGCCCCTCACCACAGCCCACGTCGAGAGCGTCGCCAACGCCTTGCCCGATGAAGGCAACCAATGACGCTCGGTACGCCCAAAATGCATCATGGTTTGGGGCACGCGCCCATGCCGTCCATTCGGCCGCAATCCGAGACCAGTGCTCGATGTCCACGTCTTTGCCCGACATCGGCGCTCCTCCAAAGCCAATGTTTCCGCACGAAACGTTTCGGAGCTTAGTGCAACTTCTCTTTCCCCACGGGCCGATCCCGACACAGGCACTATTCGTCACATTTTATCCGCTAGCGAGGGCGGGAATCCAAAAATCACCGGCGCCGCGGGCGGCGCAAGAGTGGCTTTGCCATTTTTTTATCCGCTCCCTCCCTCCGGAGAGTAGGATGCGCTGTCGGTTCGCCGGCATATCACCTCGCTAACCCCTGTTACTCGGAGGATGCGCTGATGATCTACGAAGTCCGCACCTATACGCTCCGCCCCGGGACCCTGGCCGAATTCGAAGAGCGCTACGAAAAGCGGCTGCCCTCGCGGGAAAAGCACTCCAAATTGGGGGGCTTCTGGCACACCGAGTTCGGCCCGCTCAACCAGGTCGTCCACGTCTATCCCTATGACGACCTGCAGCACCGTACGAGGGTGCGCTCGGCGATGGCGAACGACGCCGCGCGCAACGCGATGCCCGGCGGCGGCGAATTTATCGCCGCGCAAGAGGCCGAGATCGTGATCCCGGCGCCGTTCATGCGCGAGCTCGGCAGCCGTAATTACGGCACCGGCAACGTCTACGAGATGCGCACCTACACGTACGCCCCAGGCGACATCCCGAAGGTGCTCGACGCGTGGGGCAAGGCGATCGAAGCGCGCGAGAAATTTTCGCCACTGGCGGCGTGCTGGACAAGCGAGCTCGGCGGGCTCAACAAATTCACCCACATCTGGGTCTACAAGGACCTCAACGAGCGCGCCCGCGTCCGTGAGGAATCCCGCCGGCCCGGCGGTGCGTGGCCGCCACAGGCCGGTGTCCGCCCGGTCCGCCAGGAAAACAAGCTGCTGATTCCGGCGACCTTCTCACCGGTGCGGTAGTCGGCTCTCGCTTGGCCCGCCGGCGTGTGGTCTACGCCGGTGCCAAAGTACGTTTGCGGCCGAGACGAACGTCGCGCCTTCGCCGCCAGCCCGGCGAAGGCGCGCTCGCTCACGATCGGCGCTTGAACTCGGCCAATACGCGATCGCATGGTAGGTGAACTCGCGGGGCGGGCACCGTGGTGTCGAAATGTTCCGCGAGCGTGCGCCACTGAAACCGGTGCGCACGAGGCCGTGAAGCAACTCGATCAAATGGCCGGGCGACCGGGCGAGGCGGTAGAGCCGCCAGACACCCGGCACGTCTCCGGCGGCGCAAGCTCTCAGCGCGCCCGCTGGTGCTCTGGCGCATTCGGATGGTGTGGTGTCGACCTGGTTCGTGCCCGGCGCCTTGTGCTGGTCTAGTCTGGCCGTGACGACCGCGGTGGATGACCACCGATCGAGATTTGCCGTTATGGTGTGGGAGCGGGCCGATGAGCGACGAGAGTTTCGACGATGCGCTGACGCCGTGGTCAACGCTGAGTGGTGTCGCGGCGGTGCGGGTCAGGCCGTTGGGCCGCGCCATCGAGGCGCGGCTCGCGGTGCCGGGCAGCAAGAGCCTGTCGAACCGGGCCTTGATCCTCGCGGCGATGGCCGAGGGCACGACCAACCTGTCCGGCCTGTTGCTTAGCGACGATACCTATTGGTGCGCTGATGCGCTACGCCGGCTCGGCGTCGAGATCGCGGTCGACGGCATGGCGGCGACGGTGCGCGGCATCGGCAAGCGGCGGCCGCGGCCCGAGGGGCGGATTCATGTCGGCTCGTCCGGCACCCTCGCGCGCTTCCTGCCACCGTTCCTGGCGGCCGGCGAGGTGGGGCAATGGCGGGTCACAGCCAGCCGGCAGATGACCCGGCGCCCGGTGGCGCCGCTGTTCGAGGCATTGCGCCAGGGCGGGGCGGAGATCGCGTTTCTCGGCGACCCTGGCTGCTTTCCCGCGGTGTTTGCGGGCGGCAGCTTTGCCGGCGGACGGTTGTCCATGTCAGGCCGGGTGTCGAGCCAGTTTATCAGTGGCATGCTGCTCGGCGCGGCGCAAAGCCGGCTTGGCGTCGAGCTTGATGTCGAAGGCGGCATCGTGCAGAGCGCCTTTGTCCGCATCACCATCGACGCGATGCGCCATTTCGGCGCCGAAATCGAAGCCGATACCGGGCTCGAGCATTTCACGGTAAGGCCGGTCGGCTATCGCGCCCGCGACATGGTCGTCGACGCCGACGCCTCGACCGCGACCTATTTCGCGGCGCTGGCCGCGGCCACCAATGGGCGGGTGACCCTGACCAATCTGACGCCGGACACCTTGCAACCCGATTACGGCTTCATGGCCCTGTTGGAACGGCTGGGCTGCACTGTGACCCGCGTCGCCCGCGGCACCACGGTCGCCGGCACCGGCATGCTGCACGGCGGGTTCACCGCTGATATGCGCCCATTGTCCGATGCCGTCCCGACCCTGGCGGCGATCGCGCCATTTGCCGATGCACCGATCACCATCGCCGGGGTCGAGCACATCCGCCACCACGAATGCGACCGCATCGACGCGATGTGCCGCTCCTTGGCAGCGCTCGGCGTGCCGGTCGAGGAGCATCGCGACGGGCTGACGGTCGCCCCGGCGCGCCCGCGTTTCGCCGTGCTCGACACGTTTGAGGACCATCGCATCGCGATGTCGCTGTCGGTGCTCGGCGCCGCGGCCGACGGCGTAGAATTGCTCAACCCCGCCTGCGTGTCGAAGACCTGCCCGACCTTCTTCGACCTGATCGGCGATGTCGGCGTTGAGACGACGATGATCGCCGGATAGGCGGAGTTTCGGTCGAATAAAATCGCTTGCTCCATCGTCATGGCCGGGCTTGACCGGCTATGACGAGAGACTGACCGATGCGTTTGCGTCTGGGACGTGCCGGTGAGCCTCGCATCGCGGTTTATCGGGTGTGGCTAGTGTCCTTCGGGTTGGCGACAAACGCCGCCAAGCGTGATGCTGCCGGTATGATCAGTTGCCGCGGAAAGCCGCTGAACCCCAACATCAAGCCCGAGCGAGGAGGTGCCGCCCGGTAAAAACGGCTGATGGCGCGAACGATGATTCCGATCCGCGCCGCGGCGGTCTCGACTTCGACGTCCGATACCCTCTGTCTGAAATAAGCGACAAGGTGCATGCCCTGATCCGGCGCGACAACCGTCAGGTGCTCAGCCGCCCGGGAAGTCAATGTTTCTGCCAACGCATCCCGCTGGTCGCGATACATGTGACGCATGCGGCGGATATGCGCTGCAAAATGTCCTTGGCGCAGGAACTCAGCGACCACGGTCTGGTAGAGGGTCGGCGGCTGCCGATCCATCAGATAACGGGCGTTGGCGAACGCCGACAGGAGCGCCTGTGGCACGACCGCGTAGCCGATGCGCAGACCGGGAAAGAGCGCCTTGTTGAGCGTCCCCACATAGATTACCCGCTCGTCTTGATCGAGCCCTTGCAGCGAGGCGAGCGCTGGACCGGAGTAGCGAAACTCGCTGGTGTAGTCGTCCTCGACGATGAAGGCGTCGTGTTCCCGCGCCCAGGCGAGCAGCTCCAGCCGCCGCCCCATCGAGAGCGCTACTCCGGTGGGAAATTGATGGGATGGCGTAACGAAAGCAACGCGCGCCCTGGGCGCAACCCGCATTCCGGCGGCGACTACGATGCCCTGATCGTCGACCGGTATCGGGCAAGGTCGTGCTTGCGCCAGCAGCAGCTGGGCGTGAGTGAGCGGATAGCCGGGATCTTCGACCCATACCTCGTCGCCGGGCGCGAGCAGAACCCGGATAGCAATATCGATCGCCTGCTGAGTTCCCGCCGTGATGACGATCTGCCGGGGATCGCAGCGCACGGCTCGGGCCGTTTTCAGGTAATCGCAAAGGTGCTGGCGCAAGTCGATCAAGCCGCAAGGGTCGGTGTAACCGAGATCGTTCGCCCCGAGCGAGCGAACGGCTTGATGGGTCAGCTTCCGCCAAGCCTCCATGGTGCGCGCGTCAATCAAGGTGCGCCCGGTGTTGAACGGCCGTCCCTCCGTCTGCGCCGCAGCCCGCTCGAAATCGGCGAATTCTAGAGCCGGGGCGGGAGCACGGCGCGGTTTCGCTTGTTCGCCGCAACGCTTAGGAGCCGCGCAGACGAGACCGGTGAGATCGGATGAGACGAACGTGCCTGATCCGGCGCGAGCCTCGACATAGCCTTCCGTAAGCAACTGCTCGTAGGCCGCCACCACCGATGCCCGGGCGGTACCCAGCCTCGCCGCCATGGTGCGGGAAGAAGGGAGTCTAGTGCCGGGGCCAAGCGCACCCAATAAGACAGCGGAGCGCACCTGCAGGTAGATTTGACGAAACAGCGGTGTGCCATTGGCGCGCTCCAACTGCCACCCATAGAGATCGGCCCATCCTGGTGAACGCAACGCGGCCTCGGGCCCGAAGTGGTCTGGCGAAAGTGAGCAAACTGGCCCATTTTGGTGAGCCGGCAAAGAGTAGGCTGGGGCTGGCGCCGGATTGGCGCTGCTGCGAAGGATCAGGTCATGACCGAGCCCGTCCCGCCCGAACTGCTCCAAGAGGTCTGGGAATACCCGCTCTTTGACGCCTTGTACGGGAGAAGATCGCGCCGTTTCGGGCTCGGCTTCGCAATGGCCGAGGGCCCATACAAATACAGATCGCGTCATACGCCGCTGCCGTTGAGCCAGGTTGAGGAGGCGTTGCTCGTCGCCGCCGGCGTCGGCTTCTCGGGGATCGCGCTGTGGGATCAGAGTCGGCCGATGCCCTACCGATCTGCCGATGGCCGCACCTTCCCCAGCACGTCACGCGGCCGCCACACGGCGCTATTCTTTACCAACGACCAGGGGGTCTACGTCATCGACCCGAGCGCCGGCTCGACCAGCAAGATGCGAGAAGCCGGAAGACCCACTGAAAGGGATCAAGCGCTCGATCTCTATCGGCACCACCGCCAAGGTTTTGCAAAACCGTCGGCTCGAGATACCGCGCCGTGCGCCGCCGCTCTGCGGGCACAATCTGTGGGATTCGAATATGCCCGGCTCGACACTGTTCATGCCGGTCTGTGATGTGAGCTACTCGCTGATTTCGTTGATTGCCCAATTCGTCGACGCGCGGCTCAAACGCTTCGCCGCAACGGCTGGACGCGGGATGAACATTGTCGACGACCGCTTTGATTTCCGGCCGGCCGGAACCGACAAATGGGTCGAGAGCGGGTTTCTCGATTGCGACAACGTGCTGCCGCTGTCGCACTTGGAGCGCCAAGCCTGTTACTTCATGTTCAGCGAGCCCGCCGCGATCTGCCAGAACATGTTTCTTGCGACCGAGGCCATGGGCATTGGCGGGTGGATGCATTGCGGAATTTTGTCGCGGGAAATTTTCGAGGTGCTGGGCTTCACGATGATCGAGCCGCACGGCGTGTCGGCGCTCGCCAATCCTGTCGGTCTCGACGGCGTCTTTGAGGCTTATTCCCCGCCTTATTTCCCGAGCATGGACGCCGCGGTCGACACCGTGCTGACGCCGATGTTGCGAACGGGATCAGCGGCGGCCGAACCTGTGCAACCGCAGGGACCGGTGCCGTATCTGATCTCGGACGCCGAGCATTGCGATGGCGCGGTCGCGATAAGCGAAGAAGGCATCGCATGCACCAAGGCGGTCTGCAATTACATCCACGAGACCTACGGGCGGTTCCCCGGCAACGTCGATGCCATGCATCTGATGTGGCTCATGCAGGCCCATCATCTGGATACCGAATACTACGATCGGTTCTTCCGGCCCGGAGCCTATGGCGCGACCCACGCCGCCCACATGGCGAAGTGGCATCCTTGATCAGCGCAAGGGCAGCTATCATTTCGAGAACCTGCGAATTCCGCCGCGAACAGCAGCTTTGGGAGACACGCAATGGCTCATCGGGAAGGACCCGGCGATCGCCCGGTCCGCGTCCCCACGCGCGTCATCGAGACGGTCAACAACGTGGTGCGGACCTCGCGTCAGATGCTGCCCGAGATCGGCCGCGAGCCTACTCCAGAGGAACTCGCAGAAAGGCTCGCGATGCCGCTCGACAAAGTGCACAAGGTCTTAGCGATCGCCAAGCGGCCGATCCGGCTGGAGACACCGTCCGGCGACGAGGACGATTCAGGTCTCGGCTGATCTGGCAAGCGCCTGAGTATCGCCGCCGACACATCGGCCGCCGCTCCCCCTTTGACGGAGCGTTCGAAAAGGCGGTGGCGATCCCCGGCCGCGATCCACGGCCTGTCCGCCCTGGTGCTGAACCGCCGGCTCGGAGGCGTCCTCGATCAGCTGGATCGTGTCGCGCGGCTGGAAGCCACCGTCGTCGATCCGATCGAGCGTGGCCTCGAAAGGCCGCGCGCGGCTCGGTCAACTTGCGGTCATTAGGATTCCGTAGGGAGGGACGGATGGGTGATCGGCTCAAGGAGAAAGTGGCGCTGGTTTCGGGAGCAGGCTCGAGTGGCCCGGGCTGGGGCAACGGCAAGGCGACGGCGGTGCTCTTCGCCCGTGAGGGGGCAAGGATACTGGCCGCCGACATCAACCTCGATGCGGCCGTCGAGACCAAGCGGATCATCGAGAGGGAGGGCGGCATATGCGAAGCGGTCGCCGGAAACGTAGCGCTTGCCGAAGACGTCGCCGCCGTGGTCGACACCTGCATCGCGGCATTCGGCCGGATCGATGTTCTGCACAACAATGTCGGGATCGTCGAAGTCGGCGGTCCGGTGGAGACCACCGAGGATAGTTGGGACCGGGTCAACGATGTCAACTTGAAGAGCATGTTCCTGACCTGCAGGCAGGTGCTCCCGCATATGACGAGACAAGGCAAGGGAGCGATCGTCAACATCGCTTCGGTCTCGGGCATCCGCTGGCTCGGAGTACCCTACATCTCCTACGCGGCGACAAAGGCTGCGATCATTCATTTCACCCGCGTCATCGCTCTCCAATACGCCCGGTCGGGCATCCGGGCGAACTCGATCCTGCCGGGGATGATGAACACGCCGATGGTGCACGCAGCCGAGGTCATCGCCGCATACGGTGGCAGTGCCGAGGAGATGGTCCGCCGACGTGATGAGCAGTGTCCGATGGGACGGATGGGCGATGCGTGGGATGTCGCCTACGCGGCTCTGTTCCTTGCGTCCGACGAGGCCAAGTACATCACCGGCACCGAGCTGGTCGTCGATGGCGGGCTTACCGTCAACTGCGTCTGAGTGGTCCGCGCCAGCCCCGCCCGACAAGATCCACCCATCACCGCGCACCGGGAACCAGCGCTCTTGCCATAGCTCACGGTGTTGACGGCCGATCAGTTAACAGAGGAGCCAAGATTATGCCGCTGACCGGAGGATCGGGACGATTGATCGGCACCTGGCGGCTGATTTCGATCCAATTCGAGCTGGCCGACACAGGCGAACGCTTTGACCTGTACGGCCCGCATCCGCTGGGTTTCCTGATCCTTACGGACGGCGCGAGACTGATGGGAATGGTGACTTCAGCCGATCGGGAACCGCCCAGAGATGAGGCCGACGGAGCCGCTCTTTTCGAGAGCATGATGGCTTACTCGGGCAAATACGGGGTCGAAGGTGAAGACAAGTTCATCACGAGCGTCGACCTCGCATGGCATCCTGCTTGGAACGGCACAGAGCAGACCCGGTTCTTCAAGCTCGACAATGGCATGCTATCGATCACGACGGCCCAACAGACTCACCCGCTATTTCCAGACCGACTGGGTCGTGGCGTCCTGATCTGGCGAAGAGAATGAGCTGGCCCCCGGCCCTCCCATGCAGGCGAGAGCGAGGCAAGCCTCGAACAACCGCCTGCTAGGCGAGCGTTCCAGCGCTCCAGCGGGTTCATCTTGGACACAGAGCGCGAGACGGAGCCGGTGATAGGCCTGGGCGTCGAGCGTCGATCCGACGTGACGCGTCATCCGCTGCAACAGCCGCCCACCGAGCCGTGCTTCGAGCTGCTCTACGGCGTCCGTCATCGTCGAGCGCGGCAAGCCGAGATGCTCGGCGGCGAAGTAGCGTATTCATTCGAGGAAATAGCAGAGAGAAGATGACCATCAGCGGCGACGGAAGTCGCGCCGCGACGCGGTAGGCGGCACTCGCCTGGGGACCCGAGGAGGGAGTCGATGATCCGGGCATGCGCCCATCGCCGCGAAGGAAGTCGATGATCGCTGAGAGCGATTTGAGGCTAGAACCCCGGTCTATGTGCTCTATCCCCCGAACCGGCAGCTCTCACCGCGCGTCCGCGTGTTCATCGGCTGGGTCGTCCGCGCGTTCCGCGCGGGTCGAGGCTGATCCTTCGAACCCGATCTTTCGCGACAATGAACACCGGCCGGGCAGGGCCCGTGGGGCGGAGCGGGTTGGGGTGAGGTGGGGGAGGAGAGACCCCACCTCACCCACCCCGCCGTTGCCCCCACGCTTCCCTCCCGCCGAGACTCGGGAGGGTCGGGGTGGGGGCGGCGAACCGGGATCGCATATCCCCGCAGAGGAGCTATTTGCGCGGGTCCGCGATCTTGCCTTCTGCGATCTCCTGCAGCAGCTGGTGACGGATCCGCTCCACCAGTTGTTCCACCACCTCCTCGTCCGCCTCGGTGAAAGGGGGAGGCGAGAGCGGTGGTGACGCGACGCCGGCCGTTTGCTCGACGTCCTTCAGCATGTCGATCAGCATCTTGGTCGCGCGCAAATCGGCGCTCGCGGATTTGTTGACCATCTGAGTGACGATCGCCTCGCGCTTGGTGATCTTGCGGCGCCGTCCGTCGATCGTCACATAGACCTTTTCGTTGAGCGCATCGGCCAGCAAGGTCGCCAGGTTCTTCGGGCTGCGGCCGCGGGGGTTGCCGGACTGGCCCTTCTTGAAACGGGTGCGCAGCGGCGGCTTGCCCGGTCCCACCTTGTAATCACTCTCGCCGGCCGCCATATCCCGCCCTCGCCTCCTGACGAATTTCGCAACGAATTAGCTCTCTGATATTGATTATATGTCATATATATGCTATTTTGTCAATACCCAAAAGTGCCCATTCGACAACCAGCATGCGGTGCGCGATGCCGACGTTCAAGTTTCCCTGCCGCTTCCCTGCCGCGCCGTCGATTCGACCGAAAGGTCGCATACAAGGCTTTGATTAGAAACCACTTTCTGGTGAAGGGCGCGCCTCGAAAAAAATTTACCCTGAGTTTTCCCGCGCGGCAGGGAACAGGAGGGGGCGACGCAAACTCTCCCTGCTGCTTCCCTCAGACCCGCCAACGCCTCCCTGCTAGCCGACCGCCGCCTCAAGGAGCTAACTATTTGATCTACAGATTGTTATGGCCGATTTGGCGGGTGATTTCCGGTGCCGAATCGAGTTTTCTCCCTGCTCAGCAGGGAGATACCGGGAACCGGCCGGAGGTCAGCGAGCCATGCCCTCGGCGCCGGCGGGGACGTCGTAGAACGCGAGCGTCATCGAGACCATCGTGTAGTAGCCCATCAGGCAGATGACATCGGTGATCCCGACATGGCCGAGCGCCTCGAGGGCGCGGTCGTAGAGCCCTTTTGCGACCCAGCGCGAATTGGCAAGACACGTCGCCATTTCGTAGATGACCTGCTCGCGCCTGTCGTCGAACGAGGTGTGCAGCCCCGACAGCAACGCCTCGACCTTGTCGGCCGGCAGCCCGGCGGCCTTGCCGGCACGCTCATGCGCGTTGGTCGGATAGATCGAGTGCCATTTGCTGTTGATGATGCACACGGCAATCTCGCGCTCGCGCTCGCTGAGCGAGTAGCCGGTGCGAAAATATGCCCCGAGCGGGCCCGCCGCCTTCGCCAGCTTGGGATTGTGCACCCAGATCTTGGTCGGCCCGGGTAGGCGCCCGCGCGTCTCGATCAGAGAGCGATAGCCCTCCTGTTGCTCCGGCGTCATCCGGTCGTAGGGGATTTCGGCATAGCGGCCGAAGGTCGGCGTGTCGGGCATCGGCGATTTCCTCTTTGTGAGTTGAGATAGCGGCGCAGTGTGCCTCGGGTCGTCGCCGGTACGCCAGTAGCATTCAGACATCGGCGCCGTGAGCGTTCAGCACTCGCTCTGCGGTCGCGAGATCCTCATGCACCGGTTGGTGGAGGTCGCCGATGATCACCACTGCGTTCACGGCTGCCGGGCCTTGCCGTTCGGTCGGCATCGGGGCGCGGAGCGTGGTGACCGCGGGTCCCTTGATCCAAACCGGTGTCGCATTCGGTCGGGTCAGCTTTGCCAATGGCGGGTTGACCCCCAAACGCGCCGCCAGCGCCGCCGCACCCTCCGCAGTCACCAGCACACCGCGCTCGACGCCGTGGACATAGGTGTGCGGCCCGACGTCATGCGGATAGGGCCCAGACACCAAGATCACCGCATTCTCGTCGACGTCAACGGCGGTCCCGTCGAGCGCCCGGATGACGATCATGCCAGCCTCCTCGTATCTCTGGCGCAAAAGCCAGCCTCGACATGCATACCAAGTCAAGCGAGTTGACCAGGGCTCGTCCTTCGTCGTTTGATCGGACCGCAAAATGGGAGCCGTAGATGGCGGGGATGTTGGACGGCAAAGTCGCGGCGGTTACCGGCGCCGGCGGCGGTATCGGACGGGAGATCGCGATCGCGATGGCGCATGCCGGTGCCAAGGTCATCATCAACGACATCGGCGCCTCGCTCGCCGGCGAAGGCCGCTCGGCGACCCCGGCCGAGGAGACCAAGCAGCTGATCGAGGGGGCCGGCGGGGTCGCCGCGATCAGCACCGACTCGGTCGCCGAATGGGGCTCGGCGCAGAAGATCGTGCAGGTGGCACTCGACCATTTCGGCGGGCTCGACGTCGTCGTCAACAATGCCGGGGTGCTGCGCGATCAGATCTTCCACCGTATGACCCCCGAGGACTGGCTGACGGTGATTTCGGTCCATCTGAATGGCAGCTTCTTCGTCTCCCGCGCCGCCGCCGATCAGTACCGCAAGCAGGAAAGCGGCGCCTTTATCCACATCACCAGCACCTCGGGGCTGATCGGCAATATGGGCCAGGCCAACTACGCCTCGGCGAAGCTCGCGATCACAGCGCTCTCGAAGGCGATCGCGATCGACATGAAACGGTTCAACGTGCGCTCGAACTGCCTCTCGCCTTGGGCGTGGAGCCGGATGACCCAGTCGATCCCGGCACGTACCGACGAAGAACGCGCTCGGGTCGCCAAAATCCAGCAGATGACCCCCGACAAGAACGCGCCGATGGCGGTGTTCCTCGCCTCTGACGCGGCGCGGGATGTGACCGGGCAAGTCTTCGGGACGCGGATGAACGAGATCTACCTGTTCAGCTCACCGCGGCCGATCCGCAGCCTGCACAGCGCTATCGGCTGGACTCCGGAGGCGATCGCCGAGCACGCGTTGCCGGCGCTCAAGCCCTCGTTCATGCCGCTCGACCGCTCGGGCGACGCGTTCTCCTGGGATCCCCTGTAGGGGAGCATCGATGCCCAAGGTCACCTATATCGAATACGACGGCACCGAGCATCTGGTGGAGGTGCCGGTCGGCCTCTCGGTAATGCGCGGTGCGGTCAACAACAACGTGCCCGGCATCGATGCCGATTGCGGCGGCGAGTGCGCCTGCGCCACCTGCCACGTCTATGTCGATCCGGCCTGGCTCGACAAGACCGGGACTCCGGTGCCGGGGTCGCAGGAGGCGAGCATGTTGAGCTTCGCCGCCGAGGGTGAATCCAATTCGCGCCTGTCGTGCCAGATCGCCATGCGCGAGGAGCTCGACGGATTGGTGGTCCGCATGCCGCAAGGTCAGCATTGAAGGAACGGGAGCAACCGTGATGACGACGCAACTCCATGACGCCTATTCGATCCCGCTCGATGCGATCGACGTCAGCGACCCGCAGCTCTATCAGGACGACACCTGGTACCCCTATTTCGAGCGGCTGCGCCGCGAGGCCCCGGTGCATTGGTGCCGGGAGAGCCGTTACGGCCCGTATTGGTCGGTGTCCAAGTACAAGGACATCATGCAGGTCGAGGTCAACCATCAGCTCTACTCGTCGGACAGCGCGATCTCGGTGCTCGACCCGCCGAAGGGCTTGGAGCGGCAGAGCTTTATCGCGATGGATCCGCCGAAGCACGACGAGCAGCGCAAGGTGGTCAGTCCGGCGGTCGCGCCGGGCAACCTCACCAACATGGAGGGGCTGATCCGCGAGCGGACGGCGAGAGTGCTCGATGGATTGCCGCGCAACGAAACGTTCGATTGGGTCGACCGGGTGTCGATCGAACTGACAACGATGATGCTCGCAACGCTGTTCGATTATCCCTGGGATGACCGCCGCCAGCTGACGTACTGGTCCGATGTCGTGATCGCCAACGTCGATGCGCCGGATTCGCCGGTGCACTCCGAGGAGGAGAAATTCGCCGAGCTGACCAAAATGACAGACGCCTTGGGCAAGCTGTTCAACGAGCGGGCGCAGCTGCCGCCCAAATTCGACCTGCTGTCGATGCTGGCGCATAATGGCGCGACACGCGACATGCCGTATCGCGAGTTGATGGGCAACCTGTCGCTGTTGATTGTTGGCGGCAACGATACGACGCGGAACTCGATGACGGGCGGCCTTTGGGCGCTGAGCCAGCACCCGCAGGAATATCAAAAATTGCGCGATGATCCGACGCTTGTGGCAACCCTGGTGCCGGAAATCATCCGATACATCACGCCGGTCATCCATATGCGGCGCACGGCGACCGAGGCCGCCGAGCTCGGCGGCCAGCACATCCGTCCCGGCGACAAGGTGGTCATGTGGTACGTCTCAGGCAACCGCGATCCCGACGCGATCGAGGACCCCGACAATTTCATCATCGACCGGCCGCGGCCGCGTCAGCATCTGTCATTCGGCTTCGGCATCCATCGCTGCGTCGGCAACCGGCTCGCCGAATTGCAGCTGCGCATCCTGTGGGAGGAATTGCTGCCGCGCCATCCCGTCATCGAGGTCTTGGCTCCGCCGCGCCGTACCTACTCGAACTTCATTCACGGCATGCGCTCGATGCCGGTGCGCATCCCGCTGCATTAGCGCCGGCGCTACGCGATCACGACTTCGGTATCTTGAAGACCTGACCGGGATAGATCTTGTCCGGGTTGCGGATCCGGTCGGGATTGGCCGAGTAGATGACCACATACCGCATACCCGCACCATAAGCGCGCCGGGCGATCCGCCAGAGACTGTTGCCGCGTTGGACTACGTAATCCTGGCCCGGCGCCGGTTCCATCGCGGTCCCTTGCCCGAAGGGTAGGGCGACGCGCTGGGCGACCTGCCCGCTGGTAGTCAGCTGGTCGAGACGAAGCTCGAGTTGCCCGGAAGGAACGGTGCGAGACGAGGTCGCCGACCATGCGCCTGCCGCGTCGGCCGTCACGGTGGCGAGCGGCTCGTTGCCGAGGTAGATTTGGACGGTTGCGCCCGGGGCGGCGCGGCCCGACAGCACGACCCGGCCTTGCGTGTCGTATTCGGCCGTGTCCATCGACAGGGAGGTCGGTTTCCCGGGCGAGGCGCCGTCGGGCAGCTGCAGCACCCGCGCAGCGTGCCCGCCGTCACGCGGTAGCACGACGGCGAGCGTCGTCTCGCCCGCGCGGCCGGTTGGCGCCGCAGGGCTGATCGACAGCGCCACCGTCTCGTCGGACGTCATCGTTGCACCGGTGCCCGGGTTAGAGGCTTCGGCGGAGAGCAGCCGGTTGCCGGCAGCGATCGGCTGTTCGGGGATCAGCACCCATTCTCCGCGCCGGTCGGCGGTGACTTCGCCGATCGCCTTGTCTCCATCGCGCACGATCACTTTGGCCCCGGGCTCGGCACGCCCGGCGATGACCGCCGTTCCGGTGGGCCCGACCTTGACCACATCGAAGCTCGGCGGGACGGGGGCAGCCGGCTGCGCGACACGCTCGGCCTCGGTCGGCTTGGCCATCGCGACCGTGGGCTCGGGCTGCGGAGCGGTTGCCTCCTTGGGCGTCGGCGGATCACTCCGATGCGTGCCATCGCCGCGATAGACGACAGCGCCGCCGGCGACCAGCAGGAAAACCGCCGTAGCCGATCCGATCAAAACGCCGTACCGCACCGACCCTCGCGAGATTCGTCAGATTGCCTTGTGGCAACTCTATGCTTCGGCGTAGCGCGTTGCAATCTTCAGGAGCCTCGGCGGGAGGTTGATTGGCGATGAAGAAGATCAGACGGCTGTGCGTTTATTGCGGCTCGTCCGGCGCGGTCGAGGCCCGCTTTCGGGAAGCGGCGAGCGAGCTCGGGGCGCGGCTGGCCGCGGCCGGCATCGAGTTGGTCTATGGCGGCGGACGGGTCGGATTGATGGGCTTGCTCGCGGATGCCGCGCTGACCACAAACGGGAAAGTGACAGGTATCATTCCCCGGCGTCTTCTCGACGCCGAAGTGGCTCATCTCGGCGTTACCGAACTCGTCGTCGTCGACAGCATGCACGACCGCAAGCGGCTGATGGCCGAAAAGGCCGACGCCTTCGCGGTTTTGCCCGGTGGAATCGGGACGCTCGACGAGTTGTTAGAGACCCTTAGCTGGAAGCAGCTCGAGCTGCACGACAAGCCGATCCTGCTCGTCGACATCGGCGGCTACTGGGCGCCGTTGCGCGAGCTTCTCGACCACATCGTCGTCAACGGCTTTGCGCGCCCGCAAACCCGCCGGTTACTGCACGTCGTCCCGAGCGTATCGGCCTTGATGGCGGCGCTCTCGGAACAGCCCACAGGATTGCAGAAAACGGACATCGAGCAGCTGTGAACGGCAGCTTGTCTCAGTCTCCGGAGGCCCTTATCCTCGCCCGTTCGGCCATGAAGAGCCGCGACGCCCTCACGTCAGTGCGACAAGACAGGCCGTAATCGTCAATAGATCAACTCAGCCGAGCGAAGCGGCGCGCGGAGGTGCAAGCATGTCAGATCTCGAAATCGTTTGGACGAAGGTTGATGAAGCACCTGCGCTTGCTACGTTTTCCCTTCTGCCGATCGTCGAAGCCTTTGTTGGGGCGGCCGGCGTGAAGATGAAGCTGAAGGACATTTCGCTGGCTGGCCGCATCATCGCCAACTTCCCCGACAAACTGACGCCAGCGCAAAAGATTAACGACGAGCTCGCCGAACTTGGCCAACTTGCGATGCGCCCCGAGGCCAACATCATCAAGCTGCCCAACATCTCCGCCTCGAT
>Ga0306921_10000555_pt1 | contig 33524 bp, 29 predicted proteins | sample sta12Cox44000080_FD_203760 | JGI IMG/M metagenome (GOLD analysis project Ga0306921, IMG submission 203760) | Lab enrichment of tropical soil microbial communities from Luquillo Experimental Forest, Puerto Rico - statoxic.12C.oxic.44.000.080 (v2)... | ecosystem: Environmental > Terrestrial >... | reverse complement strand
CCTACGGCTGCAGAAATCTTCGAAGCCGTAAATCAAGTGGATCCACGCTCCTCAAGAGCCACAACCTATAACAATCTGCGGGACCTGGTAGAAGCGGGCTTGGTGCGCGAAGTGGCCGTGGAGGGCCGCGCCGCGCGATTCGATGCGAAAGGCATGCGGCATCACCACTTTATCTGCGACCGCTGCGGCAACGTTGACGACATGGAGTGGTACGACGTGCCCAGGCCGGCCTCGGGTTCCCTTGGTAAGCGGGTCCTCCGCGAAAGTGAAGTGATTTTTCGCGGACTCTGCACAAAGTGTGCTCCGCGGCGTCCTCTCAAGCGCCGCAGGCGTGTGCATATCGGGTAGCGCGGCCAGCAAGCGCAGCGTTTGCAACTTCGCGAATGGGAAAGACAGGCAAAGGTTCGTAGTTCGTAACAATCCGAAGGATGAGGAATATATGGAGAAGGAAGTCAGCAACGCAGCAGGAGCGACTGTCCTCAATGGTCAGGAGCAAAACTCGTCAACCGAATCAAAATGCCCGGTAGCGCACGGAGCTCGCCAACACACCCTGGCTGGGGCGACGACAAATGCGGAGTGGTGGCCCCATCAGGTTAATATAAACATCCTGCACCAGCACTCGCCACTGTCGAATCCCATGGGCAAGGAGTTCAACTACGCCGAAGAATTCAGCAAGCTCGACCTAAAGGCCATGATCAAGGACCTTCATGCCTTGATGACGGAGTCGCAGGAGTGGTGGCCCGCCGACTTCGGCCACTATGGGCCGCTTCTCATTCGTATGGCGTGGCATGCCGCTGGCACCTACCGCATCGGCGATGGCCGCGGGGGAGCGGGCTCCGGCGAACAGCGTTTTGCACCCCTCAATAGCTGGCCCGACAATGTGAACCTCGATAAGGCACGCCGATTGCTCTGGCCCATCAAGCAGAAGTATGGCCAGAAGATCTCTTGGGCCGACCTCATGATCCTCGCGGGTAATGTCGCATTGGAATCTATGGGATTTAAGACCTTCGGTTTCGGCGGCGGCCGCGAAGACGTGTGGGAGTCTAGTGATGACATCTACTGGGGCCCAGAAGGCAAGTGGCTTGCGGACGAGCGCTACAGCGGCGATCGTGATCTCGCCAATCCTCTCGCCGCGGTGCAAATGGGATTGATTTATGTGAATCCGGAAGGACCGAATGGAAAACCCGATCCAATCGCTGCGGCGCGGGACATCCGAGAAACATTCGCCCGGATGGCGATGGATGACGTGGAGACGGTTGCGCTGATTGCCGGCGGTCATTCGTTCGGCAAGACCCACGGCGCTGCCGATCCCAACAAGTACGTCGGTCCCGATCCGGAAGCGGCTCCGATCGAGCAGCAGGGTCTCGGTTGGAAGAACACTTTGGGCACGGGTAACGGCGACTACACGATCGGCAGTGGCTTGGAAGTCACCTGGACCACCACCCCAACGAAGTGGAGCAACAACTACCTGGAGAACCTGTTCCAATATGACTGGGAGCTGGGGAAGAGCCCGGCCGGTGCGAACCAGTGGGCTCCCAAGAACGGGGACGGAGCGGGCACGGTTCCTGACGCGCATGATAAGTCGAAGCGGCACCCCCCCACGATGCTGACTACAGACCTCTCGCTGCGGTTCGATCCGATCTACGGGCCGATCTCGAAGCGCTTTCTCGACCATCCGCAGGAACTCGCAGATGCCTTCGCCAAGGCATGGTTTAAGCTGACGCACCGCGACATGGGGCCGATCGCGCGCTACCTTGGCCCGCTCGTTCCCACGGAGCCCCAGCTCTGGCAGGATCCGGTTCCACCGGTGGATCACGAGTTAATCGGGGAGCAGGACATTGCCGCCCTGAAGGCCAAGATACTCTCCTCTGGGCTGTCGATCTCGCAGTTGGTTAAGACTGCGTGGGCGTCGGCGGCGACGTTCCGCGGCTCCGACAAACGCGGTGGCGCGAACGGGGCCCGCATTCGTCTCGCGCCGCAGAAAGATTGGGAAGTTAACCAGCCAGCCGAGTTGGCGAAGGTCCTGAACAAGCTGGAGGCGATCCAAGAGGAATTCAACAGCTCGCAGACCGGCAAGAAGAAGGAGGTCTCGCTGGCTGACCTGATCGTTCTGGGTGGCAACGCAGCCGTCGAGGCAGCGGCGAAGAAAGCCGGGCACACCGTGAAGACGCCGTTTTATCCGGGACGCACGGATGCTTCGCAGGAGCAGACCGACGTCCATTCCTTCGCCGTACTGGAGCCGAAAGCGGACGGGTTCCGCAACTATCTGCGGACGCGAAACGGAGCATCACCCGAGGAGTACCTCGTAGATAAAGCGCAGTTGCTGAAGCTGACTGCTCCCGAGATGACGGTTCTCATCGGCGGCTTGCGCGTTCTGAATGCGAACTTCGGGCAGTCGAAGCACGGCGTCTTCACCAAGCGGCCCGAGACGCTGACGAATGATTTTTTCGTCAACCTGCTCGACATGAACACGAAGTGGCAGCCCTCCTCAACGGAAGGCGTGTATGAGGGTCGCGATCACAAGACGGGCGAAGTGAAATGGACCGGCACCCGAGTTGACCTGATCTTCGGTTCGCACTCGCAGCTGCGAGCGCTCGCGGAAGTCTATGCCTGCGACGATTCGAAGGATCGGTTTGTCAACGACTTCGTCGCAGCATGGAACAAGGTAATGAACAATGGTCGCTACGACCTGGTCGCGGCGGGAAAGAGAGCTGTCAGCTAGAAACTGGCAGTCGGGTAACAATTCGGCAGCAAACCAGGGTGGGCGCATCGGAAGATGCGCCCTTTTTCGTCCACAAGCATCGTTAGAGGTAAAGCTGAGGGGGCCGAGTTGCAGGTTGGATCTGCCGAGAGCGTTAGCCACGAAAAGCCGAATTCGGACGCGGAACGGCGGTGGCCGCGTTGGTTGCGCGTTGGATTCTGGTTCTGCACTGTAATCGCGGTTGCAGTGGTATTGAGGCGTCTATTCGCGCTCCAGGCGCCTTCGCAGTCTGGTCCGCCACAACTGGTTGCTCTCGATGCGGCGTTCAGGTCACATGCCGCACTTACACTGGCGCACATTCTGCCGGCTCTAGTTTTCGTTCTGCTGACGCCGTTTGTCTTCAGCGCACGATTCAGGGAGGCAGCCTGGCCCGAACGGCTGATCTTTCCTTTGGGATTCGTGGTTGGCGGCACGGCTTACGCAATGAGCGGGTATGCGATAGGTGGCTGGATTGAGCGTTCGGCGGTGCTACTGTTCAACACGCTGTTTCTTTATTCGCTGGCACGAGCGCTTTGGTATGCGCGCAAGAGTAATGAGTTGTTGAAGCTCCATTGGCTAGTCCGGGCGGTCGGGATACTGCTGGGAATCGCAACAACTCGCCCGGTGATGGGGGTATTCTTTGCCACCAGCCCGCTGACGCACCTTGAGCCCGGACAGTTCTTCGGCATTGCTTTCTGGATCGGGTTCTCCATCAATACAGTGGTCGTTGAGCTTTGGCTGCGCTCTCGCAGTGGCCAGTCTCGGCTCGCCGGCATGGTTGCATAGGCGGCCTATACTTCAAGTCTCATCGAGTTGTACATAAGCAGTCGTCGTTTGGCCAGGAAAGGAATGCGACGGATGCCCAAAACTCTGTACATGGTTGTCGAACACTTCAAGAACCACGACGCTTTACCCGTTTATCGGCGCTTTCGCGAGCATGGGCGCATGGCGCCCGACGGCCTGACCTATGTCTCAAGCTGGGTCGATGACCAATATCAGCGCTGCTATCAGTTGATGGAGACCCACGACCGCCGCTTGCTCGACCGGTGGATGGCCCGCTGGAGCGATTTGGTCGAATTCGAGGTCTACCCAGTGATGCCGTCGAAGGAAGCGGCGGAGAGGATTGCGCCAAGGCTGTGAAATGAGGGGTGAGCAAAGACGCTTACCCCCGTTTGTTTTACATCGCTACGTCTTTGATATGTGTGGCAATCCACCATTCGTTGCCGAAGGCGTCCTTCACGGCTCCGCTGCGATCGCCGTAGGGATGGTCAGTCGGTTCCGAGATCGACTTCCCACCAGCGGCTATGGCGCGGAGATACAACTCATCGCAGTTGGGCACGTACAGATAGAACATGCGTTCCGTTGGCTGATAAGGTCCGTGCGCGTCGCCCAGCTCCACGTAGGAGCCGCCGACCTTGACGGTCGCATGATGGATCACGCCCTCGGGTGTCTCGTAGCGGCCAACCTCCTCGGCGTCGAAAGCACGCTTGAGGAAGTCGATCACCGGCCCAGAGCGCAGCGGATGCAGGGACGGCTGGATGTCAGGAGCGCCTTCCCATTTGTAGCTGTCGCCCTTGAACGTAGCGATATACCAGTTGTTGCCACCCGAGTCCTGCACGCTGCCCGAGCGTTCACCGTAGGACTGGTCCACCGGCTCGGCAATGGATTTGGCGCCGGCTTCGAGCGCGCGTTTGTAGCTCGCGTCACAATCGGGCACGTAAATGTGAAACGCCTGCGGCTTTGATTGGCCGCGCCACGCGAGCTCCGGTCCGCCACCGCCGACCATCAGCATGGAGTCGCCAATGCGCACCTCGGCGTGAATTCCGCCGGCTGAGCCAACGCTGCGGAAGATCTCTTCGGCGCCGAACGTCCCTTTCATGAAGTCGAGCAGCGCCGGGGCATCTTGCACGACGACATAGGGGGTCACGGTGCGATATCCCTTCGGCACAGGATCGACGGCCGGCTTGGGTTTCTGCGGAGCCTCACCCATGCGCCGGTGCATTTCCTCCACCGACATCTCTTCGGTAACGGTTGACACACTCCACAGGTAGCCGAACGGATCCCGCAGCGTTCCTTCACGGCGGCCGTAGAACTGGTTCGCGACTGGACGGACGACCGTCGCCCCGGCACCGACGGCGTGCTGGAAGAAGGCGTCGACGTTCGGCACCGAGAGCGCCATGCTGACCGGTGAATTGCCAAAGGTCTCTGCGCTGAAGCGACCGCCTTCGGGCCATTCATCGGTGACCATGATGACGGAATCGCCAATCATGAGCTCGGCGTGTGGGATTTGTTCGCCAATCGCGAAGCGCATCGTCTCCCTGGCACCGAAGGCGGCTTTGTAGAATTCGATGGCCTTGGCGGCGCTCTTGAAAGCGATTCTGGGCGCAGCGGCGGTGTGGGCCCGAGCTACCGGTTCTGCTGTTGTGGACATTGCGGTACTCCTCTCTAAGTCAGTCTTGAGTCGTTCCATGAATTCGGCGCGAGGCAGATCGCGCAGTTCGCTTGCGATGCGGACGAGCGGCAAAATTTCGGGATCGACTTCCGCTGCCGGCGCGCCGGGCGCTACCAGCAGGTTCGTGATCGCCAGATCGAGTTGATCGAACAGAGAGCGCTTAGACATTGGCACCCTCCATCTCTGCGCGAAGTTTCTCCAGCGCACGGAACTGAAGCTGCTTAATGGCGCCTTCGGTGCGTTTCATCTCTTGTGCGATTTCGCGAATACTTTTCTGCTCCGCAAAGCGCAAGACGATCACGCGGCGCTGGTTCTGCGGAAGCCGGTCGACGAGCTGAAACAGCTCGGCTTTGCGCTCGACGTTTTCCATACTGGGGTCACTCAGCTCTTGGTCCGGCGGATCGGCAGCCTCGCGTGACTGCAACTTCCATCGATCAGCGATCGCGTTCGAAGCGATCCTAATCAGCCATGCGGCGAACGGAGCACCACGCCACTCGAAGCGCTTCAAATTCGCCAGCGCCTGATGAAAGACTTCGGAGGTGATGTCTTCCGCTTCTTCACGGCTGGCCGTTCGCCGCGCGACATAGGCGTACACCACATGAAAATTGCGCGAATAAAGGTCAGCGAAGCGCGCAGGATCGTGCTTGGCGGCCTCGATCAGAAGCCGCTCGTTTGCGGTTTGGTTCAGCGCCTTCACCCGGCTCTCCGCATAACGCGCTCATTAAGATAAACCGGCGAGGAGAGCAAAAGGTTACGGAAGGAAAAAAGCAATTAGCCATTAGAGCATTTAACCGATTCGCGATTGGGGGGAGCGAAAAGCCAGAGCTAGTGGCTAATTGCTAGTTGCTGGTTGCCTAGAAGTCGAAATCCCCGTCGATGCGCCACAGCCGCGGCACCGAGTTGTAAAACGCGCCGTAATAAGGAGAGGCCAAGTACTCCTGGACATCGCGTGAATTGTTGTGATTGAGGACGTTAAACACCGTCAGGCCGAAACGGAATTGAATGCGGTGGCCGTGGAACTTGAAGTCGACCGGATATTGCAGCTTGGTGTCGAGCGCGAGGAAGGTCGGGAAACGCCCCGCCTGGTTCTCGTGACCGAGATATTGCCAGTTCTGGTCGAGAGCGGAGAAGGGAAATCCGGTGTGCACGTCGAGGATGGGGACAAAGTCGAATTTATAGGGAAGCGCAAAAACTCCCCAGAACAGGCCGCGATTTGGTGCGTCCGATGAAAGCGGGCCGTACTGATTCGCGCGAATCAACGGATAAGGGAAGTTGCCAAAGAACTGGTTGTAGTCGTTGAGGTCGCCGCGAGCACGCGACCAGACGTAGCTGCCGGTGAGGGACGAGCGTTCCCCGAATTGCCAGCGCACCATGGTGAGAAATTCCTGATAGCGCTGCGTGCCGTTGTTGAGCAACTGCAATTGTGGGACCGGCGTAATGATGGGATTAACGTAGAACTCACGATGCACCTGGCGGCTCTCGTATCCTACGCGCACCAGCAGGTTTCGCAGCAGCTCCCGATCGGCTTCGAGCGTCCATCCCAGGCTGTAAGGAACCTGAAGGCCGGGAGTCGCCAAGGTGTGGACATACGTCGTCGGGCCATCAATGATCGTCGTGCCATCGCTCGCGTAGTTCGTGAGGGTCTGCGCCGGATACTTTTGGAATACGGCAACATTGAACGGAATCTTGTCGTAAAACAGCCCGATGCCTCCGCGAATTGCCGTTTTTCCGTCGCGTGTGGGAGCAAACACGAAGCCGATGCGCGGCGCGACATTGACAGCTTCCGCAGAAAGACTGTCATGGTCCAGTCGCAAGCCGAGATCGAGCGTGAGGCGGGAGAAAATCTGCCAATTGTCCTGCACGAAGACCGCGAAGTCGTTCTTGGTTGCTTCGGAAGGCAATGGGGGGCCAAAGGTGATGGTGCTGCTCAACCTGCCATCACCCCGCTCGACGCTCACCGGAAGATTTGAAACCTGCCCGCTGTAGGTCGAGTAGGCGTACGAGTATCCGGCCGTGAACAGATGCCGGCCCGCTTTCTCGACCGGACGCCAGTGCAGTGCTTGGGACCACTGATACAGGTTCGTGTTGCGATTCTGTGTGGTGAAGTAGCTTCCGGAGTTGGAGTAGGGATTGAACGTCATCTCGCGGGGCTGCGGATCGGCAGGGTAAACGCGCGTATCCAGCTGCTTGGCGGAGAAGAGAGACTGAATGAATCCACCGTTCGCCAGGATCCAGCGATGCGATGCCGAGACGAAGTATCCCCGCTGACGATAGTTCGCCGTGACCGGCTGCGGATTGAAGGTATTGATGTTGGCGTAAGCGGTGTCTTGCGGGTCGAGCGCCAACGATGCCGAAAAACGCTGATTGGGCGTGGGGTTCCAGTCAAGCTGCGTATAGGAGTTGATTTTTTCCACGATGCGGACGTTATTGGGGTCGGGAATCGAGTAGACCCTAACCGTGTCGTATCCGTAGCCAATCGACTGGAAGAGGTAAAGCTCACCCTTCTTCAGCGGTCCGGCAAAGGTCAGGTGCGGGGACGCGCTTTCTATGCCGTGGATGTTGCCGCCGATCCAACGGAAGCGCGGCACGGGATCTTCGAATAGGAACTTCCACTCATCGGTTCCACTGCGGGTGTTGACGTCGACCACACCGCTGGCAAAGCGTCCGTACTCCGCCGAAAACGGATTCGACAAGACCTGTACCGACTGTACCGCGACCGCCGGTAAGCTCAATGCGGCTTGTCCAGTGAAGGGATCGGTGACGCTGGCCGAGTTCACCAGCGTGTTGGCCTGGTTGGTGCGACCGCCTTTGATACGAATCAAACCGTCGAAGCCACGGACCACACCGGGTAACAAGGGCAGCGCGTCTTGAAAATCCTGGTTGAGCTCGATGACAGACTTCAGTGTTGTCGCCGTGAGCGTCGGCGTGCCGCCTGAGCTGGATGACAAATCGACTGTCGGTGCGTCCGCAGAGACCGTGATGTTCTGCGTTTGGCTTTTCAGTGTGAGTTGGAAGTCGAGCTTGGCTGGCTTGTCGGAGCCGATCGCGAGATGTTTCGTGACTGGATCGAAGCCCGCCAGCGTGACCGTCACAACATATTCGCCAAACAGAACGCCGCGAAACGTATAAGCTCCGAGATCGCTCGACACGGTCGAAACCTCGGAATGCGTGGCCGTGTTTTTAAGGGTGACTCGGGCATTTGGCCACACCGTCTGCACATGATTCGAGTCCAGCGTGTAGATGATGCCACTGATGTTGGCACTCGTGGCGGCAACGGAGGAGGCCAGAGCCATCACGGTCAGCACTCGGACGACCGGCCGTAGGGCAAATGCCCGCAGGTGCACTGAACCATTCACTACTCAGTACACCGCGATTCCTGCATAGCCGACGACCATGTCGTGGTCGCCGGAGACGTCGCCGGAGGTAGCGTAGCGGATGAGATCCGCCTTGGTGGCGCCCATGTGGCGAGCAGCGGTGAGCATGATGGTTGCAGGGCCGTATCCGCACATGCTGATGTTGCCTTCGCGCACGGTGTCGTAGAGGCCGCGAGGATCGAGGGCGAGGATTTGATCGATCGCGCGATGATCTTTGACGCGGGTAACGCTGTCGCTTTCGTAATGGTTCATGTCGCTGGAGGCGATGACGAGTGCTGGTTCGGGCAAGTTGGAAAGCGAGACTGCAATGGCATCACCCAGTGCGGTAAGAGCTTCAAAGTTGCTGGTACCGATTGCGATGGGTACAAATTGGATGCCGGGTTTGAGCAACTGCAGGAAGGGAAGCTGAACTTCGAGCGCGTGCTCGAAGCGATGGGCTTCCTGATCTTCGTCCAGTAGGGGGAACGTCGCCTTCAGGGATTCGGCGAGTGCGGCATCGATCGGGACGTCACCCAAGGGAGTGCGCCACGCGCCTTCGCTCATGATGGCAAGCGGCTCTCCTTTGCCCGTGTGATTAGGGCAAAGAATGACCGTGCGACCTGGAAGCTCGAGGCGGCGATAGACCGCTCCGGCGACTGCGCCTGAGTACATATAACCCGCGTGAGGGACAACGCAGCCCTTGGCGGCGATTTTCGGTTGGGGAGCATCTTGGGCGGTAGTGGCTCGCGCGGTGGTGAAGGTTTCGACTTCGGAGCGGAGGCGCTGGGCGTTACCCGGATAGAAGCGTCCCGCAACGGCCGGCTGGCGAATCGCGGTGGTCATGGCACTCCCTTGGATGCCCAGCTCTCAAGGTGAAGTTCACCATAGAGGCGCCGAAGCACTGAGAAGAGGTAAGGCTCTTGGCTCTATGCCTTTCGCCCTTCCGCCAAACAGCGAGCCGACTATCGGCAGAGCTACAGGAAAGGCGAACACATCCCATCGACGAACCAGTCCGTGATCTCTGTGGTCAGAGATCCTCCGGACATCAGCTGCGCATCCACCAACAGATTTTACGCCGCTTTGAGCGCGCGGTAGATAGCGGCCATGCGGTCAAGCGGCACGGCTTCGGCGCGGGCGTCGGGCCGGACTCCGGCTTCCTTAAGCGCGGACCGAATGGCTTTGTCCTCGTACTGACCCTTCAAGTTGTTGGCCAGGGTCTTGCGCTTCTGGGCGAAGGCGAGCTTGAGCATCGCCTGGAAGGCTTTGGGGTCGATCTGCAGCTCGGCGACGCGAGGAGACATGGTGAGCCGAATCACACTGGAGTAGACCTCAGGCGGGGGGTCGAAGGCTTCGGGCGGGAGCGTGAACAGGTTCTCGACGCGAGCGAACAGCTGGGCCGTGGCGGAGAGCAGTCCGTAGTCACGACTGCCGGGCTCGGCGGAGATGCGATCAGCGACTTCGCGCTGCACCATGATTACGGCGCGGCCGATGCTCTCGTGCTCCTCGAGGATGCGCAAGACGATATCGGAGGTGACGTAATAGGGCAGATTGCCGATAATGTCGACGGTCTCGGGTTGCGTGGGGCGAAGGTCGTGCAAAGGTCCGGGGCGGCGTCCGACCATCGAGGTCCATTCCACGGTGACGAAGTCAGACTCCAGGATTTCGATGTTCTTGAGTGTCGCGTAGCGCATGCGGAGCTGGGCAGCCAGCACGCGGTCGAGCTCGATGCCAATGACCTTGCGGGAGCGGCGAACGAGGAAGTCAGTGAGCATGCCGCGGCCCGGGCCGATTTCGATGACGGTGCGGTTGGAGAGGTCACCGAGGGCATCGACGATGCGTTTGGCGGCGGAGTGGTCGGCGAGAAAGTTCTGCCCGAGCTTGGGCTTCCGCTTTACCGCGCTGACCACCGTCGAATTATTCACCACGAGCTTTGGCACGTTGACCCTCTTTCGATTTCGCGATTAGACTCAACTTTCTTGCTCGAATGAACATCTTAATCGTGCGACGCGGGTTGTGGCGCGATGAGATGTCTGAAATGCTCTCCGCGTAGTCCGGAGGTCCCATGCATATCGCCTTTGCTGCTTCGGAATGCGCCCCTTTTTCAAAGACCGGCGGATTAGCCGATGTGATCGGGGCGCTGCCGCCGGCGCTTGCATACCTTGGCCACAATGTCACGGTGTACGTTCCCCGTTACCGCTCGACGAAGCTGGAAAACCCGCGCAAGGTCATCGCAAGCATCACCGTTCCATTCGACGACCGCTACCGGTTCTGCTCGGTGCTCGACGGCGGCGTGCGGTCTGGCGTGCAATTCTACTTTATTGACTACCCGCCATTCTTTGATCGTGAGGCATTGTATGGGACTCCGCTAGGCGATTATCACGATAACGCCGAGCGCTTTGCGATGTTTTGCCGGGCGGTGCTGGAGGCCAGCAAGATACTTGGGACCCCGGATTTGTTCCACTGCCACGACTGGCAGACCGCGCTAATACCGATCCTAATCAAAACGCTCTACAAGGAGGACCCGGCGTTTGCGCAGACTCCGTGCGTGTTCACCATTCACAATCTGGGGTACCAGGGGCTGTTTCCGCCAGAAGTACTGCCACTGCTGATGTTGCCGTGGGACCTGTTCACCATGGCGAAGCTGGAGTTCTACGGCAAAGTCAATTTCCTAAAGGGAGCAATCGAAGCGGCGGACTTCATCACCACCGTGAGCCGGAAGTACGCGCAAGAGATACAGACGGCCGAGTACGGGTTCGGGCTGGAAGGCGTATTACGAGCGCGAGCTGCGACGCTGACAGGCATACTCAACGGGGTCGATTACACGGAGTGGAATCCGGCAACCGACAAGATGATCGCGGCGAATTATTCTGCGGATGATCTGTCGGGCAAGGCGAAGTGCAAGCATGACCTGCTGAACGAGTTTGGGCTGGCGCATGATACCCAGTTGCCGGTCATTGGAATCGTCTCGCGTTTTGCGGGGCAGAAAGGCTTCGACTTAATTCAGTACGTTGCCGATCGCATGGCGCAGGAAGAGTTGATCGTGATTGCGCTGGGAACGGGTGACCGTGAATATGAGGACATGTTCCGGCGTTTGCACAAACAGTATCCGCAGAAGTTCGCAGTGAAGATCGAATTCAACAATCGGTTGGCGCACAAGATTGAGGCCGGAGCGGACATGTTCCTTATGCCTTCGAAGTATGAACCCGCGGGCTTGAATCAGCTCTATAGTTTGAAGTACGGGACAGTTCCGATCGTGCGGGCAACGGGAGGACTTGACGACACCATCGAACAGTACGATCCGGCAACGGGTAAGGGCACGGGCTTCAAGTTCAAGGAGTACAGTGGAGAGGCGCTGCTCGATAGCGTGAAGGCCGCGGTATTAGCGTATCGCGACACGCAGCGTTGGGAGAAGTTGATGCACAACGGAATGGTGCAGGACTACTCATGGACTGCGGCAGCGAAGGAATATGTCAAGGTCTACGAAAGGGTGAAGCAGGGAAGGCCGATGCCGATTCCGGTTGCGCCGTAGGGCGAGTTAAATAGGTGACAGGCCTTCACGGCGCCGTTAGAGCAGCATCACAACCTACGACCGGCCCTTGGGGCGAAATCCATGATCAAAACATTCTTCTTGTGTTGTGCAATGGCACTGCTGGTTTCGTGCTCCTCGGAAAACAAGACTGGGACAACAGCTCCGGCAGAGCCGGCGGCCAGGCCAGCGATCAAACAACCGCAGTACGAGACGGGGCGGACAGCGTTCCAGCGAATGTTTTTGGCAGCGCGGCTGTGGGCGGCGGATGTTAAGCCGTTCCGGCTGCAGTCGCAGTTCACCGCGGATGCTCCGACGGCGGAGGGGAAAGCAGGTCTGTGGCGCGCGTCCTTTGCTTCGCCATCGAAGCGCGCGATGAAGATGTTTGTGTGGTCGGGACTGGTGGGGCCGGATGCGGCCGAGCAGGGAGTAAGTTTTTCGGCAGAAGATAGCTGGAGCCCGAGTAATACCTCGACCCAACCGTTTGATATCGCATTCCTGAAAACTGACAGCGACAAGGCCTACGAAATTGCACAGAAGAACGGCGGCGAGAAGCTCACTAAGAAAGATCCTAAGCAGCCGGTAACGTTCTTGTTGTCATGGGATGGGACCAAGAACCAGCTCGTTTGGCATGTGCTATATGGCGATAATCCGTCGGAGGCAAAGCTGCGGATTGCGGTGGACGCGACGAACGGGGAGTTTTTGCGGGTGGAGAAATAGGAATTCAGTGCCTAATGGCTAGCTTAGCTGAGCTAGTGGATAGTGGTTAGTAAAGCCGAAGTGATCAATGCTCCCCTCTAATAGCGATAAATCCGCGCCTCCCAGGCCTTGAGGTGCAAGGTTTCGCCTTGCTCGTTGGTCTTCCCCAGGTTCGAAAAGACTAAATCGCCGGCCTCAATTGAGCCGGGGAGCGTGTAGCCCACCTATCCGTCGAAAAGTTCAGGACGACGAGATATTTGTCGGCTCCCATGGCACGGGTATAGGCGAAGATCTTGGGATTCGCTGGGTCGAGGTCCTGATAGTCGCCGTAAACGAATGCCGGAGTCCTTCTGCGCAGGGCAGCCATCGCCGCGAAGTAGTGGTAGACGGAATTGGGATCGCTTAGCTCTTGCTTGGCGTTGATCTCCAGGAAGTTCGGATTAACGGCAAGCCAGGCCTTTGGTGCGTTGGTGAATCCGGCGTTGGGTGAGTTGTCCCATTGCACGGGGGTACGCGAGTTGTCGCGGCTGACCTTGCGAACATTAGCCATGAAGGCTTCGGGGCTAACCTTCTTCGTCACGACGAGGGCCTGCCATGCGTTCTTCACCGCGATGTCGTCGCACTGGCCGATGCTGGTGAAGGGATAGTTGGTCATTCCCAACTCGTCGCCCTGATAGATAAAGGGCGTTCCTTTGAGCGTGAGAAGCATGGTTGCCAAAGCTTTGGCTGAAGCCACACGATAGGCGGCCGAATCGTTGCCGAAGGCGGAGACGACACGGGGGTTGTCATGGTTGGAGAGGAAGATGGTGTTCCAACTGTGGACGTCGAACGCTTGGTTCTGCCGCGTGTAGATAGCCTTCAGTTCGGGCAGTGTCCAGTCACGCCACCGATCGCCATCGCGATTCATCTCGGCCATGTACTCGTGGAAATGCGGGCCCATCGCGTAGAAATACTGTGGGCGCGACATATATTCGGGAGGCAGATCGGGCAGGCCTTCGCGCTTGGATATGAACGGAATCACGTCCATGCGGAAGCCGTCGACACCCTTGTTGAGCCAGAACTTCATAAGGTCGTAAACCTGGGCGCGGACTCTGGGGTTGTCCCAGTTGAGGTCAGGCTGTTTGTCGGCGAACAAATGCAGGTAGTACTCGCCGGTCGTGGGATCGAGCTTCCAGGCTGAGCCGGAAAAGAACGACGTCCAGTTGTTAGGCACTCCGCCGTCCTTCGCCGCCCGCCAGATGTTAGTAGTCGCGGTAAGGATTGTCTTTCGACTTGCGGCTCTCGACGAACCAAGCATGCTCGTCGCTGGTGTGGTTGACGACCAGGTCGAGCACCAGTTTCATACGGCGCTGCTTGATGCCTTTGAGCAGTTCGTCGAAGTCGGCCATGGTGCCGAGCTCGGTCATAACTTTGCGGTAATTGCGAATGTCGTATCCGTTGTCGGCATTGGGCGAGTCGTAATGCGGACACAGCCAGACCACGTTGACCCCGAGGCCCTGGATGTAGTCGAGCTTGGAGATGATGCCTTCGAGGTCGCCTATGCCGTCGCCGTTGGAGTCTTTGAACGAGCGTGGGTAGATCTGGTAGACGATGGCCTCTTTCCATCACTTTGGTTGGTAACCGTTGATGGTTGCAGGGGCGTGGTCCTGACCTTGAGTTAGCTCGTCGCCAGCCGTAGAAACGCCAAGGAGGCCGGCTCCGATGAGGATGAAAACCGCAAGTCGGACGATGATCACTGGCTTGTCCTTGTTATCGGCGAAGGTAAATTCTGCCGCGAGTCCATGCTACATGGTTTGGCCATAAGGCATGGAATGTTGGACTTGGCGCGTCTCCCACTAGCGGTGCATTGCGAATTGGGGCTTTCGTGTGCATAATTTTGCAGCACCTTGAATTCCCCCGACGAAGGCCGATTGCGTGCGCCCGTCACTGTTCGCACCACGTTTTCTAACTCGACTCCGGGCCACCGGACCGCAAGACGAGAACCCCCGTTTTGAAGGCGTACTGGGCGTCTCTCGCCTCTTCCTAGGTGCTACGTCGCTGATCGTAGACCTGACTCATCCCCTGGCACCACAAGCGTACAACCAGCTATTAATCTTCTTGTTACTGGTCTACTGCGTAGAGAGCCTTGGATTCCTGATTTGGCTCGCGCTGAAGCCTGAACCGGGACGGGCGTTTGTGATCATCATGCAGGTCAGTGACGTCTTCTGGCCAATCGTGTTCTGTTTGTTTGGGGATCCACCCAACAGCCTGGTCTTCGCCTTCTTTTTGTTTGCGCTGATGACGACCGCATTCCGCTTCGGAATGTACGAGACCGCGCTAACGGCGGTGGGCAGCGTGCTCTTACTGATCTTTCAGAAAACCATCGTGGCCTACGGTCCGAAGGGTCTGAGCCAATTGCTGTACACATTGCCGAGTGTCTCCCGCCTGGTGCTGCGGTGCGGCTTTCTGCTGATGACCGGGTTTCTGCTCGGATACCTGGCGGAGCGCGAAAAGGAGTTGCGCGCCGAGATCGCGTTCACCAATTATCTGCTCTCGCTGGCGCGTGTCGGGAGTCCGTTGAGCGAAGTGGTCACGGGGATATCGAGAGATCTCGCGCGCGTCTTCGGCAGCGAATCGGTTTACGTGATCGTTGCGCAAACGAGCTCGCGCAGGCTTTTCCGATGGGACATCGGAATGAGCCCGCAGTCCACTTATGAGTTGCGCGAAATCAACACGGGCGAATATGCCTCAGGAATGATGGTTGATTATCCGGATACGTTTTATATGCAGCGCAGCAACATCGGCGGCGTGTCGATCAATGCAGTCGACGATGAAGGACGGCGGCTTGGCCGGTCCGAACTTAACGAGCTGCAAATGCCGGTCGAAGGGACCAGGTCGGTTTTGGCGGTCAAGCTGGATGTGGGGCGGGAGTGGAGCGGACGATTCGTGCTGATGAATTGTCAACTGGGATTCAATCGCGAGCGCGAGCTGCGCTTTGCGCAAAATGCACTGCGGCAGTTGTCTCCCGCGCTGTATTCGATTTACCTGTTCCGGAGGCTGCGGCAGCGCGCCGGTGCCATGGAACGCGCACGGGTAGCTCGCGAGCTGCACGATACGGCGATCCAGTCGCTGATTAGCATCGAGATGCAGGTGGATGTGTTGCGCCGCAAGACGAACGGCGTGCCGCAAGCTGCCGAGCTCGAGCGCATTCAACAACTCTTACGCGAAGAAGTGTTGAACATGCGGGAGCTGATGCTGACGATGAGGCCGGTCGAAATCGGTCCACAGCATTTTCTTGACTTTGTCGCGCAACTAGTGGAACGTTTTCGCAGCGATACTGGAGTCGACGCCCGCTTCGTATCCGAACTAGAGGAGGTTACGCTTCCGGCGGTGGCGTGCCGCGAACTGGTCAGGGTCGTGCAGGAAGGTCTGGTTAACGTCAGAAAGCACAGTGGCGCCCGATCGGTGTATATCCGGTTCGGTGCGCAGAATGGACTCTGGAAGCTGGTGATCGACGACGATGGTCGCGGGTTTGGCTTCACGGGACGCCTCACCCTCACGGAATTGGATGACCTGCATCGGGGTCCAACAGTAATTAAAGAGCGAGTGCGCGCTATCGGCGGTGATATGGTAATCGAATCGAGTCCGGGGCATGGCGCGCGCTTGGAGATCACGGTGCCTCAGAAAGGGTATGGATTCTATGGATAGTAAGGTCGCAACCGTTCGCATTGTGATTGCCGACGACCACACAATTTTTCGCGACGGTCTCCGCCGGCTGCTGGAGGCGGAACCGGAACTGGAGGTGGTGGGAGAAGCGGCTGACGGCAACGAAGCCGTGACACAAACCAAGCAGGTCGAGCCGGATGTGTTGCTATTGGACCTCAACATGCCGCGGCTTCCTGGCATGGAAGCCATGCGTGAGCTGTCGGCTGCTGGGGAAGGCAAGAAAACAAAGATCATTGTGCTGACCGCGGCGATCGAACGGATTCAGATCGTGCAGGCGCTGCAGCTGGGAGCACGCGGGGTCGTCATGAAGGAGGCTGCCACGCAGTTGCTGATGAAAGCGATCCGCACGGTTATTGCCGGTGAGTACTGGATTGGGCGCGAAGCCGTCGGCGACATCGTGGACTTCATGCGTCTTAATGCATCCGGCGACCGGCCGCCGAAGAACTTTGGCCTTACGAAACGGGAGATGGACATTCTGACGACGATTGTTGCCGGTTTGAGCAACAAAGAAATCGCGCGCAAGTTCGCGCTAAGCGAAGACACCGTGAAACACCACCTGACCAATATCTTCGACAAGGTTGGAGTGGGAAGCCGATTGGAGCTGGCGCTGTTTGCGATCAACAATCGCATTACCGACCAGCCGAGCTAATGGCGTAGGTTCTGATTTTGCCAGGGGACCGGCCGAGCCCGGTTCCTGTTTTGTTTATGATGCGAAAGCACTGATTGATTCCGCGGTGAGCGACTAGTCGTCTGGTTCCGTGTTTATCAAGCAGTACTATTTTGCAGGAGTTTTTATGCAGTTTCGATTTATAGCGGTAGGACTGTCGGCATTGTTGGGACTGACCGTACTCGCCGGTTGCAATAAAGCGCCGGCGCGGACTAATGCGCAGGTGGCGGCGGAAGTTCAGAACAAAATAAGCGGCGATTCGCGGATCACGAGCCGCGAGATCGGTGTACAGGCTGAGAACGGCGTGGTCACGCTGACCGGAAACGTGACCAGCGATGCGGAACGCGCATCAGCTGCAAGCGATGCGGCGAGGATCGATGGTGTGAAGACAGTGGTCAACAATCTCACTGTGCAGCCGGGAGAACAGGAGGTTGCTGGCTCCACGGCGCCCATAGAGGCTGCAAAACCGGCCAAGACGGCGCCGTCTAAAATAGCGAAGTCAGTGCTGCCAGCTAAGGCGGGTGATGGGCCGCAGCAGGGAAATGACAGTGCTACTCCGGCGGCGCAGAATAATCTGCCGCCGGCGTCGGTCGCGACACCTGTGGTGGCACAGGCGCCGTCGCCGCCTCTGCCGCCAAAGAAGGTCATGATTCAGGCGGGAACCCAGCTGACCGTGCGTTTGAATGACGGCCTGAGCACGGAAAACAATCAGGTCGGAGACACGTTCCACGCGACATTGGGAGCGCCTCTCGTCGTCGATGACGAGACGGTATTCCCGTCGGGCGCCGACGTCACGGGGCACGTGGTCGACGTGAAGAGCGCAGGCCGTTTCGCCGGCAACTCTGCGTTGACCCTGGAGCTGACGTCGCTGTCGCTGAACGGCAAGACCTATAACATCCAAACAAGCCAGTGGTCACGGCAAGGCAAGGGCGAAGGCAAGAATACCGCGACTAAGGTTGGTGGCGGCGCAGCTGTGGGTGCGATTATCGGTGGGCTGGCGGGTGGAGGCAAGGGAGCTGCGATTGGCTCGGTCGCGGGAGCAGGCGCCGGGACCGGCGTGGCCGCAACCAAGAAGGGCGAGCAGATTACGCTGGCTCCAGAGTCGTCGCTGAGCTTTCTGCTGATTAACCCGATTACGGTGACGCAGCAAAGCACCAACAACCGCAACGCGGGGCGGACGCCCTTGCAGTAACCGTGGTTTCGAAGTCGAGGGCGCGATCCTAACGAATTGCGCTTTTTTGTTCCCGCAATTCGTTTGAGTTTGGTTGCTCTGCTACGGGTCACTTCCATCCTTCGTTCCGAACAACGTACTCTAGTAAGGCTTGGACATCGTTCTTGCATGCGCGCTCTTTGTCACAGGGCTGGCGTTCGGCAGCTTTCTGAACGTTTGCATCAGCCGCATTCCGCGCGATTTGTCTATTGTTTCGCCGCGGTCCCGTTGTCCCAACTGCAAGGCGCCGATTTCCTGGCGCGACAATATTCCCCTGCTCAGTTGGCTGATGTTGAGGGGGAGGTGCCGGAACTGCGGAGCGCGAATTTCGCTACGTTATCCCGCAGTCGAGCTGCTGGAAGCGGTTTTGTTTCTGGCGAGCTACGCGGTCTTTGGATTTTCATGGCTGGCGCTCAAGGCTGCCGTGTTCTGCTTTCTGGTCGTCGGTCTGATTTTCATGGACGCCGAGACCGGACTGCTTCCCCACGAATTCACGTATTCAGGAATTGCCTTGGGATTTGTGTTCGCCGGCCTGGCTCCGTTCGACCGAAGCGGTATGGTGTTCCTGCTGAAGGTTCTTGGCCTCGGTGATGTTCCTCGAGGGTGGAAGCTGGGGCTGATTGATTCCATCGCCGGCGCGGCTTTTGGAGCGGCTTTCTTCTATATCCCGTGGGCGCTTTATTATCTGGCGCGAAAGCGCCAGGGCCTTGGCATGGGCGATATTGCGCTGATTGCGATGCTCGGAATGTTTCTCGGTCTGAAGCTCACGGTGCTGGTGGTCTTTCTGTCACCGATTCTGGCGACGCTTTTTGCCTTGGCATTTTTGTTCAACACCAGATCTGCTGGCCGCGCAGAAGCAGAGAATGGCGCGAGCGGCGCACCGCCATTGAGGAGTTGGCTCTTAGAGGAAGTTCCGTTTGGAGTGTTCCTCGGTGCGAGCGGCCTCGTGGCGTTGTTTCTAGGTGAGTGGATTTGGAGTGCTTACCTGGGGATGTTTCGTTGATCTTGCATGAATAACACAGATCCGCTAGTTTGCTCGCGCGACGATCTGCTTGAGATGGTGGCGGCCATGCACCTGATGAAAGCGCCTCCACTGTGGCACGGTCAGCGGACCCAGGATGGGATGGCGCAGTACGCGAGTCTTCCTTCCAAATCGCTTCTCAGCATCGGCGAGCGTGGCGTCCATGGCGACAAGGGCATCATTGAAGCGGCGAAGTGGCTCGTCATTCAAACTAGACCGCGGTTGGATCTGCTTGGGCGACTCGACGCCGCGCGGAAATCGTCCAACCCTGAAAACGTAGAGGCCGCGGATACGTTGGCCCAGATTAGGGCCTGAGCGGTCAAGCTCTCCTGATTCCATGGTGCGCAACAGGCCTTTGGTCGTTGCCGTGTAGCTCAGCATAAGGTGATCGAGGATCTGAAGGGAATTCCAATGGCCCTCGGGAGCGCGTAACCATCCTTCAGATGAAATTTCACGGGTCGCGCGCTCAGTTTCCCGGCGCACGAATTCCAGTTCTGGAGACACTTATCTGACCCCACAAGACGAAGTCGCCACAATCGAGGAACACAATATAAGAACCGCGTCACGTACTCAAGTAGGGGAGCGTGGGTGAGCGAATCGTTTATAGTTCAAAAACTGCTGCAATCGTATCCGATGGAGAGAGATGACGCCGACGGCTGAGACGAGTACAAAGACGCCCGCACTTCTGCGAGAGCTTGGAGTCGGTCAAGCGAGCGCCATCGTTGTGGGAACCATCATCGGCAGCGGAATCTTTCTTGTGCCGGCTGAGATGATGCAGGCCGTCGGCTCGGCCCGCCTGGTTTATCTGGCGTGGATGGTCGGCGGCACGCTGTCGATGGCCGGGGCCATCACCTACGCCGAGCTGGGAGCGATGAAGCCGCAGGCTGGAGGAGAGTACGTATACATTCGCGATGCGTACGGACCGCTTCCCGCGTTCTTGTACGCATGGACTTGGTTCGTGGTAGCAAAGCCGGGTTCGGTGGCAACGATTGCGACAGGCATTGTGCGGATTCTTGGGACGTTTTCCGCACTGGCGTTCTTCAATGATCCCGTGCTGCGCGCGCCCCTGGTGGTTACTTATGGGGAGTTGGTGGCGATTGCGGCAGCGGCGTTTATCACTTGGCTGAACTACATCGGCGTGAAGAAGGCGGGCGAGTTTCAGCTGGTTTTCACTATTCTGAAAGTGGTAATGATCGCCGGCGTTGCTTTCGTCGGATTCACGGCGGCCAGTGGAACCTGGCGCAATTTCAGCACGCATTTTGCGGGCGCTACGGGCGGTGTCGCGGGATTCATGGCTGCGCTGGTGGCGGCGTTGTGGGCGTACGACGGGTGGAACGATCTCAACATGGTCAGCGGCGAGATCAAGCACCCAGAGCGCACGATTCCGATTGCGCTGATTGCCGGAGTCGGCATCGTCGCGGTGCTGTATATGCTCAACAATGCGGCCGTGCAGTATGTTCTGCCGGCAGATCAGATTGCGACATCGCAGCGGCCGTCGTCGGATGCGACGGCGATCGCCATCGGAGCGTCTGGCGCTGCCATCGTCTCGTTGGGCATGGCGCTGTCGATGTTGGTTGGGCTCAACGGCACCATCATGAGCGGAGCGCGCGTTCCTTACGCGCTGGCGCGCGACGGATATTTTTTCCAAGCGATGGCGGACGTGCATCCGCGGTTTCATACGCCCGACGTGGCCCTGCTTGTGCAATTGGCGCTGTCGATCATCCTTCTGCTGTTTGCGGGGAGTTTCCGCCAACTTTTTTCGCTGACGATTTTCGCCGAGTGGCTGTTTTACATGATCGCCACCAGCACGGTGTTTGTGCTGCGACGCAAAGAGCCTGAGGCTCGGCGACCTTACCGGACGTGGGGTTATCCGATCGTTCCGGCCCTGTTCGTCGTGGCCGCTGCGGCGTTGCTGTGCTACACGTTTGCCGCGAACCTGAGGAATTCCATTTGGGGATGCGTGGTGATTCTGGCGGGGATACCGATCTTTCTCTATTTCGCGCGCCGGCGTTCGATGGCGAAATAGCATAGTGTCAGCAATGCTCCCCGGTCCGTTTTGTCAGGCATCCGCCCCGTCCCTGCCGGCGGGGTGCCCCCTTCGGCACCCCTTCCTGAAAATAAAGGACTTATTGCATCGTTGTCCGTAAGCTACTCTAGTAAATAGGCTTATAGGTAAAACTCCTGCAAGCAATGGAATTAGCTGCAATCTGCGGGGATGGAAGACGGGCGGTGCCGGGTGATCGGCGAAAAATTGAGGACCTGCAAGACCCGGCATGAGTCGAAACTCTTCGCGGGGGACCTAGTCTGGTCGACGCCGCGTGGGAAAACAACTCTTCCCATCCTTCCAGGTAACGGTGCAGAGCAACTGCAGACTACGCGGATTGGCCTGGATAGGACTCAGGCAAACCACAATTGCCAGCGGAGGAGGCAATTGTGGACCACCCCCTGTCCTGGCTGGCTATCAGTTCAGGACATTAGCGTGCGGCAGCGGCAACAAACTTCTGCAAGCGCTTTGCGGTGTCGACTTCGCCGGTGTAGATGTTTCCCTTCGAGTCAATGGCGATCTGATGCACCCAGTGAAACTGGCCGGCGTTGCGTCCGCTGCGACCATAGGTGGCCAGTGTAGCGCCTGACTTGCGATCCACCAGCCGGAACAGGTTGTTCTCGCCGTCGGCATAGATCAGGTACTGCTGATCTTTATCGCGAGAAAGCGCAACCGACCAAACTGATCCCAGTCCGCGGGTCGCCGCATCGAAGACGAACTGCTGCTGGTACTCGCCCTCACGATTGAACACCTGAATGCGATTGTTGCTGCGGTCACAGACGTAGACCAGGCCATCGCGCGAGAGAACGACGCAGTGAACCGGGCGGTTAAAGGCCGGGCTGTTTTCGTTGGGTGGTTGTTGTGAATAGATGGCGGTAGGGTTGGCGGGCGGCGGTCCGGCGGGCGGATCGACCGGAGGGCGGCCGTAGGCACCCCAGTCCTTGAGAAATGCGCCGGTCTGAGCATTGAATTTCACGACACGCGAATTGAGGTAACCGTCTGCCAAGTAAACCTCCTTGCGATCGCTATCCACGAAGATTCCGGCGGCGCGGCCAACGGAATTCCTGGAATTGCTATCGGGCGGACCGGCAAAGGAACCGCCGATCATCCTCAGAAACTTGCCGTCACGGGTAAACTCCAACAACATGCGGTCGTTGGGACCGTTGCCTGAGACCCAGACGTGATCGTCGTCGTCCACAAAGATGCCGTGTTCACTTTCCGGCCAAATGCACATAGGCGCTTTGCATTTCGCGGGATCCTCGGGGCCTCCCCAGGCTTCGAGCAGGCTGCCTTCGGCATCGAATTCCATTACCGATGGAGCGGGCTTACAACAGATGGATCGGGGTTCGGCGCGGGTGGGCGGATTTGGAATAGCCCCTTTCTCGTCGTCGGTGAGGGTGCGCGGACGCTGGTTGACCCAGACGTGGTCGTGCTTGTCCACGGCGAGGCCGCCGACCTGCCCAATAAGCCAGTTGTTAGGAAGCGGCTTGGGCCAGGCTGCGTCTACTTCGTAGCGCGGCGGCTTACCTTCTTGAGCTACGGCTGATGCAGTGAGCCAAAGCGCCGGCACGATCAGAACAACAGTCCTACAGACGCCGAGAGGTAGGTGTCGTATCGGTTGGCTCACAGGCACCTCCTCCTCGCCCATCATACCTGCCGTGCGCACTCGGGCAAGGCTTTTGCACCCACCTGCGGCGACTCAGTGTGCCAGCAGCGCGACGCCGCCGGCGACGAAGATGGCGGCCAGCCAGCGGCGGCGGTCGAGGTTCTCTTGCAGATAAGCCCGCGCCACCAGGGCGTTGGCAATAAATGTAAGCGATGCGGCGGCGGGACCAACAATGCTGACATCTCCCCACGACAGCGTGATCAGCAGGCTGAAGAATCCGATGGCCATGAAGGCCAGGCCAAGCAAGAAGCGGGGATTGCTGATGACACGACGGATGACTCCAAACAGGCCGTGTTCTTTGCGCATCAGGCCCAGGTCGCCGATTTCTTTCATGGCGCGGGACTGCAACACGTCTCCGACGGTCGAAGCCATGACGACGGCTCCGATGCCGCCCCAGAGAGCGAGGTTCGTCATGCCTCGTTCCCAGCATCGGCGAGTGTCACGGGTTTACAGGCAGCATCGCGGTTGTGGCGGTGCGCGCCCGGAGTTGCTTCGGGCCCGGTCGCCACAAATCCGACCCCGATGGTGATCAGTGCAACGCCGAGCCAGCGCCAGACGGTAACGTGCTCATCCAGGAAAAACTTGGCCAGCAACACCATCAGGATGTAGCTGACGGCTGTAGCCGGAAGCACGTAGGTGAGATCCGCCCACGACAGCGCAGTCAGGTAGCTGATAAAGAAGCCAATCAGCAGGAGGATTCCTAAGACGACCCAGGGATTCAAGAGAGCGGTGAACACGCTTGGGAGACTTGCGAGCCTGACAGCGCCGAAGGCCTTCATGCCGCGACTCAGGGACACGTCGCCGCATGCGGCGAAGCCGGCGACGGCGAAAAGGACGATGTATTTGCGTACAGTCAAAGTAGGTAATTAGTGATTAGTTCCACCCTAATAGCCAATAAGGGCGGGTCTCCCGGTTACGGTGAAGGGATTGTGGGGTTCCGCGCGGTCCAATCGGTTCGACAAAAACAGTTCCCGAGTTAAAGCCGGGGGGTCTAAAGCGACAATAGTATCCACCAGGCTAAAAGCCTGGTGCTTCCACCGGCTAGTCGTGGCCGCTGGTGCCGGCTTGCGAGGCGGCGGTGCTCAGCGTGCCCTGAATTTTGCGGGCTTCCTTCACAGCTTTATTACGAGCGGCACGAAGCGTGAGGAACTGCTTCGCTTCCTTATAAAGCCGCTTGCGCTCCTCGGAGTTGAAAGCCGCTTTGCGCACGATGCGGTAAACCGCCTTCGGACGGAAGTAGTACTCGTCGTAGAAGCGGTGCACCATTTCCATGACGTAGTCGCGGGGCAGACCAGGGTATTCGATCATGGCGACCTGGTGTCCACCTTCGTCGACCATCTGTGCGCCTTCGATCAGGATGAAGCCGTTCGCCTTGGCGTAGTCGTAAAATTCTGTGCCCGGATAAGCATGAGCGACGGAAACCTGAATGGTTTCGACGTCGAGCTCCTTCGCGAAGTCGATGGTGGTGCGAATGCTTTCCTTGGTCTCGCCGGGCAGGCCGAGTATGAAGTCACCGTGCACCACCAGGCCGAGCTTCTTGCAGTCCTTGGTGAACTGGCGGGCGCGTTCGACCGTGGCACCTTTCTTCACGTTCTTGAGAATCTGCGGGTCGCCCGACTCGTAGCCGACGATGAGCAGGCGGCATCCGGCTTCTTTCATCGCTTTAAGCGTCTCGTAGTCGGTGGTGACGCGCGAGGTGCAGGACCAGGTGAGTCCGAGCGGCTTCAGCTTGGCACAGAGCTCGATGGTGCGCGCCTTCTGGATGTTGAAGGTGTCGTCGTCGAAGAAGAACTCTTTTACATGCGGCCAGTATTCTTTGGCCTTGGCCATTTCGCGTGCGACGGCGTCGGACGAGCGCTTGCGCCATGGGTGTCCGCTGAGTGTCTGCGGCCAGAGGCAGAAGGTACATTGCGCCGGACAGCCGCGTGTTGTGTAAAGCGCGACGAAGGGATGAAGCAAGAACGGAACGTTGTAGCGGCGCACGTCGAGATCGCGCTTATAGACGTTCACCACGTCAGGCATCTCGTCGAGGTCGGCGACCGCAGGACGATCGGGATTGTGGATGATCTTACCGTCTTCACCACGATAGGAAACGCCGAGGATTTCGTTGAGCGGCTTTCCGTTGGCGTACTCAACAGTGGCATAGTCGAACTCACGGCGCACGACGAAATCAATCGCCTTGGCTTCAGCGAGAGCGCGCTCGGGAAGCGTGGTGACGTGCGGGCCCACAAAGCAAATCTTCAGATTCGGGTTGGCTTCCTTCATCTTGGCGGCGAGCTGAATGTCGCCAGGGAAGCCCGGGGTGCTGGTGAACAACACCAGGAAGTCGTATTGTTTGCCGATTTCGACAGTCTCTTCCATCGACACATGGTGCGGCGGGGCATCGAGCAGGCGGGAGCCTTCCAGCATGCCGGCGGGATAGGCGAGCCAAACCGGGTACCAATAGGACTCAATTTCACGGGTAGCAGGCCAACGCGAACTGGCACCGCCATCGTAGTTCTCAAACGAGGGTGGATTCAGGAAGAGTGTCTTTAACGGCATAATGTTCTATAAATTTTATCACTCTTTGGATACGCGGAGCTACATGGAAGTTCTTGAAAATGTAATAGTTACGGCACTTTCGCGGGGCTGCAGCGAATGGCGAGTTATGGGGTTGGAATGGCCCAATTTTCCAGTTCTCCGGTAAGCCGGAGGAGTTGGAGTTCGGTGCGAGTCAATTCGAATTCGGCGTCGAGGTAGGCCGCGAACTTGTCGTTGACGTCGAGTTGCGCGAGCTGGGCGTCGCGGAGGTTGGCGTTGCCGGTCTGCATGCGCGCCTGAACGCCCGCGAGATCACCAACGGATACCTGCCACTCGAGCTTGGCAACATCGCGCGCGGCTTGGAGCTGGCGCAAGGAACGCTGGAGCCGTAGCGTGTCTTCGCCGACTCTGTAGCGCGTAAGGTCGGCCTCTTTGCGCGCGACGATGGAATCGGCGTCGGCCAGGGCAGCGTGGGCCTTCTGCACAGGATTGAAGAAGGGAAACTTGATGTTGAGACCGGCCGCTAGGTTGTTACTCGTATATTTGAGGAAGTACTGATCGTAATTGTTGTAGCGCGCCAGGTAGGCGTACTGGGAGGCGAGGTCGGCAAAGGGCAGCGTCGCTTTGTGCTCACCTTTGGCGCGGGCCGCGGCAGCTTCGGATCTTTGTTCGGCAAGCTTTATGACAGGGCTGTTGGCGGCTGCGCGGGCTGCCAGGTCGTCTTCCTGCGAAATGAGTGGCAGAGCCGGCATCGATTCGGGATCGGGCTGAATTTCTGCGGGTGTAAGTCCTGTGGTTTTCGCCAGGTGCTCGCGCAAGACGTCGGCCTGACCCTGTGCGTCGGCAATTCGCAGCCGGATGCGCGCCGCGGCAAGCTGGCTCTTGGTGAGTTCGAGCTGGCTGTCCACGCCTTCTTTGACGCGCTGTTCCGTGACGGATTCGGCTTTATCGGCAGCCGCCTGAGCCTCGGCAAGCGTTCCGAGCTTTCCAGTGAGGTTCACCAGTTGCGCGTAAGAGACGGCGGTATCGAGGATTACTTCGGAGCGCTTGTCCTGTACATCGAAGGAGCTGGCTTTCCAATCAATTTTTGCGGCTTTGACGAATTGTTTTAGTGAAAGGTTAAAAAGAGATTGCGTCGACGTAAAATTGACCACCGATGGCGCCGAGCCTTCGAGTGTGAGTGGAAATCCGTAGGAGTATCCCAGACCAGAGCCGACGGTCAATTGCGGCAAATAATGATTGCGGACCTCTTCGTAAGCCTTCTGCGAGCGCCACTCATTGACGGCGGCGATGGCAGTGATACCGCTGTGCTGCAATGCCAGGTCGATGGCCTGGCGAAATCGCAGAGGTTCGTCTGGCGGAGCCGCGACCGCCACGGCCGGCGCAAGGAAGGCGAGGATCGCAAGCAGCACGAGCGGCGCGCAACGTCGGATTAGCCATGACGGGTTGGGCAGCACTCTCATCGAACTCGTCCTGCAAGCATTACTGCACCCGGCCCAGCGCCTTAGTGGCGGGAGCGAAGCCCGAAGCCAGTGCGAGAGATGCTTTGTACTCGTTCGCGGCATCGGACTTGTTGCCCATCTTTTCGTAGATTTGCCCTAAAAGGTAATGGGCGCGAAACGCCGGAGCGTCCTCGACCATGGCGTTCGAGCCGAGATACTGCTTCAGGTATTGCGCTGCCGAGGCGAGGTCCTTTCCGGCAGCTAAAAGCTCGCTCGCTGCATTGTAGTAAACTTCCGCGCTTTTGTTGGGTTGAGCGAGAGCTTGCGAAATGGCTTTCTGCATGTTGTCCATCGGTGAGCGGCGGCGATAGAACGATGCCAGATTCATCCAGTATTGCGCGGGGTTCTTAGCAACCTTGATGGCCTCCTGCAGCTCTTTTTCGGCGTCAGGATAGCGCTTTTCTTTTTCGGCGACGATGGCGAGGATCCAATGCGACGTCGCCTGATCGTATTTCGCGACCTGGGACGCCTGATCGCGGGCCTTGTCGGTTCCGCCTCCCATGATGGAGGGCGCATCGGTGTAGTACTCGGCAAGATCGGCGTGCGCTTGGACATTGGCAGGGTCGAGTTGCACCGCCTGCTCGAATTCGGCCCTGGCTTTCTTGGCCAGGGAAGCGGCAGAAAGCGGATTTGCAGCGGCCGCTTTTTCGCCGTATTCGCGGCCGAGCCAGAGGTGATACATGGATTTGTCGGGAGCGAGGCTGACAGCCTTCTCGCCATTCTTCACGGCGTTGTCCCACTGTTCGATGGCGTAGTAAGCGCGCGCGAGCAGGCTCAAAGCGGATGGATCACTGCGGCCTGAGAGAGTGCGAATGATAACGTCGATGTTGCCGGACGCGATCAGATCCGACCCCGTGGTTGTCTGTGCGAGGGCCAGGCTGGCGAGCCCCACTGGCACTAATCCAAAGATCCTGAGCAAACGCTTTGTCATTGCGTCGGATTCTTAACCGGCATTCCGTCGCGAAGTGGCTGCAAATTGACTGCGCCTAACGCCAGCACCGCACCCTCTGGGATTCCGCTGGTAATTTCGACGCGCGTGAGGTTCGCCACCGAGGTCTGCACATTACGCCGCTTGAGTTCGCCGTTCATGATCTCGAACACGTACTTGCCATCTGCATCCTGGCGCACAGCCTCGCGGGGAACGGTGAGTGCATTTTCATGGCGCACCTGAATCACGGCGACGCTGACGTTAGTGTTGGGCAGCAACTTCAAGTCGGCGTTGTCGAGGATGCAGGTAACCTCGCCCACCATGCGGGTTCCGCGTTGCACAACGTTTGTGGGCAAGCTCTCGACCGTTCCTCTCCACACTCTGCCGGGCAGCGCGTCCCAGGCGACCTCGACGGTCTGGCCTTTTTGCAGGCGGCCGATGTCGGGTTCGTCGACGAACGCGCGCACGCGAACACGATCGAGGTCGGCCACCTGCACGAGCATATCGCCAGCAGCAACAAATTCGCTCTTCTTGGCAGGCAGGTTGTATGCCACGCCTGCAAACGGCGCGACGACGTTCATGTTGCGCAGGACATCGGTCGCTGCGGCGACCGCAGCGCGGGCTTCGGCGAGGCGGGCTTCGGCGTGACCAATCTCCGGCTTCGAGAAGCGGTCGTGGAGTTTCTGCTCCAACATGTGTACGTTGGCTTCGGCGACGTTCACTTGCACCTGGGCTGAATCGACTTCAGTCTGCGACGCGGCGCCCGACTGTAACAGCCGTTTCATAGCCTCAAGATTGCGTCGAGCAGCGTCGCGGTCGGCTTGGGCCTTCACCAGCGCGTTCCGTGTGGTGATTAGCTCCTCTTGCGTGCCTCCGCCGGACACCGCCGAAAGGTCGGCCTCCGCTCCCGTAACTTGCGCCTGTGCGCGCGCCACTTCAGCACGGGCTCCGGAGTCATCGAGCTGCAGCAACAGCTGGCCCGCCTTCGTCCAGTCGCCTTGATGGATGTTCACCCGCTTGACCGTGGTGGCCATTGGAGCGTGGGCTTCAAAATTGTCGATGGGTTCGATCTTGCCGTTGGTAGCGATGCTGGCTGTGATGGTTTCGCGATAGGCTTTGGCGGTCCGGACCTGAACCTGTGCGCGGCGGAAGGACAGTGACGCAGTGAGAGCCAGCACCGCCAGGATGACTCCTATGATGATGATCCAGCGAGGCTTCCACGGCTTACGGGTCTGGCCGCTCTCAGTCGACTCTGCCATCGGTGTCCAAAGTCACCAGTATAGCCCAGTAGCCGGGCGGTAAATCACGGCAGTTACAATGTCCGCATGGCGAAAAGTGAGCGCTATACCGCGGCGCATGCCGAATCCGGCCTCGGTGCAAAGCTGCCCGAGATCGAGACCTGGCCCAACCAATTCGCTGGCTACGAGATTGTGATCGACATCCCGGAGTTCACTTCCGTTTGTCCCAAGACCGGCCTGCCTGATTTTGGCATTCTGTGGATTCGCTACATGCCCGACAAAGACTGTCTGGAGTTGAAATCGCTCAAGGAATATCTAACTTCATATCGCAACCTCGGCATCTTTCAGGAGAACGTGGTCAATCGCGTGCTGGAAGATATGGTGCGCTCGTGCAAGCCGAAGTGGGCTGAGGTGAAAGGTGAGTTCCGGCCGCGAGGGGGGATTGGGACCGTCGTCATTGCCCGCTATCCGCGAAACAAGAAGCAAACGTAGCCTTTAGTTCCCACCACCGCACACCGAGGCGCAGAGATGAAGAAACGATTAACACTGTCATCTGTTGAGAATCCATAATGAATTCAGCGCATCGTGCCCAGTGGACACTCGTAAAGCGGCATTCTGCGTGATATTCTCCGCCAACCGATGACTGAGCAGACGAACGCCCGCTATGCGCTCCTTCTTCTGACTGCGCTGAATTTCTTCAATTACGTTGATCGCAATGTGCTGTTCGCGGTGCAGCCGCTGATCCAGAGCGAGTTCAAGATCGACGATGCGAAGATGGGCTTTCTGACGACCGCGTTCTTCATTTGCTATATGGTCGCGGCGCCGCTGATCGCTCCGTTGGCCGACCGTTATCCGCGGAGATGGATCATGGCCGCCGGTGCCGTGGTTTGGAGCCTGGCGACGCTACTCTCGGCGCTTACGAACAACTACGACGAGCTGCTGCTGCGGCATTTGATTGTCGGTATCGGCGAGGCGACGTTCGTAGTGATTTCACCCGCCTTTCTGTCTGATCTGTTTACCGAAACAATTCGCGGCAGAATCATGGGGTTTTTCTATCTGTCGCTACCGGTGGGCTCGGCGGTCGGATATGTCATGGGGGGCTATCTCGGCCACCACTACGGTTGGCGCACGCCGTTTCTGGTGGGAGCGATCCCGGGCCTGATTCTCGCGCTTGGCTTGATGTTTGTGCGCGAACCAGAACGCGGAGCCAGCGACCAATTGCCGGTTACGGCGGAGCGCGGGACCATCCAGGGGCTTTTTCGCAACAAAGCCTATTGGACGGTCAGCCTGGGCATGGCGATGATGACCTTCGCTGTGGGCGGCATGCAAGTCTGGATGCCGACGTTTCTTACGCGCGTGCGCGGCGTTCCACTGGACCGAGCTAACCTTGTTTTTGGCGGAATGACGGTAGTCGCGGGTACGGTCGCGACCTTGTTTGGCGGATGGCTGGGGGACCGGCTGCTGCGCCGCACCCACGCGGCCTACTTAATTGTCGCTGCAGCCGGCATGATTCTGTCAATACCCGCGGTGGTCGCGGCTATCTACCTTACCGGTTCGGTCATGTACGCAGCGATATTAATTGGCGAGTTTCTCATCCTGTTGAATACGGCTCCGCTGAACGCCGCACTCGTGAACTCGGTAGCTGCGCCCATCCGCGCGACGGCCCTCGCGGTGAACCTGTTCACCATCCATCTGCTGGGGGACGCCTTCTCTCCGACATTGATCGGCTACATCTCCGACCGGACGAACCTGCAGATGGGCATGGTGGCTATGATTGTGGCGGTTGCGCTGTCGGGGGGTGTGCTCCTGTACGGGGTGCAGTTCGCTCCTAAATTGCCGCCGGAACATGCGGCTCGTACTGTGGCTGAAGGAGCCTCGGCCTGATGGGGCCCGGGTTTCTGGAGCATCCTTTGGTCTGGGCCTTCAGCATATTTCTGGCCGGGGTGTGGCTGTCGCGACTGCTGGCCGCGGCGTTGCACATGCACAAGATCGCCGAGATCACTGATCCAGAATACGAAGTGTCGCCGGCGTCTGCCTCGGGCCGCGCACGGCGCGTGAGCATCATTGTTCCCGCGCGTAATGAGGCCGAGCACATCGAAGCGGGGCTGCTATCGTTGCTGGAGCTCGAGTATCCCGACTACGAAGTGATCGCTGTTGACGATCGCTCCGACGACGCGACTGGAGCGATTCTCGACCGTCTCGAGACCGAGTGGCGCAAAACCGGGGAGTCATCACCTCACCTGTTGAAAGTGCTGCATGTCACCGAACTTCCGATGGGCTGGCTTGGGAAGACCCACGCCATGTGGCAGGCAGGGAAGCAAGCGACCGGCGACTGGCTGCTGTTTACCGATGCCGATGTCGTGTTTCGCTCGGATGCTTTGCGCCGTGCGCTGGTCTATGCCGAACGTGAACAGGCGGATCACCTCGTCTTGTTTCCGACTATCGTGATGAAGTCAGTAGGAGAGCGCATGATACAGGCATTCTTCCAGTCGCAATTTGTCTTCGCCCGTCGGCCGTGGAAGGCCGCGGACCCGAAGTCGCACGATGCCATTGGCGTTGGCGCTTTCAACCTCATTCGCCGTGATGTGTACGAACGCATTGGCAGCTATGAGCGCATGCGGCTGGAGGTGCTGGATGACATGCGCCTCGGCGAATTGGTGAAGCAGGAGGGTTTCCGCCAGCGAGTGGCGTTTGGCCGAGGCCTTCTGCGCTTGCGCTGGGTGTTCGGCGCGACGGGAATGGTCGAGAACCTGACCAAGAACGGCTTCGCCATCCTGAAGTTCAACGTGTGGTTTGCACTGTTGGCCGTGTGCGGCATCCTGCTGCTGAATGTGGCCCCGTTGGTTGGTGCTTTGCTCACGCCAGGGTGGGGACGCATGGGATTTCTTGCGGCCTTGGCCGCAATCGTACTGATATATGTGGGAATGTCATGGTACAGCGATATTCCACCGGGGTATGCAGTGCTGCATCCGATTGGCGCAGTCCTGTTCTGCTATGCTCTGCTGCGTTCTATGGCCGTGACACTCCGGCGCGGCGGAGTGGCTTGGCGCGGGACGCTCTATCCGTTGTCTCAACTCCGGAAGTTCACCCGTGAGCAGCCGCGATGGAGTTGGCTGTGAGTCACCGGATTTCGCCTACTTGGTCGGCTCCATGCGGAGCGCATCCTTGAACCGGTTAAGTAATTGGATAGCCCAATCGCCGATAATTTCGCCTTTGTCATAGAACTGCCGAAGTTCGGCCCAGAATTCGCCGTCCACTTCGTGGGGATCACGGGTTGCGCGTTGCGCCAAATTCCAGTGGAGCCTTCACGGCGAGGGCGAAATCGTCAGGGTTCCTGAAGTCCGAGAGTTCTCAATCTGCCCTTCCGTCTAGCCGTGCCGCGTTGCCAAGGCGGTGCACGAAGTGAGTCAATACTCACAATGGTTGGTCTGCGAGGTTCGGACGATCACCAGCTCTTTTAACTTTGCGGAAACCGTTCCGGTGTTCATCACCGCCCGGAAGTGGGCAATCATGGTACGGAAGATCCCGGCCGGTGCACGACCGTCCGGAACATGTTGAGAATGTTGCCACGTTCCTTCAGGTAGAGATTTGCTGATCGACCTGCTCCTGGGCAAGACGCGAGGTGCGCGCATGAGAGATTCTAAACAGGTGCAGGGAACCGAAGCTGTGATCTGGGACACAGCAAACGCCCTTCCGTTTATGACGAAAGGGCGTCCGACAGTTACATGCCGTGATCGGCAGGGAAGAGTGGATTATTTGCCGAATGCCTTGATGGCGTTGGCTTCGTCTTCCTGCACGTCGAACACGGTATACAGCTTCGTGATCTGCAGCAGGTCGTGCACCTTTTTGGTAAGGTGCAGCAGCTTGAGTTCGCCGCCCTGGCGCTGCACGGAGGTAAACGCGCTAACCAGTTCGCCGATGCCCGAGCTGTCGATGTAGCTGACGTCGCCCAGGTTCAGCAGAATCTTTTTTCCGCCTTTGCCGAGCAGGTCCTTGATGGTATCGCGCAAAACTACGCTGCCTTCGCCCAGAGTGATTCGCCCGCTCAAGTCAACGATGGTTACGCCATCCACTTGCCGGGTGCTTGCTTTCATGCTCACGTGGAAGCCTCCTGGCGGTCCAGTTCACTGCCTGGGATCCGCTTGATCAAAGTAATTTCAGTGCCGGGTTCCAATTTGCGGAACCGAACTTCGTCCATAAACGCCCGGATCAGGAATATTCCGCGGCCGGACTGCTTCATCAGATTTTCCGGT
>Ga0306921_10000554_pt1 | contig 33566 bp, 27 predicted proteins | sample sta12Cox44000080_FD_203760 | JGI IMG/M metagenome (GOLD analysis project Ga0306921, IMG submission 203760) | Lab enrichment of tropical soil microbial communities from Luquillo Experimental Forest, Puerto Rico - statoxic.12C.oxic.44.000.080 (v2)... | ecosystem: Environmental > Terrestrial >... | reverse complement strand
ACTCGGCCGGCTCGGCGGGGAGCGGCGGCGGCCGCAGCGCCGGGTCGCGCGTCGCACCGACGCGGAAGAGGTCGAGCGGGGTGGTGCGCTCCAGCACCTCCTCGGCGGGCTGGGAGCGCGCCTCCGTCAGCTCGCGCAGGCCGGCGTCGATGCCGCGCACCGCCTTCTCGAGCGCGCGGGGCACCGAGTCGCTGTCGGCGAGGGAGAGCCCGTCCGCGACCGCGAGCGCGTTCGCGACGCCCAGCACGTAGCCCAGCACGTCGGCTGCGCGCGCCGCGGGCAGCGCGCTCAGCGCTTCGCCCAGGAGCGACCCGCGCAGCTGCCGCGGCAGCGCGATCGAGCGCACCAGCGCCCCTGCTTCCGTGCCCTCGGCCGGCTGCTCCACCACCTTGTCGGCGCGCAGCGGCCGGTACACCCGCATGGCCTGCGCGCGGTCGGGGAAGCCCAGGTCGGCGAGGCGGTTGGTGCGCCAGCGCAGCGCGTCCTCCTCGCACTCGGGCGTCGGCTCGAACAAGAGCCCGTACACCAGCCGCCAGTAGAGCGCCGGGAGCGTCTCGAACAGCGCCTGCACGACTTCGTGTACGCGGTGCGGGCTCTGCGCGTCGGTGAAGCCGAAGTAGACGACACCGTCCGGTGTATACCAGCCTTCGGGCGCCTCGTCCTCCTTCGCCACCACCGCCACCCGCGTCTCCGCGCGCAGCGCCAGGATCAAGAGCTCGAGGTCCATCTCGTCGAGCGCGTGGACGAGGGTGGGGCGCCCGGCCTCGATCAGCGCGTCGAGCCACTCGTGGACTCTGTCGAGTGCCGGCTGCTCGCCCGTCCAGCAGTCGAGGTCGAAGCAGGCCAGCCGCTGCTCCGGCGTGGCGAGCTCGAGCAGCCAGGCGGCGTCCGACATGCCGCCGGCGCGCACGGTCTGCACCAGCTCGGCCTCGGCCAGCAGCGGCAGGACGTCTTCCGGCCGGGGCACCAGCATCAGGAACTCGGCGCGCGATTCGGCGCGCAGCTCCTGGCAGGCGGCAGCGAGCTCCTCGGGCCCGAGCTCGCGCAGCCGCGCGACCGCCGCGGCACGGTCGCCGCGCGCCAGCCGCAACAGCGCGACGCCGTCAGCCAATGCCGGGGATCGCCTCGCGCACGGCGTCGCTCGCCTGGTCGACCAGCCGCACCTTGAAGCTCGACAGCACCTCGGGCGGGACCTCCTCGAGGTCCTTCGCGTTGCGCTTGGGCAGGATCAGCTCCTTGATCCCGGCGCGGTGCGCCGCGAGCACCTTGCCCTTGATCCCGCCGACGGGCAGCACCTGGCCGCGGAGCGTGATCTCGCCGGTCATCGCGACGTCGTCGCGCACCGGCTTGCCGGTGAGCAGGCTCGCCAGCGACACGACCATGGTGACTCCGGCCGACGGTCCGTCCTTGGGCTGCCCGCCCGCGGGGACGTGCACGTGGATCTTGCTCTTCTCGAACGCGTCGGACGCGATGCCGAGCGACTCGGCGTTCGTGCGCACGTAGGACAGCGCAGCCTCGGCCGACTCGCGCATCACGTCGCCCATCTGGCCAGTGAGCTGCAGCTCGGGCTTGCCCTCCATCCGCGCCGACTCCACGAACACCAGGTCGCCGCCCACCGGGGTCCACACCATTCCCGTCGCCACGCCGGGGCGCTTGATGTGCTCGGCGGTCTCCTGCGAGAACGGAGCCGGGCCCAGCAGCTTCGGCAGGTCGTCGAGCGAGATCGCGTTCGCCTGCGCGCCTTCCGCCACGCGCAGCGCGGTCTTGCGCACCAGCGAGGCGATGTTCCGTTCCAGGCTGCGCACGCCGGCCTCCCGCGTGTAGCCCTCGACCAGCTTCAGGAGCACGTCGTCCGAGAGCGCGACCGACTCGCGCGGGAGCCCGTGCTCGGCGAGCTGGCGCGGCAGCAGGAACTCGCGCCCGATGCGCACCTTCTCGGTCGCGGTGTAGCCCGGCAGCTCGATGATCTCCATGCGGTCGAGCAGGGGCGGCGGGATGGTGTCGGCCCGGTTGGCGGTGGCGATGAACAGCACCTTCGACAGGTCGAACGGCACCTCGACGTAGTGGTCGCTGAAGCTCCAGTTCTGCTCCGGGTCGAGCACTTCCAAGAGCGCCGAGGACGGATCGCCGCGGTAGTCCATGCCCACCTTGTCGATCTCATCGAGGATGAACACCGGGTTGCGCGTGCCGGCGGTCTTCAGGCTCTGCAGGATGCGCCCGGGCAGCGCGCCCACGTAGGTGCGGCGGTGGCCGCGAATCTCGGCCTCGTCGCGCACGCCGCCCAGCGACGCGCGCGCGAACTTGCGGCCCATCGCGCGCGCGATCGACTTGCCGAGCGACGTCTTGCCCACGCCCGGCGGCCCGAGGAAGCACAGGATCGGTCCCTTGGGATCCGACACCAGACGGCGCACGGCGAGATACTCGAGAATGCGCTCCTTCACCTTCTCGAGATCGAAGTGGTCTTCGTCGAGGATGCGCCGCGCGTGCGCCAGGTCGAGGTTGTCCTTGGTCTCGGCCTTCCAGGGCAGGTCGAGCAGCCACTCGACGTAGGTGCGCGCGACGGAGCGCTCGGGCGAATGGGAGGGCATGCCGGCGATGCGCCCGACCTCGCGTTCGGCGACCTCGCGCGCCTCGGCCGGCAGCTCGGCCTGCTCCAGCCGGTCGCGCAGCTCGTCGCCCTCACTGCCCTGCTCGTCGTTCTCGCCGAGCTCGCTCTTGATCTTGCGCAGCTGCTCGCGCAGGAGCTTGCGCCGCTCGTCCTCCCCGATCTCGCCCGCGGCGCGCTCGGCGAAGGTCTTCGACACCTGCGCGATGCGGATCTCGCGCATCAGGTAGCGCATCAGCGTGCGCAGCCGCGCCAGCACGTCCTGCTGCGCCAGCAGCTCGATCTTCTCGGGCAGCGGCATGGTGCCGTTGAACGCGATCACGTCGGCGAGCCGCGCCGGGTCGTCGAAGCGGTCCAGGATCTGGGCGGCCTCGTCGGGGATGTCGTCGCGCAGCGCCACGAGCTCCTTGCCCAGCCGCTGCACCGTGCGCCGCGCGGCCTCGGCCTCGGGCGTGCGGTCGAGCAGGTCGGGCAGGACCTCGGTGTCCGCCTCGGTGTACGTCCCCACTTCGTGCAGCCCGCGCAGCCGCACCCGCGCCAGGCCGACGACCGCGACGGAGATGCCCGACCCGGTCTCGGCCAGGTGGACGATCTTGGTGAGCGTGCCGACCGGGTACAGGTCCTCGAGCCGCGGGCTCTCCGTCTCAGGCGCGCGCTGGGTCGCCACGACCAGGAAGCCACCTGCCTTCGCCGCCGCCTGAACCGCGGCCAGCGAGGCGGCGCGCCCGACCGACAACGGCAACGTCACACCGGGGAAGACCACGGTGTTCCGCACCGGGAGGAGCGGCACGCGCTGGGGAACCTCGAGCTGCTCCCCGCCGATCTCGATCACGACCTGCCTGGCTTCGCTCACAGTGGCCCGCAACGCTAGGGCCCGACGGCGACCGGTCAACCGGGGGGCGGGCCGAAAAACGAAGGCCGCGGCCCGTCTGGGCCGCGGCCTGCAAAAGCCGCCGGTCGGCAGCCCGGCCTAGTCGTACTCCAGCTCGTCGAAGTTCATCGAGTTGAAGCAGGGCACCCGCTTCACCATGTTGACCAGCGAGCCGGCCTGCGAATAGTCCTTGAGGCTGCCCTTGAGCGTGACGTTCCGGTCCTTGATCGCGATGTCGATCTTGCGCCGCGCCTGGGCCAGCTCCTCGTCGTTCTCGATCTCCTTGTCGACCTTCGACATCAGGTCGGCGTCCTTCACCGCGGAGCAGTCCTCGGTCTTGCCCACGCGGATGCGGTTCCGGACCTCCTTCACGCCGCGCATGTCCTTGATGATCGCCTCGGCCTTCTTGCTCTGGTCGTCGGTCGCGGTGTTGCCGGTCAGCATCATCATGCCGCGCATGGACTTGACCGTGACGTCCATCAGCCCGGGCTCCTTGTAGAGGAGCTGCATGGCCTTCAGCTCGCGCTTGAACTCGGCCTGGCTCTGGGCCGAGGCGTGCAGCGCGAAGCAGAGGACGAGGGCGAGAGCGGCAGCAAATCCCGTGCAGACGGAGCGCATTTTGGGGGTCCTCCCGTGAATCGGCGCGTAGCCTATCGGACGCGTCTCTCCCGGGTCAACCGCGCAGTTGCGCCGGAGTTGCTAGTACTTCGCCCACTCGACCAGCCGCGCCGGGCTCTGGCGCCACGGGCGGTTCCAGGCCGCCAGCAGCTCCGCGGCGGGGCTGGTGCCGCGCTCCGCGACGCGGAAGAGCGGCTCGAGGTGGACCGATTCGTCCTCGCCCAGCTCGTTCTTCGCTCCCAGCCGGACCAGGCCCTGGCGCGAGAGCTCGACCAGCTCGCGCGCGACCTCGAGCACGGGGCCGTCGGGCCCGCGCGCCTGCAGCCCCTGGCGTGCCACCGCGGCGTGCAGCGCGTCGACGTCGGCGAAGCTCCAGCGGCGCAGCCGCTCCAGCCCCGCCGAAAGCGAACCTTCGTCGTAGAGCAGCCCCTTCCAGAACGCGGGGAGTGCGCACACCTGCGCCCCGGGCACGGCGTCCGTGCCGCGCGTCTCGATCACCCGCTTCATCCGCACCTCGGGGAACACGGTGGTGAGGTGGACCACCCAGTCGGCGAGCGTGGCGCGGCGGCCGTCCAGGCCGCGCTTCATGAACTCGCGGAAGGTCACGCCCCGCGCTGGCAGGCTGTGCCCGTCGCGCACGACCAGGAACATCGGCACGTCGAGCGCCCACTCGGTGTAGGCGCGGTAGGCGGTGCCCTCGCCGAAGTCCGGCTCGAACGCGAACGGCAGCAGGCTCCACCGATCGGTGTCGGTGTGTCGCCAGATCTCCGCGCGGCGCGACTCGAAGCCGTTGGGCTTGCCCTCGGAGAGCGGCGAGTTGGCGAAGAGCGCGGTCGACACCGGCGAAGCGGCGAGCGCGAGCCGCAGCTTGCGCGCCGCGTCGGCCTCGGAGGCGAAGTCGAAGTTCGCCTGCACGCCCGCCGTGGCGTGCATCATGTGCAGCCCCAGCGCGTCGCGCGCGCCCAGGTACTCGCGCATGATCTGGTGGCGCTCGCGCGGCATGCGCGGCAGCTCGACGACGCCCGCGAGCGGGTGCAGCCCGAGCCCGAGCCAGACGATGCCGAGCGGCTCGGAGACCTGGTTCACCAGGGCGATGTGGTCGCGGAACTCGCGCTCGGTCTCGTGCAGCGTCGAGAGCGGCGCCCCGGAGAGCTCGAGCTGTCCGCCCGGCTCGAGCGTGATGGTGCGGCCCTCCTGCTCCAGCCCGACCAGCAGCCCCGCATCGCCGAGCGGCTTCCAGCCGCGCTCGCGCTCGATCGTCTCGAGCAGCGTGCGGATGCCGCGCTCGCCCTCGTACGGCACCGGACGGAAGCTGCGCGCGTACAGCCCGAGCTTCTCGTGCTCGGTGCCCACGCGCCAGTCGGCGCGCGGCGTCTCGCCCTCGCGGAAGTACTCGACCAGCTGCGCGACGTCTTCGGCCGGCCGCGCCAGGCGCGGGTCCTCGCGGGTCAGGCTCATGCCGGACCTCCAGCGCGCTCCACGATGTTCTCCCTCAAATCCGAGTCGCCTCGCGCACGAGCTCGGCGATCCGTTCTTCGAGCAGCGCCTCGGCTTCGCGCCCCGACAGCCCCGCTTCGGCGCACGGACCCTCTTCCTTGCCGCGCTTGAACGGCCCCACCACGCGCAGCTTCGCCTCCGCGCGCGCGATCGCCACGCACAGCAGCTCCCAGCGCCCGCGCGAGACCTTGAACTGGACCGCGTCGACGTGCTTCTCGTCGGGCTCGACGGCGGAGACTTCGATGTTCCCGAGATAGGGAGCGCCGATCTCCGACGCGCGCTGCCGGAACGTCTCCACCGCGTGGAACGCGAGCTCGCGCAGCGCGCGCGCCGCGTCGCGCGTGTGGCGCAGCCGCTGCGACAGGCCGGGGTCGCGCCCCGCGAGCTCCTCGGCCAGCTTCCGGAAGCGCTGGGCGTCCATCGGCGCAGTGTATTTCATCCGGGCGATATACTGCGCCCGCTTTGCCGGGGCCGAGGGCTGGGGTCGGGATCGCGCTTCTGCTCGCTGCCGCGGTTGCAGCGCTCGCCGCCTCGCGCTCCGAGCTCGCCTTCAGCCTCTTCGCCGCGGCGTTCCTCTGGTTCTGTCTCGCCAGCCGCGTGTCGCTGAACTGGCAGATCCTGCTCGGAACCGTGACCGGGATCGCACTCGGACGCGCGATCTCCGCGCAGCTGCTCCCGCCCGAGACCGCGGACGCCATGAAGGCGGTCGGGAAGATCTTCATCGCGCTCCTGAAGATGCTGATCGCACCGCTGATCTTTCTCTCGATCTCGCACGCCGTCGGCGGCATGCAGGGCGCGCGCGAGCTCGGCCGGCTCGGGACGCGCACTGCGCTCTTGTATCTGCTTACGATGATCCTGGCGGTGATCACGGGTCTCCTCCTGGTGAACTGGGTCCAGCCCGGGGTCGGCAGCGAGCTGGCGCAGAGCGCCTTCTTCCGCGAGGCCGTGGGCTCCGCCCAGAAGCCGCAGGGGCCGCCGAGCCTGGGCGAGTTCGCCTACTCCACCGTGCTGGAGATGCTGCAGAACCCCGCGTCCGCGCTGGCGGAGGCGCGCATCCTGCCGATCGTGGCGTTTGCGCTCTTGTTCGGCGCCGCGCTGATCCGGGTGGGCGCGCCGGGCCGGCCGGTGGTCGACTGGCTGGGCGGCGCCGCCGCGGCGGTGATGACCATCATCGGCTGGTTCGTGCGCCTGGCGCCGGTCGGGATCCTGGCGCTGATCGGCCACCTGGTGGCCACGATCGGCTTCCGGGTGATCGTGGACAACCTCCTCGCGTTCTCGGCCGTGGTGATCGGCGGCACGCTGTTCCACGCGCTGGTCACCCTGCCCGCGCTGTGCTGGGTGTTCACGGGCATCGGCCCGCTCGAGCTCCTGGGCGGCCTGCGCGAGGCGCTGGCCGTGGCGTTCACCACCAGCTCGAGCGCGGCCACGCTGCCGGTGTCACAGCGCTGTGTAGAGGAGAACCTCGGCGTCTCGCGCCAGATCGCCGCCTTCGTAATGCCGCTCGGCGCGACCGTGAACATGGACGGCACCGCGCTGTACGAGGCGATCGCCGCGGTCTTCGTCGCCTCGCTCTATGGGATTCCGCTCGGGCTGGGCGCGCAGATCGTGGTGTTCATCGTGGCGATCGCGACTGCGATCGGGGCGCCGGGCATCCCGTCGGCTGGCATGGTGACGATGATCGTGGTGCTGCAGGCGGTCGGCCTGCCGGGCGAGGCGGTGGGGCTGCTGCTCACGATCGACCGCTTCCTCGACACCATCCGCACGGTCGCGAACGTCGAGGGCGATGCCGTGGTGGCGGTGATCGTCGGCCGCGGCCGCTACATCGCGGCGTCGAGCACGAGCGACGGCTGAGCCGCGCGCAGCTCCGCCATCCGCATGTCCTTCACCTTCGCGAAGCGCTGGCGCGCGCGCGGAGGGATCGGCTCGCCGGCGTCGGTGCGCAGGTGGAGCGGATCGACGAAGCGCCCGTCGCGGGCGATGCGGAAGTCCAGGTGCGGGCCGGTGGCGAGGCCGGTGGCGCCGACGAACCCGATCAGCTGCTTCTGCGCCACGTGCTGGCCGACGCGCAGCCCGCGCGCGTAGCGCGACAGGTGGCCGTACGACGACAGGTAGCCGCTGCGGTGCTGGATGCGCACCGTATTGCCGAAGCCGCCGGCCCAGCCCGCGTAGACCACCTCGCCGTCGGCGACCGCCCAGACCGGCGTGCCGACCGGCGCCGCGTAGTCGACGCCCTCGTGCGGCCGCGACTCGTGCAGGATCGGGTGGAAGCGCGACATCGTATAGCGCGATGAGATGCGCGAGAACTTCAGCGGCGCAGCCAGGAACGCACGGCGCATCGAGTTGCCGTCGGGCGAGTAGTAGCCGCCGGTGCCGTTCTCGTCTTCGAACCAGACCGCGACGAAGTCGTGGCGGGCGGCGCGGTACTCCGCGGCCTGAACGCGGCCGTAGCGCACGAAGCCGTCCTTGTCGTAGTACTTCTCGAACACCATGCGGAACTCGTCGCCGGGCCGGGTCTGCGTCGAGAAGTCGAAGTCCCAGGCGAAGATGTCGGCGAACGCGTGCACCAGCTCCGGGCCCTCGCCCAGGTCGGTGAGCGAGTCGAAGAGCGAGGTCTTCACCACGCCGCCGAGCTCCAGCACGCGGCGCTCGAGCGCCGCCGCCTCGTGCGACGCCACCAGGTTCGCGCCCTTGCGGTCGACGCGGTACACCTCGGCGCGGCCGCGCTGGTACTCGAAGGTGAGCACCTGCCCGGACGCGTCGCGGATCAGCGCGTAGAAGTCGCCGGGCCGCGCGCCGCGGACGTCGAACACGCCGCGCAGCGAGCGGGCGACCAGCTCGACCGTCTCGGGCGCGACGCCGGACCCGCGCAGCGCACCCGCGAGCGTGCCGTTGCGGGGCACGCGGCCGGTCACGATCGTGAGCGACGGGTCGCCGTTCGCCTCGGGCTCCTGCGAGCGGTCGGGCACGGGCGAGAGGAAGCCGGGATCCGCGGAACCGCTCGGCAGCACCGAGCGGATCTGGTCGGGCTGGGCGGCCGGCTCGAGCGCCAAGAGCTGCGAGGAGGAGAGCACTCCTGCGCGCACGCTGGCCGCGGCGATGAACGACGCCGCGATGCAGCTCAACGTGCGGATCACCCGAGTGCGCATACCCCTCCGAGGCCGATGCAACATCCCGACCACTGGCAGCGGCAGCGCCGGTCTGGACGCACCGCGTATAGTGCAGTCGCGGCGGGCAGCGACTGTGACCGGAGTCACAATGAAATCGCCTACTTCGCTCGCACCCGTTGTGCACTCGCGCATCACTGGATTCCTCGTCGTCCTCGCCGCGCTTTGCTTGACCACTTCCGCGCGCGGGCCGCTCGGGCAATGCGTCTTCCGTGCCCGGACGGCGACGGCCGTGCCCGGACGCGCATCCAGGCGAAATGCGGGCGAAGCGGCAAATGGCGGCATCCGCCTCTTGAGTCGCGGGCGGGGAGCGGCCGGTGTCGCGGCTGCCCGCTCAGGCATGCGCAGCTGGCTGCGGACTCCGGCGCCCGCGCTGGCCTAGCCGCGAAGCTCGTCGATCGCGCGGGCGGTGAGCTCGAACAGCGGCTCGATCTGGTCGAGCTCGAGGCAGGAGAAGGCGACCCGGACGTCGCTCTGGCCCATCGCGATCACCCCGACGCCGTACTTCTCCAAGAGGTGCAGGCGCAGCTTCTCGGCAGCCACGCCCTTCACGCGCAGGCACATGAAGTAGCCCGCGTTGAAGGGATACACATCCCAGTGTCGGGCGTACTGCTCGCGGTACACCACCGTGCGCACGCGCTCGGCCCGCGCGCGCAGGATCTCGAACTTCTCGCGCCGCTCCGCGGGCAGCGCGGGCGAACGGAGCGCCGCCAGCACGATCGCCTGCGACAGCGACGTGCAGTTCGAGATGGTGGCGCGGATCGCGCCCATCAGCTTGCGCTCGAGCGCGGCGAACAGCGCCTCGGGGTTCTTCACCGCCGGCGGCGCGATGGTGAGGAAGCCGCAGCGCAGCCCCCACACGAACAGCTCCTTGGTCGCGCCGTCGAGCTTGATCGCGACGACGTTCGGGTGGAGGTTCGCGAGCAGGCCGAAGGGCGATTCGTGGCTCGCCTCGTCGGAGAAGATCAGGCCGAAGTAGGCGTCGTCGCAGACCACCACCAGCTTCTTGCCCGCAACGGCTGCCGCGAGCACCGCGTCGCGCATGCCCGCGAGTTCGGCCGGCGTCGGCATGTAGCCGGTCGGGTTGTTGGGAAAGTTCAGCACCAGGAGCGTCTTCGCCGGCCCGGCGAGCAGCGCCGCGCGCAGCGCCGGCACGTTGAAGCGCTCGCCGTCGTAGGTGGGGAAGGTCTCGACCACGCCGCCCAGGCGCGTCTCGAAGTTCAGCGCGTAGTTGTCCCAGAGCATGTCCGGGATCAGCACCCGGTCGCCCGGGTCGACGAAGAGGTCGCCCGTCAGCGCGAGCCCGTGGGTCAGCGCGTGGGTGACGATCGGCAGCGACGATTGCTTCCCGCGCATCGACGGGTTCTCGGCCAGCTGCTTCTGCTTCCACGCCTGGCGCAGGTCCGCGCGGCCGCCAGCGGGCGCGTAGCGCACGGCGTCGGTCGGCGAGATGTCCTTCACGTGCGCGAGCACAGACGCGAGCGCCATCGGGCCGTCGCCCTCGGTGGCCTCGCCGATGGTCGCGTTCATGCGGTGCGCCTTCTCCTTCGCCTCGGCCGACTGCGACAGGATGCCCTTCGGGAAGTAGAGCTCGCGCCCACGCGCGGACAGGAGCTCGTACAGCACGGGGCACTCGGCGCGGATCTTGTCGTTCAGCTCGACGGCGAGGGGGTGCATGGCGGCGGGCACCTTAGCACGGCTCAAGAGCCCAGGCGCTCGAGCACCCGGGCGCGCTCACCGAAGCCGCGCCGCGACCAGTAGCGCAGCGCGTCGGCGTTCGCGCTCTCGACGCGGACCGAGACGCGGCTCACCCCGCGCGCGGCGAAGAACGCATCGGCCTCGGCCAGGAGCGCAGCCGCCACGCCGCGGCGCCGCTCGGCGGGCACCACCCAGAGCTCGTGGATCCAGCCCGAGGGCGGCGCCTCGCCCGGGCGGCTCGCCGACTCGGCCTCCGCGAACACGAAGCCGACCCGCGCGCCGTCCCGCTCCGCCACGCGCACACAGCAGCGCGAGCGCGCGATCCCGCGCGCGAGCTCTTCGGACAGCACGCTGCGCAGGCTCGGCGCGGGCGCGTCCTGCGGCGCGAGCCGGCGGTGGTGCTCGATCAGGTCGAGCCAGAGCGCGACCAGCCCCTCGCGGTCTTCGACCCGCGCGGCGCGGACGACCAGGCCGCCGCTCGCCCCGGCTACTTCACCACCCGGCGCTCTTTGGCGCGGATCATCCGCAGGCTTCCGGATTTCTCGCCCTCCGACCAGGTGCCCGTGAGCTCGTCCGGCGATGGCCGTGCGGTGATGTCGAAGACCGAGGCCTCTTCCATCTCGCCCAGCATCGAGCTCCCTCCGCCGAGTGAGTCCACCACCTGCACCCGGACCTTGTCTGGGGCCCAGGTCACCGTCCAGTTGCGCGTGAAGCTCACGGTGCCCGACTTCGCCGCCCCCTCGGGCAGCGACTTCATGCCCTGGGTCGCGCTGCCCGCGAGCTCCTTCTTGCGCATGGCGCGGCTCGAGACGTCGACGTGCGCGCGCAGGTTGTCGAGCACCACGCCCTCGGGCTGCCAGGGCGTGTGGCCGCGCATCGCCGCACGACGCACCTCTTCGGTGCCCTCGTCGAACAGCACGTAGGGGTATTCCTCGACGCTGAGCTTCTCGGGGGACTGCTGGACCGACCAGGCGAAGTCCTTGAAGTCGGTGATCGACTTGTCCTCCGAGCGGGCGTCCTTGTAGTGGAGCAGCACGTACCACTCGCCAGAGAGGTCGAGCTTCGACAGGTCTTCGGCGCGGGCCGGCACAGCGAGCGCAGCGAGGACGACGAGCGGCAGGACGAGTCCGAATCGGCGCATGGGCTCGCAGTATACCCGCGCCAGGCCTTTGGAAATCTGCCGCGCAGGGGCGAGGGGGGAGCGCCACGCTTCGTGTAGACTGCGCCGGTGGCCGCGATCTGGATCGTCTCGGAAGAGTCCTCGCTCGCCGCGATCCTGGCGCACCACGTCGCGGGGCTCGGCGAGACCTGGACCGGCACGCCCGAACGCGCGTCGTTCAAGGGCGCGCCGCCGGCCGATCTGCTCGTCCTCGTCGGTCTGACGGAGACCGGGGGCCGGCGCGAGACGCTGGAGCGGATGCTCGCGTTCGTGCGCGCGCTGCCGGCGGCGCGCCGCGCGCCCGCGCCGGTGCTCTTCGTCGCGGCGCAGGACGGTGCAGCCGGAGTCGCGCGCCTGTTCGACGACCGCGCCGCGCTGGCCGTCGAGTTCCCCTTCGACCCCGACGAGCTCGCAGAGAGCGCAGGGCGCCTCCTCGCGGCGAGCGGTCTCCCCGCGACGCTGCGCGAGCGCACGCGCGAGGCCTGGCTGCGGGCCGAGGTCGAGCGGCTGTACGCGGGCGTCGACCTGCCGGAGCTGCGCCGCGCGGTCGACCCGCGCAATGCGCACCGCCCCGTGCTCTTCGTGGGCGAGCCGGGCTCCCGCCGCGATCTGCTCGCCCGCTACGTGCACGCGTTCGCTGAGCCCGCGCGCAGCGACTTCGTGCTCTTTGCGCTGGCGGAGGCCGCAGCCGGGGAGCTCGAGCGCAGCCTGCTCGAGCGCACCGCGGGCCGACACACGACGGTGTACCTGCCGCGGCTCGAGCGCGCGCCGCGCGCGCGGCAGGAGGAGCTGGCGCACCTGCTCGGCGCGAGCGGTGCGATCGCGCTGGAGCCGATCCGCTGGCTCGCGTCGGCGCTGCACCCGGCGCGGCTCGCGAGCGCGCTGCGCGAGCTGCCGTGGCTGCGGGTCGAGCTGCCGGCGCTGCGCGCGCGGCCCGACCGCGCGGCGCTGATCGCAGCGGCCGCTCGCGCCGCCGCCGAGCGCTCCGGTCGCGAGCTTCCCGTCTCGGCCTCGGCGCGCAGCGCGCTCGAAGCCTGGGTGTGGCCGGGCAACCTGGCCGAGCTCGACCGCGTGCTCGACACGAGCTTCGCGCAGGCACGCGGCCCGGAGCTCGAGCTGGCCGACCTGCCATTCGCGCGCCACCCGGCGCCCGCGCACGCGGCGCGCGCGGAGCCGGCGCGCGAGCCGGCGAGCGACGAGGACCTGATGCTCGCCACGATCGAGCCGCGCGAGCTCGCACCGTCGAAGCCGGCGGAACCAGAGCCGGACGAGCTCGATGAGGAACGTCTCACCCCGCACGCATCCGCGGCTCCCGAAGAACCCGTCCTCGAGCTGGATCCCGAGCCGGAGCCCGAGCTCGCGGCGGCGCCTGCACCCGCTCCGCCGCCGAAGACCGGTTGGAGCGAGCCGGGCCTGCGCGAGCTGCTCCTCCCGCTGGCGCACGAGCTGCGCAAGCCGCTGCGCGCGGTGCGCACCTACGCCGGGCTGGTGGAGCAGCGCCCCGGCGACGCCGCGGTGCGCCGGGAGCTGCGGACGCTGGTCGAGGAGGACCTGGGCTCCGTCGACGAGACGCTGCAGCGGCTGGAGCGATACCTGCGGCTGGGTCCGCCGGAGCCGCGCCCGTTCGACCTTGCCCCGGCGCTGGCCTCCGAGCTCGACCAGCGCCAGAGCGCCGCCCGCGCGCGCGAGCTGGTGGTGCTGCGGGAGCTCGACTTCGACGCGCCCCCGCTCGTCGCCGACGAGGCGCAGATCCGCTTTGCGATCGGCGCGCTGCTCGACCGCGCGCTGCGGCTGGTCCCGCGCGGCGGCGACGTCTACCTGGGCAGCGCCTGGACGCGCAAGCGCGAGGGCCGGCCCGCCGGCCACCGCATCCTGCTGCGCTTCCACAGCCCGGAGGACGTGCTCGCCGGGCCGCTCGACGACGCGGAGAGCGCGTTCGTCGAGGTGGTGATCGCGCGCGACCTGTTCGCGCGCGCGAACGGCACGTTCGCCGTCGACGCGAGCGGCCCCCAGGACAACGTGATCCTGGTGGAGCTGCCCGGCTGACGCGCACGCCGGCGCTCTGCTAGCGTCGGCGGCTTGGCGCTTCGGCCGCTCGCCAGGAGAATCGCCGCCGTCGTCACCGACACGCGCGCCGAGCTGGACTCGCTCGTGGTCCGCTATGCGCCCGTGCGCGGCTGGCCGAGCGAGCTCACCGACCGGATCGCGTTGGCGCCCGACGGGGAGCTGGCGTACGTCGCCGGGGTGGGCCGTTGGCTGCGCATGCTGCGCGCGGCGCGCGTGCGCATCGATGGCGACCCCTATCAGATCTGCCGCGACGTCGCGCGGGCGGCCGAGCTGGCACGCCGCTGCATCGGCACGACGCTCGAGCTCGTGGTCGCGCGGCGACTCGAGCGCACACTCACGCTCTGGACCGACAGTGGCGTCCAGCACCTCGGCGCGGTGATCGATTTCGCCGAAAGCGGCGACGGCCTGCTGATCCGGCGGCGCGGCGGCGGACCGCTGCTCCACGTCAGTCGCGAGACGCTGATCCGCTTCGAGTCTTCGGCGCAGGAGCGCCTCGAGGTCGTTTCCGTCGACGTGCCGCGGCGCTGTGCATGATGTGTGCGCGAAATTGAGCTTGCATGCGCTCTCGCGCTCTGATCTAAATGCACCTGCGGGTTGCTGCTGCCCCGCGCCGTTCCGGGTCCTTCATCGGGGGGTGGAAGGTCCGAGAGTGGCTGCGGGGCAGCACCCCGCATCGCGCATTCTCGCGCTACCTTCTCCGCGGTCTCGCCCGACGGCGTTCCAGCCGATGGGGTGGTGAGCTGGGAACCAGGAGGTCCGTGTGTTCAGCGTCGGCATGCCCGAATTGCTGGTGATCCTGATCGTCGCACTGCTCGTGCTCGGCCCGAAGCGCCTGCCCGAGATCGCGCGCTCGCTCGGCAAGGGCATGGCGGAGTTCCGCCGCGCGTCGACGGAGTTCCAGCGCACGCTCTCGGCGTCGCTCGAGGAGCCGCCGCCCGCGGCTCCACCGCGCCAGCCCGCGATGCCGCCGGAGAAGCCGGCGGAGCCCGCCGCACCGGCGCCGCCGAAGACCGATGGATGACAAGCCCCGCCCCTTCCTCGAGCACCTGGAGGAGCTGCGGATCCGGCTCTTCTGGGTGTTCGGCGTGTGGGCGGTGGCCGGCTTCGTCGCGAGCTTCTGGTCGAAGGAGCTGTTCGCGCTGATCATGGCGCCGGCGGTCAACGCCGTGCGCTCGTCGGGCAACACGCTGATCGCCGTCTCGCCCAGCGAGCTGTTCGTGACCTACCTGAAGACCGCCGTGCTGGCTGGCTTCATCGTGGCGATGCCGGTGGCGCTCTGGCACCTGTGGCACTTCGTGGCGCCGGGGCTGTACGAGAGCGAGCGGCGGCTGGCGCTGCCTTTCGTGATCTCCACATCTACACTTTTCGGTGTCGGTTGCCTGTTCGGCTACTTCGTCGCCTTCCCGGTGATGTTCCAGTACTTCGTCTCGCTCGAGGCGGACTTCGTCCACACCAGCTGGACCACCGCCTCGGTGTTCCAGTTCTGCACCGGCATGTACCTGGCGTTCGGGCTGGCCTTCCAGCTGCCGATCATCCTGGTCGCGCTGGCGCTGGCCGGCATCGTCACCCCGGCCTGGCTCGCGGCGCAGCGCAAGTACGCGATCCTGATCGCGTTCATCGTCGGCGCGATCCTGACCCCGCCAGACGCAACCAGCCAGATCATGCTCTCGGTGCCGCTGTGCTTCCTGTACGAGATCTCGATCTGGGCGGCGCGGGTGATGGTGCGCAAGCCCGCGTCGAAGGCGCTCACGGTCGTCCCAGAACGAGAGGCTTAGTGGGTCGCCGCTCCGTCCAGGCGGTGCTGCTCGACATGGGCGGCGTGCTGCTCCCCGAGCAGCAGACCTACGAACGGGCGGTGCGCGACCCGGCCCTGCTCGCGTCCCTGCGCGACGCGGGCGTCGACGACCCCGAGCCGTTCGTGGTGGCGCGCGCGAAGGCGCTGCGCGAGGCCTATCGCGCGCTCGAGCGCGAGCGGGCGCAGCCCGACCTGGATCAGGTCTTCGGCGACTGCTCGCCCGCCGTGCGCACGCTGCTCCTGCGCGCGTTCAAGCGCGAGTCCTCGCCGCCGCCCTATCCTTACGCCGTCGGGGTGGTCGCGGCGCTGGCGCGCCACTACCGGCTGGGCCTGGTCTCGAACACGGCGATGCCCGGGCGCCACCACGCAGACGTGCTGCGGCGCGCGGGCATGCTGCAGCACTTCGGCTGCGCAGTGTGGTCGGGGAACTTCGGCCGCCGCAAGCCCGACCGCGCGATCGTCGAGTTCGTGCTCGCCGGACTGCGCGTGTCGCGCGAGCGCGCGATCCTGGTCGGCGACAAGCTGCGCACCGACATCGCCGCGGCGCGGAACGCCGGCCTGCGTTCGGTCTACATCCGCAAGCGCGGCGCCCCCTGGGCCGCGCCCGAGCTGCGCCCCGACTTCACCATCGGCGATCTGCGCGCGCTGCCGGCGCTGCTGCGCAGCCTGGGCTAGCGGCCGAGCGCGCCGACGCGCGCCATGAAGTGCGCGCGGATCGCAGCCGCGTCGACCGAGGTCGCGCAGCGCAGCGGAAAGCTGCCGGGCACGGGCTCCGCGCAGACCCTTGTGCGGAAGACGCCGTCGAAGATGGCCGGCTCGATCTCGAGCGTCTCGAAGCCGCAGAACGACTCGTCGTAGGCGCAGGCCAGCGTGAGCGGGTCGTGCAGGAAGGCCGCGTTGTCGGCTGGCGGCGCGCCGGGCGGATCGAGCAGGCGCCGCTGCACCGGTGTCCAGATGCGGATCGCGCGGGCGAGCGCGGTCTGGAGCGGCGCGCCCGACTTCTCGAGCTCGAGCACGTCGGTCTCGCACAGCCAGCTGCGCAGGGTCACGTCGGCGGTCACCAGCCGGGTGGGGATCCCCGAGCGCAGCACCACGAGCGAGGCGTGCGGATCGGAGCACAGGTTGTAGTCGACGCCGAACGGAAAGACGTGGCCGCGGTACTCGACACACGCCAGGTGCCCGCCCATCACCGTGAGCCGGCCGACCCGGCCGGCGAAGTCCGGATCCTTGGCCAGCGCGAGCGCCAGGTTGGTGAGCGGCCCGACGGCGACGATCTCCAGGCCCGGCTCGGCCTGCGAGAGCTCGAGCAGTGCGTCGGCCGCGTGCGCGCGCTCGATCGCGGGGTCGACGCCGGGCTCGAGGATGCCGAGGCCCTCGTGGCCGAACCAGTTGTAGCCGCTCCCGCCCAGGAGCGGCACGCGGCAGCCCGCGTACACCGGAACGTGTCGGCCGGCCAGCTCGAGCAGCCGGCTGGCGATGCGCGCGCGCAGCCGCGACTCGCGGCCCACGCAGGTCACCGCGACGAGCTCCAGCTCCGGCGCGGCCAGCGCGAGCGCGAGACAGAGCGCGTCGTCGACGTCCGAGCCCATGTCGGTGTCGAGCAGGATCCGCTGCGGCGGCACTAGCCCAGCTCGGTGGCGATGAAGCCCGTGTCGTAGCGGCCGGCGCGGAAGGCCGCGTTGTCGAGCACCCGGCGGTGGAAGGGGAGCGAAGTCTTGACGCCCGTCACCACGTACTCGTGGAGCCCGCGGCGCATGCGCGCGATCGCCTCCGGCCGGTCGCGGCCCCAGGTGCAGAGCTTCGCGATCATCGGATCGTAGAAGACGGTGACCTCGGCGCCCGCAGCCACGCCGGCGTCGTTGCGCACGCCCGGCCCCTCGGGCGGCCGGAACTCGGCGATCTTGCCGGGCGACGGCATGAAGTTCTTCTCCGGGTCCTCGGCGTAGATGCGGCACTCGAGCGCCCAGCCGTGCAGCCCCACGTCGGCCTGCGCGAAGTCGAGCGGCTCGCCCGCGGCGATGCGAATGCCGCTCTTCACGATGTCGATCCCGGTCACGAGCTCGGTCACCGCGTGCTCCACCTGCACCCGGGTGTTCATCTCCAGGAAATAGAACCGGCCGTCGCCGTCGACCAGGAACTCGAGCGTGCCTGCGCCCTCGTAGCCGACCGCCTTCGCCGCGGCGATCGCGCACTCGCCCATCTCCTCGCGCAGCTTCGGCGTCATCTGGTTGGCGGGCGCCTCCTCGACCAGCTTCTGGTGCCGCCGCTGGATCGAGCACTCGCGCTCGAACAGGTGCACGGTGTGGCCGTGGCGGTCGGCGAGCACCTGCACCTCGACGTGGCGTGGCTTCTCGACCGCCTTCTCGACGTAGATCGCGTCGTCGCCGAAGCTCGACTTCGCCTCCGAGCGCGCGCGTTTCAGCGCCGCCTCGAGCTCCTCCTCGCGCGCAACCAGCCGCAGTCCGCGTCCACCGCCGCCCGCAGCGGCCTTCACCATCACCGGGAAGCCGATCTTCCTGGCGAACGCCGTGGCCTCCGCGTCGGACAGCGTCTCGGTGGTGCCGGGAACGATCGGCACGCCGGCCGCCTGCATGGTGCGGCGCGCGACCACCTTGTCGCCCATGTCGCGGATGGTGGGCGCGCGCGGGCCGATGAACACGACGCCCGCCTCGGTGCAGGCCTGCGCGAAGGCCGCGTTCTCCGACAGGAAGCCGTAGCCGGGATGGATCGCCTCGGCACCGCACTGCTTGGCGACGTCGAGGATGCGCCCGATGTCGAGGTAGCTCTTGGCGGCCTGCGGTGGCCCGCAGGGATGCGCCTCGTCGGCGTGGCGCACGTGCAGCGCCTCGCGGTCCGCCTCGGAGTAGATCGCCGCCGACGCCACGCCCAGGTCGCGGCAGGCGCGCGCGATCCGCACCGCGATCTCGCCGCGGTTCGCAATCAACACCTTACTGAACACTTCGCTCGCCTGCGGCTCGCTGCGCACCGCTTCGCGGCTTGCGGCCTCGCTCGGGACGGCCCTCGCTCGGCCTGCCCACCTCAGTATTCCTTCTGGGCCTGCAGCACCGTGATCGCGGTGAGGTTCACGATGTCGTCCACCGTCGCCGTCGGCTGCAGCGAGTTCACCGGCGAGCGCATCCCCATCAGGATCGGGCCGACCACGGTCGCGCCGCCGATCGTCCCCATCAGCCGCGTCGAGATGTGCGCCGAGTCGAGGTTGGGGAAGATCAGCACGTTGGCCTCGCCCTTGATCTCGGCGAAGCCGAAGCGCGTGGCCCGCCGCTCCGGGTCGAGCGCGATGTCGGCGTGCATCTCGCCGTCGATCTTCAGGTCTTTCCAGCGCTCGCGCGCGATGTCGACCGCCTGCTGCAGCTTCTCGGTGTGCTCGCTGCGCGCGCTGCCCCAGTTGGAGTACGAGACCAGCGCGACGGTCGGGTCGAAGCCGAACCAGCGCGCCGTCTCGGCGCCCAGCCCCGCGATCTCGGCGAGCTGTTCGGCGGTGGGATCGATGTTCACCGAGCCGTCGGCGAAGAACACCACGCGGTCCTTCTGGATCACCACGTACACGCCCGCGGCGCAGCTGTGGCTCTCGGCCAGACCGACGACTTCGAGCGAGGGACGGATCGACTCGGAGTACGACTTCGACAAGCCCGCGACCAGGCCCTGCGCGTCGCCCATGCGCACCATCATCACGCCGAAGTAGCCGCGTCGGCCCAGCAGCCGCTCGGCGTCGCGGTCGGTCACGCCCTTGCGCTTGCGCAGGCTGACCAGCTCCTTGCGGTAGTAGACCAGCTTCTCGGAGGTGCGCGGGTCGACGATCGGCACGCCGTCGAGGTCGATGCCGAGCGCCACCGCCTGGGCGCGGATCTCGCGGTCGGTGCCGATCAAGAGCGGCTCGCAGATCTCTTCCTGGCGCAGGATCTGCACCGCGCGCAGCACCCGCTCCTCGTTGCCCTCGGGGAACACGATCCGCTTGGGCGAGCCCTTGGCGCTGTTGATCACGCCGCGCATGAACTCGCGCGAGCGGCCGAGGTGCCGCTCGAGGTTCTCGCGGTACTCCTCGAGGTCGAGCTGCACGCGCGCGACGCCGGTCTCCATCGCGGCCTTCGCGACGGCGGTGGACTCGTAGATCAGCACGCGCGGGTCGAACGGCTTCGGGATGATGTACTTCGGCCCGAACTCGAAGCGCTCGCCCGGGTAGGCGTGGCGCACCTCTTCGGGCAGGCCCTGCTCGCCCTGCTTCGCGAGCTCGGCGAGCGCGCGCACGGCCGCGAGCTTCATCTCCATGTTGATCTTGCGCGCGCGCACGTCGAGCGCGCCGCGGAAGATGAACGGGAAGCCGAGCACGTTGTTGACCTGGTTCGGGTAGTCGGAGCGGCCCGTCGCCATGATCGCATCGTCGCGCACCGCGGCGACCTCGGCCGGCGTGATCTCCGGGTCGGGATTCGCCATCGCGAAGATGATGGGGTTGGGCGCCATGGTCTTGACCATCTCCTTGGTCACGAGCCCGGCCGACGAGACGCCCACGAAGCAGTCCGCTCCCTTGAGCGCGTCCTCGAGCGTGCGCGCCTGGGTCTTGCGCGCGTAGCGCTGCTTGTACTTGTTCATGCCCTCTCTGCGGCCCTCGTAGATCACGCCCTTCGAGTCGGTCATGAACACGTTCTCGGGCCGCACGCCCAGGTGCACGTACAGGTCGGCGCAGGCGATGCCGGCGGCGCCTGCCCCGCAGACCACGACGGTGGTGTTCTCGATCTTGCGGCGGGTCAGCTCGAGCGCGTTCAGGAACGCCGCGCCCGAGATGATCGCGGTGCCGTGCTGGTCGTCGTGAAAGACGGGAATGTCCATCTCCTCGATCAGCCGCTCCTCGATCTCGAAGCATTCGGGAGCGCGGATGTCCTCGAGGTTGATCCCGCCGAAGGTCGGCTCGAGCAGCTTCACGGTGCGGATGATCTGCTCCGCGTCTTCGGTGCCGAGCTCGATGTCGAACACGTCGATCCCGGCGAAGCGCTTGAACAGGACGCCCTTGCCCTCCATCACCGGCTTGCCGGCGAGCGCGCCGATGTTGCCGAGCCCGAGCACGGCGGTGCCGTTGGTGACCACGGCGACCAGGTTGGCGCGCGAGGTGTACTTGAACGCGTCGTCGGGCCGCTTCTGGATCTCGAGGCAGGGCTCCGCCACGCCCGGCGTGTAGGCCATCGACAGGTCCCGCGCGGTCAGCACGGACTTGGTGGCCACGACCTCGATCTTTCCCGGCTTTCCCTTGCGGTGGTACTCGAGCGCTTGTTCCTTGGTGATCACGGCAATTCCTCGGTTTTGGGGGGTCTAGGCGAGCAGCGCGAGCGTGGACTCACGCCTGCGCCGTGCGATCTCTGCGGGAGACTCGGGCCCGCGCCGCTCGTCGGGCTCGATCACGAAGATGCGCTCGCCCTTCTTCACCACGCTGCCGTCGCGCTCCGCCATCACGCAGCGCACGACGGTGCCGGCGAAGGGCGCGAGCACCTTGTTGAACATCTTCATCACCTCGATCACGAACAGCGGCTGGCCGGCATCGAAGTGCTGGCCCTCCTCGACCAGCGGCGGCAGGTGCGGCGCCTCGCGCGCGTAGAAGGTGCCCGCCATCGGAGTCACGATCTCGTCCGAGGCGGCCTTCGGCGCAGGCGCGAGCGCGCGCGCCAGCTCTGCGGCGCTCCGGGCGTCGGCGAAGCGCTCCGGGAAGGAGATCGAGAGGTCGTCCTCGACGCGCACGTCGAGGAAGCCCGAGCGGACGCCCGCGCGCGGGATCACCAGCAGGAGCTCGAGCCCGAGCTGGAAGCCGCGGTGCGCGGCGAGACACTTCGCGAACAGGGTCGCGTCACCGCCCGAGAGCGCCGTGCTCGGCTTCCCCGCGAACAGCGCCTCGAGCTCGGCGTGACTGGCCGCACCGGTGCGGCGCTCCACCTCGGCGTAGAACGCGAGCGCGGCCTCGAGGATCTCGGCGTCGTGGTCCCAGATCTCCTCGGCGGGCGGCTTGTCGGCGCGCGCCTCGAGGTCGAGGAAGTGGTAGAGCCGCTCCAGGAAGCGCACCGGGTTCGCGGCGAAACGGACCGCGCCGTTCGCGGCCTTCCACAGCTCGCCGTCGTGGCGGCCGAGAAAGCCGCCGAGCAGGTGCGCGTTCGCGAACAGCCGGGCGAGCGGGCGCAAGAGCAGCGTCTCCTTGGCCTCTAGAACCGCACGCGCGTCGCGCTGTTTCGCGCGCTTCGAGAGCTCCGCGAAGGCGAGCTCGAGGTCGAGGTCGTTCGCGACCTGCGCCAGCGCGCCCACCGCGCCGAGGTAGCTCGACATGAAGCGCGTGTTCGGCTCTGCCATCACGCCGCGGCCCAGGAACCATTGGATCAGCCCGTAGTGCACCTCGAGATTGGTCTGCAGGTCGTCGCCGCGCAGCACCATCCGGCGCAGGATCTCGGCCATGCGCTCGTAGTTCTCGCGCCGCGTCTCGCCGTGGGTCAGCACCAGCGCGACGTTGGAGTCGTAGGCGCCCGCGAGGTTGTAGTAGACGAACGAGCTCGTGTCGGGATTGCGGATGCCGATGCCCTGGTCGAAGCGGATCTCCTCGGGGAGCGGCGCCGACCAGCTCCGGATCAGCCCGCCGGCGTGCGGCTGCAGTGCCCCGTTGGTGGCGTTGATGCGCACCTCGAGCCCGGACAGGTGGCGCGGCACGCGCTCGGGCCGCGGCACGCGCGGGCCGTGCGCCGCGAGCAGTGCCATCGCCTCGATCAGCCGGTCGACGGAGAAGAAGTCCCCGGGGTCTTCGGGGTTGGCGAAGCGCAGCCGGTAGACGAGCTCGGTCACGCCGTGCTCGACCTGGATGCGCGTGTTCATCTCCATGAAGAAGTGGCTCGTGCCCTCGATGATGCACTCGAAGGTCGAGACCGAGTCGAGCCCGGTCGCCGCGCCGAACTTCTCGCTCTCGGCCTCCATGCGCGCGAGGTAGGCTGCGTCGCCGCGCAGCACCTCGGCGAGCTTGCCCCCGCCCGCGCGCGCGAGCTCCTGCTCGATCAGCTCCCGGGTGAGCGAGACCTCGACCAGCTTCTGCTCGTGCATCTGCACCGAGCAGTCGCGCCCGCCGAGCGAGAGACACCAGCTGCCGTTGCCCACCAGCTGGATCTCGTTGTGGCGCGTGCGCTCGATGTTGAGCTCGACCAGGAAGTTCCGGTTCGAGCCGGGCGCGAGCACCTTCGACTCGGCGCAGACGTCGACCACCGCGGCCGCCACCGCCTCGGCCTTCGCCACCACGCGCTGGCCCTTGCCGCCGCCGCCGCCGATGTACTTGAAGCGGATGCGGTGGGTCGGGTACTGCGCCCAGATCTCCTGGCAGACAGCCTCGGCGGTCTTCTGCAGCTCCTCGAGCGTGACCAGCTCGACGTTCCGCTCGTAGCCGAGCTGCAGCAGCGCCTCGGCGTTCTCGGCAGCGCTCGCCGACGGGCTCCAGCGGAACGCGAGCGAGTGCTTCTTGGCCAGCTTCTCCAGCGCCGCGCGGTCGCGCGCCTTGGCGAGCAGCGCCCGCGCCGACACGTCGTCGACGCCGGGGATCACCGCGTTGCCGAGCGCGCGCGCCTGCTTCTTGGCCTCGTCCTTCGCGCCCGCGCGGCGGATCACCGCCGACGACGGGCCCATGAAGCCGACGCTCGCGCGCTCCAGCGCGGCGACGAAGTCGGCGTCCTCCGCCATGAAGCCGTAGCCGGCGAACACGTGCGTGTAGCCGTGCTCGACCGCGATCGCGGCGATCTGCGCGATGCGCTTCTGCCTCTCCTCCTGGCCCGCGCCCATGTAGTCGGGCACGCGGTGCACGTTGTGGGGGAAGCGGAAGCCGCGCAGCTCGGGCGCGAGGCAGCGCGGGTAGACCACCGAGTCCTTCTCGGAGAGCAGCATGCCGTACTCGCGCACGCCGATCTCGTCGAACACCTGGAACGCCTCGAGCCGGACCGGCCCGCGGCACACCACCAGCACCTTCAGCGCCGCCAGCGTGAACGAGCGCTGCCACGGCGACGCCGCGTCGTCGAAGCGGCGCGCGACCCCCTCGCGGTCGATCACTACTCCGACTCCCGCTGCGGCCCGGCCATCGCCGACGGCTGGTAGGTGCGCATGAGGAAGGCGAGGTGCTCGCCGAGCACGCGCCGGCTGGTCCCCGGCATCACGATGCGCGAGACCGAGCCGAGCGAGAGCGCCTCGTTGGGGTTCATCAGCTCGCGCTCGTAGCGCTCGCGGATCTGCTTCAGGCCGGCGTCGCGCGTGCGCTTGGCCTCGACTTCGCTCGCGCCGTTCGCCAGCGCCTTCTGGAAGTCCTGGTCGAGCGCGCGCATCTCGTCCTTGAACACGAACTGCGCGCCGCCGCCGGCGTCCATCACCGCGATCCGCGCCATCGGCATGGCGAACACCGCATCGGCGCCGGTGAAGTGCGAGTTGTACGCGGCGTAGGCGCCGCCGAAGGCGTTGCGGATGATCAGCGTCATCGACGGCACGCGCAGGTCGATGATCGCGTCGAGCAGCCGGCGGCCCTCGAGGATGATCCCGCGCGTCTCCTGCTCCGTGCCCGGGGTGAAGCCCGCCACGTCCTCCAGGAAGATCATCGGGACGTTGTACAGGTTGCAGAAGCGGATGAAGCGCGTGGCCTTGCGCGCGGCGTCGACGTCGATCTGGCCGCTCGCCACCGCCGAGTTGTTGGCGACGAAGCCGGTGACGTGGCCGCCGACGCGGCCGAACGCGGTGATCATGTTGCGCGCGCGCGCGGGCTGCAGCTCGAAGTACTCGCCGTGGTCGACGATCTGCTGCAGGAACAGCGTGATGTCGAGCGGCGCGCTCATGCCCGCGGGCGAGTCGAACGTCTTGCGGAAGAGGATGTCCTCCTCGAGCGTGAAGCGGTCGAGCGGATCGCTGGTCGGCGCGAACGGCGCGAGCTCGCGGTTGTTGTTCGGCAGGTAGGTGAGCAGCCGCAGCGCGGTGCGCAGCGAGCCGACCTCGTCGGCGGTGGTGAGGTCGCACACGCCGTTCTGCCCGTGCACGCCCGGCCCGCCGAGCTCGTCGGCCGACACGTCCTCGCCCAGCGCCGACTTCACCACGCCCGGGCCGGTGAGCCCGATGAAGGTGTCCGCGCACTGGATCATGAACGAGCCCTGGCGGGGCAGATACGCGCCGCCGCCCGCGTTGTAGCCGAACATCAGGCTGATGCAGGGCACCACGCCCGAGATCCGCCGCAGCGCGGTGAACGCCTCGCTGTAGCCGTCGAGCCCGCCGACCCCCGCGGGCACGAACGCGCCGGCGGAGTCGTTCATGCCGACAAGCGGGATGCCGCGCTCGGCCGCCATGTAGATCAGCCGCGCGAGCTTGGCGCCGTTGGTGGCGTCCATCGAGCCGGCTCGCAAGGTGAAGTCGTGGCCGTACACCGCCACGTCGCGTCCGTTCACCGACAGGACCCCGGTGACGATCGACGCGCCGTCGAGCCCCTTGCCCCAGTTCTGCCAGAGCAGGTTGGGCTCCTGGTCGGAGAGCACGCGGATCCGCTCGAACACGGTCATGCGGTTCTTGGCGTGCTGGACGCGCACCCGCGCCAGGCCGCCGCCGCGCTTCGGCCGCTCGAGCAGCTCGCGGCCGCGCTCGATCGACTCCTCGTAGAACACGGCCGAGGGGTGGAGGGACTCGGACTTCACGGCGGCGGGCGGAGGGGCGAGCGGGTTCTGCAGCGAATACGGAGCCGTCTCGATCTCCATGCATTCGTCTCCGGGCACGCCTCGCCCATGGGGCGGAGGACACCCCTGACCCTGGGCAGCCGAGGATAACAGAATGCCGTGGTTTGCCGGACTCTTGGGGCCGGCGGGCGCACCCGCGGCTAGGAGCGCTTCTTGACCTTCTCCCAGTCCGCCAGGAACTGCTCGATGCCCTTGTCGGTGAGCGGGTGCTTGGCCAGGCCGAAGAGCACTGCCGGCGGCATGGTGGCGATGTCGGCGCCCAGGCGCGCCGCCTCGAGCACGTGGGTCGGGCTGCGGATGCTCGCGACCAGGATCTCGGTCGCGATGTCGTAGTTCTCGAAGATCTCGGCGATCTGCGCGATCACCTGCATGCCCGACTCGGGCTGGATGTCGTCGAGCCGGCCGACGAAGGGCGAGATCATGGTCGCCCCGGCCTTGGCGGCCATGAGCGCCTGGATCGGGGTGAAGATCAGCGTGCAGTTGGTGGGCACGTCCTGGCTCGACAGGACGCGGATGGCCTTCAGGCCCTCGGTCGTCATGGGGATCTTCACCACGATGTTCGAGGCGACCTTCCGCCACTCCAGCCCCTCGCGGACCATGCCCTCGGAGTCGAGCGAGACGACCTCGGCGCTGATCGGGCCGTCGCAGATCTTGGTGATCTCGCGGACGATGTCGCGCGGGTCGCCCTTCTCCTTGGACAGGAGCGACGGGTTGGTCGTGACGCCGTCGCACAGGCCCATCTCCACGCCCGTGCGGATGTCGTCCACGTGCGCCGTGTCGAGGAAGAACTTCATCTCGTGGCCTCCGTGCGGGGGAGTTTCTCGACTCGCAGGGGATCGTCAAGGTCTCGCAAGAGCTGTGCAATCGCGCGCGTCTGGCCGGGCGGCACGAGCGCGGGCGCGAGCTCGGCGAGCGGCGCGAGCACGAAGCGGCGCCTGATCAGGCCGGGGTGGGGCAGGGTGAGCTCCGGGGTGGTGACGGTCGAGTCGCCGAACAGCAGCAGGTCGAGGTCGAGCGTGCGCGGCGCGAGGCGCGGGCGCCGCTCCGGACGGCCGGCGGCATGCTCGAGCGCGCGCAGCCGCGCCAGGCACTCGAACGGCGTGCCGCCGAGCTCGAGCTCGGCGACGGCGTTCACGTACCAGGGGCTCGCAGGATCGCCCAGCGGCTCCGTGCGCCAGAAAGAGGACGCGCGCAGCGGCCCCCACTTCTCGAGCTCCGCGAGCGCCGCGCGCAGCTGCGCCGCGGGATCGCCCAGGTTCGCGCCCAGACCGACGTAGGCGCGCGTCAGCCGTCGCGCTCCCCGGGCGCGCGCTTGCCGGCGACGCCGCTCTCCGTCTCCTGGGTCACCACGTCGAGCAGGAGCAGCGCCACGCCGATCACGATCGCGCTGTCCGCGACGTTGAAGTCGGGGAAGATGAACAGCCCCAGGTTGAACTGCAGGAAGTCGATCACCTCGCCGCGCACCACGCGGTCGACCAGGTTCCCGATCGCACCCGAGACGATCAGCCCCAGCGACACCGCCGAGAGCCGGTCGCCCGGCTCGATGCGGCGGAAGAACGAGGCGATCATCACCAGCGCCACCAGCGTCAGCGCCACGAAGAAGTACACGTGCACGTTCTGGGCGAGCCCGAGCGCGGCACCGGGATTGCGCGAGTGGGTGATGCGGAAGAAGCCGTCGAGCGCCGCGAACGGCACCGCGTAGCCGCCGCGCTCCACGTGGGTGACCACCAGGTACTTGGTCAGCTGGTCGAGCGGCACGATCACCGCGAGCAGGATCAGGAGCGTGCGCAGCTTGGGACTCATTCGTGCTTCTCCAACGATCAACCTCCGCCGCCCATCCAGCCAAACAGCCGCTGGAACAGTCCGCGCGGCTTCTCGGGCTGGGTCTTGGGGTGGCTCTCGCCTTGCGCGGGCTCGGGCTCCGGCGCGTCGCGCTTGGCGAAGCTGAAGATGCCGCAGCTGTCCGTCGGCGCCGTGCCGCGCAGGAAGACCTCGGGCTCGCCGCTGCAGCCGAAGCCCGAGCGCAGCCCGGACTCCGCGTTCACGTCGACCGTCTCGACGCCGGTGGGGACGGTGAACTCCTCGGCCTCGGCCTTGCCGCGCGCGGCGTCGAGCACCTCGGCGAAGATCGGCAGCGCGGCGGTCGCCCCGGTGACGCGCACGCTCGTGCCGTCGTCGAAGCCGACCCAGACCGCGATCACGATCTCGGGCGTGTAGCCGATGAACCAGGCGTCGCGGTAGTCGCTGCTCGTGCCGGTCTTGCCGGCGATGTCGCCGCGGAAGCCCATGCGCCGCAGCGGCGCGCCGGTGCCGCGGTCCACCACGCCCTCGAGCGCCGAGGTGACCAGATAGACGTCCGACGGGTCGAACACGCGCGGCGTCTCGATCGTGCGCTGCTCGAGCACGCGCCCGTTCGCCTCGACCACCTGCGTGTACGAGCGCAGCTCCGGGCGCAGGCCGCCGGACGCCAGCACGGCGTAGGCGCGCGCGGCCTCGAGCATGCTCAGCTCGAACGCGCCGAGCGCGACGCTCGGCACCGCCAGGAGCGGGCTCTCGATCCCCAGCGCGCGCGCGGTGGCGACCACCTTGTCCGGCCCGACGGCGATCCCCAGCCGCGCGACCGGCACGTTCAGCGACTGCTCGATCGCCTGGCGCACGGTGACCTGGCCGCGGTACTCGCCGTCGTAGTTCACCGGCTCCCACACGCCGCTCGGCTGCTCGTAGGAGAGCGGCTCGTCGTCGAGCTTCGAGACCAGCGTCCACGCCGGCGGACCCGCGGAGCGGCCCACCGCGGTCAGCAGCACGATCGGCTTGAACACGCTGCCCGGCTGGCGGCGCGCCTGCGAGGCGCGGTTGAACTGGCTCTTGCCGTAGTCCCGCCCTCCCACGAGCGCGAGGATCTCGCCGGTCTTCGGCGACAGGGCGACCAGCGCCGCCTGCAGCGGGGAGTCCTTGCGGCGGACCGCCGGGAAGTCCTTCTCGAGCTTGGCCAGCCCGTGGGTCACGGCGTCGTCGGCGGCGCGCTGCAGCTCGGCGTCGAGCGTGGAGTAGATCGACATGCCGGCGGTCTGCAGGATCTCGTCGCCGTAGCGCTCGGACAGGTCCTCGCGCAGCTGCTCGACGAAGTACGGCGCCAGGTTCTCGTCGGGCGCGGCCTCGCGCACGCCGAGCTCCGCGACCAGCGCGTGCTCGTAGGTGTCGCGGTCGATCTTGTCCTGCTCGCGCAGCACCGAGAGCACCAGGTCGCGCCGCTTGCGCGCCTCGTCGGGGTTCCTGTACGGCGAGTAGTAGTTCGGGCCCTTGATCAGGCCAGCGAGCAGCGCCGCCTCGGGCAGCGTGACCTCGTTCACCGGCTTGCCGAAGTAGTAACGCGAGGCCTCGCCGACGCCGTGGATCGCGATCGACCCGCGCTGGCCCATGTAGACCTCGTTCAGGTACGCCTCGAGGATCTCCTGCTTGGTGTGGTTGCGCTCGAGCAGGAGCGCCATCACCACCTCGGTGAGCTTGCGCCCGACCGTGCGCTCGCGCGTGAGATAGAAGTTCTTCACCAGCTGCTGCGTCAGCGTGCTGCCACCCTGGACCACCTTGCCCGCGCGCAGGTTCGCAAGAAACGCGCCGGCCATGCGCCACGGCTGGATGCCGTGGTGCGAGTAGAACGACTGGTCCTCGATGCCGATGATGGCCTCGACCAGAATCGGCGGGACGTCCGCCAGCGCGACCAGGCGCCGGTCGGCGCGCTCGGCGCCGTGGAACTGCGCGATGACCTCGGGCTCGATCTCGGCCTGGGCCAGGAGCTCGCCGCCGGCGTCGCGCACCGCCGACACGCGCGACCCCTCGAGGCGCAGCTCGAAGAGCGCCGGCGCCATCGCGCGGCTGGCGAGCGGCGAGCCGCGGCGGAACACGTCGAGCTCGCCGGGCCGGCGCGCGAACTCGCCCGGGCGCAGCCGCGGGTGCGCTCCGACCGCCTCGACGTAACCCATGCGCAGCAGCCGCGCGCGCAGGTGGATGCGCTCGACGTCGACTCCGGAGTGGAGCGCCACCGGCCGCGCGTACACGCGGGACGGTACGGCGAACAGCTGGCCGCGGAAGCGCGCCTCGACGCGCTCCTCGAGGCTCGCCACCGAGCGCGCTGTCCACACGCCGATGAGCCCGAACAAGATCGCGACCAGAAAGGCGATTCTTGCCGTCGGGTTGCGCAGCCAGGCCTTCAGCACGCCCACAGGGTAGGTGCGCGCGGTCCTTGCGGCACCCCCGCCCCGCCGGCATCCTCGGTCGGCCCGAGGGGAGCATGGCCGACGCGAAGAAGCGCAAATCCCGGTCCGCGGGCTCCCGACCGAAAGGCGCCCGGCCGAAAGGCGGCGGAGCTGCCAAGACCTGGGGCGGCCGCTTCGCCAAGGCGACCGATCCGCGCATGGAGCGCTTCTCCGCCTCGGTCGACGTGGACGGCGCGCTGTTCCGCGAGGACGTGCGCGGCAGCATCGCGCACGCGCGCATGCTCGCGCGCGCCGGCATCGTCTCCGACGCCGAGGCCGGGCAGCTGGTGAAGGGCCTCGAGCAGGTTGTGCACGAGCTGGAGAGCGGCGCGCTCGCGCTCGACCCCGCGCTCGAGGACGTGCACACCAACGTAGAGCGCCGGCTGTACGAGCTCGTCGGACCGGTCGCCGGCAAGCTCCACACCGGCCGCAGCCGCAACGACCAGGTCGCGACCGACCTCTTGCTCTGGCTGCGGGCGCGCGCGCGCGAGCTGCGAGGCGCGCTCGCGGAGCTGCGCGAGGCGCTGGTCGAGCGCGCCGGTCGCGAGGTCGACGTCGTCCTCCCCGGCTACACGCACCTGCAGCGGGCCCAGCCGGTGCGCCTCGCACACCACTGGCTGGCACACGCCGAGGCGCTGGCGCGCGACGACGGCCGCATCGCCGACGCGCGCGCGCGCATGTCTCGCTCGCCGCTGGGCTCGGGCGCGCTCGCGGGCAGCACGCTGCCGATCGAGCGCGAGCGCACCGCGCGCGAGCTCGGCTTCGAGGGACCGACCCGGAACAGCCTGGACGCGGTGTCGGCGCGCGACGCCGCGCTCGAGCTGGTGGGCGCGCTCGCGATCCTGATGGTGAACCTGTCGCGGCTGTGCGAGGAGCTGGTGCTGTGGAGCTCGTCGGAGTTCGGCTTCGTCGAGCTCGACGACGCTTTCGCTACCGGCTCGAGCCTGATGCCGCAGAAGAAGAACCCCGACGCCGCGGAGCTGGTGCGCGGGAAGACCGGCCGCGTGGTCGGCGACCTGGTGGGGCTGCTGGTGACGCTGAAGGGCCTGCCGCTCTCGTACAATCGCGATCTGCAGGAGGACAAGCGGCCGGTGATCGACGCCGTGGAGACCGCGCGCGACTGCCTGGGCGTGCTGGCCGGGGCGGTCGCGACCTTGCGCGTGAACCGCGAGGCGATGGCGCGCGCGGCGGCGGACCCGATGCTGCTCGCCACCGACCTGGCCGACCTCCTGGTCGAGCGCGGCGTCCCGTTCCGCGAGGCGCACGGCGTGGTCGGGCGCGCGGTGGCCCACGCGCTGGAGCGCGGCGTCGCGCTCGGCGCGCTCACGCGCGACGAGCTGCGCTCGTTCCACCCCGCGCTCGAGCTGGAGCCCGCACGGTTCTTCTCGGTCGAGCGCTCGCTCGAGGCACGGCGCGCGCCGGGCGCGCCGTCGCGCGCGCAGGTGGCGCTGGCGCTCGAGGCCGCGCGCGGCGAGCTCACGCGCACGCGCGCCGAGCTCGCGGCGGAGTCCGAGTGACTCGCGCCCTCGCGCTCGCCTTCGCGCTCTCGCTCGCGGCGCTCAGCGGCTGCGGCAAGTACGGGCCGCCCGTGCGCCCGAAGCCCACGCCGGCGCACGGCTCGCAGAACGAGCCGGCGCCGCCGCCCGAGCCGGAGGAGCCGGACACGCTGCCGGCACCCGATCCGCAGGCGCCCGACCCGCACCAGGTCGTCGAGCCCCAGAGCTCCAACACCGAACAGTGTCCGGACCCCAACAGCACCAGCGCGGGGGCCCGGCCGTGAACAGGATCCGCTTCGCGAAGATGCACGGCGCCGGCAACGATTTCGTCGTGATCGACTGCCTGGCGGGCGACCCGGTGGCGGACTGGACCGCGTTCGCGCGCTTCGCGCTCGACCGGCGGCTGGGCGTGGGCGGCGACCAGCTCCTGCTGGTGCGGCCGTCGCGCGAGGCCGACTTCGCGATGGCCATCCGCAACGCCGACGGCAGTTCGGCGGAGATGTGCGCGAACGGCATCCGCGCCTTCGCCAAGTACGTGCGCGACCGCGGCCTCGCCGCGCAGGACCGCATCCGCGTCGAGACGCTCGCCGGCGTGGTCACGCCGCGCTGGCGGGGCGGCGACCAGGTCGAGGTGGAGATGACCCGGCCGGTGTTCGCGCCGGAGAAGATCCCCACGCGGCTCGCGGGCGCGCCGCCGCTGGTGGACGTGCCGCTGGAGCTCGACGGCCAGGTCCTGCGCGTGACCGCGCTCTCGATGGGCAATCCGCACTGCGTGGTGTTCGTCGACGACCCCGCGGAGTTCCCCGTCGAGCGGCTGGGACCGCGCATCGAGCACCATCCGCTGTTCCCGGAGCGCGTGAACGTCGAGTTCGTGGCGCGCGCGTCGGCCGACGAGCTGGTGCAGCGCACCTGGGAGCGCGGCTCGGGCGAGACGCTCGCGTGCGGCAGCGGCGCCTGCGCCGCAGCGGTGGCGGGCGTGCTGTCGGGCCGCTCTTCGCGCGACGTCGCGGTGCGGCTGCGCGGCGGCGTGCTGCGCATTCGCTGGCCCGCGGACGGCGCGCCGGTCATCATGACGGGCCCCGCGGCCCATGTCTTCGACGGAGAGCTCGCATGGCCCTGAACCTCGGTGGCACGTACACGGCGCTCGTCACTCCCTTCACGGCCGACGGCGGACTGGATCTCGAGGCGTTGGCGAAGCTGTGCGAGTGGCAGATCGCGAGCGGCGTCGACGGACTGGTGCCGTGCGGCAGCACCGGCGAGGCCGCGACGCTCTCGCACGAGGAGCACGTGCGCGTGGTGCGCCACGTGGTCGAGGTCGCGGCCGGGCGCGTGCCGGTGATCGCCGGCGCGGGCTCGAACTCGACGCGCGAAGCGATCGAGCTCACCCAGGCCGCGCGCTCTGCGGGCGCCGATGCGGCGCTGTTGATCTCGCCCTACTACAACAAGCCCACGCAGGAGGGGATCTTCCAGCACTACCGCGCAGTCGCGCAGGAGACGCGGCTGCCGATCCTCGTCTACAACATCCCCGGGCGCACGGCGTCGCGGATCGAGCCGGAGACTTCTGCGCGGCTCTCGCGCGTTCCCGGAGTCATTGGGCTGAAGGAGTGCGGCGCGGACCTGATCGCGACCTCGGAGACGATCGCGCAATCGGCGCCGACCTTCGCGGTGCTCTCCGGCGACGACGCGCTCACGCTGCCCATGCTCGCGATCGGGGCGCGCGGCGCCATCTCGACCGTGTCGAACGTGCTGCCGGCCGCGACCGCCGAGCTGACGCGCGCCCACGCCGCGGGAAACGCCGCGCGCGCGCGCGCGCTGCACTACGAGCTCCTGCCCGTGACTCAGTCGCTCTTCATCGAGTCGAACCCGATTCCGGTCAAGACTGCGCTCGCGATCCTCGGGCGGATCCCCTCGGCCACCCTGCGGCTCCCGCTCACCGAGATCTCGAAGGCGAACCGCGAGCGGCTCGAGGCGGTGCTGGCCGAGCTGCCGCGCGCATGACTCGCGTGCTGGTGGTCGGCGCCGCGGGCCGCATGGGCGAGAGCCTCTTGCGGCAGATCGCGGCGGACCTCGAGCTCGAGCTCGCGGGCGCGCTCGAGTACTCCGCGCACCCGCGCCAGGGTCACGAGGTCGCGGCCGGCGTGAAGCTCTCCGCGGACGTGGCAGACGCGTGCGCCCGCGCCGACGTGGCGGTCGACTTCTCGAGCCCCGCCTCGACGCTGGCGCTCGTCGACGCTGCCGAGGCGCGCGGCCTGCCGCTGGTGATCGGCACGACCGCGATCGGCGCGGACGGCGAGCGCCGGATCGCGCGCGCCGCCGAGCGCATCCCGATCGTGCGCGCCGCCAACTTCTCGATCGGCGTCGCGGTGCTGCTGGATCTGGTGGCCGAGGCCTCCCGCCGGCTCGCCGGCTACGAGATCGAGGTGCTGGAGCTGCACCACAACCAGAAGGTGGACGCCCCGAGCGGAACGGCGCTGTCGCTGGCGCGCGCCGCCGCAGCAGCGCGCGGTCAAGACCTTCCGCAGCACGCCGTGTACCACCGCGAGGGAGTCACCGGGAAGCGCCGCCACGACGAGATCGGGCTCCAGTCACTCCGCCTCTCCGACACTGTGGGCGAGCACATT
>Ga0306921_10000553_pt1 | contig 33578 bp, 46 predicted proteins | sample sta12Cox44000080_FD_203760 | JGI IMG/M metagenome (GOLD analysis project Ga0306921, IMG submission 203760) | Lab enrichment of tropical soil microbial communities from Luquillo Experimental Forest, Puerto Rico - statoxic.12C.oxic.44.000.080 (v2)... | ecosystem: Environmental > Terrestrial >... | reverse complement strand
CGAGGGATAATTCCGCGCGGGCTCGAAGGAAATTAATGAATGGCCGCGAGGATCATGGGCTCTTTACGACATCCCCGACCTTCGCCGGACCAGAACCGGAAAACGTAACCGTCGCGGAGTCATTGTCCGCTTCGGTGACCGTGGCTTCGCCGACCTTGTCCTCAACCGACTTGATGACCTTGCCGGTCGCAGGGTCCTTCACCACGCGTACCTGTCGCGAGACGATCAGTTTGTCCCCAACTTTCACGCCGCCCTTTTTCCCCACATTCACGATGAGCGTGTTGCCCGAAACATCGGCTACCAGCCCAGATACGGTGATTTTCACCGTCGGAATCTTTCCTGCCGCGGCGTCAATCTGCGCCCCCGTATCATCCACAGCCTTGTGCGTGGCTTCACCGAGAATCGTGTTCGAGAAATTGCTGCTGCCCATGTCGAGGGCTCCGCTGCCTCCACCACTCCAGCCCCCGCCCCCGCCGAGAAGGGAAGTGCTCGAACGCGTAGACTCTCCCGTGCCGGTCACGGCGACCAGGATTTCCCCGGTGGAAGTGTCCACGAGGCGTGCGGTTATGCCCACGACTGCCTTCGCTTTGCTGGCACCGATGCCGCCAATGCCGTACCGGCCCAGCCCGTATCCACCGCCGCCGACATTGGTGTGCTGGTCGTCGCGGCCGAATTGCGTGATCGAGCCGATAATGATGGCGTCCACTCCGAGAACGCGACCGATTTTCGCGGCCGTCGTGGAATCCGCGCGGTCGCTATTAGAGAAATTCTGCTCGGCAAGGATCTTGTCAAGTGCGGAGCGCTCGATGACCGAATAATTGCCGTCCTGCACGAGCTTCTGTACGAGCATGTCGGAAATGCCCTTGCCGACGTCCTGGTCCGAGCCGAAAATCTGGTGCACGTAGGTGCGCACGGTGCCGTAATCGAAATTCATGACCGCAACGCGTTTCTTGGCGCCGCTTGGCGCGGCCGGTGCAGCGGGCACGGTGGAAGCAGCATCCTGCCCATGAGCCGCGGACAACAGCGCCAGGGGAACGCAGAATATGAGGTATCTCAGAAAATGGGAAACCGGAGCCTTAGGCATGCAGAACTCCTTCGAGGGGGCAAAGTTGTGGCCAGAAACTTATGTTCAGGCACCCCGTCGATCAACTGCGCGCTATGTTAGTGGAACGCGGCGAGTGCTTCAACCCTGAAATTGCGGAAGCGCCTTAGTCTGCAAGACTGAATGGGACGCGAGCTTTCGAGATAGAGTTAAATTCTTGAGGCAAAAGAATTGCCCCAAATTTCTTTGCAGGCTTGCCTCGATCTTCGCCCTCATCCGCTCCGAAGTCGTCCTGCAAACGGTATAAGCGCGGTTAACGGATGACGGCGCACAGAAACTGATCCACTGTCTTTCAAAAGACCTTCGTTGACAAAGTTTTGGCTCCCCCTTAAACTTAGATTTTGTCTCTAGAGGGAAAGGTGTGGCTGATTGCAATGAGGACGTACGTAGCGAGAGGGGAAGAGGCTGAAGCGCTTAAAATCGGCGCTCAGTGGTACGTGGTCGATGCCTCGAACCAGGCGCTGGGTCGCCTGGCGACCAAAGTGGCGCGTCTTTTGATCGGCAAAGACAAGCCCAGCTTTACGCCCTATCTCGATTCGGGCGACCACGTGGTAGTCATCAACGCGGACAAGATCCGCCTGACCGGTAACAAGGTCGAGCAAAAAGTTTATTACTCGCACAGCGGCTATCCCGGCGGATTGAAGGAAGTTCCCGCCAAGCGCGTGCGTGAGACCAAGCCCGAATGGATGGTTCGCGAAGCTGTTTTGGGCATGCTACCGAAAAACAAGCTGCGGGCGCGGCGCGCGAAGAAATTGCGTGTTTATCGTGACGCGGCCGGGTTAGCGCGGCACGCGGGACAAAAGCCGCAGCAAGTCGCGGTTTAAGTTTGGCCCCGGCTGGTCTGGGGTGGGTACAGCAGTTTCCGCACGTAGGTGTTCCTTTCTAAGTGGTGCCTTAGCAGGGAGCTATCCGGACGTGGAGTCGACGAGACGGCGTGGAGTTGTCTCTTCGCTAGAAAGATTTGAGGAGGAGCATTGAGTACTGTGGAAACGCCCGCTGTGGGCACAAAGATGTGGTTTCACGGCACGGGCCGCCGAAAGGAATCCATCGCGCGCGTGTTCGTTCGTCCGGGTTCAGGCAAGTTTACGGTCAACGGCAGCGACGTCGAGAAGTATTTCCCGAATCATGCCTGGAAGCATGATGCGACGGAGCCTTTGAAGTTCACGAGCCTCACCGAACAGGTCGACGTGGTGGCAACGGCCAAGGGCGGCGGCGTTGGTGGGCAGGCCGGAGCGGTGCGCATGGGATTGTCCCGCGCGATCAGCCGCTTCAATCCGGAGCTACGTCCGGCGCTGCGCAAGAACGGCTTTTTGACGCGCGATTCGCGCATGAAGGAACGCAAGAAGTACGGGCAGAAGGGTGCTCGCAAGCGCTTCCAGTTCACCAAGCGCTAAAGAACTGGATCTCCGCTTTACAGGCTCTGGGGTCTCGACGCAAGCCGAGGCCCCAAGATCACGGCCGGCAAGGTAGCCGGCAAGAGGCGGTTCTTCGGTGACCCCGGTCATCGCTGCAAACAGCTATCCAACTAGGAGGAACAGTGGCAGTTGAAATCACCATGAAGGAGCTGCTGGAGGCTGGCGTTCATTTCGGCCACCAGACGCGTCGTTGGAACCCCAAAATGAAAGAATATATTTTCGGGGAGCGCAACGGCATCCACATCATTGACCTGCAGAAAACCTTGAAGATGTTTCGCGAAGCGAGCCGCTTCGTGAGCGATATTTCCGGACAGGGCAGAACCGTATTGTTTGTGGGCACGAAGCGTCAGGCTCAGGAAGCCATCGCCGAAGAAGCGAAGCGCTGCGGTGCGTACTTTGTGAACCACCGCTGGCTGGGCGGCACGCTGACGAATTGGGCCACGCTGCAGAAATCCATCAAGCGCCTGAAGCTCCTCAAAGCCATGACCGAAGACGGCCGCATGGAGCAGCTCTCCAAGAAAGAGCGCGCGCGGCTGGACCGCGAGATGAAACACCTGTTTCAGAACCTCGAAGGCATCGAAAACATGGCGCAGTTGCCGGACGCAATGTTCGTCGTTGATTCCAACGCGGAAGAAATCGCCGTGAAGGAAGCGCGCCGCATGGGCATTCCCGTAGTCAGCGTCGTGGATACGAATTGCGATCCGGACATGGTGGACTGGATCATTCCCGGCAACGACGACGCTCTGCGAGCCATCCGCCTCTTCACCACGAAGATTGCAGACTCCGTCGCCGAAGGCCGCACCAACTACGAACAGTCTCAGGTCGCCGACCAGAAGGTCGCCGCGGACCAGGCGCATGAAGCGGGTGTCGATTATGTGGACACCAGCGCCTATGAACAATACGAGAAACAGGAAGGCGACTTCGTGGAAGGAACGGAGGCCTTCGTCGAAGCGGCTGGCACCACCGTGCCCCCCGACGAGGAATCCCGCTAACTGACCGCGCGAGGGTAATCCATATCCGCTGGCCCGGCGCTGTGCGCAAAATCCACGCCGGGCCATTTTTCTAGAGAGCGAACGCCAAATTTAAGGAAACCGAGAGAAAAGGATGAGTACAACGAAACCGGTCATGGAAATTTCAGCAAAGCTCGTGAAAGAACTGAGAGATCTGACGAACGCAGGCTTTAGCGATTGCCGCGCCGCCCTGGTTGAGACCAGCGGTGACGTGCAGAAGGCCATCGACGTCCTTCGCAAGAAGGGCCAGGCCGCCGCTGCCAAGAAGGCCACGCGCGAGGCTAGCGAAGGCTTGATCGGCCACTACATTCATGCCGGCGGGAAGATCGGCGTAATCGTGGAGATCAACTGCGAAAGCGATTTCGTGGCCCGCACGGATGCGTTTCGGCAGTTGTGCCACGACGTCGCCATGCACATCGCCGCCGTCGATCCTCGCTACGTCCGCCGCGAAGACGTGACGCCCGAGATGCTAAAGCACGAGCGCGAGATCTACAGCGCCCAGGCCCGCGCTACCGGCAAGCCGGACGCCGTGATCCAGAAAATCGTGCAAGGCAAGATGGAGAAGTTTTACGAAGAGACTTGCCTCTACGAACAGCACTACATCAAGGACGAGACGCAAACCATCGGCGAGATGATCACCCAGGCCATCGCAAAGCTCGGTGAAAACATTGCCATTCGCCGCTTTGCTCGCTTCAAGGTGGGCGAGGCCAGCGGAAATTCTGCCGCCGGAACGCCCGAGCTTGCACCCATGCCTGCGCCAGCGCCGGTTAACGCCTAATCATCGGCCGTCCGAATCACACGACGCCACTTGCCGCATTCTAAACGCCCCGGCAATCCGGGGCGTTTTCTTTTGCCTTGATAGGCCAGGCCGGGGGATGTTTGTTACAATCGGCAGGGTTTATCCACCTTGAACGGAGGCACATGGCCAGGGCATCGAGAGCGGTGAAAAAAAGCGTAAAGAAACGGCCGGCGTATCACCGGATTCTGCTGAAGCTTTCGGGCGAATCCATGCAAGGGCCTCAGGGCTTCGGCATCGACGGGCAGACCATTTACGCCATCGCGGAGGAGTTGCGCGAAGTCCTCAAGCTTGGCGTGCAGATCGCCATCATGGTTGGCGGCGGAAATATTTTTCGCGGCGCCCGCCAAAAAGGTTTTGAGATTGACCGCGCCACCGGCGATTACATGGGCATGCTGGCCACCGTTCTCAATGCCCTCGCCCTACAGGATGCTCTTGAAAAACTCGGTGTGCACACCCGCGTGCAGAGCGCCATTGAAATGCATCAGGTTTGCGAACCTTTCATCCGCCGCCGCGCCACGCGCCACCTGGAGAAGGGCCGCGTTGTTATTTTCGCCGCCGGCACGGGCAATCCCTATTTCTCGACGGACACCGCCGCGGCCTTGCGTGCGATGGAAATCAAGGCGGACGTAATTTTGAAGGCCACGCGCGTGGACGGGATTTACGACGCCGACCCGGAACAAGTGAGTGACGCAAAGCTCTTCGCCGAGATTACCTATCGTGAGGTCCTGCACAAAAACCTGAAAGTGATGGACGCGACGGCCATTTCGCTCTGCATGGACAATGGTATGCCCATCGTGGTGTTCAACATGAATCAGGTGGGAAACATTAAGCGCGCGGTCTTGGGCGAGCGCGTCGGCTCGACGGTCTTGCCGGCATAGGATAGACAAATGACGACGATTGCTACGACAAAGGATGCCATGGCGGCGGCAAAAACGCGAATGGAGAAAGCCGTGGAAGACTTCCGGAAGGAGCTGACCAGCGTGCGCACTGGTCGCGCCAACGCCGCGCTTCTCGATCACGTGCGTGTGGACTATCACGGCACACCCATGCCGGTAAATCAGCTAGGAAACGTCACCGTGCCGGACGCCACCATGCTGATGATCGCGCCGTGGGATCCGAGCGCCGTGCCGCTCATTGACAAGGCGATTCGGTCCTCCGATCTCGGCCTCAACCCAACTACCGACGGCAAAGTGGTGCGCATTCCCATTCCTTCGCCCACCGAAGAACGCCGGAAGGAATTGGTGAAGCATATTCACAAGGTTCTGGAGAATCATCGCACCGCCGTGCGCAACATCCGCCGCGACATCAAGGAAGCCATCGATAAGCTCGAGAAAGACAAGAAAATCAGCCAGGACGAGCTGAAACGCGCCCTCGACGAACTCGAAAAAGTCTCCCATGCCGAAACCAAAAAGATCGAAGACCTCTCCGCCGCTAAAGAAAAAGAAGTTATGGAATTCAAGTAGAAGGATCAGGGAACAATAATCCGAGCGCAGCAAACACGGAACAGAAGCCTCCTCTCTTTGAGAAGGCTTTTTTATTTGGAGTGCGATGACTTGCAACCGCTTTTCCTCTGGCCCCACCACGCGGGGCGATTACGGCTTTGACGCGGGTTTCACCGGCTTGTCATGTTTGCTGGATTCTGCCTTACGATCCAACGTAAACACCTGTGCCTCATCATTCTGCACGGCATGCAAGAACGCGTTGTAGTCCGTCGCCCGGTCTGCGGGAATTTCCGGCAGCAGGAAATTGACGCGTCGGGAAGCCGTGACCGTGTTCTGCAACATGCCATACTTCGATGCGAAGGTCGCGTAGTCGCGCCCCACAGCAGTTCCCGCCGGCGTTTGCACCGTCGTTCCGGCCGGAAGCCGCAAAGTCATACGCGTTTCCACGTCCAGCGGTGTGCCTAATTCAATGTTTGGCGCTTTGCCTCCTGCCGCCGCTCTCGCTGGCGGATCGGGCAAACTGATTTGCGGAAGCAGCGCCGGGATCCTCACCGGCTTCTTCGACCAATCCACAAACTTCGGCTGCGAGATCTCATACTCCACCGTGAACGGCTCCTTCGTGGCCGTTGGATCCGATGCATTAACGCTCGTGACCTGCCCCCGAAAGCCGTCCGAAATCGCCAACAGCCCTGCAACGTCCTTCCATTTTTCCTTCGGCGTCTGATAAAACGCCACCCGGAGCAGCAGTTCGTTATCCCCCCGCATGGTGTATTTCACTTTTGCGGTGACGTTGCCACTTTCCCCAAGCTTCGCGTCGACGCCCACTTTTTGAAAGGCCGCGAAAGGCAGGACGGTCGAAACATTCTCGAAGAAACGAGTATCACTCCGCGGGTAGGGCAAGAGTGCCGGTTTCCCGCGCAGATTCACCTCGATCATGGCAAACGGTGTCACCGGCTCGGAAGGGTCGAGCCAGATACTCTTCTTTTCGGTTGAGGCCAAAACAAGAACGTGGGGGAAAAGAGAAGGCAGGATCAGAGCGCGATTCGTCGTCGGCACCTGAGTTCCGGTCAGTGCGGGTTTTGCCTCCAACTCTGCACCACCCGCCAGAGCAAGCAAAAGAACACATTTGTCTTCCGGCGTCGCGTATCCGGAAGCCAGAATTTCTTGCGCCGTGCGCGTTGCGTATCCCGTTGAGCCCAAAGGCAAATCAACCGTGGTGATTTTCTGCGCCACAAAATCATATAGTAGGTGCAAACGCTCTTCGGGTGTCTTCGCCTCGGCCGTCAGTTTCATCGCCTTATCTTTAATCTCCGTCGTGGCGCTAGCAGTAGGAAAGAGCTTCTGCATCGCTAGCATGAATTTCGGCCACTCGGTGTAGGTTGTCAGCGCCACGTCTGCATTGGCCAGGTAGGCCGGAAGGTCTGTTGCCGCACGGTCCGCATTCTTAGGAGGAGCACTCCCAGCCGGGTACTTCCAGCGGTAGCTCACGCGCATTGCGTCGCCCTGACCGGATTTCGCTTCCTCGAACGATTGTGAATATTCCGAAGTCCAGACCTTTACTTCTCGTGAAGCTGGCAAATCGAGGTCATATTGCTCGGCCAGCACTTGCCCCGACCGGTCGAGGGAATGTTCCAGCCAGAAGTCTGGCGCAAGCGGATGATGCGAGGTCGTGGTGATAACGCGATATTCGACCGTGTCGCCTTCTTGCAAACCGAGAAGACGCACCGACTTCACGCGCACTTCCTGGTAAGCCGGATATTTCTCAACCGCGGGATTCGGCGGATCGGCGATAGCGCTAGGCAAAACCTCGGAAGTTCCCCCATTGGCATGGCTAATCCGTACCAGCGGAATTTCGATCTGCTGAAATCGCCGGTTGTAATCGAATCCGAGCCGTGCAAACTGCCGCGCCCCCAGAATATTGTTGATCTTAACGATTGTGTGGATTTCCTTCCGCGAATCGCCATTCGTTTCAAAGCGAATATGCGTCTCGAGAAGCTGAATCTGAAAAGGAAGTTCCGGCTTGTCGGGCTTTTTTTCCGCCGCTGGCGCTCTCTCAGGGGGCTTTTCCGGTTTCTGCGCAGCCTCCTGCGCGCACAATGCGCAGGAAATGAGCATCAAGCCGGAAAACGCCGCCAGAAACCATGTCGATCGAAGAGAGGCTGCCACGTTGGAAGTTTAAGGGGGACGAAGCAAGAGCGTAAAGTTGCCCGTGGCGACGCGTTTCGGCTTAAGCACGGGCCAGCTTCAGCCATATTCCGTCGCTTTTTTGTAGGGACCGTCTTCCCAAGCGGTTCGCCAACACGCCTTTGAGATCAACCTGCAACGATTTGACTCCGTACCTCCTTCCCTTCCGTTCTTTTCCGCTCTTGTATCCGCCGTCTCTTTTCCAGTCATCGCGCTAGCCCTAGCCACCAAGCCGCGTCTAAGACCATGGTAGAGTGGAGGTTTGCTTTGCCTTCACCAAACACGAGGGACGCCGGATGAGGAATCACCTGCTGGGACTGGGAGTGTTGGTCGTAATGGCTGCGGCTGCGGGCCGCGCAAATGATGTGACGAAGCCCAAGGGACCCGGGGAAGACGGCACCAAGGCTGCTCTCGTAAAAATCGCCGGCGAAGGCACCATGGATACGCATGCGTTCGAGTACCTCACCGAACTCAGCGATGAAGTCGGAGCCCGCGTCACCGGCACGCCCTCGTCGCAGAAAGCCGCGGATTGGGGTCAGGCCAAGATGAAAACCATGGGCCTCGAAAATGTCCATGCGGAAAAATGGACCATGTGGAAGGGCTGGGCGCGCCGCAAGGCCGAAGCGGAAATGCTCTCGCCCATGCGCCGCTCGTTAAGCATTGACGCCATGGGCTGGACGGGCTCGACCCCCGCCAGCGGCGTGGAAGCCGAAGTCGTGACCGCGAACCTCTTCGACCTCGACGAGGAAATGAAGAACACTGGTCGCTTTCGCGGGAAAATCGTCCTGATGGAGCCAAATGACTCACCGAAAAAAAGCTTCTGGCTGATCTTTGCCCAGTTTGGCGATTTCCTGAAAGCCCTGCAAAATTCCGGCGCCGTGGCCGTCATCGGTGGTCAGGGCGGCTTTAAGGCCGAAGGCATGCACCTCACGCACACGGGAATCCTGGGTTTTGCCCCGGATTTCACCATTCCCGTAGTGGATATGACGATGGAGGACCGGGGCCAACTCGAGCGTTTTCTCGCGGCAGGAAAAACCGTGCGCCTGCACATAAACGTTCAGAATACGTTCACCAACAGCGCGGTAGAGAGCGCCAACGTCGTCGGTGAAATTCTCGGCCACGAGCACCCTGAAGAAATCGTGGTCGTGGGAGCGCATCTCGATTCTTGGGATTTGAGCGAGGGCGCTACCGATAACGGCACGGGCTCTACGAGCGTTCTGGCGGCGGCCGAAGCCATCGTGAAAAGCGGCGCGCGTCCCAGACGCACCATTCGTTTCGTTTTATTCACCGGAGAAGAGCAGGGGCTGCTGGGCTCCCTCGCCTACGTCAAACAGCACGAAAAGGAAATGAAGAACCATCTCGGCGACATTGTTCTGGATCTTGGCCAAGGTCCAGTGAAAGAATTTCAGCTCGGTGGACGAAGCGACCTCATCGCGGATTTTGAACCGTTCGCGAAGTCGCTGGGAAATATTCGCGAAATCAAGGTATCGGACAAGATTGAATTTGGCACGGACACCGGACCATTCGTTCTCGTCAGGCCTGCCCGGCATCAACCTCGATCAGGACTCGCCCGACTACAACTGCCGCCGATGCCCTCGAAGCTGTTAAGCCAGAGGTATTGACTCAAAATGCGACGATCATGGCCATGACCGCCTACTGGCTGGCGGACCGCCCCCAGCGATTCGCCGCTCCTTGGCCCGTGGAAAAGACCGCCAGAATGCTCCGCGAAAAAGGCGAATACGACATACTGAAGGCCCTCGGTCTCTGGTCGTTCGGGAGTCTTGGCCAGGAAATCAGTCAACCGCCAAATAACTGAAAGTAAGCCATTTGGGCGGTGCAAGGAAGACGGGGCTCTGAAAAAGCCAGGTATCGTGCCTAGGAAGGCACACCCGAGCAGACTGCGTGCCATTCCCGAGTTTTCCACAGTTTTTTCCTTGCCTTGTATCGAATGTGATTTGACAGAAGCCTCTGTCTTCTCTATACTTTGTGTTTTGACAGGGTATTTTCCCCTTGCAGTAAAGGCTATCTTCCTTTTGGGGAAGATGGTTGGTTGGAAGGGAATTCTTCGGTCCCGGAACAAGCTCGACGGAATGGGACAGAAGAGCGGCCGGAATGGGGCGCCAGCCCCGAAAAGCCGAGTAAGCCTCTCCGATTCGATACCAGGAGCTGAGTTCTGCCTCTTGGAGTGCGTGCGGAGTCTCTTGCTGTGGTCTCTCCGGATTCGCAGTACACCTTTCAGCGTTGTTGTGTGCTCTCGCGAATTTGTCTGCGCGCTAGGCGAGAGTCTTGAACATCTGTCTGCGCGCAATGCGCGGCGAACTCGCTCAGCTGCAGCACTCGCGAGCCGCCGAAGGAAAACGAGGAACGACTGTGCCGACGTTTGCGCAACTGATTCGCATGGGAAGAGAAGGAATCCGGTCGAAGACCAAGTCGCCCGCGTTGATGGGCTGCCCGGAAAAGCGTGGCGTGTGCATTCGCGTGTATACCCAGACGCCCAAGAAGCCCAACTCCGCGCTGAGGAAGGTGGCTCGCGTGCGTTTGACCAACGCTGTCGAGGTCACGACTTACATCCCCGGGATCGGCCACAACCTTCAGGAGCACTCCATTGTGCTCGTGCGCGGCGGCCGTGTGAAAGATCTGCCGGGTGTGCGTTACCACATCGTTCGCGGGACGCTCGATGCCGCCGGCGTGGAAAATCGCAAGCAGGGACGTTCGAAGTACGGCGCGAAGCGGCCCAAGGCCGGCGCGGCGACGAAGTAGAGCAGTTGTCAGTTATAAGTCTTAATAAAACTTCAGGAGCGATGAAAAGCAATGCCTCGTAAAGGATTAGTTAGCCGGCGCATACAAGCGACCGACCCGGTTTATGGAAGCGATCTCGTTGAGAAGTTCATCTGCTCGATGATGTGGGAAGGCAAGAAGAGCACGGCGCAGCGCGTGTTCTATGGCGCGATGGATCAGATCGCCAAGAAAACGAACGACGACGCCCTGAAGATTTTCAAGAAGGCCATCGAGAACCTCAAGCCGCTCGTCGAAGTAAAAACGCGGCGCGTCGGTGGCGCGAACTACCAGGTTCCGGTGGAAGTCAATCCCTTCCGCCGCCAGTCCCTGGCGATTCGCTGGCTGCTGCAGTATTCGCGAGAACGCGCGGGCCGGACCATGACGGACAAGCTCGCCGACGAATTGATTGACGCGGCGAATTCGCGCGGCGGCGCCATCAAGAAGAAGGAAGATGTGCACCGCATGGCCGAAGCCAACAAGGCCTTCGCACACTATCGCTGGTAAAGAATGGGAGTGGTCGTGAGTGAAGCGCTTGCAACTCGAACAGGGGAGAAAAGGGCCGTTCAAGCTATGAGTCGGGTATTCAAACTCGAAGACACGCGCAACATCGGGATCATGGCGCATATCGACGCCGGCAAGACCACGTCGACCGAGCGCATCCTGTTCTATACGGGTGTGACCTATAAGATCGGTTCGGTGGACGAAGGCACGGCCACCATGGACTGGATGGAGCAGGAGCGCGAGCGCGGCATCACCATCACCAGCGCCGCGACCACCGCCAGTTGGACCCGTTTCGACAAGAAATACCGCGTCAACATCATTGATACCCCCGGCCACGTGGATTTCACCGTTGAAGTCGAACGCTCCTTGCGCGTGCTGGACGGCGCGGTTTGCGTGTTTGACTCCGTCGCCGGTGTGCAGCCGCAATCCGAAACCGTTTGGCGCCAAGCGGACAAGTACCGAGTGCCCCGCATCTGTTTTGTGAACAAGATGGACCGCATGGGCGCCGATTTTGATCATGTCATCCGCACCATTCGCCAGCGTCTTGGCGCGCATCCTGTGCCCCTGCAATTTCCCCTCGGCCGCGAAGACAATTTCATCGGCGTCATCGATTTCATCGAGCAGAAAGTGATCGTGTGGCTCGAGGAAACCCTGGGCGCCAAGTTCGAAATTTTCGATGTCGAAAAGCTTTGGGACAAGGATTTTGTGGCCTCGCGCCCTGATGTCGCCGCAGCCCTCAAGGGTTCCGCCATCGACAAGGCTTTTTACGACGAGCATCGCAATAAGACCGTCGAATACATCGCCGAGCATGATGACTCCGTTCTCGACAAGTACCTCACCGAAGGCACGCTCAGCGTCGAGGAAATGCGCAAGTCCATCCGCAAATCCACCTTATCGCTGAAAATCGTCCCCGTTCTCGCGGGTTCGGCTTTTAAGAACAAGGGCATTCAGCCCTTACTCGATGCCGTGGTTGATTATCTGCCCTCGCCGATGGACGTTCCTCCCGTGGAAGGCACGAACCCCGAAAACGATCAGGTGGAGTTGCGGCGCGCCGCGGACGACCAGCCGTTCTCCGCACTGGCTTTCAAAATCATGTCCGACCCGTTCGTTGGCCATGTCACCTACATTCGCGTCTACTCCGGCGTTCTGAAATCGGGAAGCTACGTCCTGAACTCCGCGAAGGGTTCCCGCGAACGCATCAGCCGCCTGCTGCAGATGCACGCGAACAAGCGCGAGGAAATTGACGAAGTCTGCGCGGGAGATATTTGCGCTTGCGTGGGCCTGAAGAACGTCCACACTGGCGACACGCTATGCGACGAAGCCAAGCCCATCGTTCTTGAGTCCATCGAGTTTCCGACGCCGGTTATCTCCGTCGCCATTGAGCCAAAGACCAAGGCGGACCAGGACAAGCTCGGCGTGGCCATGCAACGACTGGCGCAGGAAGATCCCACGTTTCGCGTTTCGACCGAACCCGATACCGGCCAAACGCTAATCTCCGGCATGGGCGAGCTGCACCTCGAAATCATCGTTGACCGCATGCTGCGCGAATATAACGTGCAAGCCAATGTCGGCCGTCCCCAGGTCGCGTATCGCGAAACGATTCGCAAGAAGGCTCTGGCGGAAGGTAAGTACATCAAGCAGACCGGCGGCAAGGGCCAATACGGCCATTGCAAGATCGAACTGCACCCGCTGCCGAGTTCCGATCACGAGAACATGAAAGAAATGTCCACGGACGACCTCGACGAACTGGCGAAGTCCGTCACCGGCAGCACCCCGGGCAAGTGGAAGTTCGACAAGGAACACCGCTTCCTCTTCGTCGACAAGATCGTTGGCGGTTCCATCCCTCGCGAATTCATCGCCCCGATCGAAGCGGGCATCCGGGAAGCATTGGATAACGGCATCCTGGCCGGATTTACGATGGTGGATGTTGCCGCGGTGCTTGTTGACGGCAGCTATCATGATGTGGACAGCAACGAAATGGCCTTCAAGATCGCGGGTTCCATGGCTTTCAAGGAAGCCTGTGCCAGGGCCAAGCCGGTATTGCTCGAGCCGATCATGAAGGTCGAAGTCGTCGTTCCTGAAGAATACATGGCGCAGGTGTTCGGCGACTTGAACTCGCGCCGTTCGGCGATTCAGGGTACAGAAAACCGCGCTGGCAGCAACGTGATTCGCGTGGAAGTGCCGCTGGCGCAGATGTTTGGTTATGCCACGGATTTGCGCAGCCGTACCCAGGGCCGCGCTACGTTCACCATGCACTTTTCGCATTATGCGGAATTGCCGGCGGCGCTGGCTGAGGAAGTCATCAAAAAGCACCGCGGTGAAAAGTAAACGAGTTTGGTTTTGCTAGAGATCGATTGAGGAGCAGAGGAAGCAATGGCGAAGGAAAAATTTGAGCGCACCAAGCCGCACGTAAACATCGGGACGATTGGTCACATTGACCATGGCAAGACGACGTTGACGGCGGCGATCACCAAGGTGCTGGCGAAGCACAATCCGAAGGTGCAGTTCCGCGCGTTCGACAGCATTGACAACGCGCCGGAAGAGCGCGAGCGCGGCATCACCATCGCGGTATCGCACGTGGAGTACGAAACGCCGAACCGCCACTACGCGCACATGGATTGCCCGGGCCACGCCGACTACATTAAGAACATGATCACCGGTGCGGCGCAGATGGACGGCGCGATTCTGGTGGTTGCGGCGACCGACGGACCGATGCCGCAGACCCGCGAGCATATCCTGCTGGCCCGCCAGGTGGGTGTGCCGTACATCGTGGTGTTCCTGAACAAGTGCGACATGGTGGAAGATCCGGAACTGCTCGAACTCGTGGAGCTCGAAGTTCGCGAACTGCTGAAGAGCTACCAGTTCCCCGGCGACAGTGTGCCGGTGATTCGCGGTTCGGCTCTGCAGGCGCTGAACGGCGACGAGAAGTGGGAAAAGAAGATTGACGAGCTGATGGCGGCGGTGGACGCGAATGTGCCGCTGCCGGTGCGCGATGTGGACAAGCCGTTTGCCATGCCCATTGAAGACATTTTCTCGATTTCCGGCCGCGGCACGGTCGTGACCGGGCGAATCGAGCGCGGCAAGGTGAAGACGGCGGAAGAAGTGGAAATCGTGGGCTTCCGCGCGACGCAGAAGAAGGTTGTGACGGGCGTCGAGATGTTCAAGAAGCTACTCGATGAAGGCATCGCGGGCGACAACGTAGGATTGCTCTTGCGCGGCACGGAAAAAGACGATGTGGAGCGCGGCCAGGTCGTTTGCAAGCCGGGTTCGATCACGCCGCACACGAAGTTCAAGGCGGAAGCGTACGTATTGACAAAGGAAGAAGGCGGTCGGCATACACCGTTCTTCAGTGGTTACCGTCCGCAGTTTTACTTCCGCACCACGGACGTGACAGGGGACATGAACCTGCCGCAAGGGGTGGAAATGGTGATGCCGGGGGATAACGTGAGCTGCGAAGTGACGCTGATCACGCCGGTGGCGCTCGAAAAGGGTTTGCGCTTCGCCATTCGCGAAGGCGGCCACACCGTCGGCGCCGGCGCCGTCACGGAGATCATTGAGTAATCCCATGAGACAAGGTGACAAAATTCGTATTCGTTTGAAGGCTTACGACCATCGCATTCTCGACCAGTCCACGCGGGAAATTGTGGAAACTGCCAAGCGCACCGGCGCCGATGTGGCCGGTCCGATTCCATTGCCCACGACCATCAACCGCTGGACGGTATTGCGGTCGCCGCACGTGGATAAGAAGTCGCGCGAACAGTTTGAAATGCGCACCCACAAGCGCCTGATCGATATCCTGGAACCCACTCCGGACACGGTGGACGCGCTGATGAAGCTCGACCTGCCCCCGGGCGTGGACGTCGAAATCAAGGCTTTCGGGCATGCGGGGAAATAAGCAGTTGTAAGTAAGAAGTTATAAGTAGGAAGTAAAGACGAAAATACGGAACGCATAACTCAAAACTTAGGACTTAAGCGTTAAAACTTAAGACTCAAAACTCGATACACGAGAGAGAAGACAATGGCAGTCGACGGAATCATCGGAATCAAGCTGGGCATGACGCAGATCTTTGCCGAAGACGGCAACCTCGTCGGTTGCACGGTGCTGCAGGCAGGTCCCTGCGTCGTGGTACAGCGCCGCACCAAGCAAAAAGACGGCTACGAAGCCGCGCAACTCGGCCTCGTGGAATTCGTCAAGCCGCAGCGTGTGAACAAGGCGAAGACGGGCCACTTCAAGAAAGCTAATGTGGCGCCCATGAAGATCCTTCGCGAAGTGCGTATCGCGGAATCGAAGGATGAAACCAAGGTCGGCGATCGCGTGCTGGTCGAGAATTTTAAAGCGGGCGAGCTGGTGGACGTTTCCGGCGTAAGCAAGGGCCGCGGATTCGCGGGCGGCGTGAAGCGCTGGCACTATGCCGGCGGCGACGCGACCCACGGTTCGATGTTCCATCGCGCGCCCGGCGGTATCGGCGGCAGTTCGTTTCCGTCGCGCGTGTGGAAGAACCAGCACTTCCCGGGACACATGGGCAACGCCAACGTCACTTCGAAGAACCTGAAAGTGATCAAGGTGGACGCCGACGAGAATCTGCTTCTGGTTCGCGGATCGGTGCCGGGGCCGAGCGGGCAATACATTTTCATCCGCAAGGCGAAGAAAGCGAAGTAAGAGTTTCAGATCGAGAGAGAGAAAAGATATGCCGGTCGTGGATGTAGTCAATCTGGATGGCAAGAAGGTCGGCCAGGTAAAACTGGCGGACGCGGTCTTCGGCGCAGAGATCAATGAGCACCTCCTGCACGAGGCTTCGCGGTGGTATCTCGCGGGGCTGCGTCGCGGCACGCACAAGACCAAGGAAAAGAGCGAAGTGAGCGGCGCAGGCCGCAAGCTCTGGCGGCAGAAGGGTACCGGACGCGCCCGCGTGGGTTCGATCCGTTCGCCTCTCTGGCGGCATGGCGGCACCGTGCACGGGCCGAAACCGCGCTCGTACGCTTACGCGCTGCCGAAGAAGATGTTGCTGGGCGCGCTGCGCTCGGCACTCTCCGCGAAGCTGGCGGAGCAGAAGCTCGTGATTATTGACGCGTGGTCGCTCGAGACGCATAAGACCAAGACTTTGCGCTCGGCGCTCGGGAAACTCAACGCGGAAAAAACCGCTTTGCTCGTCGCACACGGCGAGAATCGCAATCTTGAACTCGCCAGCCGCAATCTCGAGGGCGTAAAGCTTTCGGCGACGAATGCGCTGCAGCCGTATGACGTGCTGCGGCACGATCGCCTGGTGGTTTCGAAGGATGCGGTGGCCCGCTTGAGCCACACACTCGATCCGGACCGCCAGCCAGTCGAGGTCCCGCATGTCGAATCGATTGCCCCGGCTCCTGCTCCCCAAAAAGAAGCAGCGCCCAAGGCGGCACCAAAGGCAGCAGCCAAGAAGCCGGCCGCGGCAAAAAAACCGGCCAGCAAAAAGGGGAGGGAGTAAGCCATGGCCACCATCCCTCACTATCAGATTATTCGCCGTCCCATCATCACGGAAAAGGGACTGGGCGTAAAAGAACTGCAGCACACCGTGGTGTTTGAAGTTTCTGCGGCGGCGACCAAGACCGAAATCAAGGAAGCCGTGCAGCAAATCTTCAAAGTCAAAGTGGCGGATGTGCGCACTGCCAATTTTCACGGCAAGATGCGCCGCCGCGGCCAGAACGAAGGCTACCGGCGCGATTGGAAGAAGGCGTACGTCAAGCTCGCCGAAGGCGAGAAGATGATCGAGTACGCGGAGAATCTGTAAACCGGGATCCGAGGGGCAGGCCGCCGAGTCGGCGGGACGATTTAGAAGGTAGAGGCAGAGATGGGACTCAAGAGCTTTAATCCATACACGGCGTCACGACGCTTCATGACCGTGCTCGATAAGAGCGAGATCACCAAGCAGACGCCGGAGAAGCAGTTGCTCGAGCCGAAAAAGCGCTCCGGCGGCCGCAACAGCCAGGGCGAAATCGTCATCTGGCATCGCGGGGGCGGTCACAAGAAGCAGTATCGCGTGATCGATTTCCGCCGCGACAAGGAAGGCGTGCCCGCCAAGGTCGTCGCCATTGAATACGACCCGAACCGCAGCGCCAACATCGCCCTGCTGCATTACGCGGATGGCGACAAGCGCTACATCCTGCATCCCGTGGGCCTCGTTGTCGGCGCCACGGTGTCCACCGGCGAAGCGGCGGACATTCTTCCGGGCAATGCCCTGAAGATTCGCCACATTCCTCCCGGCACAATGGTGCACAACCTTGAATTGTACCCCGGCCGTGGCGGCCAGGCGGTGCGCACGGCGGGCGCTTCGGCGCAGTTGCTCAGCAAGGAAGGCGATTTCGCCCTCGTGAAGATGCCTTCGGGCGAAGTACGCAAGTTTTCCATCGATTGCCGCGCGACCGTGGGACAGGTCGGCAACGTGGATCACGAGAACCAGACTTACGGCAAGGCCGGCCGCACGCGCTGGATGGGCAAAAAGCCGACGGTGCGTGGCGTGGCTATGAACCCGGTGGATCACCCGCACGGTGGTGGGGAAGGCCGCGTCAAGGGCAATCACCCGCAAACACCATGGGCTTTCCCGACACTCGGCAAGAAGACGCGTGGCAACAAGCGCACCGATCGCATGATCGTGGAGCGCCGGAAGTAGCGGAGACAGTTTTTAGTTGTCAGTTTTCAGTCTTAAGTAATGCGGGCTGAAACTGACGCAGTGATAGACGGGGCGCAATCGAAAGCGAAAGTGCTCGGAATAGAACGAGCAAGGGAACGCAGTTCTTAGCCTGCGGATGCGGGCTGGGGAGAGCGGAACATGCGAGCGACACGATCAACACGAACCGCTGGACGCCGGGCACGCCTGGCGAAGCGCACGGCCAAGCGAGTTGCAAAAGCGGTGGCGAAACCTGCCGCCAAACCAGCGGCCAAAGTAGTGGCCGCACCCCTCGAGCCGGTGCTGTACAAGCTGTGCAAACCGGGTTGGGCGGTAATTGTGGATCGTACTCCCAACGCGCTGGGCACGCGATTTGTCTGCCCATTCTGTCCGAAGTCGCACCGTGTGCCTGGCCCGGTGCGTGGGTTTAAAAAGATGCGGCATGCCCAGTGGGGCCGTTTGCGCCGCGTGGAGGAATAAGGAAGCGATGGCACGCTCAACGAAAAAGGGGCCGTTTGTGGACGGCCACCTGCGCGACAAGGTGGAAGCACTGAACTCGCGCAACGAAAAGAAAGTTCTGAAGACGTGGTCGCGGCGTTCGACGATCGTGCCGGACATGATCGGGCACACGATCGCCGTGCACAACGGGAAGAAATTCATCCCCGTGTACGTGACCGAGCAGATGATCGGTCACAAACTGGGCGAGTTCGCGCCAACGCGTTCTTTCAAGGGCCACGCCGTCAAGGCGGCGCTCGAGAAGGCTGCGGGCGTGGCTCCGGCGGTAGCAGGAGGCGGCGCGGCACCAGCAGCGGCAGCGCCGAAGGCATAAGTTATGGCAGACGTACAGACAAACTCGGGTTCGATTGAAGCTCACGCGATTGCGCGCCACGTTCGCATGTCGCCGCAGAAAGCGCGACTGGTCGTGGATCTCATCCGCGGGCAGAAGGCGCAAGACGCCCTGCACGTGCTGAAGTACACGCCGAAGCGTGCCGCGAAGCACGTCGAAAAGGTGTTGCGCAGCGCCATCGCCAACGCCGAGCGCAAGGCTGAAGATAGCGGCGCGCCGCTCGACGTGGACCGGCTTTTCGTGAGCCAGTGTTTCGTGAACGAGGGAGCGCGCTGGAAGCGGCTGCGCCCCGCGCCGATGGGCCGCGCGTTTCGCTATCAGAAGCGCACCGCACATATCTGGGTGTGCGTGAGCGAGCACCACATCGCCGCCGCCGAGCGTGTTGCGGCTATTCAAGCCGAAGCCGAAGCCCAGAAGGGCGTCCGTGGTACCGCGCGACGTGTTCGCAAGGCACTGACTGGGAAGCAGGCTGCCGGGAAGAAGGGGAAGAAGTAATGGGACAGAAAACGCACCCGTACGGGTTTCGCCTGGGCTACAACAAGCCGTGGAAGTCGCGCTGGTACGCGGACCGCGATTATGCCGAGCTGCTCCACGAGGATGTGAAGCTCCGCAAGGAATTGAAAGAGCGCCTGAAGAGCGCCGGCGTCAGCTCGATTGATATCGAGCGCGCCGCCAACAAGCTCGTCGTGCGCATCGCCACCGCGCGTCCGGGCATTATCATCGGCCGAAAAGGTGCGGAAATCGACAAGCTGAAGCAGGAAGTCAGCAAGCGTACCAAGCGCGAAGTGCACATTGACATCGTGGAAGTACACCGCCCGGAATTGGATGCCACGCTGGTGGCGGAATCCATCGCGCTACAGCTCGAAAAGCGCGTGGCGTTTCGCCGCGCGATGCGCAAAGCCGTGGATTCGGCGCTGCGTTTCGGCTGCAAGGGAATCAAAGTGCGTGTGGCGGGCCGTCTGAACGGCGCGGAAATCGCTCGCAAAGAATGGTACTTGCAGGGCCGCCTGCCGCTGCAGACGCTGCGCGCGGACATTGATTTCGGCACCGCTGAAGCGCACACGACCTATGGCGTGATCGGCGTGAAGTGCTGGATTTATCAGGGTGAGAACGTTCCGCGTCGCAAACGCACGCAGGATGAAAAGCCCGAGCCCGTGGCGGCGGACTGACGCGGGGGGTAACAAAGAATTAGGGAAGCGAGAGAACAGCATGTTGATGCCGAAGAAAGTGAAGTACAGAAAGCAGCAGCGCGGCCGCCGCAAAGGCAAGGCCTGGCGCGGCGGCCGCTTGGCTTTCGGGGAATATGGCCTGAAGGCGATGGAAAATGCCTGGATCACCGACCGTCAGATTGAAGCGTCCCGCGTGGCGATTACGCGCTTCATCAAGCGCGGCGGCAAGCTGTGGATCCGCATCTTCCCGGACAAGCCGTACACCAAGAAGCCTGCAGAAACCCGCATGGGCAAGGGCAAGGGCGCGCCGGAGAAGTGGGTCGCGGTGGTGAAGCCGGGTCGCATCATGTTTGAAATGGCAGGAATTGACGAAGCAACGGCGAAACAAGCGCTGGGACTCGCGGCGCACAAGCTGCCCATCCCGACGAAGTTCGTCTCCCGTACCGGAGGACTCTAGAATGACGCGGCGTATCGAGAAGTTCCGCGAAGAAGGTGAAACGGAATTGCGGGCGCGCGAGAAGGATCTGGCGGAACAGATCTTCCGGCTGCGCTTCCAGTTGTCCACTGGCCAGGCGGAAGCGTTGAAGCGCCTCCGTGACGCCAAAAAAGATCTCGCGCGGGTAAAGACACTCCTGCGCTCCCAGGAATTAACCGCCGGGGTAAAGCCGGCGAAGGCAGGTAAGGCGTAATGACTACGGACACACAAACCGCACCGGCAGCCGAGCGCGGCGAGAAGATGGTCCTCGTCGGCAAGGTGACCAGCGCGAAGATGGAAAAAACGATTGTGGTCGAAGTGCAGCGGCTGGTGCAGCACCCGAAGTACCGTCGCGTGGTGCGCATTTCGAAGAAGTTCTACGCGCATGACGAAAAACGCGAAGCCAAGCAGGGCGACACGGTGCGCATCGTGTCCTCGCGGCCGCTTTCGCGCCTCAAGCGCTGGCGGTTGAAGGAAGTGCTGACGCATAAGGCGTCGGCCAAGTAAGGACAGGGGAGCCGAATCATGATTCAGATGCGAACCTGGCTGACGGTTGCCGATAATTCCGGAGCGCGGAAGCTCATGTGCATTCTCCCCATCGGTGGCGATGCGGGATTGAAAGCGGGGCTCGGCGACATTGTCACCGCGTCGGTGAAGGAAGCGACGCCGGAAAGCCAGATCAAGGAAGGCAAGGTTGTGAAGTGCGTGATCGTGCGAATGCGGAAGGAAGCGCGCCGGAGAGACGGCACCTATATTCGCTTCGATGACAACGCCGCGGTGCTGATTGATGATGCCGGCGAGCCCGTGGGGACGCGCGTTTTTGGCCCGGTGGCCAGAGAGCTGCGCGACAAGAAGTTCACTAAGATCGTTTCGCTGGCTCCGGAGGTTTGGTAAGTCATGGCGCGTACATTGGAGAACGGGAATAGATACACTATCAGCATCCGCAAGGGCGACACCGTCCATGTGCTCAGCGGGCGGGACGCCGGCAAGAAAGGGCGCGTGCTCTCCGTCAATCCGCGGAAGAACACCTTGATCGTCGAGCACGCCAACATCATCAAGCGGCACACGCGGCCGAACCCGGCGAAGAACATCAAGGGTGGCATCGTGGAAAAGGAAGGCCCGATGAACGTCTCGAACGTGCAGGTCGTTTGCGGCAGTTGCGGCAAGCACACCCGCATCGGCCACAACACGCTCTCGGATGGCACCAGAGTGCGCGCGTGCAAGCGCTGCGGCACGACACTGGACAAGTAAGAATTCGGAAGGGATGAAGCAGGCATGAAGAGCCGAATGCAGGACAAGTATAGGAAGGAAACGGTGCCCGCGCTGATGAAGCGATTTGGCTGGAAGAACATCATGGCGGTGCCGAAGCTCTCGAAGATCACCGTCAACATCGGTCTTGGCGAAGCCAGCCAGAACGTCAAACTGCTGGACACCGCCGCCGTGGAACTCGGACAGATCACCGGCCAGAAAGCCATGATCACGCGCGCGAAGAAGTCCATCGCGAATTTCAAGATCCGCAAGGGCATGCCCATCGGCTGTGCGGTTACCCTGCGCGGGGAGAAGATGTACGAATTTCTCGACCGGCTGTGCAATGTAGTGCTGCCCCGCGTGCGTGACTTCCGCGGGCTGCCCTCGAATGCTTTCGATGGCCGCGGCAACTACACCCTGGGTCTCAAGGATCAGTTGGTGTTCCCGGAGATTGATTACACACGCGTGGACAAGATCAAGGGCATGAATATCACGCTGACCACCACGGCTCGCAACGATGAAGAAGGCCGCGAGCTCCTCAAGGGCCTCGGTTTTCCGCTGCGCGAAAAAGGAGTAGCACAATAAATGGCACGCACCGCAAAAATCGCCAAGACGCTGAAGAAGCCCAAGTTTAAAGTTCGCGTCCGCAGCCGCTGCCGTTGCTGCGGCCGCGCCCGCGGGTATATTCGCAAATTCCAAATGTGCCGCATCTGCTTCCGCGGCATGGCGCTCAAGGGAGAAATCCCGGGCGTCGTGAAAGCGAGCTGGTAGGAGAATTATGCAGACGGATCCCATAGCTGATTTTTTGACCCGCGTGCGCAACGCGGCAGCCGCGAAGCACCAGCGCGTGGACGTTCCGGTCTCGAAGCTGAAGACCGAAATCGCGCGCATCCTGAAGGAAGAGGGCTACATCTCGACCTACAAAATGGTGGACGAGAACAAGACGCGCAAAACCCTCCGCGTTTTCCTGAAGTACACGCCGGACCGCCGCAGCGTCATTACCGGCATGAAGCGCATTTCGAAGCCCGGACAGCGCTGCTACCTCGGTGCGGACGAGATCCGGCCCGTGGTCGGCGGCCTGGGCATCAACATCCTGACCACGCCGAAAGGTCTAATGACTGGCCGCGCGGCGCGCAAGGCCAAGGTCGGCGGAGAGATTCTTTGCGAAGTTTGGTAGTGATGGAGTGTTTTTGTTCGTTGTGATGGCAAGAGTTTGGCGTTGAGGTCCTTCGCCCGGAGAAAGCGCGGGCTCAGGATGACAATAGAGAACGAGATCAAGATAAGGACGTAGACAGATGTCACGTATTGGTCGCAAACCGATTCCAGTGCCCGCGGGCGTGAAGATCAGCACCACGGGAGGTAAGGTCGAAGTGCAGGGCCCGAAGGGGAAGCTCCTCGTGCTCGTGCCCAGTGTTATCAAGTTAGAGCAGAAGGACGGGATATTGACCGCCCTACGCACCAGCGAAGAGCACCGCGCGCTGCACGGTCTCGCGCGCGCCCTCCTGGCGAACGCCGTTCAAGGCGTGACCCAGGGCTTCAAGAAGGAGCTCGACATCGTTGGCGTCGGCTACCGCGCCGAAGTCAAGGGCAAAGCCGTGGCGTTCGCGCTCGGCATGTCCCACCCGATCCAGTTCCCGATTCCTGAGGGCATCCAGATCGCCGTGGACAAGCAGACGCATATCGTGGTCAGCGGCGCGGACAAGGCCCAGGTCGGTCAAGTGGCCGCGGATCTTCGTTCGCTGCGTCCACCCGATCCGTACAAGCAGAAGGGCATTCGCATTACCGGCGAGCGGTTGAAGAAGAAGGCCGGCAAGGCCGGCGCAAAGGCCGGGGCAGCGTAAGGAGTTTTACGTTTTCAGTTATCAGTCAAGAGATTCTGACTTGAAAACTTGGAACGTAGAGTTCGGCTGCAAGGCAGCAAGTTTGAGTCCATAGGTTCGTTTAAGACTTAGAACTTAGGGCTTAAAACTGTAAGGAGATACGACCGTGGCATCGGTACAGGTTCGCAAATCATCTCGGGACGCGCAGCGGCAGAGGGTTCACGCCCGCGTGCGCATGAAAGTTTCCGGCACGGCGGAGCGCCCACGCTTGAGCGTGTACCGCTCGGTGGGGCACATCTACGCGCAAGTGATTGACGACCGTAGCGGCCGCACGCTGGTTTCGGCCAGCTCCGTTGACAAGGAAACGAAGAAGGGTTTGAAAGGTGGCGGCAACGTCGCTTCGGCGAAGGCGGTCGGCAAGATCATTGCCGAGCGCGCCAAGGCGGCGGGAGTGGCCAAGGTGGTGTTCGACCGCGGCGGTTACAAGTATCACGGCCGCGTCAAGGCGCTCGCAGATGCGGCGCGGGAAGCGGGGTTACAGTTCTAATTTATGTCGAAGCAAATTCTGCGTGACAGTTTGGCGGTACGGCGGCTTCTGGAGGTGAACCCTTCGGACCTGAAGGACGATGTCATCGCGATCAACCGCGTCACCAAGGTCGTCAAGGGCGGCAAGAACCTCAGCTTCTCGGCTCTCGTCGTGGTCGGCGACAGCCATGGCCACGCGGGCTTCGGAATGGGCAAGGCCCGCGAAGTTCCTATGGCCATCAAGAAGGGAATCGAACAGGCCAAGAAAAATTTGATCAAGCTCAACATGAAGGGCTCAACCATTCCGCACCAGGTAACCGGGCGTTATGGTTCGGCGCAAGTGCTGCTGAAGCCCGCGTCGGAAGGCACCGGCGTAATCGCCGGCGGCCCGGTCCGCAAGGTGATGCAGGTGGCGGGGATTCACAACGTGCTGACGAAGTCGCTCGGCACTTCCAACCCGCACAACGTGGTGAAGGCCACCTTCGCGGCGCTGCTCAGCTTGAAGGACGCCGGCCAGGTTGCGGAAACGCGCTCCAAGACGATCGAAGAAATCAGCGGCAGGCCTCCAAAAGCTGAAAAACTAGTCGAAAAGGCAGCAGGGGAATAATTCATGGCAGGCGAGAAAAAGGGCGCGAAGAGCGCTGGTATCGTGAAAGTGAAGTGGGTCAAGAGTTTTATCGGCTGCACCGATGATATGCGGCAGACGATTCGCGGGCTGGGCCTGCGCAGAATGCATCAGGTGGTCGAGCGCCAGGATACGCCGGCGATCCGCGGCATGATCCACAAGGTGCGGCACCTCGTGGAAGTGGTGGAGTAATTCATGACAGACAAGGGCAAGAAGAAGAAAGAACACAACACGGTTTCTCTATCGACCCTGCGGCCGCCGAAGGGTTCCCGCAAGCGCAAGGTGCGCGTCGGGCGCGGCATGGGCTCGAAACTCGGGAAGACCGCCGGCTCCGGCAACAAGGGCCAGAAATCCCGGCGCGGTTATTCGCGCCGCCGCGGCTTCGAGGGCGGGCAGATGCCTCTGCATCGCCGCATCCCGAAGCGCGGGTTCCACAGTCCGTTCGGGGTAACGTATTCCGTCGTCAATCTCGAGGAACTTAACGTGTTCCCGGCGGGCGAGACGGTTACTCCCGAACTTCTCCGTGCGCACGGCTTTATTCGCCGGGCCACGGATCCGATCAAGGTTCTCGGCGATGGCGAGCTCAAGACCAAGCTCACCATTCACGCCCAGGCTTTTAGCGCCTCCGCCAAGGAAAAGATCACCAAGGCCGGCGGCTCGTTTGAGGTGGTAGCGTAATCCGCTTACCTGGGGAAACGGCATGAATCGCTTCTTACAGGCTTTTGGGAATCTCTTCCGCATCGAGGATTTGCGGAAGCGGTTGTTCTTTACGCTGGCGCTCCTGGCGGTCTACCGCCTGGGCGCGCACATTCCCACGCCGGGCATCAATACCGCGGTGCTGGAGGAACTCTTCAAGCAATCGGCGGGCTCGGTTCTCGGCATCTTCGATCTTTTCAGCGGCGGCAATTTCCGCCGGCTGACGATTTTTGCGCTTGGCATTATGCCGTATATCACCTCGTCCATCATCCTGCAGTTGATGACCGTGGTGTTTCCGTACCTCGAGCGGTTGCAGAAGGAAGGCGAGCTGGGCCGGCGCAAGATTACGCAGTACACGCGCTACCTGACGATTTTGTTGAGCATCATCCAGTCGTCCACGATTGCCACGACGCTGCAGTCGCAAGCCTTCGGTGGGCAATCGCTGGTGTATCACCCGGGCATCGGTTTCACCCTGATGACGATTCTCACGCTGACCACGGGTTCCGCGTTCATCATGTGGCTTGGTGAGCAAATCAGCGAGCGCGGCATCGGCAACGGCATGTCGCTGATCATCTTCGTCGGTATCGTCGTCGGTTTGCCGCGCGCAATCTTCGACCTCTATGAGAAGGCAAAGACGCAGGCCTGGGGCGCGTTCACACCGTTGGCCATCCTGCTGCTTCTTGCACTCATGGTTGCGGTGGTGGCGTTCATCGTTTTCGTGGAAGGCGCGCAGCGGCGCATTCCGGTGCAGTACGCGAAGCGCGTCGTCGGCCGCCGCATGATGGGCGGGCAGTCTACTTATCTTCCTTTGCGCGTGAATTCCGGCGGCGTGATTCCGCCGATTTTCGCGAGCTCGTTGCTGGCGTTTCCCGCGACCGCGGCGTTGATGCTGGGCACGCGCTGGCCTTTTTTGAAGGGCATTGCGGACAAGTTGAAGTGGGGCGAGCCACTGTATACCGCGATTTATATCTCGATGATCATTCTGTTCGCGTTTTTCTACGTTGGCATCGTGTTCAACCCGACGGAGCTTGCGGACAACATGCGGAAGAATGGCGGCTTCATTCCAGGCATTCGGCCCGGGCGCAGCACTTCGGAATACGTCAGCATGATTCTGAAGAGGCTGACGTTCATCGGCGCGGTATATCTCGCGGTAGTCTGCCTGCTGCCGGAATGGATGATTGCGGGTATCCACCTGAACCACCTGCCGTGGTGGCTGGGCGGCAACTGGTTTGACAAATGGCCGCAGTGGATTCTGAATGGTCTGGGTGTGGCGTTTTACTTTGGCGGGACCTCGCTCCTTATCGTGGTGGGCGTGGCGATGGATACCGTGCAGCAGCTTGAGGCACAACTCGTCATGCGCAACTACGAGGGTTTCGCGCGGAAGGGTCGTTTACGCGGCCGCCGCTAAGGGAGACCAGGCGTGGCGCTGGAAGAGCGTCCCGTGGCAAAACTCGACCGCGCGGTGATTTTCCTGGGACCCCCGGGTTCAGGAAAGGGCACCCAGGCGAAAGAGCTGGCCAAGCTGTATGGCGTACCGCATCTTTCGACCGGCGACATGCTCCGGGAGCATGTCGAGAAGGGCACACCGCTGGGGTTGAAGGCGAAGCCGATCATGGAGCACGGCGAGCTGGTGTCGGACTCCCTGGTGCTGAAGATGGTTGCGGAGCGGATCGAGCGGCCGGATTGTTCGCATGGGTTTGTGTTCGATGGGTTTCCGCGAACGGTCACCCAGGCGAAGTACTTGGGCGAATTGCTGAAACAGCACGGATTGCGGCAGCCGTTTGTGATTCACCTGGTGATCGGCACGTCGGTTTTGATGCGGCGGTTGACCGGGCGAAGAACCTGCAAGCGGTGCGGCGAGATTTATAATATTTACGACCGCCCGCCGAAGGTGGAGGGGATTTGCGACAAGGACGGCGGGGAGCTGTACCAGCGGCCGGACGATCGCGAGGAAGTTGTCGGACCGAGGTTGCACGCGTACGAGAAGCAGACCGCGCCCCTGGTGACGTATTACCGGCGGTTGGGTTTCCTTCACGACATGGATGCGCGAAAGAGTGTCGAGGAAGTGAGGAACGACATTCTGCAGAGCGTGGCGAGCATTCGGGGAGCGCAGTAACGCAATGGCGATTCAATTACGCAGCGCCGCCGAACTCGAAAAGATGTACCGTGCAGGGCAAGTGGTTCACGAAGTTTTGAACGCACTCCGGCCACAGGTGAAGCCGGGGATCACCACGATGGACCTCGAGAAGTTTGCCGAGGAGATCATCGCGAAAAGGCCGGGCAAGGCCGCGTTCAAGGGATATCGCGGGTATCCCTGTGTGTTGTGCACGTCGGTGAACAGCGAGATCGTTCACGGGATACCGTCGCCGAAGCGGAAGTTGCGCGAGGGCGACATTGTTTCGATCGACTTCGGCATGGAGGTCGAAGGCTACTACGGCGATTCGGCCGTGACCGTGCCGGTGGGAAGCATCAGCCCGGAGTTGCGCAAGCTCCTGGAGGTGACCCGCGAAGCGCTGGACCGCGCGATTGACAAGATGCGGCCGGGCAATCGCCTGGGCGACGTCGGGCACGCGGTGCAGAGTTGGGTCGAGCAGAATGGCTATTCGGTGGTGCGGGAGTTCGTCGGGCACGGCATCGGAACAAGGATGCATGACGAGCCGAATCTTCCGAACTACGGTGAGCCGGGACGTGGCGCGCGATTGCTGGAAGGCATGGTCATTGCCGTCGAACCGATGGTGAATGCCGGCCGGCCGGAAGTGCAGATGCGCGGCGAATGGGTGGCGGAAACGGCCGATGGCAGTCCTTCGGCGCATTTCGAGCACACTGTGGCGGTGACCGCCAACGGACCCTGGATTTTGACCCGGCCGAAGGAGATGACCGGGCCCGCGTGGTGAAGAAGAGGTTTTAAGTCGTAAGTAATACGTTGTAAGCAGGAAGAGGACTTCTTACGTAGAACTTGGAACTTGAAACAACGGGAGACTATGGCGAAGCAGCCGTTTGAGGAAAAGAAGAAGGGCGACTCGGGAAATCCGAAAGAGGACGCTATCGAAGTGATGGCCACGGTGATTGAGCCGTTGCCGAACGCGATGTTCCGCGTGGAGCTGGAGAACAAGCACCAGGTTCTGGCGCATGTCTCCGGGAAGATGCGCAAGAATTTCATCCGCATTCTCGCAGGAGACAAGGTAGCGGTGGAGCTTTCGCCTTACGATTTAACGCGCGGCCGGATCGTGTACCGGTACAAGTAGGGGAAGAGTTTGGCAGTGCCGGATAAAGACTGAAGACTTAGAACTTGAGACTTACGACTTTTTGGGCGAGGAGCAGGCAGTATGAAAGTGCGGGCAAGCGTGAAAAAGATTTGTGACAAGTGCAAGGTGATCCACCGCCGTGGCGTGGTTCGGGTGATTTGCGTCAATCCGAAGCACAAGCAGCGGCAAGGATAAGGGGAGCAAGGAGAAGCCATGGCACGTATCGCTGGTGTTGATCTTCCGCCGCAGAAGCGCCTTTGGGTCGGGTTGACCTCGATCTACGGGATCGGACAGGTGCGCGCGAAGAGTATTGCCGAAAAGGCGAATGTGGATTTCACGAAAAAGATCCGCGAGTTGACGGAAGACGAAGTCAACCGCATTCGCACGGTCATCGAGCAGGAAGGGCGCGTGGAAGGCGATCTCCGCAAGGAGATCCAGATGAACATCCGCCGGCTGATCGAGGTGCAGGCGTACCGCGGGATTCGTCACCGCCGCAACCTGCCGGTTCGCGGGCAGCGCACGCACACGAATGCGCGCACCCGGAAGGGCCCGCGCCGCGGCGCCGTCGCCGGGAAGAAGCAGATCAAGGGCAAGAAGGGGTAAGGAAAGTATTCAGCTTTAAGTAGTAAGTAAAAAGCGGTTTTTACCTGGAACTTAAGGCTTATTGCTTAGAACCGCGCAGCGAGAATGGAGTGAAACGTGGCTAAAGAGCAGCAAAACGCAGCACCGGACGCAACGGCACCGGCGAAACCGGCGGCGGCGAGTAAACGCAAGAAAGAATTCAAGAAGAAGCGCGAGAAGCGCATCGTGCCGCATGGCATCGTGCACGTTGCGGCGTCGTTCAACAACACGCAGATCACCATCGCGGATACGGATGGCCGCGTGCTGTGCGCTTCCTCCGCGGGCGCCATCGGCTTCAAGGGATCGCGCAAGGGCACGCCCTATGCCGCGCAGCAGGCTTCGCTGTCGGCCGCAGGCACGGCGCGCGATCAGTACGGAATGAAGAGCGTGGAAGTGAAAGTGAAGGGGCCGGGTTCCGGCCGCGAGTCCGCAGTGCGCGCGCTGGCCGCGGCGGGATTGCACATCGTGGCCATCCGCGACGTCACGCCGATTCCGCACAACGGCTGCCGGCCGCCGAAGCGCCGCCGCGTATGACGAACGAGTTTGCAAAGGGTTTCGAGAGATTCGGGAAGGGAGAATAGAAGTTGGCAAGACACCGAGATGCAGTCTGCCGCCTGTGCCGTAGGGAAGGGCAGAAGCTATTTTTGAAGGGGCTGCGATGCTTCACGGACAAGTGCGCGATTGAGAAGCGCAACTTCGTACCGGGACAGCACGGGCAGTCACGGCGCGCGAAAGTGGCGGGTTACGGCCTGCAGCTTCGCGAAAAACAGAAAGTCAAGCGCACCTATGGTTTGTTGGAGCGGCAATTCCGCAATTATTTCGAAAAGGCGGAGCGCACCAAAGGGCCAACGGGTGAAAACCTGATCATCATGCTGGAGCGCCGCCTGGACAACGTGGTATGGCGCGCGGGCTTGGCGTCTTCGCGTTCGCAAGCGCGACAACTGGTCCTGCACGGACACGTGCGGGTAAACGGGAAGAAGGTGAACATCCCGTCGTACCAGGTGAACGTAGGCGAAGAGATCGCCATCAAGGAAAAAATGCACCAGAACGCGATGGTGCTGGAAGCACGCAACGTGGCGCAGAGCCAGAATGCCGCGCCATGGCTGGAGCAGGAACGCGAGCACTTCAAGGCCAAGGTCGTGGCCCTGCCGAAGCGCGACGACGTGCAGACACCGCCGATCAACGAACAGCTGATCGTTGAACTGTACTCGAAATAGGTTGTAGGTTCCCAGTTGTCAGTTTCAGTTCTCAGTTGAAGAAGGGCTTGGTGGTTACCAAAACCGATAACTGAGAACTAGGGTTTTCGGGCCGCTTTGGGCGGCCCAGAAGGAAGGAACACGATGTGGAAGGGATTTCAGAAACCGAAGCGTCTTGCCTCTGAGCCGGAATCGTTGACCGAGCGGTATGGCCGGTTTTCGGCGCAGCCGTTTGAGCGTGGCTGGGGCACGACGGTAGGAAACGCGTTGCGGCGCGCGCTATTGAGCTCGATCGAAGGCGCGGCGATCACCGCGGTAAAGATCGAAGGCGTGTTGCACGAGTTCTCTTCGATCCCCGGCGTGGTGGAGGATGCGACGGACATTATCCTCAACCTGAAGCAGGTGCCGATCAAGCTAAACACCGATCTGCCGAAGACGATCTACCTGAACGTCGAGCAGCCGGGCGTGGTGACCAGCGCGCACATTGAAGAGGACGCGGACTTCGCGATTCTCGACAAGACCGTATACATCGCGACGGTGAGCGAAGGCGGAAAGCTGCAGATCGAAATGCGCGTGAAGAACGGCCGCGGCTACGTGGCTGCGGACCGCAATTACGACGAGGACCTGCCGATTGGGTACATCCCGGTGGACAGCGTGCACTCGCCGGTGCGCAAGGTGAATTATTCCGTGGAATCGGCGCGACTCGGCCAGATGACCGATTACGAGAAGCTGATGCTGGAAATCTGGACGAATGGCGCGATCACGCCGAACGACGCGATCGGCCTGGCGGCGAAACTGGTGAAGGATCACATGAGCATCTTCATCAACTTCGAAGAGCCGGTCGAGAATATTGAGATGCCTTCGGACATCATCCACGATCCGCGCCTGGAGCATCTGGACCGCTCTGTGGAAGAGCTGGAACTTTCGGTGCGCAGCTACAATTGCCTGAAGAATGCGAACATCCAAACGATCCGCGAGCTCGTGCAGAAGAGCGAAAATGAGATGCTGAAGACCAAGAATTTCGGCCGCAAGTCGCTCAACGAGATCAAGGACATCCTCGTCAAGATGGGACTCGGGCTGGGCATGAAGTTCGACGAGCACGGCCGGATCATCTGGCCGCCGCTGCCGAGCCAGACGGCGCCGCCGACCACCGAAGACACAGTGGGATTGTAAAGGGACACTGTAACAAAGGGGAGGCCTCAGTGCCTAAAACCGGTCCCCCGTGAACGGCTTACGGCACGGCTAAAGTCGTGTCCTCCCGAGGAACATGAACAATAAAAACGGGGAAGCTGGGAAAAGACAAAGGGATAAACGATGCGACATCTGAAGTCAGGATCAAAACTGGGACGCAACCCGTGGCACCGCCGGGCGACGCTGCGGAACCTCGTCACCAACCTTTTTGAACATGGCCGGATCACCACGACGCTGACGCGTGCAAAAGCGGCGCGGCCGGTGGCGGAGAAGATCATCACGCTTGGCAAGCGGGACACGCTGGCTTCGCGGCGGCAGGCGGCGGCTTATCTGATGACGCCAGCCATGACGCAGAAACTTTTCAGCGAGATCGCACCGAAGTTCGCGGATCGCGCAGGTGGCTACACGCGGATTATCCCGGGTGGCATGCGCGTGGGCGATGGAGCGAAAGTGGCCATTCTCGAACTGGTGGGCTACGAGTTCAAGAAAAAGGAAAAGAAGGAAAAAACGAAGAAGGAAGAACCGGTCGAAGCCGCCAGCTAAGGCGGCGGCGATCGACAAGCGAAATCAGCAGCCCGCTCCGGGAAACCGGGGCGGGCTTTTTGTTTTGGGAAGCAGTTCAACAGTTCAAAGTTTCAGGAGTTCAAATCGCAAGCGGTACAGTCAGGCTATACTCGACGGCCGAGCAGCGTTAACGCGGACGTGGGGGGAGGAAGCGCCATGGGAGTGACAGCGATGGAATATCCACGGTTTGATTTGACCGGGCAAGTCGCGGTGGTGACGGGAGCGGCGCGTGGATTGGGGCGGGCGATTGCTCTGGCGCTGGCTCATGCAGGCGCGGACGTCGCGCTGGGATTGCGCGATGTGCATGCCGACAGCGGCCTCGCTGCCGAGGTCACAGCCATGGGGCGGCGGGCGTTGCCGTTGCAAATGGATATGAGCAAGCTCGACCAGATTTTTCGCGCTGTGGAAGAGGCGGAGAAAAAATTCGGGCGACTGGACATTCTCGTGAACAATGCGGGAGTGGCCCCAGAAAATCCGGCGGAGAAGGTTCGGGAGGAGGATTTTGACCTGACGCTAGCGGTGAACCTGAAAGGGACGTTCTTTGCGAGCCAGGCCGCGGGCCGGCTGATGATCCGGCAGGGAAGCGGACGAATCATCAATATGAGCTCGCAAGCCGGGTTTGCGGCGCTGCCGACGGAGTCCGTGTACTGCATGACGAAGGCGGCGATTGCGCACCTGACGAAGTGCCTCGCGGTCGAGTGGGGCCAGCACAACATCACGGTGAATGCGGTGGCGCCGACGTTCATTCGCACTCCCGGAACGGAAAGCGCTCTGGCAGATGCGACGTTTCGCAGCGACGTGGTCGAGCGGATCGCGGCCTTGCACCGGATTGGCGAACCGATGGAGGTGGCGGGTGCGGTGGTGTTTCTCGCTTCACCCGCGGCATCCTTGATCACGGGGGTGACGATTCTGATTGATGGCGGGTGGACGGCGCGGTAGGAGGAAGTGGCGAGTGGCGAGGTCCACTAGCCTAGGGCTGAACGAAGAATGCGTTTTTTCGCAAGTGAGGCAGAGAAAGGGGTAGAGAATTTGGTGCTCGTGGATGTGGAAGACAAAGGGGTTATAAGTTATTTGTTTTGATCATGATGCGTATGTATGGATTCTAAAGGGGTTGGAGGGGGGGATTCTCTTAGGTACTCATTTTAGGTAGCTGCACAAACGAACAGCCGCGCGGATGGTTACTTCTCCTCCGGCAATCGTAGGCTCCTTGTCGAATTCGCTCTCATATCCGGGTATCTCCTTATGGTGGGTCAAGGTGCCGAAGTTGACTGGCGCCTATAGATTCTCTCCCCTTCAGGTTAGTGCGGCCGACCCGCTCCTCGAAGTGAATTACTCGCCTGTTGTTCCGTACCGGAAACAGCACAAGAACGGCAGTGTGAAGTCTCTTCTATAGAGGACTGCTTGCACTTCGGGTGTAACCAGCTTCAGGTTGCTGGAAGGGTGGAGGAAAGGAGGGGATTAGGAGCGGGGCTTAGAGGGATCGG
>Ga0306921_10000549_pt1 | contig 33612 bp, 27 predicted proteins | sample sta12Cox44000080_FD_203760 | JGI IMG/M metagenome (GOLD analysis project Ga0306921, IMG submission 203760) | Lab enrichment of tropical soil microbial communities from Luquillo Experimental Forest, Puerto Rico - statoxic.12C.oxic.44.000.080 (v2)... | ecosystem: Environmental > Terrestrial >... | reverse complement strand
CCGGACCCCCACCGCCCCTTGCCGCCTCCCGCTTCAGTAACCCTCACTTCTGAGTTGACCGGTATTGGAGGGTAACCCTGACTTATGAGTTGCTACGGCAGATCGCCGCCTCGACCCGCTTTGTTATACTGCCCGCGCTCTATGGAATCGACGCGCCGGCGCTCCGCGAAACTGTCGCGCCGCCGCGGCGCGCCCGGCCCTGTTACTCAGGGCGACGTGGCGCGGGCGGCCCGCGTCGCCGTCTCCACCGTCTCCCGCGCCCTCACCGGTGATGAGCGCATCTCGCGGGCCACGCGCCGGCGCGTGGAGCGGGCGGCGCACCGGCTCGGCTACGCGCCGAACGCGCTGGCCCGTGGCTTGGCGGGAGGCGGGGCGGATGTCGTCGCGGTGGTCATCCCGCGCACCGCCGAATACACCTTCACGAGCCCGTTCCACTTGGCGGCGCTGAAGGGCATCAGCCGCGTGCTGCAGGAAGCCTCGCACCTGATGCTCCTGTCCTTCCTGGAGGACCGTGACTTCGTCGCCCTCCACCGGAGCGGACTCTGCCGCGGCGTCATCGTGCTGATGTTCCGGCACGGCGATCGCCGCATCACCGCGCTCGGCACGCATCGCGTGCCCGCCGTGCTCATCCCCGGCGATCCGTCGCTGCCTGGCGTCACCTCGCTCACCTTCGACGCGACGGCGGGTACCGACGCGGCCACGCGCCATCTCCTGGCCCTCGGTCATCAGCGTATCGGCTTCATCGGCGGTGTGCCGAGCTCGCCCCTGCATCGCGACCGGTTGGCAGCGTTCCGAGAGGCGCTGGCCGCGGCGGGCGTGGCCGCCGATCCCTCGCTCGAGACGAAGACCAACTTCACCGCGGCCGAGGCCTATGAGCGCGCGCTGGACCTCCTGCAGCGTGATGAGCGGCCCACCGCGCTCCTCTGCAGCAACGACGTGATGGCTCAGGCGGCGCACGCCGCGGCACAGAAGCTCGGGCTCCGAGTGCCCACCGACCTTTCCATCGCGGGCCTCGCCGGCCTTCCCGGCCCGCGCCTCGGCGCGCCCGCTCTCGCCACCGTCATCGTGGACTTCGAGCAGGTGGGCGCGACGGCAGCCACCCTTCTCCTGAAGCTCATTGCCGATCGGCCGCGGGAGGGCACTTCCATGCTCCTGCCCGTCGAGTTCGATCCGGGAGGGTCGACGGCGCCACCACCCCAGGAGAGGCGCGCGAGCTCGTGAGCGACGCCATCGATGTCCACACGCACATCTTCGCCTCGAACTGGCCGGACTTTGCCGCCACGTTCGGCGGCGACCGCTGGCCCCGGCTCGAGGGCGATCCCGCCACGGGCTGCAAGCTCTTCCTCGGGACGACGTTCAATCGCAACCTCACTCCACACGCCTTCGATCCCGCCCGCCGGGTGGAGGACATGGATCGCACGGGTGTGTCGATCCAGCTCCTTTCCCCTGCGCCGCCGACCTTTTGCTACTGGGCGCCGCCCGCGGCGGCCGCGGAATGGCACCGCATGCAGAACGACGTCATCGCCGAGCTCGTGGCGCGCCATCCCAACCGCTTCCGGGGAGCCGCCGGTCTCCCGCTGCAGGCGCCCGACCTGGCCGTGAAGGAGCTGGAGCGCGCGGCGACCACCCTCGGCTTCGCCGCGGTAGAGGTGGGCGCCAACGTCGACGGTCGTGATCTCGACGACGCGAGCCTGGCTCCGGTGTGGACGGCGGCAGCGGCACTCAACGTGGCGGTGCTCGTGCACCCGCAGGCGCCCATTCTCGGTGACGCGCGCTTCCGCCGTGACAACCTGACCCAGATCGCCGGCTTCCCGCTCGAGACGGCGCTTGCTATGACCCGCGTGATCTTCGGGGGCGTGCTCGATCGCTGGCCGACCATTCGCTGGTGCTTCGCGCACGGAGGCGGCGCCTTCCCGTATATCCTGCCGCGCCTCGACAAGGGCTGGCACGTGGCCGACGCGGCGCACGCCGCCATTCCCGAGCCGCCCAGCCGCTACGCGCATCGCGTGTGGATCGACTCGCTGACCCATTCGCCGCGCGTGTTGCGCTTCGCCCTGGAGACCTTCGGTACCGAGCGCGTCGTTCTCGGCAGCGACTATCCCTTCCGGCTCGGCGTCGACGATCCGGTGGCCGAGCTGGATCCGCTCGGGCTCGATGCGGTCGCTCTCCGACGTCTTCGTCACGACAACGCGCGCGAGCTCCTCCGGCTGCCGCCGCATCCCTGACTGAACGCGGCCGCGGCGGCGGCCATGCGTCCGAGCGAAGGTCGGGCGCTTTGGGATTCCTCACAACAGCCATGCTGTCCTCCGGGTGTTCCACACAGAGCTTAGCCTTCCGGGTTACTGTCTCTGTCGATGGTCTGTACGGACGGAGATCATCACGCGTGAACTTTTTTACCCGGTCGAGGTTTCCGACTGGACGATTTGCGCTAGTCATTTCTGGCAGCTCATACCGAGCATGGCAGCAAGGAGCGAGCGGCTCCAAATTCGGCATCACATTTGCGTTCTCGACGGGCGGATTCCACGGTTCGCGACGATGCAGGCCTCCTGGGAGCGCATGATTCGACAGTCGACGGGAGCACGGGAGTGAAGGACTCGCGGGGATCTCGCGAGTCACGTGCCTCCTTGCTCGGGGAAGTGACCGCGCTCATGGGCTCCGGCCTGGAGCAGGGGCAGCTCCTCTTCCGGCTCGCCCACCTTGTCGTTCCCGCCCTCGGAGATCTCTGCGCCATCGACTTCCTCCGCGAGCCGGACGAGATCTCGCGCATGGCCTACGCTCATGTGGACGCGGCCAAGGAGCCGCTGGTCGACGAGGTCCGTGCCGTGCATGGATTCAACGCCGACTCGCCGCACGGCGTGCGGGCCGCCCTGCGCACGCGCCGCTCCATCGTCATTCCCCGGGTGACGGCCGCCCACCTCGCGGCAGAGGCCCGGGGGAACGAGCAACTCGCCCTGCTGCGGAGGATCGGCCCCAAGTCGTGGATGGTCGTCCCGATGGTGGGCCGCCGCGTCGTGCTGGGCGCCATGACCTTCGCCGTCACAGAGTCGCCCCGACGGTACGGACGCGCCGATCTCGGTCTCGCCGAGCTGGTGTCGGGCCAGCTCGTGGTCGCCCTCGAGAGCGAGCGGATGAAGCAGGAGACGGAGAGAGCGCTCGCGGCGGCGGAGGCGGCCAATAAGGCGAAGGACGAGTTCCTCTCCCGTCTCTCGCACGAGCTCCGCAATCCGCTCAACGCGGTGGCGGGGTGGGCGCGCATGCTGGAGAGCGGGCAACTCAGCGAGGAACGGGCCCGGCACGCCGTCCAGGTCATCCTCCGGAACACCGCGGCGCAGACGCGTTTGCTCGACGATCTCCTCGACCTCTGCGTGGTGGAGAGCGGACGGATCCAGCTCGTCCATCAGCCCGTCGATCTCCGGCGGCTCGTGGTGGCCGCCCTCGATGATATCCGCCCCGTGGCGGCCGCCAAGGACGTTCGCCTCCACGAGGTCCTCGGGCCGCTCGAGCCTTTCGTGAACGGCGACCCGGGACGGCTCCAGCAAGTGCTGGGCAATCTTCTCGACAACGCGGTAAAGTTCACCCCGGGGGGCGGCGCCATCGAGGTGACGTTGCGACAGGCAGGCTCGCGCGCGGAAATCGTGGTCAGCGATACGGGAAAGGGCATTGCCACGGATCGACTGCCTCACGTCTTCGATCGCGCCCAGCCTGGCGAGGGCAGAGGGGCGTCGGCCTCGTCCGGGCTGGGTGTCGGCCTCGCCCTCGTCCGACATCTCGTCGAGCTGCACGGGGGCAGCGTGTTCCTGGAGAGCGCGGGCCCGGGCCACGGTTCAACGTTCGTGCTGGAGCTGCCGCTCGGCGACGCCTCGGCGCCCGTGCGCCCCGTTGTCCCCGACCGAGCGGCCACCCCGGCCGCGCTCCATGGGGTGCGGATCCTCCTCGTGGACGACGACCCGGCGGTCGTGCAGCCCGTGGCGGAAGCTCTAGCCCACGCCGGTGGCGATGTGAGAGGATGCGAGTCGGCCGACGCCGCTCTGGACGTGCTCGCGGCGTGGCAACCCGACGTGATCGTGTCTGACGTCCAGATGCCGGGCGACGACGGCTACGCGTTCGTGCGGGCGGTGCGCGCGCTTGCTCCGGAGCAGGGAGGGCGAACGCCGGTTATTGCACTGACCGCGCTCAATCGGACGGAGGATCGGATCCGGAGCCTCACGGCTGGATTCAACATGCACGTGCCCAAGCCGGTGGATCCCGCGGAGCTCGCGACCATCGTGGCAAGCCTCGCGCGACGCACGAGGTAGAGAGAAACGGCGTGGGCCATTCACCGACGGACGAGAGAGGACGAGGCACCATGCACGCGGGACCATCGGGTGAGCGCAGTGAGGAACCGGCGCCGGCCCCCGGCCCGCGACGGCCGATCATCGCGATCTTCAACTCGAGCAACGACACGGTGGACCTTCTCCGTACGGTGCTGGAGTCGGAGGGATTCCACACCGTGGTGGGCCACATCCCGGACGTGAAGAGCGGCGAGCTCGACCTCGTCGGCTTCATCGAGCATCACGTGCCGACGGTGATCGTGTACGACATCTCACCGCCCTACGAGGCCAACTGGACGTTCTTGCGCCTCGTGCGGAACTTGGAGCCGCTGCAGGGGTGCCGCTTCGTGCTCACCACCACCAACAAGCCCGCGCTCGACAAGCTGGTGGGCGAGACAGACGCCCTGGAGATCATCGGCAAGCCCTACGATCTGCAGCTGGTGGTCCACGCCGTCCGCAACGCCCTCGCCTGAGTCGCGCCACGGCGTGGACGTCCGCCTGGCCGCTCGCGCTCCTCGCGTTCCCGCCCACTAGCAGCGTCAAACCCCGAAGAACTTCCCCGGTGGATGATCCACGGAGTGCTGGGAGAATGAGAGGCATCGTCTTTGTGCTCGTCCCTGCCGCCTCTGTCCTCTACTTGCAGCGTCCCTTGGCCCAGGCAGACCCCGCGGAGACGCTGCCCCTGGCGCCGTACATCATGCCTTCTTGAACACGGGATCGACGGAGAGTCCCAACTGGACTGACACCGCGAACAGCGGGGCCATCTTCGAGACGGGAAGAGGACGCGTACCCGAGCCGAACTCCATGCTCCTCCCGGTCGCTGGCCTGACCGGCCTGAGCTTCTTGGGCTCGAAGCGGAAGAAGCGCTAGCTCTCGAGGTTCCTGATCGGCGCGTGGATCCATTCAGGATCGGCGCGCTTGGGATCGCCTCGCTGAGCTGCCGCGCGGGATTCTCCTCAGCACGGACGAGTGACGAGCGCGAGCCCGCGGGCCACGGTCGCCACCGCATCGTCCACCGTCCCCTCCGAGTTGTCGACAACGAGCCAGCCCTTCGTGTGCGGCCCTTCCCGCATGGCGTGGAGCTCGGCAAGGAGGGTCTCGTCCACGCTCCAAGTCGGCCGCTCTCGGTTGCGGCGCTGCGCCACGTCGAGCCGAGGACGCAGCACGACGAAGCGACAGTCGAGCCCGTCCAGCTCGCGCCGCCACTCGTCGACCCACGCGGGGGGAACGATGTCGTCCAGGATGGGGAGGAATCCGGCCGCGGCGAGATTGCGTGCGGTCTGCGCCGCGCTCGTGCGGGCGATCCGATATTGCCGGTCGACCTCGTCGCTCCAGTGATGCGGCGACGCGTAGCCGCCCTTGACGATCTTCCGGAAGAAGTCGACCTGGATGTGAGCCGCGCGATCGAGGCACGAGGCGAGACGCTCGGCCACGGTGGACTTGCCCGAAGCAGGCGCGCCGGTGAGCACGATGACCATCACGGGCAGCCATTGTAGTCGAGAGGCGCCGGGGCCAGGGCGACGTCCGACAATGCTATAGTTCACCGGTGACTCTGACCGCTCGGCCTCGATCTTCCCGCGCGTCTCGCTCTCGCCGAGTTCGCTCGTGACCTCCTCCTGGCGCCTGGGCTTCGACATCGGCGGCACCTTCACCGACTTCGTGCTGCAGGAGGTGAACGCGGGCGCGGTGTTCGTCGGCAAGGAGCTGACCACCCCGCGTGATCCGTCCGAAGGCGTGGTGCGCGGCCTCGCCGCGCTCCTCGCGACGGCCCGCGTGCGCCTCGCCGACGTCGATCAGATCGTGCACGGGACGACGCTGGGGGCCAATCTCGTCATCGAGCGTCGAGGGGCGCGGACCTTCCTCGTCACCACCCGCGGCTTTCGCGACGTCCTCGAGATCCAGCGCCAGTTCCGCTACAACCTGAACGACTTCTTCCTCGACAAGCACCCGCCGTTGATTCCCCGCGACCAGATCGTGGAGGTGACGGAGCGCGTGCAGGCCGACGGGCGCGTCCACGTGCCGCTCGACGAGGCGGAGGCGCGCGCCGCCCTCGTGGCGTGTCGCGACGCCGGCGCGGAAGCGGTGGCCGTGGCCTTCCTGCACTCGTACGCCAATCCGGCGCACGAGGCGGCGATTCGTGAGCTGGCCGGAGAGATCCTGCCTGGCCTGCCCGTGGTCCTCTCTTCCGATGTCTCGCCCCAGTACCGCGAGTACGAGCGGACCAACACCACGGTGGTCAACGCCTACATCACGCCGCGGTTCGCGCAGTACCTTCACGCCCTCCGCGCTCGCCTCGCGGCGCTGGGCTTCGCCCGCCGGCTCTACGTGATGCAGAACAATGGAGGCATCGCCACCGCGGAGACCGCTGCCGCGTTCCCCGTGCGCTCGCTCGACTCAGGCCCGGCCGCCGGTGCCATCCTCGCCGCCCACATCGGCCGGCTCACCGGCCACGAGGATTTGATCGCCTTCGACATGGGCGGCACCACCGCCAAGGCGGCCCTCATCGAGCGTAGCGTGCCCGCGAGCACGGATCAGCTCGAGGTCGACATGATCGGGATGCGCAAGGGCAGCGGCCTGCCCGTCCAGGTCCCCAGCGTGGATCTGGTCGAGATCGGTGCGGGAGGCGGGAGCCGGGCGCGCATCGAGCGCGGGCTCCTGCGCGTGGGCCCGGACAGCGCGGGCGCGGATCCAGGACCCGCCTGCTATGGCCTGGGCGGCCTCGAGCCCACCGTCACCGACGCGAATCTCGTGCTCGGCTACCTCGACGCGGGCTTCTTCCTGGGCGGGGCGCGACGGCTCGACGTGGCTGCGGCCACCGCGGCCATCGAGACCCACGTGGCCAAGCCCCTCGGCGTGAGCGTGGTCGAGGCGGCGTGGGGCATCCACCAGCTCGTGACGCTCAACATGGAGGGCGCGATCCGCGTGGTTTCGATCGGGCGTGGGAAGGATCCCCGCAACCTCGCCTGCGTCACCTTCGGTGGCGCGGGGCCCATTCACGGGGCGCGGCTGGCGCGGAGCCTCGGCGTGGCCCGCGTCATCGTGCCCTTCGCCGCCGGCGTCGCCTCCGCCATGGGCCTGCTCACCGCGGATCCCCGCTTCGATCTTGCCCGCACCTTCGTGGCCGCGCTCGGCGCCGCGCCGTGGGAGGAGATCAACGCGCTCTACGCGGCCATGGAAGCGGACGGCGCTGCCCAAATCACCGCCACGGGTCTGGCTGGCCAGTGGCGCACACGCCGGCTCGCCGAGGTGCGCTACGCGGGGCAAGGGCACGAGCTCAGCGTGGAGATTCCCGCGGGCCGCCTCGGTCCGGAGTCGCTCGCGGCGATCGAGCGGGCGCACGCCGCTGTCTATGCGTCGCGCTACGGCTACGCCGAAGCGCCGGGAACGCCGCTCGAGGCAACCAACTGGAAGCTCGAGATCAGCTGTGGCGTACCCGCCATGGCCATGTCCGGAGCCGCGCCCGTCGCGGGCGGGAGCGTGGCCAAGAAGCCCCGGCCCGTGTATTTCCCGGAGTGCGGCGGCTTCGTCGACTGCCGCGTCCATGATCGCTACCGCCTCGCCCCCGGCGTTGCCGTGAAGGGCCCCGCAGTGATTGAAGAGCGCGAGACGACGGTGATTCTCCTGCCCGGCGACGAGGCGGTCGTCGATCGCCACCGGAATCTGGTCGTCGAGATCGGGGGCTCGGCATGAGCGTGATCGGTGCGCGCGTGGACCCGATCACCCGCGGCGTGGTGTGGGCGGCGCTCCAGTCCATCGCCGACGAGGCAGGAACGGCCCTCCGCCAAACCGCCTACTCGCAGGCGGTACGGGAGGGGCGCGACTTCTCCGCCGCGCTCTTCAACGCGCGGGGCGAGATGATCGCCCAGGGCGACTTCAGCCCCGGCCACCTGGGAGCCATGCCCTCCATCGTGCGTCATGTGATGCGGGCGTACCCCGCCGAGACCATGGAGCCGGGAGACGCCATCATCCTCAACGACCTCTTCATGGGCTCGGGGCATCTGCCGGATTTCTTCATCACCGCTCCCGTGTTCCACGGCCGTCGGCTCGTGGGCTTCGTGGTCGACTGCGCGCACCAGGTCGACGTGGGTGGAGCGGCCGCCGGCTCCCAGGCCGTGGAGGGCATGACGGAGTTCTACCAGGAGGGCATCCGCGTCCTGCCCACGCGCCTCTGGCGGGGCGGGGAGGTGAACCGCGAGATCATGCGGCTCATCACGGGCAACGTGCGCGTGCCCGACATCGTGGAGGGCGATCTCAAGGCCATGCGCAACGCCGCGCGCGTGGGCGAGCGGCGCCTGCTCGAGCTCTTCGACCGCTACGGTGCGGAGACAGTGCTGGCGGCGTGGGACGACATCCTCGCCCATTCGGAGCGCGAGATGCGCGCGGCCATCCGGGAGCTGCCGCCGGGGCGTTACACCGCCGAGGACTTCTACGACGACTGCGGCCGCGACAGCGGGCCGCTCCGCGTCCACGTCACCGTCATCGTGGAAGGCGACGAGGTGACGGTGGACTTCGAGGGCTCGAGCCCGCAGACGCGCTCCGGCATGAACAGCGCCTTCAACTACACGCTCTCCTACACGTGGCACACGGTGAAGTCGGCCCTCGTTCAGCAGACGATTCCCCAGAACGCGGGGACGATGCGCCCCATCAAGGCGCGGGCCCCCGAAGGCTCGCTCTTCAATCCGCGTCCGCCCGCGGCGGCCGGTGGGCGCGCCGTCATGCAGCAGCGCATCGTGGACGTCGTCCTGGCTGCCCTCGCCCAGGCTGTGCCTGAGCGAGTCATCGCCGCCTCCTCGCACTGGGCCAATCCCATCTTCGAAGGACGGGACCCGCGGCGGGGCAAGCGCTTCGTCTACTACGACATCGTGGTGGGGGGCATGGGCGGGCGGCCGACCAAGGACGGCGCGGAGGCCGTGTGCGGCTCCTTCAACCTCGAGAACATTCCCATCGAGGTGAACGAGAGCAACTTCCCCATCGTGATCGAGCGGCTCGAGCTCATCCCCGACTCCGCCGGGGCGGGGAAGTTCCGGGGAAGCTGCGGCCTGCGCAAGGACATCCGCTTCCTCGGCGAGGCGGGCTCGCTGTCGAACCTGACCGATCGCCACAAGTTCGCGCCTCCCGGCCTCCACGGCGGTCGGCCGGGAGCGCTCGGCGCCACCATCCTGAATCCCGGAACGGAGAAGGCCCAGGTCCTGCATTCGAAGGCCATCCAGCCGATCGCCCACGGCGATCTCGTGAGCATGTGCGTGTCGGGAAGCGGAGGGTACGGCGATCCCTTCACGCGTGCCCCACAGCTCGTGGCGCGCGACGTGACCTTGGGATATGTCTCGATCACCGCCGCCCGCGAGTGGTACGGTGTGGCCATCGACCCCGCCACGGCCGCGGTCGATCTCGAGGCCACCGCCGCGCTCCGCCAAGCCGTCAAGGAGAGGACACCATGATCGACCGCCGCGCCATCGACCACCTCTGGACGCACAAGACGCAGGACCATCCCTGGCTCTCCGACGAGGAGCTCGTCATCGATCGCGGCGAGGGCGTGTGGGTGTGGACGCAGAAGGGCAAGAAGCTCCTCGACGGCTTCGCCGGACTGGCCGTGGTCAACGTGGGCCACGGCCGGCGCGAAATCGCCGAGGCGATCGCCGAGCAGACGGTGCGCCTCGCCTACTATCCGACCACGCGTCAGTTTTCGAACCCGCCCGCGGCCGAGCTGGCCGCCAAGCTCGCCACCCTCGCGCCCGGTGACCTGACCTACTCGATGTTCGCGGTGAGCGGCTCCGAGGCGAACGAGCGGTCGATGCAGATCGCCCGGCACTACTGGCTCGCCAAGGGCAAGACGGCCAAGCACAAGGTCATCTCGCTCCAGGGCGGCTACCATGGAGCGACGGCGGGCACTTTCGCGGTCTGCGGACTGCCCCACATGGTCGAGGCGTACGCGCCACTCCAGGTGCCGGGCTTCAGCAAGGTCACCCCTCCGCATCCCTATCGCGATCGCGGGACGGGCACCGACGAGGAGTTGGTGCGCCGTCGCGCCGCCGAGCTCAGGGAGGCGATCGAGCGCGAGAAGCCGGACACCGTGTCCGCGGTGATCATGGAGCCCATCCTCTCATCCGGCGGCATCGTTATCCCGCCCATCGGCTGGCTCAAGGCCGTGCGCAAGATCTGCGACGAGCTCGAGGTGCTGATGATCGCCGACGAGGTGATCACGGGCTTCGGCCGCACTGGGCGGTGGTTCGCCGTGGAGCACGAGAACGTGGTGCCCGATCTCATGTCCGTGGCCAAGGGCATCACCTCGGGCTACATCCCGCTTTCCGCCTCCATCGCACGCCGCCATCTCGCGGACGCCTTCGCCGCCGACTCCAAACAGGAGAACGTGCATCCCAACACCTACGCCGCTCACCCGGTCGCTTGCGCGGCCGCCCTCGCGAATCTTCGCATCATGGAGCAGGACCGGCTGGTCGAGAACGCGGAGGCCATGGGCACCCGCCTCGTGCAGGGACTACGGGACATCCTCGCCAAGCGGAAGATCGTGGCGGAGGTGCGCGGCCGCGGGCTCCTGGCCGCGGTGGAGCTGGTGGAGCCGGACGGCTCCGGCCGCTCGCTGGACGCCCAGCACGTGGCCGAGCTCGACCGGAAGGCCTGGGATCGTGGCGCCATCGTCTACGCTCGGGGGAGCGTGCTCCGTTTCGCTCCGCCGCTGTGCATCACCCCCTCCGAGGTAGACGAGCTCATGAGCATCGCCGCCGACAGCGTCGAATCCCTCGAGCGCGACATCGCCCGCTGATCCGGGGTCGCGCGGTCAAGCGGGGAGAGGGACCCTCGGCGCTCCCGGCACGATGGCGATGTGGAGAGGGTTGAGCCCGGGGATCTGGCCGGCGAGGGCGTGGATGGCGTCCTCCGCCTGTTCGAGCGGGAAGGTGTGGGTGTGCATCCGGTCGAACGGGTAGCGGCCCGACTCGATCAGGTCGATGGCGCGGAAGGTGTCGTCGACGGACATGCTGAGCACGCCGCGGATGGTCAGCTCCTTGTAGATGATGTCGTCCACGGGCAGCTCGCGGGCAAGCTTCTGTCCCTTGAGCCCCGCCACCACGATGCGCCCCTTGCGCAGAGCGATGGCGATAGCGTGATTGAGCGACTGCGGTGCGTAGGGAGTCGTGTCCACCACCACCTCGGCTCCGCCGCCGGTGGCCTCGCGGGCGCGGGCGACCACCTCTTCCTTCTCCACGTCGATGGTGACGTCGGCGCCCAGCTCGCGGGCCAGCTCGAGCTTGCGGGCATCACGACTGAGCCCGGTGACCACGATCTGCTTCGCCCCCACCGCGCGCGCCGCGATGACGCAGCAGAGCCCGCGCTGGCCGGCGCCGAGGACGACCACGCGATCGCCGGGAGCGGTGGCGGGTATGGTCCCCGCCCACGACAATCCCGCGGCGAGGGGATTGAACATCACGGCCACCCCGGGCGGGATGCGCGGGTCCATCTTCTTCACTACAGAGTGTGAGGAGAGGTACATGTGCTCGGCGTAGCCGCCCCAGAGGTGGGGCGGCTTGTTCACGTCGGTGTAGCCATAGGTGCCGCCGCGGGTGCGGCAGGCCCGCGGCTCGTGCCGGGCGCAGGCGGCGCACCGGCCGCAGCCGTAGCCGGAGCGCACGGCGACGCGATCGCCTTCCGTGACGCTCCACCGCTGCTTCGCGTGAGCGCCGATCTCCTCGATGACGCCGAGAGGCTCGTGGCCGGGGATGACGGGGTACTGCATGTAGTCCTCGTGCATGGGCGCGGCGCCTTCGTATTGCTCGTAGTCGCTGCCGCAGATGCCGCAGGCCTCAATGCGGAGCAGAGCGTCATCGGCGCCGATGGCAGGCCGCGGGAACTCGCGGAACTCGAGGGTCTTCGGCTTCACCAGCACGGCCGCGCGCACCGTCCGACCCATGCACATCCTCCTCGCGGCGTTGTTCGCCGCGTGTGTCGTGTCCCTTCGGAACCGCCTTCCGTCGGCGGGATTCCGACACAATTGTAGCCTCCCTGAGCGGGGCCTTGACCTGAGCAGGCCCTCTCGGCAGAATCCTGCGTCATGGCAAACCAGCGGCTTCCCAGCCGGCTGATCCTCGGCCTCCGGGCCCTCCTCGCGCTCCTCCTCGGACTGACCGGGCTCTTCATGGTGCTGCTTGCTGCCCTTCTGCCTCGCGCCACCGTGGCGCTCATCGTCCAGCCCTTCACCGGCTTCACGCTGCTGGACGGTCTGCTCTGCCTGGTCGCGGGCCTCCGCGCGGCGAGGCAGCGCGGCGTGAGGATCCTTCTCCTGCTGATCGGTCTCATGGAGATAGGCGTGGCCGCCGACGCGCTCCTCCTGATCCCGCGCGTCGGCGAGCGACCGCAGGTGATCCTTCCGCTTTTCGTGGCCTGGGCCGTGACCCTGGGCCTACTCGAACTGGCATGGGCCTTCGCCGCGCGCGTACAGCGGGGACAGCCCATCCTCATCGTCACCGCGCTGTTCTCGATCGCCTTCGGCCTCTTCGCCTATCTCTCGCCGGCGGGCGATCTCATGACGGCCGTGTGGCGTCTCGCTGTCTACTTCTTCGTGCTGGGCATCCTGCGCCTGCTCGTCACCTTCCGCGTGCAGGTACCGATCACCGAACCGGGCGTAGCACCCGCCGTCCGTTGACGGCGGGGTCAAGGAGCGTTCCATGAAGAACGGATTCCGTGTCCTCGACAGCGATCTTCACACGATGGAGCCCGACGGGCTCTGGGAGCGGTACCTGGACGAGCCCTTCAAGGGGTATGCCCCCCGGTTTGTCCGCCCCGCAGAGGGAGCGCCCAACCAGCCCATCATCAAGATCGGCGACGTGGAGATCGCCGAGATGTCGAAGCGGGCGCGCACCGCCGTGGTGGGCAAGAGCCTCCAGGAGCGGGCCTTCGCGCGGCATCCGCACTACGCGGCGGCGCACGCGCGCAGCTATGACTCCCTGAGCCATCTCGAGGCCATGGACATCGAGGGCATCGACGTGGCGGTGATCTACGGCACCCGCGGCCGCCAGGTGCTGATGCACGACGACCTCCCGCCCGAGGTGGCGGCGGCCCTCGCCCGTGCCCACAACAACTGGACGCGCGACTTCTGCGCGGTGAATCCCGAGCGGCTCAAGTTCGCCGCCCAGCTCGCCTTCCACGACGTGCCCGCCGCGGTGGCGGAGGCGAAGCGCGCGGTGCGCGAGCTGGGAGCGGTGGCCGTCATCGGCAATCCCAACCCCATCAACGGCCGGCACGTGCACGATCCGGCGATGGAGCCGCTGTGGGCGGCGGTGGAGGAACTGGGAGTTCCCGTGGGCTTTCATCCCACCGGGCAGTCCTCGCTTCGGGACGACATCGCGCGGCGCTATCTCGACACCCCGAACGGACGGGTGATCGGCGTGGCGGGACGGAATCCCATCGAGCTGATGATGGCCTTCGGGAGCATGGCGGCGGGTGGCGTGCTCGAGCGTTACCCCGGTCTGCGCTGCGCCTTCCTCGAGGGCACGTGCGGCTGGCTGCCCTGGTACCTCTGGCGCCTCGACGAGGCGTGGGAGAAGTTCGGGCCGGGCTCGGAGGTGCAGATCTCCCAGCTCCCCAGCCAGTACTTCTTCCGCCAGTGCTACATCGCCACCGACGCCGACGAGAAGCCGTTGCGTCAAGTGGTGGAGGCGATCGGCGACGACAACATCGTGGTCTCCACCGACTATCCCCACTCCGACGGGCTCTTCCCCGTGGCCATCGAGGAGTTCGTTCACCTGGAGGGCGTGAGCGACAAGACCAAGGCCAAAATCCTCTGGGACAACTGCGCGCGTCTCTACAAGCTCCCCGCCTAGGATGCTCGGAGGGGCGCCGCAGTGCGGGCCGAGCGGCGCGTTGTGACTGCCGCGAGGCGAGGGCTGAGTCGATCCCCCTTCCGAACCTCCCCCGAGGATTCGGTTGCGCTGGCAAAGCCCGCGCTCGGAGCGGAACATTTGAGCGGCAACCGGTTGGTCAGGGGCGTCATGCGCGCTTTCTCCGACAGGTTCCTAGCCTGGACTAGAGCCGCGCGTGCCCGCCGCTACTGAGTGGCGGCGGGCACGCCCGCTCCGCGTCGGCGATGGCGCCGGCCGCCCCGACGCGATCGCCGGCCGCGCCGCGGGCCGCCCGCCCCCGTCGTCGGCATCGCCGCCGTCTGGCTCGAGGGGAAAGCCTCGTTCCCGGGGCCAACGCTCAGGTCCTCGTTCGGGTCGATCGGCCACGCGACCTGCTCGGCGGGGCGATCGATCGTCATCCCGATCTCCTCGGGTTGCTCATGAGATGCGTCGTGCTCCTCCACGGACGGGACGACGCCCTCGGTCAGGGTAATGGCGCCCGATCGGCTCACCGTCAGCTCCTTGATGCGACGCAAGCGCGTGATGAGGCGAGGGGAGCCGGGCGGGCGACTGAAGCCTCGGGACTTGAGGGCATTGGCCAGCATGTCGATGGTCACCCCGCGGCCGCCCGCGTTGTGGATGAGATCCTGCACGACGGTGACGAGCTCGTCGTGAGGCGCGGTGTGCGGCTCTCCCTCCACGGGAGCTCGCACGATGTGCGGCGGCGGGGGAGGCGGCGCCGGCGGCGTCGTGGGCTCGGGCCGCGAAGGGGCGTGGCGGTCGCGCCAGCCGCTGCGGCCGCGCCGCCGCGACTGATGCCGGCCAGCGCCCGCGGCCTGGGCCGGCCCGCGCTCGGTCGTCTCGGCCACGCGGGAGCTGTCGCCGGTGATCCCGCGGAAGGAGAGACGGCGAAAGGTGATGCCCAGGCTCGCCGACACGTCGCCCACTGCGTCGAAGGCGCGGTCGTCGGACACCACCTCGATCACGTCCCCGGGCCGGGCGGAAGCGAGCCACACCCCGGCCGCCACGGCGATGCGCAGGTCGCTCCAGTCGCGCACGCCCACCGAAGGGGCGCTGTGCACGAGATGGGCGCCGTGGCGCGCGAGGAGCCGTGCGGTATCGTGCCCGATCACGCGCCAGTTGCCGACGGCCACGAAGTCGGTGCGCCGGTCGGTGCGGTCCACGGAGAGATGCTCGATGACGCGGGCAATGTGGGCGGCGCGGCTCGTATTCTCGACATCGAAGAAGATGGCGCGCCGGGCCGACGGATGCGGCCGCTCCGGAACGGGGGACACTCGCTCCGCGAAGGCCGGTTCCACGTGCACGGTGGCGACCTCCGCGGGGAGCGGCATATCGACCACTTCGGCGACCACATCCTCGGGCGGCGGGGGCTCCGGTGAGGGTGTCTTGGGGGCTCGCGGCGCGGGCGTCCGAGTGACGCTGGCGCGACGCTTCGTCAGTTTTTTCCTAGGGGGCACGCTGGTCCTCCGTCCTCTGGCAGGGTCTCGTCATCGGTGATTGAGGCATGGTATACCGCGTGGCGCACTCCTGGCGCATGATTGTAGTCGAGGAGGCCTCATGGCTCATCCTGCGTTCCTGTACGGCACGGCGTGGAAGGAAGAGCGAACGGCACCGCTGACGAGGCTGGCTGTCGAGGCGGGATTCCGCGGCATCGACACCGCCAATCAGCGGCGCCACTATTTCGAGCAGGCGGTGGGCGAAGCCCTCGAGGGGATCTATCGCGAGGGCAAGCTCCGGCGCGAGGATCTGTTCCTCCAGACCAAGTTCACCTACGCGGGCGGCCAGGACCATCGCCTTCCCTACGATCCCGGCGCGGACTATCCCACCCAGGTGCGGCAGTCCTTCGCCTCGTCCCTGGAGCATCTCCGTACCGACTACCTCGACTCCTACGTCCTGCACGGCCCCTCGGTGGGCCGGGGGCTCGGTGAGGCCGACTTCGCGGTGTGGCAGGAGATGGAGGCCCTCTGTCAAGCCGGCCGGACGCGGGTGATCGGCGTCAGCAACGTGAACCTCGGCCAGCTGCGCCTGCTCGTCGAGTCCGCGCAGATCCTGCCGCGCTTCGTGCAGAACCGCTGCTTCGCCGTCAACTACTGGGATCGTGACGTGCGCCGGTACTGTGCCGAGCGTGACATCGTCTACCAGGGCTTCTCCCTCCTCACCGCCAACGTGCACGCCCTCGGTGGGCCGGAGATCGTGGGTATGGCCCGGCGGCACGGGAAGACCATCGCCCAGCTCGTCTTCCGCTTCGCCCAGCAGGTGGGGATGCTGCCGCTGACGGGCACCACCGATCCGCGGCACATGCGCGAGGATCTCGCCAGCTCGACCTTCGATCTCGGGGAGGACGAGCTGCGCGAGATCGAAGCGGTGGGGGCGCGATGAGCCGCCGTCAGGCGCGCTTGCTCTCGAGCTCGGCCCAGCGGTCGTAGAGTCGGGCGACCTCGGCCCGGGCCTGCTCGAGGGCGGTGTAGCGCCGCTGCAACTCGAGGGCGTCGGAGCCGACGGCGGGATCCTCCGCCGCCACTCGACAGGCCTCGGCCGCTGTCTCCGCGGCCACGATGGCATCTTCCATTCCCTCCCACTCACGCTGCTCGAGGTAGCCGAGGCGCTTCGGGCGCTGGCGCTCCCGCGCCCCCAGCGGCGCCGTGCGTGCCCGGCGCGCCGCGACCGCCTCGTCGCGAACCATCTCCCATTGCGCGTAGTCGGCGAAGGTCTGGGCGCCGCCCTCGCCGTCGAGGACGAGGAGGCTGGTCGAGACACGATCGAGCATGAGCCGATCGTGGGTGACGAGGACGAGGGCGCCCTCGAAGTCCGCCAGGCTCTCCTCCAGGACCTCGAGGGTAGGGATGTCGAGGTTGTTGGTCGGCTCGTCGAGGACGAGGAGGTCCGCGGGCTCGCACATGGCGCGCGCGATTAGGATGCGCGCCTGCTCGCCGCCGGAGAGCTGGCCCACCGGCATCTCCAGCTGCTCGGAGCGGAAGAGGAAGCGCTTCGCCCATGAAGCCACGTGCACGCTCCGTCCTTGGAAGGTGACGCGATCGCCTTCGGGCGCCAGCGCGCGCCGCAGCGATTGCTGCAGATCGAGCCCGGCGCGGTGCTGCTCGAAGCGCACGAGGTGCAGGCCCTCCGCGCGGACGATCTCGCCCGCGTCGGGCGTGAGCGAGCCCGCGAGCAGATCGAGCACGGTGGTCTTGCCGCTGCCGTTCGGACCCATCAGACCGAGGCGGAGGCCGGGAGTGAGGACGAGATCCAGACCGCGCACGATCGTGCGACCGCCGAGGGACTTGGTCACGCCGCGGGCGACGAGGAGGCGGCGGGTGCGCCGCTCGGAGGCGGCGAGCTCGATGCCCGCGGCGGCGGAAACGGAGCGGGCGCGCATCTCGGAAAGCTCGGCCATGAGCCCTTCCGCCTCCTTGATGCGGCCCCTGGCCTTGGTGGAGCGCGCCTTGGCGCCACGCCGCAGCCACTCGATCTCCCGGCGCACCGTGTTGGCGAGCGACTCCTCGTAAGCGGCCTGGCCGCGCAGGAAGTCGTCGCGGCGCGCGAGGAATTCGCTGTACGTGCCGGCGCTCTCGAAGAGCCCGCCTGGATAGGCCGGGCCCAGCTCGAGGATGCGCGAAGACATGCGTTCCAGGAAGTAGCGGTCGTGGCTCACGAAGAGGGCGGCCCGCGCCCGTTCTGCGAGAAGCTCCTCGAGCCAGAGAATGCCCTCGACGTCGAGATGATTGGTCGGCTCGTCCATGAGCAGCACATCCGGCTCGGAGGCCAAGGCGCAGGCGATGGCGAGGCGCTTGCGCCAGCCACCGGAGAGCGAGTCGACGGCCGCGTGCCCGTCCGGAAAGCCGCCGCGGCCGAGAGCCTGCGCCACGCGGCCGGGGCGGGCGTCGTCTTCCACGGCGGCCAGCGAGGCCGCCACCGTCTCCTCGACGGTGAGGCCGGACGGGAGCTCAGGATCCTGGGCGACGTAGCCGAGTTGAATGCCGCCGCGAAGGGAGCGGGTACCGCGATCGGGTGATTCGAGACCGGCGAGGATCTTGAGGAGGGTCGACTTGCCCGAACCGTTGGCTCCGACGAGGCCGACCTGGTCTCCCTCGAAGAGCCCGAACGACAGCTCCTCGAAGAGAGACCGGGTCCCGTAGGCCTTGCTGACCGCATCGCAGCTCAAGAGGAGCGAGCGGCTCATCGAGGCTACTTCTTCTTCTTGGGCTTTTTCTTTTCCTTCCGCATGCCCGTGCCCTTGGCCACGTGCTCACCCCCTTCCACCGCGTGGATGGTCGACGGCGGTCATCATGGAGCATGCGATTCTGGAAATCAAACGATACGGCGCTTCCCAGGCCTTGGCCGCCCGCGATCTCGTTTGGTATCATGCCGGAAGCGTGTAGCGCTCGCAGAGAAACGAGAGGCTTCGAGGAGCGGCTGGCCATGCGTGGTGTGCCTCACCCGGTAGAGTCCGTCGCGCCCGCGGGGATCGATCTCGCCGGCCGGGTCGCCGCGACGCCTCTCGAGACGGCGCCCTTCGTCCACGTGTACCTGGAGCACCTGTTCCCTCCGGCGGAGTACCGTCGACTGCTCGATCACCTGCCGGAGACGCGCCGCTATCGCCAGCTGACCCATCGGGAGGCGATGCGCCCCGACGGCACCAGCGCGCGCCGCAAGTTCTATCTCCTGCCCGAGCACATCGTGTGGTTGCCCGCGGCCCAGCGTGCGTACTGGCGCCGGCTCTCGCGGCTGCTCCGCTCGCGCGAGCTGCAGGACGCCTTCAAGGCCAAGTTCCGGACCGCCCTCGAGCAACGCTTCAGCCGCAGCGTCGACGAGCTCTCTTTCCACCCCGTGCCCATGCTCCTCCGCGACCTCGGCGGCTATCGCATCGGGATCCACGGGGACGCGCAGCGCAAGGCGATCACCGTGCAGCTCTACCTTCCGCGGGACGAGTCGCAGGCGCACATGGGCACCGTCTTCCACGAGGGACGGAACGGGGAGGCGGCGCTCCGCACCAAGCGGTTGGGCTTCCTGCCGGCGGCCGGTTATGCCTTCCCCGTGATCCGCCACCAGAGCTGGCACAGCGTGCCCCAGACCTCCGACGCCGATGGGCAGCGCGACTCGCTGATGCTGACCTACTACGTGCAGCAGGGTCCGCTCGCCTGGCTTGCCCAGCGGATCCACCGACTGGCCGTGTTCATCGGGTACGGCCTGCGCAAGTGACGGCGGCGGGGCGATGCTGACCCGCATCGACCACGTGATGATCTGTCCGCCCCGCCTCGACGAGGGCATCGAGGCCTACCGACGTCTGGGCTTCGACATCTATCCGGGCGGCGTGAGCAGCAACCGGGGCACCCACAACGCCATCGCCTTCCACGGCGACGACTATCTCGAGCTCGCGAGTGTCAGCGATCGCGCCACGTATCTCGCGGCCAGCCCCAAGGGCGGCCTCGTCGACTTCCTCGACCGGGGTGGGGGATTTCGCTTCGTGATCGTGCAGAGCGACGATCTCGCTTCCGACGTGCATGCCATGCGCGAGCGCAGGGTCGAGGTGAGCGACCCCACGGGTGGCTCGCGGAAGACTCCCGACGGCCGACCGCTCGCCTGGAAGCTCGCCGTGCTGGGACCGCGCGAACCCTTGCCCTTGCTCTTCATCCAGCATCTGACGCCGCTCGTGGAGCGCCGCGCCCAGGTCCCGCGAGCAGGCCAGCATCCAAACGGAGTCCTCCGCACCGACCGCGTCTACATCGCAGTGCCCGACCTTGCCGCGGCCCTTCCGCGCTATAGCCGCGTGCTCGGGATGCCTGCGCCCCCCGTGCAGCGCGGCGCCGTGATCAAAGCAGACATGGCGGTCTTCGATCTCGGGCCGACGGGGCTGACAGTGGCCCAGCCCGCCGAGCCCGGCCCTGCTGCGGAGGCCCTGGCCCGGCGGGGACCGGCGCCCTTCCAGGTGCTGTACCGGACGCGCAGCATGGACGCGGCCGCCCGCTGGATGGCTGATCACGGCGTGCCGCCTCCCGCCCGCGGCGTGCGCAACACGGGCGAGCAGGCGATGCTCGTGAGCCCCGAACATGCCTGCGGCGCCTACATCGGCTTCGTAGGCCCGGCCTAGGCAGACCATGCGGACGCGAGCATTGGGCCTCGTGCTGGTCACCGTCGGGCTCGCCCTGGCCGCTCTCGCTCCTCCCGTGGAGGCGCAGCGCGGTCTCGGCCGGAACCGGAGCCGGCAGCCCGAGGCGCCGGCCACGGAGCAGCCGAAGGAGAACCAGAGGCCACAGGAAGAGGTCGGGCCCGGCGAGTACGGCTTCAGCGGACTGCAGGTGATGGACGCCATCAATCGGGGTGAGGGTGCCCAGGCCCTCGCCTACTACGAGAAGGCGGCGAAGGAGGCGGAGCAGCAGGGGAACACGCTGCGTGCCGCCCATGCCCTCGTGGCTGCCACCATGGCCACCCTCCGCCTCGGCCGCTACCAGAAGGCGATCCAGGCGGGGACGCACGCCCTCGAGCTCTACAAGAAGGCCCAGGATCCGTCACCATCCGATCTGATGGCCTGGGCCTCGGTGCACTCCCAGCTCGGCGCCGCCTATCGCAACGTGGGCGACCTCAACCGGGCGACCCAGGTCCTCGAGGAAGGCCTCCAGTTCGCGAATACGCGACTCACCGGCCGGCGCGAGGGGCAGGTCCAAGGCTACCTCCTCAACAACCTCGCCATGGTCGCCTACGCGAAGCACGACTACCAGACGGCGCTCGCCCGCAACACGCAGGCTTCGCAGTATTTCCAGGAGTGGGAGGCGACGATGGGCAGGCGGGCCTCCGAGGGCTTGCGGACAAAAGTCCGCCGCTGGAACGCCATGTCGCTCTACGGCATCGGGCGGGCTCAGCTCGCGCTCAAGCATCCCGACGAGGCCGAGGCTGCCTTCGAGCGCAGCTTGAAGTACGCGCGCGCCACCGGACTCCACGAGGTCGAGATCGACATCCTGTCCGGCCAGGCCAACCTCGCCGTCTCCCGGAAGGACTGGACACGGGCGGCGGATCTCTACCGGCAGGGCATCGCGCTCTCCACTCAGCTCCGTCGGGTAGGCGGCCTGCCCAACCTCTACGGCGGCCTTGCCCGGGCCTACGCTGAGCTCGGCCGGACCGACGATGCGCTGGCCGCTTCCCGTGAGGCGGTGCGCCACGTGGAGGACATCCGAGCCGACCTCGGCGACTCAGATCTCCGGAGCGGCTACTTCGAGGGCAAGCAGGGGATCTACCAGCAGGCGGTCTTCCTCGCGCTCAAGGCCCACCAGCCGGACGAGGCGTTCGATCTTGCCGAGCGCAGCCGCTCGCGAACCTTCCTCGATCTCCTGGGCAACAGCACCACGCTGTCGAAGGGCCGCACTCGCGCGCTCGTCGACGAGGAGGTTCGGCTTCGCGCGCGGCTCAGCGAGGCCCAGGCCGCCGCGCAGGAGGGAGCGGAGTCGCCGGAGTCCGACGCCCGCACGCAGATCGAAGCGCTCGACCGCGACTATCGCGCCTTCCTCGATCGCGTCCGCAAGGAGAGTCTCGAGCAGGCCTCGCTGATGGTCGTCGAGCCCGTGACCTTGAGCGAGATCCAGAATCTCCTGCCGTCCGAGGTGACCCTCCTCGAGTACCTGGTAGGAGATGGGGGCATGGTCGTCTGGGTGGTGGAGCGGGAGCGTTCCACCGTGGTGACGCTGCCCGGCGATCGACAGTCCCTGATCGCCGAGGTGCGCAAGTTCAGGACCGCCATCACCAAGCAAGCGCCGATCGGCGACGTGCAGAGCCAGGCGCGCGCGCTCTATCGCCGCCTGCTCGAGCCGGCCCGTCAACAGATCCGCGGCACGCGCGTGGTGATCGTCCCTCACGGCGTCCTGCACTACCTTCCCTTCGGAGCCCTGCGCTCGACGAACGGACACTGGCTCGTCCAGGACTTCGCCCTGAGCACGCTGCCGAGCGCGAGCGTGCTGCGCTATCTTGCCGACAAGGGCGCGGGCGCCTCCGGACAGGCCCTCGTGGTGGGCAACCCGAATCTGGGCGCGGAGCTCGCCCTGCCGTGGGCGGAGCGGGAGGCGCGCATGGTCGGCCAGCGCGAGCCGGGCTCGACGGTGCTCGTGCGTGGGGAGGCGACGGAGGCGCAGGTGAAGAAGCTCCTGGGCGGAGCGGGCGTCGTGCATCTCGCCACCCATGGCGAGCTGAGCGAGGACGATCCGCTCTCCTCCGCGATGCTCCTGGTGCCCGGCTCCGGCGAGGACGGCCGTCTCGAGGTGCGCGAGGTCTTCGCCCTCGACTTGCACGCCCGGCTCGTGGTGCTCTCCGCCTGCGAGACCGGGCTCGGCAAGCTCTCCCGCGGAGACGAGCTGGTCGGGCTGCAGCGCGCCTTCCTCTACGCGGGCACCCCGGCCGTGGTGACGACCTTGTGGAAGGTCGACGATCGCGCGACGTTCGAGCTGGTGCACTCCTTCTATGGCCGCCTGGAGAGCGCCGGACCAGTTGAAGCCCTCCGCCAGGCCCAGCTCGAGACCATGCGCACCTTCCCTCACCCCTACGCCTGGGCAGCCTTCGGCCTCACCGGGCTGTCCCGGTGACGGCGGCGAGCGCCACCCGGCGTCAGCTGCTCCGCGGCGTGCTGGGCACGGCAGCGGCGCTGCTCCTCGAAGCGTGCTCGAGCGTCGAAGGTCGGCGCCCGTCCGAGCTCGACCCGCGCGTGCCCGCCCTCCTAGATCGCACCATCTCCGTCGACATGCATACCCACGCCGCGGGAGCGGGATTCATGCGGGAGCCGCGCTACGACCTCGCCGGGCGGATGCGCGAGGGACACATGACGGCGGTGTGCCTCTGCCACTCGGCGGATGGGCCGGTGATCCGCCGCGTGCCCACCACGGGCGTGATCAAGCAGTACCGCGACCCGCGGCCGGGGGAGCTTCACGACTTCACCGAGCGCCGGCTGGACTTCATGGACGCGCTCCTCATTCCCGCGAAAGGGCTCACGCGCGTGCTCACTCCCGCCGATCTCGCCGCCGCCAAGGCCGCCGGCCGGCCCGCGCTCATCGGCACCATCGAGGGCTGCCACTTCATGGAGGGCAAGCTCGAGCGGGTGGAGGAGGTCTACCGCCGGGGGATCCGGCAGCTCCAGATCGTGCACTACATGCCGAGCGAGCTGGGCGACCAGCAGACGGAGCCGGCCGGGTGGAACGGCCTGAGCCCCCTCGGCGGCCAGGTCATCCGCGAGTGCAACCGACTCGGCATCGTCGTCGACGCGGCCCACGGCACCTACGAGCTGGTGGAACAGGCCGCTCAGATCACGTCGGTGCCATTCATCCTCTCCCACACTTCGCTGGCCCGAGGTCCGCTCCGCCCCTACACGCGCCTCATCTCGATCGAGCACGCGCGGCTGATGGCGCAGGTGGGCGGGGTCATCGGAGTCTGGCCCAACGGTTACCAGTTCGTGGACGGCAAGGCCTGGATCGCCGACATCGCACGGCTCGTCGACGTGGCGGGAGTGGACCACGTCGGGATCGGCACCGACATGGAGGGCGGCGTCAACGAGGTCTGGTCGAACTATGCTGATCTGCCCTCGGTGGCCGATCTGTTTCTCAAGCAGGGATTCAGCCCTGAGGAAGCCTCGAAGCTGATGGGGGGCAACTACGTGCGGGTGTTCACCAAAGTCTTCGAGAGCCGCAAGGCCTCGTGATCCATCGGAGCCGGGTGCGTGTCGGGTGAGCCGAAGCTCTTCGATGCCGTCGCCGAGCTCCTGGCGCCGCTCCTCGGGACCCTGGAGCGGGTCGGCTGGGTGCAGCGCCAGCTCTATCCGCCTCTGGCTCCGCGCCTCGCCGACGAGCTCGCTCCCTGCCGCGAGAGCCTGGCCGGACCGCTCCAGACCGTCGAGGCCCTCGACTGGGCGCCGGAGCTCTCGTTCATGCGCGAGCCCCTGCTGGCCGCCGCCCGGCAGACCCTCGAGCTCGTCGAGGCCTTCGTGGAGGCCTCGCATTCGGCCGAAGGGCCCATCGGCCTCTATCGAGCGCTCCGGCGATTCGGCCGCATCCAGGAGACGCTCTATCCGCTGGCGCCGGCCTTCGACCCGGTGAGCCGGTGGTTCCTCGAGCCGGGCCGGCGCGACGACGATGCGCTCGTCGCACGGCTACGAGCGGCGGCGCTGCGCGAGGACGAGGCGAAGGTGGGAATCCTCCACGCCTCGAACGAGCGATCGGAGCGCGGCGGCTTCTCGCTCTACGTGCCCGAGCCGTCCGATGGCACGTCGCCCGTGCCGCTCATCGTCGCCCTTCACGGCGGCCACGGGCACGGGCGCGACTTCCTGTGGAGCTGGCTCCGGGAGGCGCGCTCGCGCGGCATGCTGGTGCTCTCGCCCACTTCGCAGGATCGCACCTGGTCGATGATGGGTCCCGACGTCGATGCGGAGCCGCTGCGCGAGATAGTGGCGTCGGTGGCCGCGCGCTATCCGGTGGACCGCCAGCGCGTGCTGCTCACCGGTATGTCCGACGGCGCGACCTATGCGCTCTTCTGCGGCTTGCGCGAAGGCATGCCCTTCACGCATCTGGCCCCCGCTTGCGGCGTGCTCCATCCCGCGCTCTTCGTCAACGGAGACCTCGCGAGAGCGCAGGGGCGGCCGATCTACCTGGTCCACGGGGCGCTCGACTGGATGTTTCCCGTCGCCTCGGCGCGGCTGACGAGCCAGGCCCTGCAGGCCGCGGGGGCCCGGCTCGTCTACCGCGAGATCGAGGATCTCTCCCACACCTATCCGCGGGACGAGAACCCCCGCATCCTCGATTGGTTGATGGGCCCTGATGTTCCCTCGTGTTAGTTTTTGTTAGCTGATTCGCTGGCTTGCTGAACGTCGGCCGAGAGCCCCCATTCCACCGTATTATTCAGTTTTCCCCCTGTTCGGCGTGGTCCGTTGCATGGTGTTGCATGGCCGGGACCACGTGCAGCGAGGCCCGGGCGCGCTACGGGAGTCAGCAAATCGACGAGGGGCGCTGGCAGGAGCCGCATCGGGCGCGGGCGAGGCATCATCGGCTCTCGTCGTCGCGGTCGGTTTCGTCCTCGTCCTCGCGTGCGGGGCTGCTCATACCTATGGGTGTATGGTGGACCTGATTCTTCCGGCTTCTCACGGCTCGGAAAAACCTCTAGATGGAGAACAGAAGCCGGGCTCTGCCTCGTGAAGACAATCCCCGCAGTCTCCGTATAATGATGGACTATCTCCTGCTGCCGAGGGGGGGTGATTCCCATTGCCAAGATCTTGGCATGGGTGTTTTACGCCTCCGGATATAGCTTAGCGGCAGAGCGAGCGGCTTAGAGGCCGCAGGGTTTGGGTTCGAATCCCTTTATCCGGGAAGCGCAGAGGGGCCAGTCCGAGTGGCTGGCCCGCGGCTGTCTCGGACATGCCGACGAGCGCCCGGCCGAGGTGCGCTGTCGCCGATGCCGGGGCATCCGCTGGATGATCCCCGGGCGCTCATGGCCCCGCTCAGTCTTTGATGCCCCCGACAATGGCGCGAATCAGCCGAATATAGAGCCAGAGGCAGATCAGTCCGAGAACCACCGCGAGTCCGAGAATGGCCCCTGTGGCGCACGGGGAGGCCGAGATCCACGGCGTGAACGGTAAGGCCACGAAGCACACGATCAGCGCCGCGACGGTGAATCCGAGCGCGATGTAGAGTCTCCGCTTGATGACGGGTCTGTCGCGCGCGGCACGATACGCCGGGTCGTAGGCTTCCCATCCGCCGCCGACCCGTAGCGTGTTGCCCGTCTGCTCCTTGTAGAACGTGTCCATCGCGTCCGCACCGTGCTCCAAGAGGCGTCGCCACGCCTCGTCGAACGGGCCGCCTTTCGTCCGCAGCGTAGCCGCGCCGAACGCGATGATGTCGTCAAGGCGCCCGAGTCGCACCACCACGAAGGCCACGAGGACCGCCAGTGCCCCTGCGAGGGTTTGCGCGACCGTGCTCAGCGTGTAGTAGAGGTCGTTGGCGCCCAACGAGTCTCGGGACTGCCACGACCCGTTCGGGTTGAGAGAGGTAGGAACGATCGGGAGCGGAACGCACGCGTCAATCGTGGTGGTGGTGCTGCTATCGCCCTGCCCCTTCGTGGGCTTCTTGCTCTCCTCCATGAGGGCCTTCGTGCGATCAGCCCAACGATCGAACCAACTCCGCTGGCACATATCCAGAGAGCGAAAGTCTGAGGCTGGACGGGGTTGCCCCTTCACCTCCCTCCAATGGAACGGCCAGCCCTTCGGGACCCACCGTCGCTCGATTAAGGTCGTGTCTTGTGTCCAGAGTACCCAGGTCGTCTGGGCGGAGGCCGAGGTGCTGATGGCGAACAAGCAGCAACACGCAGCGACCAGGATGTACGGAAGGCGATGGCTCATACTTTCAGCCGCCGCTGTGGTCGGCTGCGGCCTTCGCGTGGGGGGCCCGAACCTGCGAGAGAGGGGCACCGCCCGGGGCTCTGGCACCCGAAGTGACAGGGCGAGCTACTTACGTCCTCGACCTACGGCTACGCCCAATCATCAGGCCAACGAGTCCCGCCCCGAGCAGCACGAGCGTGGTGGGTTCGGGAACTGGCACAGCCACACGCGTCCACACGCCGTTGATACCCTCAACCAAATAGTTACAATCGCCAGGGAGACTGTCTGGGCCGCAGCCCGGCAATAAATCCTCGCCTTCAAGCTTCCAGGCGCCATCCCCGACGACGGGGGATTCGAAAAGCGTTGCAAAGCCTTGGAGGAAACCCACCCCATCCGGCGACGCAGGGAGCATGAAAAAGGCCTGGTCCCTGGGGGGCCCGACGTCGACCGTGACATTCTCGTCGGAGTAAAGCCACTCAAGCACGATCGAGGATGACCAAACAAAACTAACCTCACCCGGAATATACGCATCGCTCGTGACCACGTGCACCGTCGCGTGAGTACATGGGGGTACTTCCACGCGACCGCTAAAAAACCCCACGGTCAGTTGGCAGTCACCCGTCCAGTCCCAGATGAGGTTGGCCTGGGCGCCGGGCGGCCCACTGAGTAGCAGGAACGTTACCGCCACGACGAACGTCTTGAGCACTCTCATCTCTTCCTCTTCGCTTCTGACCGCTTCCCAAAAGGGCCAAGGCTGCATGGCACAGAGCCAAGTGGCTCCGCCCACAGCGAGGAGTTCCAGAACGTGGCGCGGGAGAATAGCCTAGTTAGGCTGTCTAGACAATAGGGCATCGGCCACCCTCGAAAGAGGTCGCCCACCAACTGGCTCGCCTGCTCAAGCCACTTGACCCTTGAGCCGCGAAAAGGTGTCGGCCGCGATCTCGTTGCATAACCGTTGCATGACGAGCCAAATTCTGGAGCCAAATATCGGTAAATCAGCTAGTTACCGTCAATTTATCCGCGGGACGAGAACCCGCGGATCCTCGACTGGCTGATGGAGCCCGTCGCTACGGCTTGAGGATCACCCGGGTCGCCGCGCTGCCGGCGCCTTTGCCCTGCCACTCCGCGAACTCGAAGGCCCGGTTCACCTCGGAGAGCGGGAAGCTGTGCGAGACGACCTTGGAGAGCGGGTACTTGTCCTTCGTGCGGACGAGGAAATCGAGCGCGGCGGGCATGATCCACGGGTTGTAGTGCATGAGCCCCGTCCAGTGGATCTGCTGCGTGATGACCTTGGTGGCGGGGAAGCTCACGGGCTGCGGCACGATGTTGCCGATGTCCACGAACTTGCCGTTGAAGCGGACCATATCGAGGCCTTCCACCGTGGCGGCGGCGATGCCCACCACTTCGACCACCACGTCGGCACCGCGCCCGTCCGTGAGGTCCTTCACGCGCTGCACGCGCGCCTCCGGCGTCTGGAGCTCGGCCATGTCGATGACGTCGGTGGCGCCGCACTTCTTCGCCATCTCGAGGCGCTGCGGCTGCTTGTCGATGGAGATGACCTTGGAGGCGCCCTTCTCTGCTGCGATGGCCGCCGCGTAGATGCCGAGACCGCCCGCGCCCTGAATGACCACGACGTCGCCGAACTTCATTTCCGCGTACTCGAGGCCGTGGAGGACCTGGCAGAGCGCGCAGTTCACGGGCGGGATGGCCTCGTCGGGGAGCACGTCGGGCACCTTGAAGACGTAGTGACCGGGCGGCAGGTAGTAGTAGTCGGCGTAGCCGCCATCGCAGTACGGGTACTGGTCGAGGTTGTACTGCATGCTCCGCCGCGTCCGGTGCGGACAGGCGTGGTGCTCGCCGCGCACGCACCAGTAGCAGCGATTGCACGGGTTGAAGAACGGAAAGGCGACGCGATCGCCTTCCTTCAGCGGGCGTCGCAGAGAATCCGTTTCCACCCCGCGGCTCAGGCTGTGCACCACGCCGGTGAACTCGTGGCCGGGTACGCGACGGAGGTCGGGGCCCTTGTAGTCGCCGTCGTTTCGCCAGTAGTGCAGATCGGAGCCGCAGATGGCGGCCGCGGTGTTCTTGATCAGGATGCCGCCGGGATCGATGTCCGGCGTGGGCAACGTCTCGAGCTCGAGAGGCTTGCCGGGCTGGTTCAGAACGACGGCCAGACCTTTGGGCACGGGAGTCTCCTTTGTGGGCGGTCGATGAACGGCACCGCCTATTTTACCTTGAGCAGATCCCGCAGGCCGTCGCCCACCAGGTTGACGGCGAGCACGGTGGCGGCGAGGAAGGCCCCGGGGAAGAGGATGATCCAAAACGCCCGCTGCACGTAGGCTCGTCCTTCCGCCATGATGTTGCCCCACGACGGAATATCGGGTGGCGTCCCCGCGCCCAGGAACGAGAGATACGCCTCGAAGAGCATGGCGGAGGCGCAGATGTAGGTCCCCTGGACGATGAGAGGCGCCACCAGGGCGGGAAGGATGTAGACGCCGAGGATGCGCGGCGTCTCCGCGCCCAGAGCGCGGGCCGCCTCCACCATGGTCTGCTCCCGCAGGCTCAGCACCGAGGCGCGGACCACGCGCACCACGCGGGGGACCTCGGGAATCACCAGCGCGATGATGACGTTCCGCACGCTCGCCTTGAGGAGGGCCATGAGGGCGAGAGCGAGGAGGATGGCCGGAATGGCCATGAGGCCGTCCATGACCCGCATCACCACGCGGTCGAGACGCCGGTAATAGCCGGTGAAGAGCCCGATCACGATGCCGAGGGCGAGGCTGGCCCCCGCCACCGTCACCCCGACGAGCAGGGAGATGCGGCCGCCGTAGAGGGTGCGCGAGTAGATGTCGCGTCCGTACTGATCGGTGCCGAACCAGAACTCGGGGCTTGGCTCACGCAGCCGCGTGATGGGACGGATGCTCGTGGGATCGACAGTGCCCAGGTAGGGCGCGGCCAGTCCGGTGAGGAGGATGCAGGCGAGGCAGAGCAGACCCGCCACCATGATCGGTTGGCGGCGCAGCAACCCGCGCGGGCTCGGGGCAGGCGCCCGCAGGAGAGCCGCGGTGTCGGCGCCGAGGGCGTGAGACTCAGTAACGGATGCGGGGGTCGAGGACGACATAAAGGATGTCGATCACCAGGTTGATCAGCACGTAGATGCCCGAGATGATCAGGATCACCCCCTGGATCACCGGGTAGTCGCGCCGCACGATGGCGTCCACGGTGAGCCGGCCGATGCCGGGCAGGGCAAACACGCTCTCCGTGACCACGGCGCCTCCGATGAGGAGGGCGAAGCCCACCCCGATGATGGTGACCACGGGCAACGAGGCCGCTTTGAGGGCGTGACCGAGGAGGACACTGCGGGGAGAGAGGCCCTTGGCGAAGGCAGTTCGCACGAAATCCTCACCGAGCACCCCCAGCATGCTCGCGCGGGTCATGCGCGCGATGAGGGCCATGTAGACGAGCGAGAGCGTGGCCGCGGGCAAAATGAGATGACGCACGAAGCGCCACGCCCCCTCCTGGAGCGGCTCATAGCCCTGGACGGGCAGGGCGCCGAGCTGGATGGAGAACACCCATACGAGCAGGAAGCCCAGCCAGAACACGGGCATGGAGAACCCCGAGACCGAGAACACCATGATGCCGCGATCGATCCATGAGCCTTGTCGCCAGGCCGCCCATACGCCGAGGGGAACCGCGAAGACCACGGAGATCACGAGGGAGAGCACGGTGAGGGCGGCAGTGGGCCCGACGCGCTGGCTGATGAGGGTGGTGACGGGCAGCCCGGAATAGATCGAGGTGCCGAGGTCGCCGCGGAGCACGTGGCCCATCCAGATGCCTGCCTGGGTCAGGAGCGGCTTGTCGAGGCCCAGCGCGGCACGGATCTTCTCGATGTCCTGGGGGGTCGCGTAGTCGCCCGCGATGATCTGAGCGGGATCGCCGGGAGTGAGGTGGAGGAGCGCGAAGACGGTCAGGGCCACCACCCCCATCACGGGGATGGTGGCCAAGATCCGCTGGACGATCAGCAGGCGCACGTCACGCGGAGCGGCCCGCTACACCTGGATGTTCCACAGGATGGTCGCGCCGAACTCGAGCACGCCCTTCACGTTCTTGCGGAAGGCGCTGGGGGCGATGAACTGCCCCCACGAGACGTGGGGCACCTCGTCGTAGGCGAGGAGTTGGATCTGCTCGGCGAGCTTCTTCTGCTTGGCTTGATCGGGCTCGCGCACCCACTCTGTCCGGAGCTTTTCCATGGCCTCGCTGGTGGGCCATCCGAACCAGGCCTTCTCCCCGGAGCTATTGATGAAGGCGTTGACCGCGGGGTTGACGATGTCGAAGGCGGTGGTCCAGGTGTGGAAGATGTTCCAGCCACCCTGCGCGGGCGGCTCCTTCTTGGCTCGTCGGGCGACCATGGTTGACCAGTCCATGGCCTGGATGTCGACATTGGCGCCGATCTTCTTGAGGTTCTCCGCGGTCACCAGGGCGGGGGCGTGCGCGAAGGGCGAGTCCGTAGGGTCGAGGATGACGATGGGCTTGCCGTCGTAGCCGCTCTCCTTGAGGAGCTGCTTGGCCTTCTCGAGGTCCTGCTTGGGCGCGCCCGCCGCCGTCTCGAAGGGGCCCCCGCAGATGAAGATGCTGGTGCAGGGCTTCCCGTACTTTGGATTGCCGATAACGGCCTGGAGATAGTCCTGCTGGCTCGTCATGTAGAGGAGCGCCTGCCGCGCCTTCTTGTTGTTGAAGGGCGGATGGAGCGAGTTGGGGCGAATGGTGCCGAGGTTGCCCTTGGGGTCAGTGGCGAACACGGTGAGGCCGGCATTCTTCTCGAGACGCGGTACGAAGTCCACGGGAGGGTTCTCCCAGAAATCCACCTCACCCGCCTCGAGCGCGGCGGCGGCCGTGGCCTGGTCCGGGATGTAGCGCCACTCCACGCGGTCTACGTAGACGAGCTTGGCGCCGGCGCCGCCGCTCGGTGTCTCCTTGCGCGGCACGTAGTCCTTGTTGGCCACGTAGACCACCTTGTTGCCGGGCTGCCACTCGTCCTTCACGAACTTGAAGGGGCCGGAGCCGGTGTAGTCCTTGATCTGCTCGTTGGGATCGGTGGAGGCGACCCGCGCCGGCATCATCACGCACGGGCTCGCCGAGCCCTTGCCGAGGCACTCGAGGACGAGGCCGAAAGGCGTCTCCAGCTCGAGGATGAAGGTCTTCTTGTCGACCGGGGCGAGTTTGCCCAGCGACTTGGCCATGAGCTGGCCCACGGCGTCGCGGGCCGCGAAGCGCTTGATGGACGACACGCAGTCCTCCGCGGTCACGGGCTGGCCGTCGTGCCACTTGAGGCCGTCCCGAAGAGTGAAGGACCACTTCCGCTTGTCCGGGCTCGCCGTGAACTTGTCGACCATCTGCGGCTGCATGTGGATGCTCGCGTCGGGGGCGAAGAGCATGTCGTAGATCATGTAGCCGTGGTTCCGGGTGATGTAGGCGGTGGTCCACACGGGGTCGAGGATCTTGAGGTCCGCGTGGGGCACGAACTTCAAGGTCCCGCCCTTCTTCTGCGCGTGGACATAGGGGGCTACGACAGTCGCGGCCGTCGCGGCGGCCGCCCCGGCGAGGAAGGTGCGGCGGGGCATGGATGTCATATCGTCCTCCTCGGCCCGCGAGGGCCTGGACCAGGGTGTTCGGTAAGCACGCGGGGCTGCGGCCGATCAGCGCGGGGATGGTAGCAGCCGCATGTCGTCCGGGCAAGAGGCGACGGGGCGCCCGCGTTTCTTGACGGGACGCCGCCCGGTCCCCCAGTATCGAACGTAGTGGCCACCAGGGTCCGCCCCGCCCCCACTTCACGCCCGACGGAGATCCTCGCCCTCACGGGGGCGCGCTTTTTCCCCGTCCTGTTCATCGTGATCTTCCACTACCACGAGTGGTATGGCTACACGGGTCAATACTGGATCGATCTCTTCGTGGTCAAGGGCTACCTCTGGGTCGAGTTCTTCTTCTCCCTCAGCGGCTTCATCCTCTACTACGTGTATGGCCGGCGACTCGCGGCGCGCTTCGACCTGCGCGCCGTGGGAGCCTTTCTGGCCGCGCGTATCTCGCGGATCTATCCATTGCAGTTGGCTACTCTCCTCGCCGGGGTCTTCCTGGAGCTGGATCAACGCATCACCATGTCGAGGCAGACCGGTCTCGGGCTCTTCGAGGTGCCTCACGCGGAGGGCCGGTCCGCCCTCACCTTCCTGAGCAATCTCTTCATGGTGCAGGCCTGGAATATCCACACCGACCTGACCTGGAATCCGCCCGCGTGGTTCGTGAGCGCGGAGTTCTTCCTCTACCTGGTATGTCCCGTGCTCATGCTCGTGGTGGGCGCGGCCTTCGGGTGGCGGAGCCTGGCGTTAGCCGTGGGGGGCGCGATGCTGCTCGCCCTCCTCGCCGGCACGTCGGGACGTGGTCTCGACGTCACCATCCACAACGGGATCTTCCGCGGCCTCGCGGAGTTCGCCATCGGGCTATCGCTGGGCGCGCTCTTCGTAACTATCCGGGAGCGGCCGGCCGCGGCCTGGCCGGCGCGCGTGTGCACCGTGGTCCAGCTCGGGGCTCTCGGCGCCATTGTCGCGGCCTACATCTGGAGCGGGCCCGCCCGCACCTCCAGTGATCTCCTGGTGGCCCTGCCCATCGTAGTCCTGCCCTTCGTGCTCGCCTTCGATCGCGGGCTCGTCGCGGAGCTGCTTCAGGCCTCGTGGCTCCAGATGCTCGGCGAGTGGGCCTTCGCCGTTTACATGGTGCACCATGGAGTTCTCTACGCCCTGCACGAGGCAGGGCTCCTCGCCTCGGCGGGGCTGGACTTCGCGGTGGGCGTCGCGAGCTGCATCGTGGTGGGAGGCCTCGCCTGCCGCTTCATCGAGCGTCCGCTGGGCGAGGCGATGCGGGGGTGGCTCCTGCGCGTACTCAGCCTCACGCCGCGCGGCCGATAGCCTGAGCATGCGGAGCGCGAGACGGCCAGGTCCTGTCGTCGGGGGGAGGGGTGTGCTCATGCTGCGTCACCCGCTCGCCTGAATCGCCGCCCTGCGGGCGGCGCACAGGACGAGGGGGTCCCACTCCGCCTGAGCACACCCCT